>Ga0114931_10011668_pt1 | contig 10359 bp, 11 predicted proteins | sample 2SBtaG_FD_89579 | JGI IMG/M metagenome (GOLD analysis project Ga0114931, IMG submission 89579) | Deep subsurface microbial communities from Kolumbo volcano to uncover new lineages of life (NeLLi) - 2SBTROV14_V59a metaG | ecosystem: Environmental > Aquatic > Marine > Volcanic | place: Kolumbo... | reverse complement strand
GTGAATATTTGTGCTCACTCTCCCGCTTCCTCGCTTCAATCCCCCTAAACCCGACAGGCTCCTAGAGCACCACTCTATTACAAGGAACCCGGAATGGACAACGCGATTTTCAGCAAGATTGACCAGATCACCCAGCGCATCCTCAACGGCGGCGAGATGACTGCCGAGGAAGGCCGCTGGATGATCCATCTCGACGACGACTATCTGCCCTGGCTCATGGCCGGTGCCGACCGCCTGCGCAAGACCTACCGCGGCAACGAAATCGAGGTCTGCGCCATCGCCAATGTCCGCTCCGGCAACTGTTCTGAAAATTGCTCCTTCTGCGCCCAGTCCGGCCATCACAAGACCGATGCCCCCGCCTATGACTACATCCCGGCCGAGGAGCTGGTGAGTCAGGCGCAGCAGGCGCGCAAATGGGGCGCCAGCGACTTCGGCGTGGTTTCCAAGGGCTGGGGGGTACGCTCGGACAAAGAGAGCGACAAGCTGGAAGAGTATTTCGCCGCCATGGATGAGGGCACGGACATCGGTCGCTGTGCCAGCCTGGGAGCCCTGAGCAAAGAATCTGCCGGGAAGCTCAAAGACATGGGTATGGAGAACTACCACCACAACCTGGAGTGCGCCGAGAGCTACTTCGACCAGGTCTGCACCAGCCACAGCTACCAGGAAAACATCGACACCATCAACAACGCCCGCGCGGCCGGCCTGCGCGTCTGCGCCGGCGGTATCCTGGGTATGGGCGAGTCTCTCGAGCAACGCATCGAGATGGCCGATACGCTGCGTCAACTGGGTGTGGAATCGGTGCCGCTCAACTTCCTCGCCCCCGTGCTCGGCACCCCCATGGGCAACCAGACCCCCATGTCGCCCTATGAGATCCTGCGCGCCATCGCCACCTACCGCTACATGCTGCCCAAAGCCGAGATCCGCATCGCCGGCGGCCGCCAGTTCCTGGGCGATATGCAGGCCATGATCTTCATGGCCGGGGCCTCCGGGGTGATGATCGGCAACTACCTCACCACCAAGGGTCGCAGCGTGGACGACGATCTGAAAATGATCAGCGACCTGAAGCTGGAAGTACGCGGTGACACCCAGCAACGACGTGGAGGCCAGGCGCAAGCCGTCAACGCATGAAGGACCTTGCCGCTGAACTGACGCGGCTGCAGGACGAGCACCTCTACCGCCGCCGGCGCATTCTCGATGGACCCCAAGGGGTCCATCTGCATGTGGACGGCCGCGAACGGCTCTCCTTCTGCAGCAACGATTACCTGGGCCTGGCCAACCACCGCGATGTGGTCAAGGCCATGCAGGCCGGCGCCGAGCACTGGGGCGTGGGCAGCAGCGCCTCTCACCTGGTCAATGGCCACTCAGCGGCCCATCACGCCCTGGAGGAAGAGCTGGCCGCCTTCACCAATCGTCCCCGCGCCCTGCTCTTCTCCACCGGCTACATGGCCAACCTGGGCGTCATCGCCGCCCTTTGCGGCCGTGGCGATTATGTCTTCGAGGACCGGCTCAACCACGCCTCCCTGCTGGATGGTGGGCTGCTGTCACAGGCGCGACTGCAGCGCTACGCCCATGGCGATGCCCAGGCACTGGATGCGAAACTGGCTCAACGTGACAACGGCGAAAAACTGGTGGTCACTGACGGCGTCTTCAGTATGGACGGCGACATGGCGCCGTTGCCTGAACTTGCCGCCAGTGCCAACCAACACGCTGCCTGGCTGATGGTGGACGACGCCCACGGCTTCGGCGTGCTGGGCAACAACGGCGGCGGCACCACAGAACATTTCGGCCTGGGGATGGCTGAGGTCCCCATCCTCATCGGCACTTTGGGCAAGGCCTTCGGTACCTTCGGCGCCTTCGTCGCCGGCTCCGAAGAACTAATCGAATTCCTGATCCAGAAGGCACGCCCCTACATCTACACCACCGCCCTGCCGCCGGCCGTGGCCGAGGCCACCCGCGCCAGTCTCAAGCTGCTGCAAACGGAAGGCTGGCGGCGCGAAAAACTGCACAGCCTGATCCAGCGTTTTCGCAGCGGCGCGGCCGAACTGGGCCTGACTCTGATGGATTCCCCGACGCCCATCCAGCCACTGCTGATCGGCGATAACGACAAGGCCCTGGCCATGAGCCAGGCATTGTGGAAACAGGGCATCATGATCAGCGCCATCCGCCCGCCCACCGTGCCGGAAGGCAGCGCCCGGTTACGCATCACCTTCTCGGCGACCCACCGCGAGGTGGATGTAGACCAGCTGCTGACCGTGCTGGAGATGGTGGCATGAGCCTGCTGCACACCGACACCTGTGGCAACGGCCCCGACCTGTTCCTGATCCACGGCTGGGGACTGCACGGCGGCGTCTGGCAACCACTGATCGAGGCCCTGCAGGACCGCTATCGCCTCACTGTTGTCGACCTGCCCGGCCACGGCTACAGCCCTCTGCCCGCCGGCGGTTTCGATCTCGAGCGGCTATCGCAGCTGCTGCTGGACAGCGCACCGGCCAACGCCACCTGGATCGGCTGGTCGCTGGGCGGCATGGCGGCACTCAATGCCATGCTCCACTGGCCACAACAGATCGGCAAGGCAGTAATGGTGGCCGCCCAGCCCCAGTTCATCCAGAGCCCGGACTGGCCCAACGCCACACCGGGCAACAGCCTGGCCATGTTTACCGACAGCCTGGTCAACCATACCGAACAGACGCTGAAGCGCTTTCTCGGCCTGCAGGTGCGCGGCAGCGCGGATGAAAAGGCCCAGCTGCGCAACATCCGCGCCATGATCGATGCCCGCCCCCACCCGCAGGCCGAAGCGCTACGGCTGGGGCTGGAGATCCTGCGCAGCACCAATCTGCGCCCTCGCATGGGGGAGATACAACGCCCACTGCAGCTCATCTTCGGTGGCCGTGACATGCTGGTACCGGCGGCCGCCCCGAGGCCATCCACCCCCTTGTGCCGCAGGCACGCATCGATATCCTGCCGCAGGCCGGCCATATCCCGTTTCTCTCTCATACAGACGCGTTTTTGCATCCGCTCCAGGAATTTATTGAGTCAGCTTAATGGACAACACGCCTTTTCAACTGGAAAAACGCCTGGTACAAGAATCCTTCGACCGCGCTGCGCATAGCTATGACGAGGTCGCCATCCTGCAGCGCGAGATCGGCCAGCGCCTGCTGGAACGGCTCGACCTGATCAAGATGCAGCCGCGCACCATCGTCGATATCGGCGCCGGCACCGGCGAGCTGGGCGCGGCTTTGGCAAAAAGATACAAGGACAGCGAGGTAATCCTGCTGGACCTGGCCCCACGCATGCTGAAGCTGGCCCGCCAGCGCCAGGGCATGATGGACCGATGGTTCGGCCGGCAACGCTTCGTCTGCGGCGATGCCGAACAGCTGCCGCTGGCCGACAACAGCGTCGACATGCTGTTTTCCAACTTCGCCCTGCAGTGGTGTAGTGATCTGGACCGCGCTTTCGCCGAATTCCAGCGCGTACTGCGACCCGGCGGCCTGCTGCTGTTCACCACCTTCGGTCCCGACACCCTCACCGAATTGCGCCAGGCCTGGCGTGCGGTGGACGACGCCGTGCACGTCAACACCTTCATCGACATGCACGACATCGGCGACGCCCTGATGCGCGCCAGACTGGCCGAACCGGTGATGGACGCCGAGCGCCTCACCCTCACCTATCAGGATGGCATGGGCGTGATGCGCGACCTCAAAGCCATGGGTGCCCACAATGTCACCACCGGGCGCCACCACGGCCTCACCGGCAAACAGAAACTGCAACAGATGCTGACCGCCTATGAACAGTTCAGGAACAGTGAAGGGCTGTTGCCGGCGACATATGAGGTGGTCTACGGCCATGCCTGGGGCAGTGATACGCAACCGGAACAACAGCGTAAGGATGGAACGGTGCACGTCCCCCTCTCCCAACTCAAACGAGGCTGACAATGCAGGGCTACTTCATCACCGGCACCGACACCGACGTGGGCAAGACCTGGATCAGCCTGGGAATGATCGAGGCGCTGAAACGCCAGGGCTGTAAAGTCGGCGTCATGAAGCCCGTCTCGGCCGGCTGCGAAACAACGAGCGACGGTCTGCGCAACGAAGACGCCGTGCGGCTGCAACGACACAGCAACGTGGAGCTGGATTATGACGTCATCAATCCCTACGCCTTCGAACCCGCCATCGCCCCCCACATTGCCGCCGCGGAAGCAGGCATTCTCATCGACATCGAAACGCTACACAATGGATTACAAACCATCGCTGCCCAAAGCGACTGCGTAGTGGTGGAAGGTGCCGGTGGCTGGCAGGTACCGCTGAATGATTTCCAGACCATGACCGACCTGGCCAAACGCCTGGAACTGCCGGTGGTCCTGGTAGTGGGGCTGCGCCTGGGCTGTCTCAATCACGCCCTGCTCAGCGTCGAAGCCATCCGCGCCTCAGGCCTGCCCCTGGCCGGCTGGGTCGTCAATCAGCTCAGTCCGCAGATGGATCATATGGAAGAAAACATCCGCACCCTGGAACAGATGATCGACACCCCGCTACTGGGATACATTCCCTGGCTGGCGACACTGGACGTTGCCGCCATCGCCGACCGGCTCACCCTGCCGCCGAAACGCCACGGCCTGCGGCCAGACTGGACAATTTAGCCCGCATTTCTCACCACCGTTCGTAGCGAGACGGTTCAAGGGGGGTGAGAAATGCGGGTTAGAGTATCCGCTGCTCCACCCGGATCAGCCACAGGCCGCTGGCGATGATCACCACCGCCCCCACGCTGGTCCAAAGATCGATGCGGTCACCGAAAAAGAGATAACCCAGCCCTACTCCCCACAGCATCTGCACATAATGAAACGAGGCCGCCGTGGCAGTACGGGCATGGGCGAAGGCGCGCGCGATGGCGATGGCGCCGAAGGCCGAGACCCCGCCCATGAAGGCGAGAAAGCCAATATCCTGCAGGCGCGGCCCCTGCAGTTCATCCAGGAACACCAGCACCAGGATGGTGATGATCACCAGATGGGGATAAAACGCCCAGGACAGCAGGGTATGCCGGCTGCCGTGCATATAGCGGGCGGCGATATTGACCAGGGAAAAGAACAGCGCCGAGGCCAGCGCCGCCAGCGAGGCCGGCTCCAGCGGGATCAGCCCGGGGCGCAGGATGATCAGCACACCAAGAAACCCTAACACGATGGCAAACACCTGACGCAGGCTGACCCGGTCTTTCAGCAACGGAACACCCAGCAGGGCGGAGAAGATGGGCGCCATAAAGGCCATGGAATAGGCCTTGGCCAGCGGCAGCTGGGTGAAGGCATAGACAATCAGCGACAGTTGAACGAAAACAAGCACACCACGCAACAGGTGCAGACCGATCCGCTTGTCTTTGAGTGTGGCACCCAGACCGCCGAGCCAGGGCGACAGCAATGACAGCACGATCAGGCCGAACAGAGAATTGTAGAACACCAACGAATAGGTGCTGTAGTAACTGCTGAGATATTTGATGGTGGTGTCGCCGAAGGAAAGCAGACTAAAGCCCAGTACGGATAACAAGATTCCCCTGGCGGCACCGTGAGAATTCTCATTCATGTAAGAGAGTCGCACCCGATGTTTTCAAACCGGGCATTCTCTCATATTCGCACAACGCCCCCTAACCGCGCGTGAACGGTCAGTCTAACTGCGAGTCAACAGGATCTCTCTCACGTGCCGGCTGCAGAGTACCGGTAAAAAAGATTTCACCCGGCTCTTTGGCGTCAGCTTGCTGAGCTCCTGTTCATAGATGCGGCGGATATGTTCTTCGTCCATTTGATACTGCACGGAAAGTGATTCTATGACACTGTCATGAATATCCTTCCCGCTACCAGGTTTAGGTGTTTCAGTCATGGCAAAGATCCTTTATTGTTCTGATCCGGATAAACCATAAAACATCTGCATTGCGCACAATCCCCCTCTGCCTGAGCCAGATCATACCAGCTCATTTCCCCCGGGTCATGTGAAATTTGCGAAGCTGTATATGACCGAAACAATCAGACTTTTTGCAATAATTTCATATGGTTGCAACACGCCAGCAAGAACATACATAAAAACTGTCAGTTAACCCGCATTTCTCACCACCGTTCGTAGCGAGACGGTGATGAGAAATGCGGGCTAACTCTTCCCCTTGCCGGGCGAGTAGAGGACTTCCACCTCCGAGTGGGTGCGCCCTGCCGGGCGCACCAAAAAAAACCGGGCACGGAGCCCGGTATCACTTGATGATGATTCGGTTCGATCAGCTCGCCATGGCTGTCTTCAGCTTCTTGATGGCGTTGCTTTCCAGCTGGCGGATACGCTCGGCGGAAACACCGTATTTATCAGCCAGTTCATGCAGGGTGGCCTTCTGTTCGGCCAGCCAGCGACTGTTGAGGATATCCAGGCTGCGCTCATCCAGCTGCTGCATGGCGTTGTGCAGCTTCTCTTCATTCTGGGTCTGCCACTGGTTCTGCTCCAGCTCGCTGGCCGGATCGGGACGCTGATCGGTCAGATAGGCCACCGGAGCTGCAAACTCTTCGTCACCGTCGGTGGATGTCAACGGGTCGAAGGAGGCATCATGGGCATTGAGACGGGACTCCATCTCACGCACATTCTCCTTGGTCACCCCCAGGTCGGCGGCGACGGAGCCGATCTCGTCCTCGCTCATCCAGCCAAGGCGGGCGCGGGCCTTGCGCAGGTTAAAGAACAGCTTGCGTTGCGCCTTGGTGGTGGCGACCTTGACGATGCGCCAGTTGCGCAGGATGTATTCGTGGATCTCGGCCTTGATCCAGTGTACGGCAAACGACACCAGGCGCACATTCATGTCGGGATCGAAGCGCTTGACCGCCTTCATCAGACCGATGCTGCCTTCCTGGATCAGGTCGGCCTCAGGTAGTCCATAGCCACGGTAACTGCGGGCGATGTAGGCGACGAAACGGAGATTGGACAGCACCAGCCGGCGCGCCGCCTCCAGATCGTTGTCACGCTGCAAACGGATGGCCAGTTCCCGCTCTTCCTCCACGCTGAGCACCGGGATGCGGGCAACCGCCGCCTGGTAGGCCTCGATGCTGTGGGTCGGAAGGGCCAGAGCCAAATCCATGCTGTTACCCATGCGTGTATCCATATATATGTCTTACCCCTTGTTGTTCATTTCCAGGACGTACAGGTATAGCCCCTGTGGCGGCAGATTGCCACCCGGAATCACCCGGCCACTGCAAAATCATTTGAAAAATATTCTAGCACTCAATCTCTATGAGTGCTAACAAGCCCGAAAGTTCCGACAGTTATCTATTTAGAATCAGTCGGTTAGGCCGGCTCTATGGCGCGCAGACGGCGCCCGGTGGCGAACCAGGCGCCGATCAGCCCCAGCAACGGGCCAAGCAGCAGCAATAACAGCGTGGTGCGGATATCCACCAGACCCAGGGAGAAATCACTGCTGTAGAGCGCAGCCAGCTCCTGCACCGGGCCGTTTAGGCTGAGCAGCAGCAAATTCACCAATCCCCAGGCCAGCAGGCCGCCAAACAGGCCGAACCACATGCCGAAATAGAGGAACGGGCGCCGCACAAAGGCGTCGCTGCCACCGATCAACTTGACCACCTCGATCTCATCATGACGGCTCTGGATCGCCAGGCGGATGGTGTTGCCGATGACAAACAGCACCGCCAGGGCCAGCAGGCCGCCCAGCACCAGCACGGCGCGCTTGGCCAGCCCTAGCAGGCTTTGCAGACGCTGCAGCCACTCCAGGTCGAGCTGGGCCTGATCCACCGCCGGCAGCTGGCGCAGCCGCACCAGCAGGGCCTGGGCCTTGTCTGGCGCCCGATAGGCCAGGGCCGGCACCACCACCACCACGCCAGGCAGCGGGTTGTCGCCCAACATGGCCAGGGCATCACCCAGGCCGGAGTTCTGTTTGAAGTCGGCCAGGGCCTGCGCTGGACTGATGTACTCCAGGCTGCTGATCTCGGGCCAGCCGCGCAACTCCTGCTGCAGCTGCTCGGCACCGCCGGAGGGCAGCTGCGGCTGCAGAAATAGCGAGATCTGGGCCGAGGCCTGAAACGACTCCCCCAGCCCAGCCACCTTGTCCAGAAAAACATGCAGGGTGGCCGGCAGGGCCAGGGCAATACCGATCACCAGCGCTGTCATGAGGTTGCCGCCCGGAGTCCGGCCAAGCTGGGCCAGCGAGCTGGTCAGAACATGGAAATGGAGAGCGAAATAATTGCGCAGGCGCTGGCCGATACCGACCCGGCCGCTGCGCTGCGCCGCCGGCCCGCGTTTGACCACCTCCTGTTTTACGTCGTCGCGGGGCGAAAAACGGCTTGCCCGTAGATTATCCTGTCTGCGTGGCTGCAAGACCCCCTCCTTCATCCGCCACCAGTCGTCCACGGCGGATGGCCAGGATGCGTTTTTGCAACCGTCCGATCAGCTCCAGATCGTGAGAGGCGATCAACAGCGTCACCCCTACCTGGTTGAACTGCTCGAACAGGGCCATGATCTCGCGCGACAGGCCCGGATCCAGGTTACCGGTGGGCTCGTCGGCAATCAGCACTTTGGGGCGGTTGACCACCGCCCTGGCGATGCCAACGCGCTGACGCTCGCCACCGGAAAGCGAAACGGGGAAATCGTTCTCCCGACTCAGCAGCCCCACCTTGTCCAGTGCCGCGCGCACCCGACGCCCCACCTCGCGCGGGTGATGATCACCCGACACCAACAGCGGCAGGGCCACGTTGTCGAACACGTTGCGATCATTGAGCAGTTTGCTGTCCTGGAAGATGATGCCGATGTCGCGCCGCAACGCCGGGATCTGGCGCCGCCTGACCCGGCCCAGGTGCTTGTCGTCGATGACCACCTGGCCGGCGCTGGGGCGCTCGATGAGGGGGATCATTTTCAGCAGGGTGCTCTTGCCAGCGCCGGAGTGGCCGGTGAGAAACACCATCTCACCACGCCCGACCTGAAAACTGACGTCGCTCAAGGCATCATGGCCGTTGGGATAGCGCTTGGTGACATTACTGAAACGGATCATGCCGGATGTCTATCGTGCCTACGCCTCCGCCTCGGGCCTGACCAGCAGGGCATCGACAAACTCTTCAGCATCAAAATCACGCAGATCGTCGATACCTTCGCCCACCCCAATCAGGCGGATGGGCAACCCCAGCTTCCTGGCAATGGCGAACACCACGCCACCCTTGGCGGTACCATCAAGCTTGATCAGGGCCAAACCGCTGACCTCCACCGCCTTGTGAAACTGCTCGGCCTGGGCCACGGCGTTCTGACCGATACCGCCGTCCAGCACCAGCAGCACCTCGTGGGGCGCCTGTTCGTCCAGCTTGCCCATCACCCGTTTGATCTTCTTCAGCTCTTCCATCAGATTGGATTGGGTATGCAGGCGTCCGGCGGTATCCACAATCAGCACATCCACCTTGCGTGCCCTGGCTGCCTGCACCGCATCGAAAGCCACCGAGGCCGGATCGGCATTGCGCTGCTGGGCCACCACGGGGACGTTGTTGCGTTCACCCCAGGCCTGCAATTGCTCAACTGCTGCGGCACGGAAGGTGTCACCAGCCGCCAGCATCACCGCCTTGCCCTCGTTCTGAAAGCGCTTGGCCAGCTTGCCGATGGTGGTGGTCTTGCCTGCACCGTTAATGCCGACCATGAGGATTACGTAGGGTTTGGTCTGCTCATCCAGCGCCAGCGGCTGCTCGACCGGCTGCAGGATCTCGAGCATGTTTTCACGCAGGGCGGCGAACAGGGCGTCCACATCCGCCAACTGCTTGCGTTTCATACGCCCGGTGAGATCGTCGATGATCTCCATGGTGGCGTCCACCCCCACGTCGGCGGTGAGCAGCTGGGTTTCAAGTTCGTCCAGCACCTCGGCATCGATGGACTTCTTGCCCATCACCAGGCTGACCACACCCTCGCTGATATTGCTGCTGGTGCGACTGAGGCGCTGCTTCAAGCGGCCGAAAAAGCCTTGTTTGGTGGCCTGGGATTCTTCCGCCGCTACTTCGCTTGTAACATCGGCTACGGCTGCCTCCGGCGTTGATGACTCCGCCGCTGCAGGATGCACGGTTTCCTGCTCTGGCATCACCGCTGGCTCCGCCTCAGCAGCCGGGGCAACCTCTGCGGCGCCTGCCACCGAATCAGCGACGCTCTTGCCGGTCTGGTCGTCGTCCTTTTTTTTCTTCAGAAAACCAAACATAAAACCTCTGGAGCAATAAGATATGTTAAGGAACCTCTTAATTCATGAGCCGGCGTCTGACGGCTGAAATTCCCCGGCTCTGCGTTGAAAAGCTTGGCAATAGCTGGCTATTACCTGCGCTTTTCGCCTTGATCCGGAAAATTTCATCTCGCCATCCATCCGGCCCAGAATTAATCAGAGGTT
>Ga0114931_10011667_pt1 | contig 10359 bp, 12 predicted proteins | sample 2SBtaG_FD_89579 | JGI IMG/M metagenome (GOLD analysis project Ga0114931, IMG submission 89579) | Deep subsurface microbial communities from Kolumbo volcano to uncover new lineages of life (NeLLi) - 2SBTROV14_V59a metaG | ecosystem: Environmental > Aquatic > Marine > Volcanic | place: Kolumbo... | reverse complement strand
GTGCGCAGCACCGCCCCCTCCAACAGCCGTTCGTCCAGGGAGGCCTGAATGGCGGCATACAGCACCATCAGACCCGCCAACACCGTAAAACCGAACACATACTCCAGCGCCAGGGTCACCCGTTCGATCACCTGTCGCACCTGAGCCATGATGGCCGCCACGTCGATGACGGTCACATTGGGGAAGCGCTGCACCAGGCGGCTCAAGAACGCCTCCTTACCAACCGGCAGATAAAAGCTGGTGATATAGCTGGTGGGAAAGGCATCCAGGGCGCCGGGGGAGGCAATCACGAAAAAATTCACGTGAAAGCTGTCCCACGCCACCTTGCGCAGGCTCGTGACCCGCGCGGTAAAGACCTCGCCGCCGATTTGATAGCTGAGGGTATCTCCCAGGGCGATCCCCAAAGTCTTGGCGATACCCTCTTCCACCGACAATAACTTCTGGCCGCTGTCGCCCGGCTTCCACCAGCGGCCGGCGACGATACTGTTGTCCGCTTGCAGGTCCCTGGCCCAGGACAGATTGAATTCCCGTTCCACCAGGCGCTTGGCGCGTTCATCCTCGTAGTTATCCGGCGATACCGGTTTACCGTTAATGGCGGTCAAGCGCCCGCGCACCATGGGAAACAAGTCCGTACCGTCGAAGCCGTTTGCCTTGAAAAAGGCCGCCAGCGGCTTGACCTGATCGGGTTGGATATTGATGAGAAAGCGGTTCGGCGCCTGGGGCGGCAGACTGGCCTGCCAATCCGCCAACAGGTCCACCCGCACCACGCCCAGCAACAACAGCGCCAGCATACCCAGCCCGAACGCCACCACCTGCACCACGCTGCCTCGCGAGCGCCGGGTCAAATTGGCCATACCGAAGCGCCATACGCCGCTGGCGCGTTGCCGCACGCGCCGTAACGAGGCCATCACCGCCGCGGCCGCCGTGGCGAGCACCAAGACCGTTGCCGCCGTCCCGCCCAGCACCATCAAACCGAGACGCAGATTGCCGGCCTGCCACAAAGTGATGAACGCCAACACCGACACTCCCAGCAGATACGCCGCCATACTCGGTCCCGGCAAGCCCCCTATGTCGCGACGCAATACCCGCAGGGTGGGCACCTGCCGCAGATGCAGCAGCGGCGGCACGGTGAAACATGCCAGGGTTGTCAGCCCCACCAACATCCCCACCGCCACCGGCAACCAGGACGGTGCCGGCAAGGCCGCCGCCGCCAAGGAACCCAGCACATCCCCTAGCAATACCTGGGCGAGATAACCCACCGTGCAACCCAGGGTGCTGGCCAGCAAGCCCAAGACCAGCAGTTGCCAACCGTATAAGGCCGCGATATCCCGCTGGGTGGCACCGAAGGTGCGCAGGATCGCCACGTTGTCCAGATGGCGGGCGACGAAACGGCGCGTGGCCATGGCCATGGCCACCCCCGCCAGCATCACGCTCACCATGCTCGCCAGACCCAGAAACTGCCGAGCCCGCTCCAGGGCGGTGCGCATCTCCGGCCGGGCATCCTCCACGGTTTGGAGATGCTCGCCGCGGCCCAGCTCGGCCTGTGCCGCCTTGCGGTAATCCTTCAGCGCCGCGGACTCGCCCGCCACCAGCAAGCTGTAACGCACCCGGCTGGTGGGCTGGACCAATCCCGTGGCCGCGACATCGGCCTGATTCATCAACAGCCGCGGCGCGATGCTGAACAACGAACCGCCGCGGTCCGGTTCATGGCTGATGACCGCGGACACGGTGAGCGTGGCATTACCCAGGCTGACGCGATCGCCGACCCGCATCGCCAGTTCGCCCAGCAATCGCGCATCGGCCCACGCCTTGCCCGGGGCGGGAACGCCCTCGGCGACGTGATCGGGCGCGAAGCGCTGCGGCGCGATGCGCAATTCGCCGCGCAACGGATAATCACTGCTCACCGCCTTCACCGCAGTGAGTTGGTTGTGCCCGTTGGCCCGCACCATACTCAGGAAGCTCACGGTCTGCGCGGTATGCAAGCCCCGTTGCCGGGCCGCGCTGCGCAGGTCTTCGGCCAAGGGATGATCCGCCGCAATCACCAGATCCGCCCCCATCAGCACATTGGCCTGACGTTCCAGCAATTGCTGGATACGATCGGTGAAAAAACCCACGGAGCTGATGCTGGCCACCGCGATCACCACCGCCAGGGCCAGCACCTTGACCTCGCCGGAACGCCAATCCCGGACCAGCAGGCGCAATGCCAGCAGCAGCCGTTTCATGGCGCGTCCTTGAGCCGCCCGGCTTCCAGCTCCAGGCGGCGGCCGCAGCGTTGCGCCAGGCTTTCATCGTGGGTCACCAGTACCAGCGTGGCGGCACGCTCGCGGTTCATGGCGAACAGCAGTTCGATAATGCGCCGGCCGGTGGCGCTGTCCAGATTACCGGTGGGCTCGTCGGCGAACAGCACCTTGGGCTGAGGGGCAAAGGCGCGGGCCAGGGCCACCCGCTGCTGCTCGCCGCCGGAGAGCTGTTTGGGATAATGATGGAGACGCCTCGCCAGCCCCACCCGCTCCAGCACCGCGCCGGCGGCGCCGCGGGCGTCGCCGTGGCCGGCCAGTTCCAGGGGCAACATCACATTTTCCAGGGCGGTGAGGTTGGGCAGGAGGTGAAAGGCCTGAAACACAAAGCCCACCCGCGCGGCGCGCAAGCGCGCCCGACCGTCCTCATCCAGGGCGGAGAGTTCCGTGCCGTCCAGATAGACCCGGCCGCTGCTGGGCGTGTCCATGCCCGCCAGCAGACCCAGCAAGGTCGACTTGCCCGCCCCCGAGGCGCCCACCACCGCCACCGCTTCGCCGGGGAAGATGCTAAGATCGATATCCGCCAGCAAGGTAAGCACGCCTTCGGGGCTGGTGACCCGTTTGACCAACCCCTCCGTGACGATGATGGCGGGTGACTGCGAATTCGACATGCCAAAAATACTCCCGTTAATCCTATTGCTGTGGTTCCCCCTTCCCGGCTTGGCAACCACCATGGTGGTACTGGGCGACAGTCTAAGCGCCGCCTACGGACTGGACCAAAAACAGGGATGGGTGGCGTTGCTGACGCAGCGCCTGCAACAACGCTGCAACGAATGTCAGGTGATCAACGCCAGCATCAGCGGCGAAACCACCGCGGGCGGACGCAGCCGCATCGACTCGCTATTGAACCGCCACCATCCCGACATCCTCATCGTGGAACTGGGCGGCAACGACGGCCTGCGCGGCCTGCCGCTCACGGAGATGTACAACAATCTCGACTATATCATCACCACGGCGCAACACCGCCAAACCGCAACGCTGTTGCTCGGTATGCGCCTGCCGCCCAATTACGGCCCCGCCTACACCCAAAAGTTCCAGAATGTCTATCAACGCCTGGCGGAAAAACACCCTATCGCCTGGGTACCCTTCCTGCTGGCGGGCCTGGAGAACGAACGCGATCTATTCCAGGCCGACGGCATCCACCCCGTCGCCGCGGCCCAGGAGGTCATACTGGATAATGTCTGGCCGGTGTTGAAAGACATGCTGGGAAAGTAGCCGCGCGCTTTTAACTCGAAACCCTAAACCCGAAACTTATTTTATAGCCCGTAACAACCGCAGCCGAGGTCGCCGAACACCGCCTCAATACGAAACAGGATCGACGTCGTAGGCCGGAAGTGCTGATCCTCCGGCCAGGTCAGCAGGGGCTGCACCTCGGCAAACAGCCATTCACGGTGCAGGCGGTGGCGCCATTTGATGCCCACGGCATAATCCGTCACATGGGAATTGGGTTGACTGACGCCGAAGACGCCCAACTGGTATGACATGGCATTGCGCGCGTTGATGCCCTGAAATAGGAAAAAACTCTGCTCGAAGCTGAATTGCTGATCGTGATCCGACCAGGTCGCCACGGTCCGTGAACGGCCCAGGTAGTTGGCACTCAATTTGCGATCCGCATCGTATTGTATGCTCGCCCCCGCCCCGCTCTGCTCAAACCAATAGGCCGATTGGGTAAAGCGGAGTTGCCAATTGTGCACGTCCTAAAGTCGCCGCGCGCGCGCCCTGACGAAGGTATCCAACGCAAAACTGTGGATGCGGAAGCCGGCGTCGGTATTGATGTTCCAGTGGGGTGAATCCGTCACCTGCACCTGTACCGCGGCGCGAAAATCCTTGGGCACATCGACGTTGGGTACGCCCTTCGGCGTGGTGATGGAATTGACCCCGCCGTTATCCAGGCTCTCATCATCGCTTTCGATCAATAACTTCAGGCGCTTTTCCAGGGCCGGCAGCACCAGTTTGGCCTGCACCTTGATCGCAAAATCGCTGGCTTGAGCCTCTTTATAGCTGAGGTCGCCGTAGAGGCGGAGATAACTACCGTGCGATTCCGCGAACACCCGCTCGTCGGCGAAGAAACTGTCCATCCTGGTGGACAGGGACACAAGACGGTCCGACAGGAAATCGCGGGGATTATCGAGCCAGCCGATGGGTTTCTCGTCGGCCGGCGAGATGGGCAGCGCCTCATCGGCCGCGCACGGCACCGACACCATAAACACCATGCTGACCAAGCACCCCGCCACGAAGCGCGATGCGGTATTGGCGATTAACGACATGACCTTACTTATACACCTTCCGCCGAAACAGATCGTTGCGACGGCTCACAAGCCGATCGAGAAACAACAGTCCGTCTAGATGATCGATCTCGTGTTGCACGGCGCGCGCTTCGAAGCCTTCACAACGGTACTGCAGGCTTTCGCCGTGCTGGTCGCGGGCCTCCAGGACAATACGCTCGGCGCGGATGACGTTGCCGGTGAAATCGGGCACCGACAGACAACCCTCCCGCCCCACGGCAAACCCGTCCCATTCGCTGATCTCGGGATTGATCAGCACCATGCGGCCGTGGTGGGGATGTTTCGGTTTGCCGGAGATATCGACGATGGCGATGCGCAACCCCTTGCCCACCTGCGGTGCGGCAATACCCACCGCGCCGGGTCCGGCGAGGCGGGTTTCCTCGAGATCGGCGATGAAGGCCCGCAGCTCGTCATCGAAGCGCTCCACGGGCTGGGCGATTTCTTCGAGACGCGGATCGGGGTAGGTCAGGATTTCCAGCACCGCCATACATCATCCCACCATGGTTTCGATGGGATAAAGTTTGGCCTCGATGTCATCACCCGCCTGCACCACCGCCAGGGCCGAGCGCAACGCCTCCACGCCTTCACGGGCCTGCCCTTCGATGTGCATGACGTAGATGGGCTGCTGCGCCGTGCCGCCTACGTCCGATTCCAGATTGAGGATGTGCAGCCCCGCCCCCGAAAGCGCATTGGTGACCTTGGAGACGATACCGGCGCGGTCGGCGCCGAACACCGAGATGCGCACGTCCGGCACCAGGTGTTCGTGCAGATGGCCCTCGATCTTGTCGATGTGCATATGGAGGTCCATGGACTCGATCACCGACTCCATGAGCTCCTGCAGGGATTTGACCGTACCGTCATGCCGGACCATGAGCATGATGGTGAAATTGCCCCCCAGCCGCATCATGGATGCCTCACCCAGATTGCAGCCGCCCTCGTAGAGCGCCGCGGTGACATGGGCGACGATCCCCGGCCGATCCTGGCCCACCACCGTCAACATAAACCAGCGTTTCATGGCGATATCCCTGCCCACTCCTCACAATGAGTTGGATAATCTTCTCAATGCAGACTGCTGTTCGCAATATATATCGTCAACACCCCCGCCGAGATCAAGGCGATCTGCTGCACGGTGGCGGCGAGATCCATGCGCCGGTGCAGGCCCGGAATCAGGTCGGCGACGGCCACATAGATGAAACTCGACGCCGCCACCGCCAGGGCGTAGGGCAACACATGCTGGAGATTCTGCAGACCGTAATAGGCGATCAGCGCCCCGCCCACGGTGGCGAACCCTGATAAGCCGTTAAACAGCAAGGCCTGGGCGCGATTGAATCCGCTGTGCAGCAACACCGCGAAATCACCCAGTTCCTGAGGAATCTCGTGGGCCGCCACCGCGATGGCGGTCACCACCCCGAGGTGAATATTGGTAAGAAACGCCGCACCGATCACGATGCCGTCCACGAAATTGTGCACGGTGTCGCCGATCATGACGATGGAGCCGGTGGCCTTGGTGGAGCGATGATGGTCTTCGGCCGGATCGTGGGCCTCACAGTGATCCATATGGCAATGACGCCACAGCACCATTTTCTCCAGCAGAAAAAACACCAGCAGGCCCAGCAGTACCGTCAGGGTGATGGAATGCACCTCCTCCCCCTGCACCCCTTCCAGTGCGTGAGGCAGCAGACCGAGAAACGCCGCTCCCAGCAGAGAACCGATGGCGAAGCTGATGAAATGGGGAAGCAACCTTGTCCGCCAGCTCTCCGGAAACAACAGGAACACGGCGGCGGCCAGCACACTGAGCACGCCGCCCACCAGACTGAAGATAATGATCCAGGAAAGGAGGCTCATGGAGGTCTAGCCCGGATTTCTTACCGGGATCGCGGAAGCAGGCGCAGGATTCGAGTTCGTAGGCGCCGCTCTGGAAGGAAAGTGGTAGTTGTAGCTACCACTTGACTGAAGAGCAAGCATACGGACGCGAAGACAAGCCTGAACCGCGATAGGGCAACGGCGCGAACAGTATGTCATCGCATGATCCACCGGCACTAATCATAGTTCCTTATAATAGATTCAGTTGGCACTCATTAGCCGTTGCCCGCCTGGTGAGAAATCCGGGCTGTCTTGGGCAGCCGGGCAGTGTACTCGGGCCTGTCCAGCCAGATCAAGCTGGCCATGCGCCCGGTGACGCCGTCGCGGCGGTACGAATAGAACCGCGCCGCATCGCTCACCGTGCACCAATGGCCCCCGTAGATCGCCTCCACGTGCACCCGGGCGAGGCGTCGCCGTGCCAGGCCGTAAATATCCGCCAGCCAGCGGCCCGCGGGCGAGGGAGCAAACTCCGCGGCGGCCGCCGGGTCCTCGGCGATAAAGGCGGCACGCACCTCCTCACCCACCTCGAAGGCCCGGGGACCGATGGCGGGGCCCAGCCAGGCCAGCAGTTGCGAGCCGGGCCGATGCAGGGCGAGCACCGCATTTTCAATGACGCCTCCCAGCAACCCCCGCCATCCTGCATGCACCGCGGCGACCCGCTTCCCGCCCGTATCGCACAACAACACCGGCAGGCAGTCGGCGGTGAGCGCCGCGCATACCGCACCCGGTCGATCCGCATGACTGGCATCCCCTTCACAGCCCGGCTTGGCGGTGACGGCGTTCACCGCCGCCGTACCATGCACCTGGCCTAGCCACAACGGCATGGCGGGTAAATGCAGGGCCGCTATCAAGCGACGGCGGTTCTCCGCCACGTGATCAGGCACATCTCCCACATGCTCCGCCAGATTCAATGAGGCATAGGGTCCTTCACTGACGCCGCCGGCACGGGTGGTGACACAGTCGCGCACCGCGGACGGTGCCGGCCACTCCGGCACCAGCCAGCCCAGATGCGCGGCATCAATCGTGGGCTCGGGCGTCGGCACGCAGGGCCTCCAGCAGTTGTTGCATATCCGCCGGCGGCGGCGCCTCCCAGTACAGTGTCTCGCCGCTCTCGGGATGAATCAGGCCCAGCGCCCCCGCATGCAGGGCCTGGCGCTTGAAACCGCGCAAGACCTCCCGCAGGACGGAATCGCAGTCGGCGGGCAGGCGCAGGCGCCCGCCATAGACCGGATCCCCCACCAGCGGATGATGGAGATGGGCCATGTGCACGCGGATTTGATGGGTGCGGCCGGTCTCCAATTGCACCTTGATATAGGTATGAGCGCGGAAGCGTTCCAACACCCGGTAATGGCTGACCGCCTCGCGACCGCCCGGCACTACCGCCATGCGGGTGCGCTCCCTGGGGTGGCGACCGACGGGCGCCTCGACGCTGCCGCCGGCGGTCATCACCCCCACCACGATGGCGGCATATTTCCGCTTCACGCTGCGTGCCTGCAGCTGCTCCACCAGGCGCTTTTGCGCGGGCAGGGTCCGCGCCACCACCAACAGACCGCTGGTGTCCTTGTCCAGGCGATGCACTACTCCGGCGCGGGGGATGGTGGCCAGCTCCGGGGAATAATGCAGCAGGGCGTTGACCAGGGTACCCTCGCGATTACCGGCGCCGGGATGCACCACCAGACCCGGCGGCTTGTTGATCACCATCAGCGCCGGGTCCTCATAAACGATATCCAGGGGGATCTCCCGCTGCCCCCGCCAGGGCGTCTCCACCTCGGTCACCGCGGTGACCACGATGCGCTCCCCGCCCCACACCGGATCACGGGACCGCGGCGTCTTGCCGTCCACGGTTACCTGCCCGGCGCGCAGCCATTGCTGCAAACGGGTACGGGAATAATCGGGAAACAGCGCCGCCAGTACCTGGTCCAAGCGCCGTCCCGCCGCCTCGGGCGGCACCTCGGCCGCGAGTTCCTGGGTTTGTGTGCGGCCCGCGTTCACCACTGGATGCATATCCCGAAGACGAAAAGGTCAGTATAATGCCGAACGGCATTGCACCACCATCGCCGCTCCGTTTTCTTCAGCCGCAATGCCCGGCCCCAAGCGAAACTCGCCTCTGACATAGGAATTGCAGTAAAGACCATGCGCCACCTCTTCGTATTCGTTTTATTGAGCTTTGCCCTGGGCGGTTGCGCCCTGTTCAAGAACCCCGGCGACGACCCGGAACATTGGAGCGCCGAGAAATACTACCAAGAGGCCAAACGGGCCCTGAACGCCGCCGATTACAAACTGGCCGTCGAACGCTTCGAGGGGCTGATCTCCCATCATCCCTTCGGCACCTATGCGCAGCAGGCGCAGCTGGATCTCGCCTACGCCTATTACAAATACGATGAACCGGATTCCGCCATCGCCGCCGCCAATCAATTCATCAAACTCTATCCCCGCCACGAGCGGGTCGATTACGCCTATTACATAAAAGGCCTGGCGCGCTTCCCCGAATCCGAGTACCTGGAAAAGGCCTTCGACCTGGACCTGGCCCAGCGCGATCCCCACGCGCTGCGCGAGTCGTTCCAGTTTTTCGCCGAACTCACCCGGCGTTATCCGGACAGCCCCTATGCCGCGGACGCCAGGCAACGCATGATCTACCTCCGCAACGCCCTGGCGCGCAATGAAATGTACGCGGCGCAATTCTATATGCAGAAAGGCGCCTATGCGGCGGCGGCCAATCGCGCCAAGTACGTAGTGGATCATTATGATCGCAGTCCCTCGATCCCCGCCGCCTTAAGCCTGATGGCAACGGCCTACGAACGCTTGGGGATGCCCAAACTGGCCGAGGACACGCGGCGCGTACTGCAGCTCAATTTTCCCGACCGTACTCGCCGCAAGGCATCGTTACATTGATTTGATGTAGCAATCTTTACAGCGCACCGAGGGGGGAAACCTGGCATGTGGGACTTTTTTCAAACCGTTCGTCACCGCCACTCGGTGCGCCGCTATGAAGGCGACATTCCCGTCGAAAACGAAAAGCTGCACGCCATCCTGGAAACGGCCCTGGCCGCCCCCTCCGCCGGCGATCTGCAGTCGTATCGCATCGTGGCGGTAAAACAGCCGCAACGGCGGACGGCGCTGAGCCGCGCGGCGGGTGATCAGGCCTTCCTCGCCGAGGCGCCGCTATGCCTGGTATTCGTCGCCGATCCCGCAGCGCTCGGCGTCGCGCTACGGCGCACGCGGTGCGCAGCTCTTTGCCCTGCAGGATGCCACCATCGCCGCGGCCTACGCCCAATTGGCCGTGGTGGCGGCAGGCATGGCCTCCACCTGGGTGGGTCAATTCGATGAACAGGAAGTAAGCCGCGCGCTGGAACTGGAGGCCGGCCTGGTACCCGTAGCCCTGCTGAGCATCGGCTATCCGGCGGAACTCCCCGAGGCCACGCCGCGGCGCCGAATCGATGAAGTGGTGAGCTTCATCGAGTGAACTTAGGTCGGTGATCCGCCCCTAAATCGCATCGTTGCCCTCTTCGCCGGTACGGATACGCAGCACCCGCTCCACGGGGGTGATAAAGATCTTGCCGTCGCCGATCTTGCCGGTGCGGGCGGCCTGGGCAATGGCCTCCACCGCGCGATCCACCTGGTCGTCCTGCAGCACCGCTTCGATCTTCACCTTGGGCAGGAAATCCACCACATATTCGGCACCGCGGTACAACTCGGTATGGCCCTTCTGGCGGCCGAAGCCCTTCACTTCCACCACCGTCATGCCGGTGACGCCGATCTCCGACAGCGCCTCCCGCACATCGTCTAGCTTAAAGGGCTTGATGATCGCTTCAATTTTCTTCATTTGTTTTTCCCTCTCCCTCACAATAGTCCGGCGTTCGCATTAGCATAACCAACTCTCCCGCCTATTCCCAAACAGCCACTTTTCCATCACT
>Ga0114931_10011666_pt1 | contig 10359 bp, 7 predicted proteins | sample 2SBtaG_FD_89579 | JGI IMG/M metagenome (GOLD analysis project Ga0114931, IMG submission 89579) | Deep subsurface microbial communities from Kolumbo volcano to uncover new lineages of life (NeLLi) - 2SBTROV14_V59a metaG | ecosystem: Environmental > Aquatic > Marine > Volcanic | place: Kolumbo... | reverse complement strand
CCAATTATTCTTTCATCAGGCGGAGTATCAACAAGGTATGACTTGATGATTGAAGCAAATTATGTTGAATCAATTCAAGAAGATTTCACTGAAATAGAAATTAACAAAAAAGAACTTGAAACAATTAAAGAATTAGCTAAAGATCCTGAAGTTTTTGAAAAATTAACTAAGTCTATTGCACCAACAATTTATGGTCATGATAAAGTTAAACAAGCAATTTTACTTCAATTAATGGGTGGTTGCAGAAAAGTTCGTACAGACGGAGCAATTACTAGAGGAGATATGCACATTCTTCTTATAGGAGACCCTGGTGCTGGAAAAAGTCAGTTGTTAAAAAGAGCAAGTTTAATTGCTCCAAAAGCAAGATTTGTAAGTGGAAAAGGAGCAACAGGTGCAGGACTTACTGCAAGCGTTGTAAAAGATGAATTTCTAAAAGGGTATGCGCTTGAAGCAGGAGCTTTAGTTCTTGCAAATAGAGGTCTTTGTTGTATTGATGAGTTGGATAAAATGAGTTCAGAAGATAGAAGTGCGATGCACGAAGCTCTTGAGCAACAAACAATTACGATTTCTAAAGCAAATATTCAAGCAACTCTTCGTGCTGAAACAACAGTTTTAGCAGCTGCAAACCCAAAGTTTGGGAGGTTTGATCCGTATGAATTATTAGCTAAACAAATTGATTTGCCTTCATCTTTGATTAACAGATTTGATTTAATATTTCCAATAAGAGATTTACCTGATAAAGTAAATGATGAAAAATTAGCTAGTTTTATTTTATCAATACATCAAGAACCAAATTCAAAAAAAGCTCTTATTGAAACTGATTTAATAAAAAAATATGTTTCTTATACAAGACAAAAAATAAATCCACAACTTACAAATGCCGCATTAAATGAAATTAAAGATTATTATGTTAAAATGAGAAATAGTTCTTCAGGAGATGAGGGTATTGTTGCAATTCCTATTTCTCCAAGACAATTAGAAGGTCTTGTCAGATTATCAGAGGCAAGTGCTAGAACTAGGCTTTCAGATAAAGTTACAAAAAGTGATGCACAAAGAGCTATTGAACTAGTTCATTTCTGCTTAACACAAATAGGTCTTGATCCTGAAACTGGAAAAATAGATATTGATCGTATAAGCACAGGAATCACTGCTAGTGAGCGTTCACACATTTCAATGATTAAAGAAATAATTAACGAATTAGAAAAAGCTATAGGAAAAACCATTCCTGTTGAGGATATAATTAGAGAAGCAGAAATAAAAAATATTGATGAGAAAAAAGTTGAAGAAGTTATTGAAAAACTTAAACGTTCAGGAGATATTTTTAGTCCTAGACATGGTTTAATATCAAAAATTTAGATTAAAAAAATAATGGTTTTTTGGGGGAATTTATTTGATAAAAAGAGAAACAGCTTTTAAGTGTAAAATATCTGATATAATTAATGCAAGGTATGTTAAAAGAGAAGGTTGGGAAGCTAATTATTTTGACACTTCTCTTGGTAAAATTTCTAGAATAAATATTATTGGTGTTGTAGTCTCAAAAGAGGAACAAGTGCTTGTTTTAGATGATGGTTCTGGTTCTATTCAACTAAGAAACTTTGAAAATCTTGATGCAAATATTGGCGAATTAGTTTTAGTTATTGGAAGACCAAGACAATATGGAGATCAAACATATATTATGCCAGAAATAATTAAAAAAACCACTCCTGAATGGGCTAAATACAGATTATTAGAACTAAAAAATCATAAACCTGTTGTAATTGAAGAAAAAGAAGAAAACATAGAGAAAAAACCTAGTTTAAGTTTAGCAGATTCTATTCTTAAAAAAATAGCTGAATTAGATAAAGGAAATGGTGTTAGGATTGATGAGATATTAAATCATTTTAAGTCAGGTAGTGCAGATAACACCATAACTCAGTTAATTGAAGAAGGTGAAATCTTTGAATTAAAACCAGGTATTGTAAAAATGATTTAATAATAAAGAAAAAAATAGTTTTTAAAAAATGAGTGGTGTAAGATATACTTCTAAAAGACCTGCTATAAACAATAAGAATATACTTAATAACAATAAATCTGCAGAATCTAATAATATGTGATCAAATTTTCTTGTACCAAAATCATGTTTTATCACAGCAACAGATATTATTCCTCCTGCAAGACCTGCAACAAAATATGATAATATCTCTGGTATCCCATGAATAACATATTTTAACAGACCTATGGATATAACTTGTAGGTATTGACCTACTTTTTCAAAGCCTATAAGTGATGAATAATATGCCAGGTTGGAACGTATAAAATTCCCCATTGCTGTTCCTATTACTGATGCATTCCAAGTTAAGATAAATATTGCTCCCGAACCATAAACGAATGAAAGTATTATGCATAATATAAGAACATAAATATTATTCAAAAAAATTGATATAAATATACTCCCACTCGCAATTTGGTGTCCTGTTACATTTGAATTTATGTTTGATATTGTATCTGATTGAGATTGAAATAATACTGAAACTGTATTTGCAGGTAAAACAACGTACCATAAAGTGCATGCTAATGCAACACCAATAAATATCGCCATAAAAACCATTAATGCTTTTGAATGCTCTTTTAGAAGAATTTTTTCATCTAAATCTTCTAAGTCCTTTCCTTCTTCTGATTTAATTATATTATATACTAAAGGAAATACTGCTAATACTGTTAAAAATACGAAAATAAGACTTGATTGTGATTTAAATATGCCAAGACTTATCAAAATTGCAATACTAGAATAGAAAAAACCTAGTAATATTAATTTTGTAGGATGTCTTTCGGATTTAGCTGGATTTATTAAAGCTTCAAAAACCATGAGTTAAATCTTATTATTTCATTTTAAAAACTTTTCTAAAAGTAAAAATTTATATACGAACATAAATTTTAGTTTTTTATGAATTACGAAGAGATGTTAAAACGTGGAAAAGAACAAATGCCAGAAGTATCTGACCAAATAGAAAGATTTAACATACCTAAAGTAAAAGGTCATATTGAAGGTAATAAAACTATCGTTAGTAATTTTTCTGAAATATCAAAAACGCTTAGAAGAAAACCAGAACACATATTAAAATTTATATTAAAAGAATTAGCTGCTCCTGGGGAAATTAGAAAAGAATCAGCTCTTTTTGGAACAAAACTTTCAGCGTCAAAAATAAATGAAAAAATTGCTAGTTATGCAGAAACATTTGTTTTATGTAAAGACTGTGGAAAACCAGACACAAAACTTACAAAAGAAGGCGGAACCTATTTCTTAAAATGTCAAGCTTGTGGTGCAAAACACTCATTTTACTCAAAAATATAAAATGTTCATAGTTAATATTCATGAAACAGGAGAAGTAATATTGATTAGCATAGTTGATAAAAATATTTTAGGTAAAGAATTTTCTGAAGGAAATAAATTATTAGACTTAAATGCAGATTTTTATAAAGGAAAAAAAATGAGTGAAGAATCTGTTCTAAAAATAATAAAAAAAGCAAATCAATTAAATGTTGTTGGAAAAAATATTGTTCAATTATTAAAAGATAAAGGATATATAAAGCTTACTCAAACAATAGATAATATTCCTTTTGCACATATTATACTTTAAAAAAAAATTATTCAAACCATTTTCCAAGACCTTCTTGTCTTTCAGCATCTTTTCCAAACATATCTTCAATTCTTCTCTTTGTTAATTCTAATGTTTGTATTAAATATGCGGATGGTTGATATTTGTTTGCAAGACTAATACTTGGTTCTAAATATTTTACTACAGATCCTTCTGAAATAGTAAATATTATTTTTCCGCCACAAACAGTACATTTTCCAATTAATGGAGGGCGTCTAAATTTTTCATTGCAGGCAACACACCTAAATTTTTGACTAGAAAATTTTCTTAAATTTCCCTTAATATCTCTAATAAAATGTTTTTCTATTACTAGTCTTGCAACATCTTTTTCATCTACTGCACGTATTTTTTCTGCTAAATCCATTTGACCTTTAAGTTTTTCTTCCATACTTGGCAATAACTTATAAGCCGAACACAAAACACCTCTATTCATATCAATTGTTTCATGCGTATAACCATAACCTTCAAATTGACCTGGAGAATGAAGAAATTGTCCTACTTGTTTTATTTTAACATCCCAAGGCATTTTATATTCTAAAGCTAATTCATAAAGTTTAAGAGGATACTTAAAAACAATATCCATATTAAACACCATATCATCTACTTCTGCAGGGTTTAAGTAATAAGTCAATACTAGTGGTGCATCCATCGTGCTTCCTCTAGAAGAAGGAAGATATTTATTTGAAAAATTAAGAAAACAATCCATTAATAAAAAAAAACAAGATTCATCTCCATCAACATCTCTTCTCATTGCTGCATGTAATAATGGATGAGCAAAAAACGCTTGTGTTTTTGAAAAACCAATTATCCTTGCGAGAATTCCTGCTGATGTGTGAGGTGCTAGACCTACAACATAATGCCCAACCAAATCTTTTTTAGATTCAAGATTATAAAATGGTTTTTGACCATATAAATTCACTAACATGTCATCTATGAATTTTGTAACTCGAAATAAAATTTCATCTGCTTTTTCATTTGGAGAAACCGGAGAACAAGGCAAAATAATATCTTGCGGTTTTATTTCTAAGACTTGAGAAACATTTTCAAGAGGTTTTCCATGAATATCTTTTTCATAACCAAGTTCAATTAATTTTTCTATACCTACAGCTATTTCTTTAGGTTTAAAGTGAGTTATTGGAAGCTCTGAACAATCATATCTTGTTGTTCCATCTTTGTTTACTTTTATACCATGCTTTGCTCGAAGTATTGCTTTAATTATGTGTTCTGGAATATGATTTGGATTAAATGTGCCTTTTATCCCTTTAATTAAATCAGGGTAAATACTTGTATTTAATTTCTTTAAAGAACTTTGAAATAATTTTTTAATATCAATTGATTTATTTTTGTATGGTCTTGAATCTTGTAATTGTTCATCTGTATATCCTTGTGTTGGTGAAAAATATTTTCTCTCAGCTTTTTTACCACAATTTTCACAAATAGGAAAAAGGCATTCTGCTTTACAGGAATTACAATAATATATTGCAAAGTCAGCAGTTACTTTTCCTGCTTCTAATGCTGATTGAAAAGACCTGAATTTTCCTCCTTCTTCTCCTATTGGAAATAATCCATTTGGACCTCCAGTCATTTCTCTCATTTTTGCCTTTTCTGGTCGACCCATTCTAGCACCAATGAATGTTCCGGATTTATCTCTGACTTTTATTTTACTTAATTTATTAATTATTTTCAAAGGAGTTATTTCTTCTTTTTCAAATAATCCTAGGATTGTTTTTTCACTAATATTGGCGGAATTAAGACCTAATTGCATTTTGAATGCTTTTGCAATATCTTTTTCTATTACTATAAATTCATTATTTACAAGAATATGAGGTAAACCTATTTTTTCTAAAACTAATTTTTGTTCTGAATTTTTTAGTATTATTTTATCTTCTTTTATATCTGCAGATTTAATCCACATTAATAATTCTTTAAGATCTTCATTATTTATACAACTCCAATAAAAAGTAAAATAAGGATGTAAAGGAACTCCGAGTGCAATAGATATTTCTGATGCTGCATCATAGGATAATTTTGATTTAATAGGGTTTGAAAACATTTTTTGCATGTTTTCTTCTGAAATATTTACAATCTCAGAAATTTTTTCATGATCAATAGTTCCAAATAAATCTATTACGGCTTTCTCAACTTCTAGTATCCACCACTCCGGACAATACCCTGCAGGTATTAGTGGATGTGCTCGGTCATAAAAGTCTCCATAACAAATAAGTACATCTCCTAAAAATAAAATTTCTGAAATTTCTTTTTTATGTTTTATAGCCAAATCTTCTGTTTCTAAAAAAACAACTGATCCATCTTTTAATTTTACAATAGGACCATCTAAATCATTACATACAGTGAATGCTGCTGCTTTTCCCGGTCGTTCTACTTTTAATTGTGTGCCTGTTGCAAGATAACCATTTAATATTTGCATTGTTGCTGGATGAACTGATTGACCAGAATAACCTGAAAGTCTCCCCCTTCCATAGCGAAGTCTGAATCCTCCTTTAGCCATTGGATGAGAATAAACTGGTCTTCCTGCTACAAGGTCTTTTATGTAAGTGTAATCTGGAGCTAATTTTCCTGAAGAAGATTTTTTACCTTTAGCTTTGGCTTTTTTTTGAATTGAAATAAACTCTTCTAAAAAACCCCAGTGTTCCATGCCCATCTCTTCTTTCCATTGACTTATTTTTGCCCATATTTTTGGTGCTTTTAATGGAAGACAACTACTATGTAATAAACAGTAACCACTTCTTAGAAGATTTGTGTTAACTCTAGGTAAATCTTTTACATTAACATTTGATACTTCATATTTTTCTGATGGATCACCAGAAATTTCTATTGGTAAATGTTTAATCATAAATTCTGATTCTCCTTTTGAAGGAAAATATTGTAAGTTAGTTATATATTCATGATAATCTTCAAGTTCAGCAGGACATCTTTTAATTTCTTTTTCAGTCGGGTCATACTCTGCAAATCCAAATTTTTTTCTTAAATAATCTGCAATTACAACAGACCAAGCAGCAGCTGTTCCTCCTGCATTCCTTATTGGCCCTGAATAGTATATGCACATATATTTTCCTTTTCCATCATTTCTATCTTTAAAGTCGAGATGTGTAAATCCTTCTAACGGACTACTTACAACACCAAGAGTCACATATGTAAATCCTGTTCTTATTCCAACTTCTATTGCTTCTTTTTGATCTTTAAATTTACAAAATTTTTCTCTTGCTATTTCTTCTGATATTATTAGTGCAACACGCATATCAAGAATTCCATATTGTTTTTCTAATTCTTCTATTCTTTTTTCTGCACCTTTTTCTTTAAGCTGTGGTGCAACTACACTAATTAATCCTATTACTCTCTGAGCCATTGTTTCAGCAAGTGTTGTCTCTACAAAAGGCTCAGGGTCAAATCCTTTTTTTCTTGCATCAGATGCTAATTTGTATGAATTAAGACAATCTTTCTTTAGAGTTGAAAAATATTTTCCTAATTCTTTTGAGTAATTCATTTTTATTTTGTTTGTTTTTTTTCTTCATTCATTTTATCTGAATCTTTAGAGTTTTCATCAGATTTTTTCTTTTCTTTTCTTGTATAAAAATTCACTATTTTTACTTTTCTTGTTTGAAGATTAAGAGCTAATACTCTGCCTGGTTGCGGTTCAAGACCTCTTTTTTCTTGGTTTTCTGTAATATCTCCCCAACAAGAAGTATTCATTATAGTTACACTTCTATACTGTTCTGCCATGGCTCTGTGAATGTGACCTGTGACAAAAATATCTGGAACGTGAGTTATGATTAGTGGGTCTTCATCTGCATCAGGAACATACATGTTTGCTTCGTGTGTTGGCGCTAAATGTCTTTTTTGAAGTAAAAATTTCATAAGTAAATCAACTCTTTTTTGACCACCTGCAGCTCTTATTGATGCAACATTATCTGCATAATAAATTAAAGAGTAACCATGATACAAAAGAATATCTAAACCAGAAAAATCTTCTGTTGATTCAATATTAACCATTGAAGGACTGCTTAAAATTATTGCATTATCCAATATTTCTAAAGCTTGACAAAAATCATTATACAATGCTGGTTGTGGATCCGCAATCCTTCCTGCGTCGTGGTTTCCGGGAATTATAATTATTTTTTTATCTTTCTTTATTTTCTCAAAATAAACTGCCATTAATTTATATTGTAATTTAATATCGGGTATTACTAAATCTTCATCTTGATTAGGATATACTCCAACACCTTCAACTAAATCACCCATTACAAAAAGATATTTTGTTTTGTTAGCTATTTCTCTTTGTTCTTTTGAACCTAATTCGCCATTAATCCATTTGATAAATTTTTCAAATTCATCTTTTAAAAATTCCTTTGAACCAAAATGTAAATCACCAATAAATATTGCATAAACATCTCTTGGTCCTTTCTTTAGTTCTCTGTTTAGAGGTATGTCGGGAAAAATTATTTCATTTGCAAAAATTATGTTTTTTCCTACTGAACCAGATATTCCTATTACTTCATCTAAAATTAAATCTTTTGCTGTTGGATATAATTCGGTGTTATTTTTACTTATTAAAACATTCGTAACTCCTGTCTGATCTTCAACTTTAAGCATTATATGGTTATTTTTTGTCTCACGTTTTTCTGTTATTATTCCAATTATAGAAACTTTTTCTTTTTCTGACTTAAGATTTAATTTATTAATAGACATTAAACTTTGCATTTCTGGTCTTTGTTTGATTATTTTTTCAAGACCTTTGTATCTATGATTAAAATATTTTACAAAATCTTGTATAACTCTTTTCTTTGAAGGTTTATCATAATTATAAACTATTTTTACTCTTACTTGATCATCATCTTTGAAAACTTCTTTTAATTCTTGACTATATTCTGTAGAATTTTTTTTTACAACTTGTTCTTCTTGATTATTATTTTCTTGATTTTGTTTTAATTCTTTTTCTGATTCTTTATCTAATTCATTTAAACTGTTTTCATCAGGTAAAATTCCTTGTTCTAATAATTTATTTACTTTTTCAGAATAATCCATTTTTTATTTCCAAATCTTCTTCTAAAATGTCTCTTGCTTTTGGTTCCATACTTTCAGGTATTGAAAGAGTTATTTCTCTTGTTCTACCATATCTACCTTTTGATAATACCTTACAATTAATTATTCCAAGCATATCAAATTCTGCTATTATATCTGAAACTCTTCTTTGTGTTAATGGTCTTAAACCAACTTGTTTACAAACATCTTTGTAAGTATTATATATATCTCCTGTGAAAACCCTATCTTTTTTTGAAGGTTTTTTTTTCATTATAGAATATAGTGTTATTTGAAATTGTTTAGGTTGATTTTTTATTAGTTCTAAAACTCTGTCTTTTTCGATTTTATCTTCTGCTTCATCAATATTTTCTATTATTATTGATTTTTGATTTTTTCTTTCTGCTAATTCTCCTGCAACACGCAATAATTCTAATGCTCTTCTTGCATCTCCATGATCTCTTGCAGCGTAAGCAGCACATTTTTCTAAAACTCCAGACTCAATTATATTTTCTCTAAATGCTAGTTTGGATCGTGTTTTCAAAATATTCTGTATTTGAATTGCATTATATGGTGGAAATAATAATTCTTCTTCGCTTAAAGAAGATTTTACTCTTGGATCTAAAGTGTTTACAAAGGTTAAAACATTACTTATTCCCACTATTGTTACTTTTGTTTTTGTTAGATATGTGTTTATTCTTGTTAAATTATAAATTAATTCATCTCCTGTTTTTTTTACTAATTGGTCTATTTCATCTAAAACAATTACTACTATTTTTTGCTTTTCATCTAATGCTTTAAAAAAAATATTATATACTTCGTCTGTTGGTAATCCTGTTGAAGGTATTGCTTTTCCAAAATGTCTTGCTAGTTCTGCAATTAATCTATATTCTGTATCTGCAATTTTCTTTAATTTGCAATTTAAGTATAATATTTCGAGCGGAATACTTTTTTCTTCTGCTATTGATTTTAAATTGTCTGTTATGTACTTTACAGTTAGTGTTTTTCCTGTTCCTGTTTTTCCGTAAATAAAAAGATTTGATGGCACTTCTTCTTTTAGAACTGGTGCAAGAATCCCTGCTATTTGTTCTATTTGTTCATCTCTATGTTCTATTTCATCAGGTATATATGATGCTTGTATTACTGATTTATTGAGAAATAATGACTCTTTTTCAAGGTATGTTTCAAAGAATTTTCCTAATTTTTTTTCTTTCATTCGTTTCCAGATGAAACAGAGGTTTATAAAGATTATGTTCTCCACTAATAAGCTTTAGAATATATATTATTAAAAAGAGAAGAGTCACACCATTATTTCCTGTGGAAATTATTTCATGTGACATTGTCTGTGTGTTTACATCTTTATAATTTAATAATTCATAATATTCATAATATTCATAATGTTAATTATATTATTGTTAAAAGTAAAAAGTAAATAAATTAAAAAATTAAAAAAAATATTATTTAGAACTTTTTTATTTTAAATTATTATTTTAAAAAAAAAGTTGATTTTTCTTTAATTTGATTTTTAATTAGATCTAGAATCTAGAATTTTTCTTCAATTATTTTTTGTAATATAATTTCATAATAATAATAATATAAATAGAATATAAATATAATAATATATAATAAATAATAATTAATTTCAATATTGAAAATAATAATATAAATAATATAAATAATATAAATG
>Ga0114931_10011665_pt1 | contig 10359 bp, 12 predicted proteins | sample 2SBtaG_FD_89579 | JGI IMG/M metagenome (GOLD analysis project Ga0114931, IMG submission 89579) | Deep subsurface microbial communities from Kolumbo volcano to uncover new lineages of life (NeLLi) - 2SBTROV14_V59a metaG | ecosystem: Environmental > Aquatic > Marine > Volcanic | place: Kolumbo... | reverse complement strand
CGGTAACTGCACACCCATTGCGGTGGAAAGTGTCCGTGCTGAAACCGGTCGTGGATGCGAATTACGCAGTCGTCGCAATATCGCTCGTTCCGCCTGGGTCAGCCCGAGTTCGTCGATGCCCTCAATTTCCATCGCCTTCGTGAAGCTCCGGAGCGATGCGGACGTTTCTTGGCGCGCCTGCGCCACGTCCCTCACTCGCTCGGACAGACGTAGGCCGATGCGAGGGACGCCACGCGCCCGCTTTGCGATTTCCGAGGCGACTCGGGGTTGAACCCGCATCCGCCATCGCTTGAAAACACCGGCCACGATCTCTGCGATTTCATCCGTCGAATAGAACTCGAAGTGGAAGTGCAGGCCGAAGCGCTGACCCAACGGAGTCGAGCAGAAAACCTCCGGCTTGGTCGTCGCTGCAATGAACGTGAACGGCGGCACCGGGATTTGGATCGCCGCCCCGTTGCCGTTTAGATTCAGGACGTTCTCTTCCAAGACGATCAGCAACTCGTCCGCCGCAGCCCGACCAAGGCAATGAGCCTCATCGCATAAGAGCAGCGTCCCCGGGCGCATTCGGATGAGCGTGTTTCGCAACTCGGTCGGCCCGATCAGGCATTGTCCCGACGTGGCCGCAAACGGCGAGTACATCTCGTTCGCCAGGATCGCCGCGAACGAGGTCTTGCCCAATCCGCCGCCAGCCGACGTGAGCAGGCAATGGCCGAGAGGTTCGTCGCGCGCAAGCGCCGCACCGATGGCGATGCGGGCTTTCTCACGGATCGCCTTTTGGCCGGTCATTTCGTCGAGTGATCGAGGTCGCATGTTCATCGTTGTCGTCACGTCGTTCGGTCTCCCGGTTGCTGCCTCTCTGCGGCAGATACACCTCGGACACTGGGCTGGAACTCGCCGTGAAATGCAAGGCTCTTTCAATCCCACCAAACTCTGAGCGTTCCGGGTTCCGTCCATGCGACCACATCGGCGTCGAAGTGCTCCTCGACGAATTCCTCGACGCGCTTCCGAAGGATCGGCGGGGCGGGGACGTGAAGATAGATGGCGACCGAATACTCGCGGGCGGCGGTCACGGTAATCCCATCGTTGGCAAACGCCCCGCACAGAGTGGCGATCATGTCGGGGCGGAACTCGTTGTAGCTGCCGTGGATCTGGGCGTAGCATCGTGCCGCTTGTGACAACGATATGCGCCGCTTGGCGCGCCAATCCAGGCGACGCTTCAAGAGAGCGCTGCGCAAAGCCGCCTCGGATAAGTCTGGCGATACCGCATCGGCGTACGTGGTCCGGAACTCTCGCAAAACGTCTGCTGCTCGCTCAGATGTGGGTTGGTTTCGTGCTTGCATCTTCGCCCTTGTTGCCGTCGTCATTCGAGTCTCCACAAACATTGTTCCGTCACTGAAGTCTTGCCGCGGTTCCGCTTCCGCGCAAGCCGACTTCGCACTTTTTCCACACTTTTTCCGCACTTTCTTCGAGGAATCGACGGCCCAGGTAACAGCGCGACGACGCCGACAACAGCACCCTGATGTCATGCGTATCATTGAGTGATTGGGTCACCAGATGCCTCCAGGCTCGCACACTCGCCGCGTGTGTCTTTGCTCGGCTACGAGCGGACTCTCGGACCTACTGATTTGCTGGTGCGTCCCAGATGCAGCCGTACGATCTGCCGTTCAATCGGCGAGGCCAAGTCGATGCACCGACGACGGGGGCGGCACGTCACGAATTGCTTCCGTTGGATCGGTCGTTCGGGAGTGATTGAGGGTCTCTGGGATTCCAGGCGTAAAGCGGCTTGCCCCGCTGCTGGCGGATGATCAGTCTGGAACTGTCGGCAATCACCTTGGGTCCGCCGAAGATGTACGTCCATGCTCGGACTGATCCACCGTTATCGAGATCCACCGAAACCTCCTCGCGTTCGTAGAGGTTTCGCGCTCGGCCCGGAACGTACCCCTCGATGTGATCCGTGACGGTCAGCGCCGCCTTCTCGACCTCAAGGACAACACCTCGGACGATGCCGTCGCCTTGAATCAGGCCGGGGAACGAACCCAGATCGATCAGTATGCCTGTGGTCGTGGCAGGACGAGCGCTGCGGATGAGGTGCTCGATCCGTTCGCAGTTGCCGTAACCCGGCATCAAGGTGCCGTACACGAAGAGCTGAACCGGGTGATCAGTCATGCAGCCCTCCTCGACGACGGGGAACTCTCGGAGAATGCTCCCGATTTTGGGAGGGAGTGAGAGCGTCTCGCCGGAACCCAGGTCCGACATCCAGTGTCGCACCGTTGCGGTGTTCCCGAGCCAGTTCGCACAATCTCCAATACCGAATTCGTCCGAAGCGCTTGCGGGCTGACGAGTTGCAGGCAGTCGGTTCCGACTGGGGAAGAACTCGGTTCTGAACTGTGTGCGCAAAGGCTTTCGTTTGCTGAGGGCATCGCGAGCAAATCGGACCTGGACACGTTCATCTCGCACACTTCGAAGTGCGGGCAGCCACGGCTTCTTCGGGACGCACAAGCACGTGCCCCCGGTGAATCAGCCGGGAAAACTGCCTCGGGAAACAGCGCCGAAATAGATTCACCGACCATCTTGTTGCCGCCCGCTCGTCCATGCCGCGAGCATGGGCAAACTCGTGCAGGTACGTCACAACGCTCAGTTTGCGGAGCAGCACAATCCGATGAAACACCGGAATGTAATGACTGGCCCCGCTGTTCGACCCGTCGATGCGGCCGAACACGAAATCTGGTTCGGCGATGTCGTAAGCCGTTGCGAGTGCGCGATTGACTCGGCGGAACTTGTCCTTCCGCTCGTCAAGCGATCCTCGCCAAGGTCCGACTTGATGAAATTTCTGCATCGCCCGTATGGCATCCAAGTTGAAGAACAGCTGATCGTCGAGGACTTCGACGACGGTCTCGGGGTACTCGGCATCTCTCACCATGAGATTTCCTTTCTTCATGCTGCGTTCAGCGTGGCTTTACGCGGCTCTGGTTGATTGAACCGCTTCCACCGTTGGAGCAAGAACCGACCCGCTGCCCGCAGCTCCTTCTCTACCTTGCGGTAGATCCGACTGTTCGGCTTGAGGCCGGTCGTGATCAGCAGAGCGTTAACAGTCCGCCGCAGAAGTCGGGTTGACGCTGCGTGCTAGATATGCTAGTATACGGGCATTCAATCGTGGTGGGTTTGGTGGGTCAGGGAGGACACGCGGATGGCGATGGGCCGACGGAAGCGGGAGCGGCAGGCGGATTTCTGGGTGACCACGCGGAGCTTGCCGCGCTCGCCTGGGCATCCCTTCTACGAACAACTCAACCGGGTGCTCGACGCCGCCGGCTTCGACCGGTTTTGTGAAGACATCTGCCAGAAGTTCTACGCCGAAAAGATGGGTCGGCCGAGCATTCCGCCGGGTGTGTACTTCCGTATGCTGATGATCGGCTACTTCGAGAAGCTCGACAGCGAACGGCAGATCGCCTGGCGTTGCGCGGACTCTCTCTCGCTGCGGTCTTTCCTCGGATTGGCGGCGGAGGACGGCTCGCCGGACGACAGTTCGCTGAACCGCTCGCGGCTGCGCATCGATCTGGAGACGCACCAGACGGTGTTCGACTGGATGCTCAAGCAATTGGCCGAGCATGGTCTGCTTAAAGGTAAGACGTTGGGTGTGGACGGTTCGACCATGGAAGCCAACGCGGCGATGCGTTCGATCGTGCGGCGTGAGGGCGGCCAGAGCTACCGCGCGTTCCTGGAAGAGCTGGCGAAGGCGTCTGGGATCGAGACGCCGACGGCGGAGGACCTGGCCAGGTTTGATCGCAAGCGCAAGGGCAGGAAGTGCAGTAACAAGGATTGGCTCAACCCGAATAACGCGGATGCGAAGATCGCCAAGATGAAGAACGGGACGACGCATCTGGCGTACAAGAACGAGCACGCTGTGGACCTGGAGACGGGCGCGATCGTGGCGGCGGTGATTCATCCGGCCGACGAGGGTGACACAACGACGCTTCCGGGAACCTTAGAGCAGGCCGGTGAATCGCTGAAGGCGGTGCGTGAAGATGAGGATGTCGAAGCGGACACAACGCAACTGCATATGAAGGAAGTGGTGGCGGACAAGGGATACCACAGCGGCGAGACTCTGGTGACTCTGGAAGAGGTCGAACTGCGCGGCTACATCGCCGAGCCGGACCGCGGGCGGCGGAAATGGACGGCCAAAGACCCCGAGGAACTGGAACACAAGCGGGCGGCGCAGTCTGCGGTGTACGCCAATCGCCGGCGACGCAAGGGTGAGCGTTCGAAGAGTCTACACCACAAGCGCGGCGAGCTGGTCGAGCGCAGCTTCGAGCACGTGCTCGACGACGGCGGAATGCGGCGGGTACACCTGCGTGGCCGGGAGAACGTGTCCAAGCGTTACCTGATCCACACGGCGGCGTTCAACCTGGGTCTGATCATGCGCAAGCTGACCGGCTTTGGGACGCCGAAGGGCTGGGCGGACGCCCGGCGGACGGTTTTGTCGCTTCTGCGCGGCGTCGTGCGGCTTCTGAGCGGCCTGTGGGATCGAATCCGGGCGGATGTGCGGGCCCGGCTTCGCTCCGCGGCCGCCCCGCTCCGACGAGCGTCGATGTCAAACGAATCCGCGCGCGCCGCGTAAACCACGGCGAAACCGACTTCCGCGGCGGACTGTTAAGCCCTGATTGCGTATTGGCGGAGGCATCCAGTTTGAAGTGACAATTCCGCGCGACGGAATGCTCAACCCACCGTTGGGTCGCCAGAACCCACGCTTTGATCTTGGACCATTCCGTTGTTCCCGCGTGCAGCCGCCACTCGACGGTGAGGCGTTCGCGATCTGCAAGGTTGACCAGATTCAATCCGGTGAAACGGTCGAGTCGTCTGACTTCACCGCAAAGCTGGTCGTACGTGCGGAGCCGGTCAAAGCGAGTCGCCTCGTTCAGTCTGGGAAGGCGACAGTATTGGTTGTTCTGACGTGACGGAGCGACCAAGCCGTACATGATCGGATGGAACCGCCACCAGAGGTGCTGAAGGCTGCGGACAACTGCGGGTCGCTCCAGAACTTCCGGAAAATGGTGGTGAACATGAAGTCCACACGAGTGATTCACTCGCGCTCCGCAGTAGCGCAGGATGTCGAGCGCCGGAGGCAGAACGCGTTCGATTTCGCTCCAGGGCAGTGGAGCGGTCTTGAGTTCGACCTTGGACCAACGCAAACCGGGATAGCGGCACTCGTCACGCAGGCTCGTGTCGTGCTCGACGGCGAACAGAGCGTCACGCGGAATCGCCTGACGGGTGTAACCGCGTGAGATCGCACGCAGCCCCTGATTGGTGAGGATCGTCGCGATCAGATCTTGCACGTCGCGATTGTCGCCCGCTCCAATGATCGGGACGACGGCCTCGATTTCGATCCCGATTTTTCGTGTGGTGATGGTCGCTTGCATTCCTCTATTGTTGCCGCGAACCGATGCATGCGCAAGGCTTTCTTAACGATCAGTCATGCACTGATCCCAGGTAATCGTCGGTGCTTGCTGATCGACGGAGCAGCCACAAGCACGCGGTTCAAGAGGCGACGATACGGTGCGCTGAACGAAAGCTCGTGGGCTGCTTCGAGGATCATCTCGCGGTAGGTGGGTGACACGGCCAGATCGTGCGGACGCTGGCGACCCGGCGCGACGATGTACGTGAACGCCCGTCGCGAGCGTCGCTCGCCCTTCGCGATCACTCGCACTTCCTGCTCCTCGTAGTTGTGAGGCCAGCCTTCCTTTCGCCGCAGTGCGTCTCGCAGTTCGGTGTCGAAGGGCAGGAGTACGCCTTCGACCCGGTGGCCTTCGGCGGGCTCGATGTTGGCGGCTCCTGCGCCGTGCGTCTGCGAAAAGTAATTTGTCCGGATGCGATAGTCGTCGAGGATCGCCAGTCGAGCATCATCGACGTGTGGCGGATTCGGCATGCGATCCGCCAACCAGGTACGAAGGGCCTTCAAGTTCGCGTTCGAACCGTAGCCGAAGTAGAGCATGCTCACACACTACCTGCCGAAGCTGAGATTGCGCAAGCGATCTTTGGTCCAAAACAAAAAAACATATTCCTCGGGCCAAGTGTGGCCTCGCATCGATTCGACTCCGGGTGGCCATGGTTCTCAGATTCCGAGTTCTGTGCGCACGCCGCACGAGATTAGCTCGCTACGGCAGGCAGATTCGGCACTTCACGCACCGCCGCTTCAGCAGATGCTCCCGTCCGCTCTCCGGCGGACATACGGGGACACGCATCATTTGTGGAAGCGGAACCGAGTACCGCCAAGCATGACCACGGAACACGACGCATGTCGCGTTCGGTCTCACGGGCACGTCTTCGTCCGTGTCGGCGAGCCACGCCTCATCAACTTCTGCTGGCGGCGGAGGCATCGTGCGGTCCGTCGAGAACAGCACGGAGATGTTGGGAAGTGTGACCAACTCGTCCAAGGCATCTCGCCATTCGGGCTTAACCCACGCACGGGTGTACATCCAGAAATTGACGAACCTGAGCGTTGAGACGATGTGGACCCACTGCCGAATGTACCTCTCCGAAAAGAACTCGCCAAAATCATGCGGGCGAAAATGGCTCACTCGGTAGCGGCAGATTGCGCCGATCATCAGCAATGTGAAATCATCCCGTTGGACGATTGCCCAATTCCGCTCTGCGCGCTCACGCGTGTTGCGTGACTTGAGATCGTCCCTTCCGGGGCGCGTCATGTTCCACGCGTAACACCGGCTTGAGCACACCTGCGACGCCAGCCCATGTTTGAGGCAGGTCGTTTGGATCGGCAGGTTCCAGGTCCGCACGATCTTTGGATCTCCGATCTTGATCGAGCGTGAGAGCATGGAGCGAATTCGGAGCCGGGGATCACGGCGATCCGCTTCCTTGAAGTATCGTTCGTTCATTCGTCGCTCGCGTTTTGTTATGCCGTTCCTCCTCAGTAGGTCGTAAGAATCAGCTCACGCGTCCGGCGACAGCCACCGGACGATTCACCCTCGGCGGCCTTTCGCTCTTTGCTATAGCTCGTGTTGCTCGTGTAATGCCGGTAGCGGACTCGGAACCGGTCGTCCAAGGCGAAGTGCTCGTGCGTGAACTCGGTCTCCCCGAGCGTAATCAGCACCTTGAACTGATCAGGGTCCAGTCCAAGCACCATCTCCTTGAACGCCGAAAGGTCAGCCTCGTCAAAGTTGTGTTGGTAGAACGGGCTCTCCTGGTTCACGACCAGGTATGGGGGATCATTGAAAATGAGCGTCGGTCCCGGCCCTCGGGGTGGTTCCGCCAGCACTTCTCGGTAGTCGAGGTTCGTCAGCCGTACGCCCTGAAGCAGCTCAGACTTATGTCTGAGTTTGGCGATCTTGAGAGTGTGGACTTCGCGAATTCGCTTCAGCGAATACGACGCGATGTTGCGCCTCCGTCGGCTGACGATCCCGTTGTACGCGACCCGGTGAAGAAACAGAAAGGCGACGGGATCGCCCTCCAAGAAACGGTGTTTCTGCTCCTCGAAGATATCGAGTGTGCGCTGGACGGTGAAGCAGCGTTCCCGAAGTGCGCACCACTTCTCAATGAACGCATCGACATCATCGCACAGTGCGTGATAGAAGTTCATCAGGTCGCCATCGAGATCGCTAAGCCAACGCGGCATGTGCCTCGGAAGCACATCCGTGCAACTGATCGACGGCGCATTACCGCAGAATGGTTCACGGAACTCGCTGAAATGCTGTGGGCGAAAATCAAGAATCCGCCGCATCGTCTTCGCCACTCCCTTCCCCCCGGGCCACTTCAAAGGCATTGGTCGGCCTCCTTTCCAGCGTTGCGATACGCCTGAGCAGTTCCTGGATCGCAGAGTCGGCGTTGGTGACGATTCCATCCAACTCGTCTTTCCCGGAACGATAGAAGCGGATCGCCGCTTCCGTTTCGAGTTTCACCGGCGGGAGTTCGGTCGGCAGATCGGCAAGCTCAGTTCGCATCTTCTTGAGTCGCTCGACCGTGTTTCCGAAGGCCCACGTCTTGGGTTTCGGCGGCGGGGTAGGGGCCGCATCATCCGAAGCATCATCGACATTTTCGTCATCGTCATCGTCCGCCGCGGCGGGATCACCAGAGGGATCAAACGCATCGCCGGGTCGCTGATACGACTTCCATCCCAGTGCGCAGAGCATGTCCGTGTACTTCGTCCCCACTTTTCGCGCCACATCTTCGGAAATGTGCTCGGCGACTTTCTTGCAGGCGTGTTCGGTGGCCGGTTTGATCTCGAACTTCAGAATGAGCATCTGATACTCGCCCGACTTCAACGCCCGTTTGGCGATCAGCAACGCCTGACCCTTCAGCCAATTCGCGTACGCCTTGCCCTTGCAAAAAATCAGCTCGGCACCGGCAACGCCGGTGAGCCAATCCATCAGCGTCGAGTAGTCGGCGTCGTCCGGGGGCAGGGGCACTCTTTTGAAGTATTCGCCGTCGCCGTCGATCTCTAAGAAATTAGAAGCTGCCATTTCCTACACCAGTCATCGCAGTGCATCGTCGCCGCCCGTGCCGACCGTCGGCTCCGTTCAGACGCGTGACGCTATAGTCCCCTTATATCCTCCGGCGTAGACACGCCCGGGACATTGGGGAAACTCACTGGTTTGGATATCAGGGTTAGCGAAACTCGACGGCAGGTTGGTCAGGAACTGCAACGCCCGCGCGACGGAGTTCGTCACGGATTGCTTCGTATCGATGTTCCCATGTCGTCTGTTCCACCGCTATCGGCACGAGAACGTGAGTGATTTGCCGCGACGAAAAACGTGTTCCCAAGACGGGATTGATCCGCGCTCGCCCGATCAGCCGGTTCACGGTTTGGTCGTCCGCTGACACACGATGGAATTCGCCCGTATCGACGTCTAGGGTCGGGTGGTCGTAATACAGAATGATCCCGATCTGAGCACGAGTGAAGGCTGCGTTGTCTCTGATGAGCGCATGGACGATTCGTTCACGATCACGAAGCTTGTTCGGCGCGACCGCGAAATACTGGCCCCGTGGAGCCAGCGCGGTCTCAAGCTCAAAGAAGGTGGATTCCGTGGCGGCTGCACAGATCCGGGTTTGCACAGCGACGCGTAGTCTCTCGGACGCCAAGCACATCAATTGCCAGCAGCGGCGCTCCCAGTGCGTAAGCTCAGCAGGGCCAAAGAGCAACTTCCGAAACACTTCGAGTCCGAATTCGACGTGCTCATCAGAATCCAACTGAGCCTCGACGCGATAGTACGAGAAGTCATCCACCGCGAGAATTACGTCGGTCGGGTTGTAATTCAAGTCCAGGAAGTTTCCATCCGGCGTCCAGTCGGACTGAAACGTGAGCAAACTCATCGGCAGCGTTAGTTTCTGATCTTGGATCAATCGCTCGCGAAGTTCCTCAATTTCGTCCGGCGTGAACAGACTCGTGCTCTCCAGAATGAGACGATCCACGCAGGGACGGTCCACGACGCCCGGTTCCATGACGGGGCCGGTTACGTAGAGCGACAGCCACAGCGCATGCTCATCGCCGTAGTCCCAGCTATCGAGATCGACCAGGTACTTTACGACACGCTCATGTTCGCCGGGCGGACGGCCCATCTTGGTTCTCCGGACGTTGACTGCTCCGTCATTCTATCGCCCCCGCAAATTAGCGGCGATTGTCGCTCCCCCAAACTAAACCAGTGAGTTTCTCAAATGTTCGAGAGGTGAGCCTCGGGCAGTCCATAATCGGCGTCCGTTGGAGGCTGTTGATGACGGCAAACAAGAACAGCAACGATGGGCATGATTCATGGCCCTTCGGCGACTTGGCGGAGCTTCTTCGTCATCTTGCTGACGCTCTTGAAGCGCACAACAGCGGACTTGGCCAGCCGGGAGACACGCGCTACACCCGCCCGACGGAAGACCACGACCAACTAGTCGATGAGGCGACCATGGCAGCCAAGCTCGGAATCTCAAGGCGCACGCTCGCACAACACCGTCGGCACGGTCGCCTGCCCGGCTGCTGGGTTCGGAATGGACGCAAAGTACTCTGGCTATTCGAGGAGACGATGGAGACTTGGCGGCGAGGGATCGCCTGATGCCCGCGCCGGTTGAGAAACACACGCTCGCCCGTGGCGTTGGCTGGATCGAGCGGTACACTCGCGGTGGAGCCTGGACTTGGCGCAGACCCAAGCCACGCAGCAAGGGCCGGATTAACGTCCCGACTCACGAGGTGAACCGATCACGAGCTGAGCAGTTTGCATATCAGCAGGCTGCCATGCGGAATGGCCAGCCGCTTCACGTCCGCAACGCCCGCGTTCTCTTCTCCGTCGTCGCTGATGATCACGTCAACGCCCGCCGAGAAGGTCGGGATTGCAGGAGGCTGCGCCAGTCGAGCATGCTGAAACTCACCGG
>Ga0114931_10011664_pt1 | contig 10360 bp, 7 predicted proteins | sample 2SBtaG_FD_89579 | JGI IMG/M metagenome (GOLD analysis project Ga0114931, IMG submission 89579) | Deep subsurface microbial communities from Kolumbo volcano to uncover new lineages of life (NeLLi) - 2SBTROV14_V59a metaG | ecosystem: Environmental > Aquatic > Marine > Volcanic | place: Kolumbo... | reverse complement strand
TCGGATCCTTTCCCGTGCCGGTGCCCGTTTTGCGGAGACGGAGTCGTGACTCCGCCGGCCGAGATGTGTGAACCCGGCGGCGCGGAGATTTGCAACAACTTTGCCGATGACGACGGCGACGGACTGATCGATTGTGACGATTCAGCCGATTGTCCGCCGGGCGGGACGACCTGCGGTGCCGATTGTCTGGAGGTTGTCGCCTGCCAGCAGCCGACGTCCGATCCCGCCAGCATCCGTTTCTATGATCATCAAGTGTCGCTGGACCGACTCAAGATGCATGCGCAATTCGTTCCCGGCACCTTGGTCGAACCGCCGGTGGACGGGTTCTCGATCCAAATCAACAATGCCGCCGGCGTCGTCTACCAGGCCGAAGTCCTTGGTAGCGATTTGACGATCAAGGGTAACGGGAAACGATTTCGTTTCCGAAGCCGAACCCCTGATCGCCGCAAGACGTCGGGCATCTACTACTTGGTCGTCAAGAAGAAGGCGGCGCAGTACGCGTTTCGCCTGCGCGCTTACGCCGACCTTTCGGCCGCCGATGATCCCCATATGACGGCCCACGTGGTCATCGGCAACGACGGCGCCTCGGTGACCGCGGATTGGACGGCCGTCCGTCACGGTTGGCGTCTGCGAGGGGTCGACTTCAAGAAGGGCGGCTGAGACACGAGGCGGCCGAACCATCAGCGCCGCCGTGTTGCCGGCGACGTCGCTGGCTTCCGTTCGAGGATCGCACGCCGGCCGAGGGTTACGCCGGCGTTCGGGGTGCAGTGTTACGCCTGCTTACTGGTGGGGTAATCGAATCGAATCCTTAGCAAAACCTCGGACACCCGTTGTTCCCGAACTCGGGAATCGGGTTTCGCCGTTCTTGCAATTCTCGAGCGCGCTTCGCTTCGCTCGTTCTTAGAAGCGCCCTAGAAACAATGTCTCTGTGGACGGCGCCGTGCGGCACGCGTGTTGCTTGCTCGTGAAGTGAGGGAATGCCCCCGCTTCCACCGAGCCATCGGAGACGAACGTCGCCGTGCGAGAGTGAGAGGGGTGCAGGGAGGCGAACCATGACGATAGAGACGACTCAACACGTGACAGTGCAGCCGGTTAGAACCCTTGTTGCGCTCACAGCGCTCACGGTGCTTGGGGTTATGCTGTTGGCTTTTTCGGCGATCCCTGCGCGTGCGGCGAAAGGCGACTGCGGGCAACCGACGACCAACGGCATCGGTCCGGTTGCTACCGATTGCCTGGGAATTTTGCAGACCGGCGTGGGCGATCAAGTGTGCTTGAACGATTGCTTATGCGACGTGGACGGCAGCGGAACGGTGGTTGCTACCGACGCGCTCGACTGTCTTCGTCACGCGGTCGGCCAGGACGTGCCGCTTTCGTGCACGGGGTGCGGTGTGCCGACGCTCCTGGGGCTCGATACGAGCAAGCCGGAGACGCTCCCGCTCACGGTGCAGGCCGCGTACAACGACGACACGATGTTTTTTCACATGAGCTGGCAGGGTAATCGAGGCGATACCCACGACTACGTACACTACACCAACGGCGCATGGCAAAACGAGGGAGCGCCGACCCGTGAAGGCCAGTCGACACTCGACAACGATCCGGCTCGCGGCCCCACCAATCGCACGACCACGATCTACGAGTCTCGATTGACGTTCATGCTCGACGACCCCAACGGCCCGAACGCCGTGCCGGGCTTCGGCCGAATGGGATGTTTTCTGACGTGCCACGACAACAGTCGGTATATGCCGTTATGGGATACGGCGACGGATTTCACCAAGTATCTGAAAAACGGAACAGCGGGCTCGCTCGACCTCTGGCACCGGCGCATGCACCGTGCCAATCCGATCGGCGCCAGTGACGACCAGTTCGTCAGCACGATTCCTCCCGGGGGGACCGCCGGCGGACGGATTCGTGACGCGGGCACCGGCCCGTGGCAGACCAATTCGATCGGAACCGACGGCAATCCGAAGTACGCCTTCGATCCGGCTACCACCGGGGGGCGCTTTGCCTTTCCGTTCGAGGGGGTTTTCACCGATCCGTTGCGCTTTTTCCGCGACGGCGCCAGCGCCGAACTCGGCGGTCGCCCGGTTGCGGTGGGGATCGACTACAGCGCCGCCGTAGCCATGGGGTACGTTCCAAAAGAAGGCGACGCCATTCCCCGCCGGCGCCTGCGTACTCCGACGGGCAGCGCGGGGGATATCACGGGGTTCGGCACCTGGTTCACGCCGTCGGCCGCCGATCCGTTGCAGGGGACGTGGGACGTAGGCACGCAGCGCTTGCTCGACACCGGTCATGGCGACGACACGGCTCTAGCGGCGGGCGGCGTCTACAACATCGCGTTCGCGATCCACACCGGCAAGGTCAACGCCCGTGACCATTACGTGAGCTTCCCGATGACGCTGTCTCTCGGCGGAGCGCCGGGCGATATCAACGCCGTGCAGGTTGCCGGTAGCGGACGCAGCGTCCTTCCCGATTTCACCGATACGGCGACGTTCCCGGTGAAGACACTTGACGTTTTCCTCCCGGGCATCAACAGTTTCGATTTCCTGACGGGAGCCGACGTCGGCAGCGTCTACATCGACCCGGCGACCTCGCTGGCGGTCGACGACGCCCACGCCGGTGCCAACGGACTGCTCATGCAGGGGCTCGGCTGTCGCGACTGTCACACCGTGACCAGCACCGAGACGTTCAATCCGCCTCAGATGGGTGGATTCTTCGCCGGCGCGATGGAGCAGTTAGCGGTCAAGCGCGGAGGCGTCAGCACGCCGACTCCTCTGCCGGCACCGTCGACGACCACCACGACGGTGACATCGACGACCACGATGACCACGATCACCACCATGACGACCACTACCACGATGGGGGGCGGCAGCGTCGTGGCCGGCCAGATGGACTATGACGCACGGTGCTCGTTCTGCCACGCGGCCGGCGCTCACGATCCGGTGGCCGAGGTCGCCGACGACATCGCTCAGAAGGGTGCTTTGCTGGTCCCCGATCTGAGCACCATCAATCCGTTCATGACGGGAATTATGATGAGCGGCCAGCAACTGCTCGATATGGACGCGTTCCTATCCTCACTATAGCCTCGGGGACGTTGACCTCCTCGCCCGGCTGCGCCACGCTCGTGACGTGGGCGTAGCCGGGATGGGGAGAGGACTGGGGACGGCACGGGTGAAGCTCGTGTCGTTCGTGGTTTTGCTTGCGCTATGTCAACTGGCAGGGTGCGTGGCGGCGACTCCGCGCAATATCGATGACGGATGCGCGATGTTCGCCGACAACGGCTCATGGTACCGCTCGGCGTCGCGGGCCGAAAAACGCTGGCACGTGCCGATGTCGGTGCAACTTGCGATCGTGTACCAGGAGTCGCGTTTTCGTGCCCGCGCGCGGGCTCCGCGTCGTAGGTTCTTGTGGGTGCTTCCGGGGCCGAGACGTTCGACCGCGTACGGGTATACCCAAGCGCTCACCGTGACGTGGAACGAGTACAAACGCGCGACCGGCAACCGCGGCGCCGATCGCGACGATTTCGGCGACGCTGTCGATTTTATCGGCTGGTACGCGGATCGTAGTCACCGTCGTCTCGGTATCGCGCGAAACGATGCCTACCGGCTTTACTTGGCCTACCACGAAGGCGACGGCGGCTTCGAGCGGCGCACGTACGCGGGCAAACCCTGGCTTTTGCGTGTCGCTTCCAAGGTACGTGCCCGCGAACTGCGCTACCGCCGCCAATTGCAAAGTTGCCGAGCGCGCCTCGAACGACCCTGGTGGGTCCTGTTTTGACCGGTTGAAGATTTTCCTCGGCGCGATATTTTGCATCGTCACTTCCCATACGGACCGTGGGGAAGGGGAGGGCTTGATTTGAATCCTGATCATTCGCGCCGCAAGGGGCTTTCCGTCGCGGTTGGCACCTTGGCGGCGCTCGTATCGGTACTGACGGTGTTGGCGGCCAGTTGCGGGGGTACCGGCGGCTTGAGTTCACCGAAGTTCCCCAACGTTGTCATCAGTTTTTCGAATTTTCTCGTCGATGTGGGCCAACGATTTCAGCTGGACGGCAGTTCCTCGACCGATCCCAACGGTCGCGGGCTCGACTTCGCCTGGAGTTTCGTTAACCCCGACAGCCAATCCAGCTTCGACGACCGCTGCCTGGCGGTGCCCGCGGAGATCTGCTCATCGAACGACGATGATCCTTGTTCGGTCTCGGCCTCGATCTTCTGCGCGAACAATGCAGACTGCCCGCTCGGGGAGTTGTGCCTGGTCAATACCGGCACGACTTCTTCGGATTGCAGCACCGGTCGCTGCGAGATCGGGCTCGGATCCCAGCGCGAACAGGCGAGTTTTCTTGCCGACGTCGCGGGCCCGTACCCGACGCGTCTGACGGCCGACGACGGTTCGGCCAGTGCCACCACCGTGACCGTTCTCGACACCTATCCTTCGTTGTTTTTGGTGGGTTCTCTGCGGGCATTCGGGGGCACGCTCGGCGGGGACTTGGGAGAGTTCGGAGACGGTCCCACCTTCGCCAACGGGGCGACGGCGGGTGCTTCGAATCCCGCCGACGGGAACCTGATCGTCATCGTTCCGACGGGTTCCGGCGGCGTGGTACGAGAATTCGACCTTCACACGGGCCGGGTGCTCGGCACCTTCGGCGAGACCGCGAGCGCCGTAAGCGATCCTCAAGCCTTGGCCTTCGACAGCAACGGCGATCTCTACGTTGCCGACGGCGACGGTACGGTATCGGTGTTCCAGGGGGAGGGTGCCGGCAAGGGGCTGTTCCTTTCGGTATTCGGCGATGTTACCGGTGCCGGGCAGAACGTGGCCGCCATGGCGTTTTCGCCGGTGAATGGCGATCTTCTCGTCGTTGACGGCGCGGCCGGTCAAGGCATCCGTGAATACAGCGCCGCCGACGGTTCGCTGATCGGCGTGCTGGGACAAACGGCCACGGCGGTGGCCCAAGCGGTCGATCTCGCTTTTCTTCCGTCGTATGTATGCCGCCACGACGGCGCGACGAGTTGCAACCTCGACGCCGACTGCGAGGCACTGGATCCGACCAGCAAGTGCGTGGCGGGCGCTCCCGCGACGCTGTTGATCGCCGACAAAGCGGGCGACGTGATCGCTTGCGACACGGTCGGCAACGGTTGCGCCAGCTTCGGCAACGCAGCCGCCAGTCTCAGCGCCGGCGGCCCGACGGCGGTTGCCGTCAACCCGAGCGGCGGCGCGACCGGCGCCAAGGTTCTGATCTCCGATGCGGCTGTCGGGGCGGTGGTCGGCTGCGACGCAGACGCAATAAGTTGCTCGGCTTTCGGTCAGACGTCGGGCGTCGCCTCGGCGTTCCGAGACGTCTTCTACGCTCCACCGACCACTCCGACGACGACCTCGACGACCTCGACGACGTTCGCGACGACAACGACTACGGTGCCTTGAAGGCAGGGGGGCGAGGTGCGCGACCGGCAATATTTCGAACAGGTCGAAGACAAAGCCCTGGCTTCCTACGCTATGCGTTCCAAGGACAGCCGTGGGCGCGCTCACGAGGAACGCGAGCACGCCTTTCGCCCGGCCTTTCAGCGCGATCGCGACAGGGTGATTCATTCCACGGCGTTTCGCCGCCTCGAGTACAAGACTCAGGTTTTCGTCAACCATGAGGGCGACTATTACCGGACCCGTCTCACGCACACGATGGAATGCGCGCAGATCACCCGTACCGTGGCTCGGGCGCTCGGTCTCAACCAGGACCTGGCCGAAGCCATCGCCTTGGCCCACGATTTGGGTCATACGCCGTTCGGGCACGCGGGTGAGCGTATTCTGTCGGACCTGATGGCCGACCACGGCGGTTTCGAACACAACAGCCAGAGTTTGCGCATCGTCGAGGTTCTCGAGGAACGCTATCCCGGCTTCCGCGGGCTCAACCTCAGCTACGAGGTCTGCGAGGGGATCGTCAAGCACTCCACGTCCTACGACCGTGCGGAGATCAACTCCTACAATCCTGAGGAGGCCCCTTTGCTCGAGGCCCAGATCGTCGATTACGCCGACGAGATCGCCTACAACAGCCACGACATTGACGACGGCCTGCAGTCGGGCATGCTCACGGTCGAAGACCTGAGCGGCGTACGCTTGTGGGAACAGGGGTTCGAGACGGCCACGCGCGAGTGCCCCGGGGCAGCCGAAGCGATGCTGCGCTACCAAGCCGTGCGGCACATCATCGACGCCATGGTCAGCGACTTCATCACGACCATCGACGCCCGTATACGCGGCGACGGCGTCGTCAACGTGGCCGACGTCCGTCGCATCAAGCCCAAGCTGGTGTGTATGACCCCTGAGATGGAGGACATGACCCGGGAGTTGAAGGATCGCTTGATGGAAAGGCTCTATCAGCACCAACGGGTGCGGCGCATGGCCGCGAAGGCCAAGCGCATCATGACCGGGATTTTCTTGGCCTACATGGAAGATCCCCGGCAGATGCCCCCGCACGTGGTCGCCAAGGACGCCGACGGCACGCCGATGGCACGGGTAATCGCCGATTACATCGCGGGAATGACCGATCGCTTCGCCCTGGAGGAATACCGCAAGCTGTTCGATCCTTATGAACGGGTCTAAGTTGACATAATATATCTTATCGGACGTAAGGTGGCTCTCGGGAGTGGCTCTCGATGGTGCCCGCGGTTCCACCCTTTTGTCTCCGCAGGATGCTGTGTTAGGGCTTTTCGGGGACTCCCATGGGACGTGGCATAGAAGTCGAGAACCTCGATCGCGTGCGCATCATTCGCATCCGCCGGCCGCCGGCCAACGCGCTCGACCTTCGGCTGACGGCGGAGTTGCTCCACGCCGTGCAGCGGGCGGTCGCCGACGAGGTCGGTGCGGTGGTACTGACGGGCTATGGGAGCTTCTTCAGCGCCGGCGTCGATCTTGGCGCAATCCCCGGCTACAGCCCCGCGGAACAGCGCGAAATGGTCTCGAACATCAATCACGTGGTTCAGGCTTTGTACGAGCTACGGATGCCGGCGGTGGCGGCGTTGAACGGTCACGCGATCGGCGGCGGCATGGTGCTGGGGCTTTGTTGCGACTACCGCTTGGCGCCGCCGTCGGGTGCACGGCTCGGCTTGACCGAGGCGCGCGCGGCGGTGCCCTTTCCGGCAGCCGCCATGGAGGTGGTCAAGGCCGAACTGAGCCCGGCCGCCGCGAGAACCCACTGTTTGGTTGCGGAAAGCGGTGAGGGTGTACAGGCCCTAGCGGCGGGTATGATCGACGAAACACGTGCCTTGCCTACGTTGCTTGCCCGCGCCCGTGAACTCGCCGAGCATCTGGCGTCGGTTCCGCGCGACTCATACCGGCGGGTCAAGGAGCAGCTTCGCAGAGCCACCTACGATCGCATCGACGACATCGTCGCCAACGGTGAGGATCCGATGCTCGACGGCTGGCTCAACGCCGAGACCCAAGCGGCCGCTGCCGCTTTGCTCAAGCGGCGGTAGGAACAGCGTCGCCGGCGGGCCGCTTCGCCGAGGAGGTCGCCAGACGGGTTACTCGTTCGAGGCCAAGCGCTCGGCTAAAGCCTCGGCCTCTTCGGAATTCGGAAACTCCTTGACCAACCGGCTTGCGGCTTCCTGTGCGCCCTTTTCGTCACCAACGCGTTTTGCCGTGCGCAACCAGCCTCGCAGAGCCTCTTCCGTGTACGGGCCCTTGATGTCGGCGGCTTTGTGGTAGGACTTTGCCGCCGTCGCCGAGTCGCCGGCCATTTCCAGGGCATAACCGTGGCCCTTCCAGCCGATCTGCCTCAGGTAGTCGGTCTCGGCTGCGCCCGCGAAACCTTTGTAGAGTTCGATGGCGTCGTCCCAACGATGCTCGCGCACGGCGAGATCGGCGCCGTAGAGAATCGCCAACTCGCTGTAGGGATCCGGGCCGTTTTTGGCTACGTCTCCGAAACCCGCTTTGGCGGTCTCAAAGCTGTTGTTGCGCATGGCGTCGGCCGCGCGGAAAAAGCTCGAGGCGGCCTGCTCTTGGCTATGGGTCCGATAACGATTGGCGGCCAGGCTGCCGCCGAGGACCATGACAAGCACCGCGACGGAGACGATTACCGTCGTGCGGTTTTCGGCAAACGCCGTTCGTAGCTTTCCGGCCGTTTCGAAGAACGGATCAGGCGCCTTGAGTTCCTTGCGGTCGATATGGACCTTGTGTACGTGTTCGGCCACAGCGTCAGATAAGGTACTTGGGAAGGGCGGAGGCTACAAGTCGCGCTTCCAGCCGAACTACATCTTATACTTGAAGTCGTCGGGGTCGAGCTTCTCGAGGATCTCGTTCCAGTCCTCCGGCGAGACGTCGGAGATGTCGCGCCCGGGGCGGCTCGACTCATCGCCGGCCGTAGCGGCTTCCTCGGTCGCCGTGGTCGAGGCGTCGAGCACGGCCTGGGCTACGTAGATGGGGCTGCCGAGACGCAGCGCCAGTGAGATGGCGTCGCTCGGACGCGAGTCCAGCGTCATGCGCGTCTCCCCGCGGGTCAGCCGGATGGCTGCGTAGAAAGTGTTGTCGCGCAGGGCGGTCACCTCTACGCAATCCACGCTGGCACCGAGTTCCTCGATCATGCTCTTGAGCAGGTCGTGGGTCATCGGACGGGCCATTTTGATGCCCTCGAGTTCGGTGGCCATCGAGGTTGCCTCGAGCAGGCCTATCCAAATCGGAAGATTCCGGTCGTCGCTGTCGTCGCGCAGCACCACCACCGGTGTTTTCGTGACCGGGTCGAGGGTGAGCCCACCGACCTTCATGCGTACGAATCCCTCCTTCTCCATCACCTTTGAAGTTTGGCCCGCCGAGGGGCCGTCGTCAACCGTGGAAAACCGGCTTTACGCACAGACCCCGGCGATTCGCGGGCTCGCGGACCCGCCCTACCCCGATCGGGTGGTCAGGAGATGATCAGGTGGTCGACGACCTTGTGCAACTGCCTGAGATTACGGCACTCTTCGACCAGTTTGCAGTGCTTTGCGTAGGCCGCCATTTCGCTGTCTCCGAAACCCCACGTCGAGGCGTTCTCCGGGTTGAGCCAGATCACCTGCTTGGCTCGCTCGCTGATGTCGCGTACGGCCCAGTCGTTGGGTACGTTGTAGTTGTTGCGGGCGTCTCCGAGGATGATGACGGTGGTACGGTTGTCGATCACGTCGAGATGATCGCGATGGAATGTCTTGAACGCGCGTCCGAAATCCGAGTGCGCGTATACGTTGACGACGTCACCGTTGATCGCGCTCTGGATCGCCGTCTGAATGTCGTTTTCCTTGAACAGGCGCGACACTTCGGCGATGTCGGCAACGAAGACGTAACTACGCACGCGCGAGTACAAATCCTGTAGGCTGTGTACGAACTGCAGCATGAAGCGCGAGACGTTGCGGACCGAGTCCGATATGTCGCACAGGATGACGATCTGCGGCCGTTCGCGCCGCTTGTTGTCGTAGCGTACGCGGAACGGCACGCCACCGAATTCCATCGAGGAACGCAGGGTTCCCTTGACATCGAGGCGCCCTCTTTTCATGCGCTTACGTCGCACGGCCATGACGTTTTTCAGTCGCCGTGCGAGAGCTGCAACCGCCTCGCGCATTTTCTTGATCTCGCTTGGCGAGAGGTAGTAGAAACTTTTGTCAAGGAGCTTGTCGAACTCTTTGGCCTGCTGCTCGGGCTCTTGGTCCTGCTCTTGGCGAAGACGCAACAGGCCTTTGATTATCTCGCCGAGATCCTTCGCCCGTTGCGCGAGATATTCCTTGAGGCGATCGAGGGCCTCCGGGCTCATTCCCGCGTCGTCGGCCGATTGCAGGATCTGCTCGAATTCGCGCGCCAGATTCTGAGCGCCGAGAGCGTCGACGGCCTCGCGCGCGGCATTGGCGGGCGCATCGTTGGCAAGACTACGCATGTTCTCGGAGTCCATCAGCGAGCGCAGCATCTGCTCGAGCGCACCGCCGTCCTGCAGCGCCAGCGCGCGCGCCAAGTCGGAGATGTCGATCTCCTGGTCGTCGATCAGGCGTTGGAGGGCGTCGAGAAACTCCTGCAGCTCGTCGTCGGTCATGTCGCCGCGGGCGGCCACACCGGCTTCGTCGATCATGTCGCCTAGGCCGGAAAAGAACGCAGTGAACAAGCGCTCGTAGGTTTCCAGATCAGTGGTGCGCTTGACCATCGCGGTGCGCAAGCTGCTACGGAACGTGGAACGGTCGCCCAGGCCGGTACGCTCGACGGCACGCAGGGCATCGATGGTCTCCGCCGTCGAGACACGGACACCGTGGCGCCGCAGGACACCGGCGAACTCGAGGATCCGGCTTTCCAACTTCAGGACCTCCGGCGGTCTCGCCTCAGTGGAGCATGTCCTTGTCCGCGCCGCCGTTGGCTCCCGGCGTGTCGGCCG
>Ga0114931_10011663_pt1 | contig 10361 bp, 6 predicted proteins | sample 2SBtaG_FD_89579 | JGI IMG/M metagenome (GOLD analysis project Ga0114931, IMG submission 89579) | Deep subsurface microbial communities from Kolumbo volcano to uncover new lineages of life (NeLLi) - 2SBTROV14_V59a metaG | ecosystem: Environmental > Aquatic > Marine > Volcanic | place: Kolumbo... | reverse complement strand
CCCGCAGCCTGGGGGCCGTTACCGCGGGTGATAAGGGTGCTGTGGCCGTCTTGATCCGTTCCATCGGCACCGACAACAACCGCACGCCTCATACTGGTGTCATGCGCGTGAAACCCGGTCAAAAAACCATTCCGGCACTGGCGCTTTCCAACCCGGATGCAGATTTATTGGAACGCGCGCTGGATCGGGCTAATCCGGTGCGTGTGCATCTGGCCAGCAGTGCTCACTGGGGCGATGACTACGTTTCACAAAATGTGATTGCAGAATTAACTGGCCGCGTCGAGCCAGACCAATACGTGGTCATTGGTGGGCATCTGGACTCCTGGGACCCGGGCACCGGCGCCATCGATGACGGCGCCGGCGTAGCCATCACCAGCGCCGCGGCGAAACTGATTGCGGATCTTCCGCAAAGACCGCGGCGCAGCATTCGCGTGTTCCTGTTCGCCAACGAGGAATCCGGCCTGTACGGAGCAAGGCAGTACGCGCAAGCACACCCCGAAATCAAGAACATGCTGGCGGCGGAATCGGATTTCGGCGCCGGTCGTGTTTACAGTCTGCAAAGTACGGTGCTGGATTCTGCCTATCCCTGGATTGAGCAAATTGCCACTGTCTTGCAACCCTTGGAGATCAGCCTGGGTGAAAATGGACATGCGGAAGGTTCAGACGTATCGGCATTCCACGCCACGGGCACCGCCTTGCTGGGCTTGGAACAGGATGGCACCAATTATTTCGACTACCACCACACCGCCAACGACACGCTGGACAAAATCGATCCACAAGCATTGAGCCAGAACGTGGCAGCCTGGGTGGTCATTACCTATCTGGCGGCACAGTCCGATGTTGCCTTCGGACCGGTGCAGGTCGAAAATACCAAATAATAACGGTGATATCATCTATATATCAATGCATTATGTAGTTTTTTTAATGTGATTCCTCATGACCGAAACCGACCGGACCTGACCCACTCCGGAGTCCGAATCGGCTGTTTTTCCGGTTTTTGGGGAGACAGTTCGATCGCCGCTCCGCAATTAGTGCACCGCGGCAGGCTGGATTATCTGATCGGCGACTACCTGGCTGAAATCACCCTGTCGATCATGGCACGACAGCGCCAACGCGATTCCGAGTCCGGATACGCAACGGACTTTGTCGAACACGTGATGCCGCCATTATTGGCTGAGATCAAGGCGCAAAAAATCCGCATCGTATGCAACGCCGGTGGCATCAACCCACAGGCGTGTTGTCGTGCAGTCCGGTCCGTTGCGAAGCAACAAGGCGTTTCCCTGAGAATTGCGGTCGTTCTCGGTGATGACCTCGAGCGCCAATGGGAATCTGTCCGCCGGAGTGCACTGGCTGCACAACCAGACCGGTCATGCATTCCCGAACACCCGCTGTCCGTGAATGCCTACTTGGGTGCGATCCCGATTGCACGAGCTCTTGACGCCGGCGCGGAAATTGTCATTACCGGGCGCTGCGCTGACAGTGCCTTGGCATTGGGACCATTATTGCATGAATTTGCTTGGGCAATGGACGATTACGACCGCCTCGCGGCAGGTTCACTGGTCGGCCACGTCCTGGAATGTGGCGCCCAAGCCTGTGGTGGGCTCTTTACCGACTGGCGAGAAGTGCCAGACTGGGAAAATATCGGCTATCCGATTGCATCGTGCCGCCCGGATGGAAGCTTTGAACTGGAAAAACCGCCCCGCACCGGCGGCCTGATTACAACGGCCAGCGTTGCCGAACAAATCGTCTATGAAATCGGCGACCCAGCACGCTATATTCTCCCCGATGTCGTATGCGATTTCCGCCAGGTCCGTGTTGACTTGCTGGGGAAAAACCGGGTCTGCGTACAGGGCGCACGCGGCCTGCCTCCAACCACGAAATACAAAGTCAGCGCTACCTTTGTGGATGGCTACCGTTGCATGGTGGTGGTGTTGCTGGCCGGGATCGAAGCCGCTGCAAAGGCCCGCCGCGTGGCACAAGCGCTACTGGGACGCAGCCGTGCACTCTTGCACGGTGCCGGATTTGCTGATTTTTCCGCGACCCATGTCGAAGTCATCGGTGCGGAAGAAAGCTACGGCCCGCACTGCAGGGACATCGACAGCCGGGATGTAGTGTTGAAGATTGGCCTTCGTCACCCGGACAAGGCAGCGCTGGAGCTATTTTCGCGTGAAGTCGCTTCCGCTGGAACCTCCATGGCGCCAGGTCTCAGCGGACTGTTCGCGGGGCGTCCGAAAAGCGTCCCGGTGGTGGCGCTGTATTCGTGCCTTCTCGACAAAGGAACGGTACCCGTGCAGGTTTGCCTAGACGGCGAATCCATCGACATCGCGATACCAACGGGGAAGCCCGACTTGCCGCCCTCCGAACCCCAAGCAGAGCCTGGCGACCTGCCCGCCTACAACGATGCGCCGAGCGTGCCACTGATTCGCATCGCCCACGGACGCAGCGGGGACAAGGGGAACGACGCCAACATCGGCATCATCGCCCGCCATGGGCGCTTTGTTCCGGTGCTCGAGCGCCAACTTAGTGCCGCGGCCGTGCAGAAATACTTGCAGCACCTGGTGCACGGACCCGTGCAACGCTTCGCCCTGCCTGGCCTGCACGCTTTCAATTTTCTGTTACACGACGCACTCGGTGGCGGGGGAACCAGCTCCCTGCGTTACGACGCCCAGGGCAAAGCGCTGGCGCAACTATTGCTCGATTTTCCGGTGCGCGTACCGAGGGGATTGTTGGCTGAAGAAAAACATGCGACGCATCAATAAGGTTCTTGTCGCCAACCGCGGCACCGTTGCATTGCGCGTGCTATCCACGCTGCGCAAACTCGGAATTCCGGGTGTCGGGCTATACCACAACCAAGACCGGCTGAGCCCAGCGATTCAGGAGGCGGACGAATGCGTGGAAATCCACGGCGCTTCACCGCTGGCCGCTTACCTGGATATCGGCAACCTAGTGCAAGCTTGCCTAAAAAGCGGCGCCGACGCAGTACACCCCGGTTACGGTTTGCTCGCGGAAAATCCCGCCCTGCCCCAGGCGCTGGATAAACACGGGCTTTGCTTCATCGGTCCCGACGCAGACACCATGGCCCGGATGGGCGACAAAATTCGAGCGCGGGAATTTGCCGCTAGCCAGGGCATTGGCGTCGCTCCAGGCGTGATTCAGGACGGCCCGGACGCCGAATTTGCCAAACAAATTGAGGCGCTGGGGTTTCCCATCCTGTTAAAAGCGCGGGCCGGCGGTGGCGGCAAGGCCATGTTACAAGTGGATGATTCCTCGACTTTATTAGCTTCAATCGAGCAGGCACACAGCGAGGCCGCGCGTTATTTCGGCGATGCGATGCTGCTGGCGGAACGCTACTTCCCAGCCGCCCGACATGTCGAAGTACAGGTGCTCGGCGATGGCGAACGCCTTATTCATCTCGGCGAACGGGACTGTTCCCTGCAGCGGCGGCGACAAAAAATCATCGAGGAAACTCCAGCCCCAAACCTCGATGCCGGCCTGCGTACCAGGATACTCTACACTGCCGTGCAATTGGCGACCGCAATACGCTACCGCGGTCTCGGCACGGTGGAATTTCTGCTCACCGCCCAGGGCGAAGTCTTTTTCCTCGAAATGAATACGCGTCTGCAAGTGGAACACAGGGTAACCGAGGCGGTTACCGGGCTGGATCTGGTGGCCGAACAGGTGCGGATCGCCGACGGTCAGCCCTTGAACCTGACCCAGAACGATGTGTGCTGCCGCGGCCACGCAGTGGAATGCCGCATCTATGCGGAAAAACCGGAAGCGGAGTTTGCCCCCTGCACGGGCACGATCCACCTTCTAAAGCCACCCGAATCGGCACGCTTCATGGATCTGGGCGTATGCCAGGGGCAGACCGTAGGCACGCATTTTGACCCCATGCTGGGCGTGCTGGTCAGCCACGCGGATACCCGAGAACAGGCCTTGCAAGGCATGGACCACGCTCTGGCAGCCACCGTGATTCTGGGCCTGGAACACAATATCAACTGGTTGCGCAAGGCCCTGGTTTCACCGCGGCTTTGCAGCGGTTCGTACCACACGGACACGGTCTCGGAGGAAGACGATTGGCGCGAGCAGAACTGGGGTGCAAATCGGCAGTGCATGGCGGCGGTGGCGGCCTGCGCTTTTCAAACTCTTCATGAAACACGCTTCTGTGTGCCCGAGCCCTATGCCGGAATGATGTCGGCACACGACATCGATGCTGCGTCGGGTGTCCATGCGTTGCGTATAGACGGCGAAGAAATCGGCGTGGCATTGACCCCCCTGCCTGATGCGGCTCTGGTATGGACTGACGGTACACCACATCGGGTTTGCTGGCGCAATGAAGAGTCCCGTGGCTCGCGGCTGTGGGTGGATTCAGAGCGCGTTGATTACCATGCTTTCGCCTCGGCTGACACCTTGTGGCTGCACCTGGGCGGCACAACGCATAAAATTACCCTGATCGACCGACTGCAGCGGCAATCCCAGTCCGGCCGGGAAGCCGATGCGACCACGCGTGCCCCGATGCCGGGTGTGGTGATCGACGTATGCGTTGCCCCCGGCGATGCCGTGCAATGCGGGGCTGCATTACTCGTGATCGAAAGCATGAAACTGCAAACGACGATACGCGCAACGCGCGACGGCAGCGTGGCCCGGGTCCACGTCACAGCGGGCGAGGATTTCGCGCGCAACGCCGCGCTGATCACACTGGCCAAGTGCCTATGAAACCGATCCAAAGCAAACTTGATACCGCGAGTTCTGAGTACCAGCGCTACCGCGCGCACAATCTGGGCCTGGTCGAGGAGTTGCGCCGGCGCACCGAAAAGGCGCGCAAGGAGCGTCCGGCACGCGACCTGGAACGGCTAAAAGGACACAACAAATTGTTGGTTCGCGAACGCCTTGCCCGCTTGCTCGATCCGGTAACACCCTTTCTGGAGCTGTCCGCACTGGCCGCAAACCAGGCCTACGGCGGAAAAATCCACGCGGCCGGCGTGGTGACGGGCATCGGTATCGTCAAAGGACGGGAAGTATTGATCAACGCTTCGGACAGCTCGATCAAGGGTGGTGCGCTCTACCCCTTGTCCGTGAAAAAAACCGTGCGCGCATTGGAAATCGCGCTCGAGAATCGCCTGCCGGTGATCCATCTGGTAGATAGCGCTGGCGCATTTTTGCCCTTGCAGTCCGAGCTGTTCCCGGACAAGAATCACGGCGGCCGCACGTTTCGTCACCAATGCATGCTGAGCAAACTCGGCATTCCGCAAGTCGCCGTGGTATTAGGCCACTGCACGGCCGGCGGCGCCTATATTCCCGCACTGTCCGACTACGCCATTATCGTGCGCGGCACCGGCGGTATTTTTCTGGGCGGACCACCGCTGGTCAAGGCCGCCACCGGCGAAGTCGTTGACGCGGACAGCCTGGGTGGGTGCGACGTACATACGCAAGTCAGCGGTACGGCCGATTTTCCTGCCGACAGCGAAGCCGACGCCATCGAACAGGCACGCAGCCTGGTCGGCATTCTGGCCCGTCCCGAAAAAACCCGGATTGATACCCGCGCCATCGAAGCCCCGGCCTATGATCCCGAAGAGTTGTATGGAATCGTGCCGGACGGCATCAAGATCCAGTTCGACATTCGCGAGGTCATCGCCCGGCTGGTCGACGGCAGCCGCTTTCTCGAATACCAGCCGGCTTACGGCACCACTCTCGTGTGCGGCTTTGCCTATCTATGGGGCTATAAGGTCGGCATACTTGGCAACAACGGCGTGCTGTTTAGCGACAGCGCATTGAAAGCCAGCCATTTCATGCAGATCTGCAACCGCGATCGCGTTCCGTTACTATTTCTGCAGAACATTACCGGATTCATGATCGGCAAAGCCTACGAACGGCGCGGCATCACCAAGGACGGCGCGAAAATGCTGATGACCCAAGTGGGCGTCGACGTGCCGAAATTCACCGTGCTGGTGAACGGCTCTTTTGGCGCCGGCAACTACGGCATGTGCGGCCGCGCCTTTGACCCGCGCTTTTTGTTCAGTTGGCCAAACGCGCAATGTGCCGTGATGGGCGCCGAACAGGCGGCCAATACTCTGGCCTCGGTAAAAGCCGCGCAAATGGAACGCGCCGGAGAAGTTGTGGATGAAGCGGCCCTGGAGGCGATTCGCACGCCAATACGCGAACAATACGAACAGCAATCGAGCGCCTGGTACGCCACTTCCGAAATCTGGGACGACGGGGTACTCGATCCGGCCAAGACCCGCGACGCGCTGGGTATTGCCATCAGCGTGTCATTGAATGCACCCAACCAACGTAGCCCGTCCGGAATCTTGAGGATGTAGCCCAATGGACATCGCCACAAACACCCTGCGGTCCAATTTTGAACCCGCACCCCAATACCTGGAGATTCTTTCACAAAGTGACCGCTATGCCCGGGAACAGCTGTATCCATTGCAACAACGCATGGACGATGAAGAGCACTGGCCGCAGGATTTATTTCAACACCTGGCCCGGGATGGCTACCTAGGGATCACATTGCCAGAGAAGTTCGGTGGCGCCGGAATGGATTTGTTTGCCTTCGGCATGATTTTGCAGTCCATTTCGAAATGGAATCCTGCCGTAGCGCTAAGCCTGGGTGCGCACGAGAATCTGTGTGCGAACAATATCCTGCGCAACGGCTCCCCGGACCAATGCCAACGTTTGCTGCCACGACTATGCGATGGTTCGGCCGTGGGTGCTCTGGCGCTTACCGAACCCGGTGCTGGATCCGACGCCCTAGGTGGCATGCGCAGCACGGCTATACGTGATGGTGACCATTACGTGCTGAATGGCCGCAAACTGTACATCACCAACGGTCCCATCGCGGATCTGGTGCTGGTCTACGCCAAAACCGCCCCGGATCTGGGCGCCAAGGGAATTTCAGCTTTCGTGGTGGAGAAAGGTTGTAGCGGATTCACCACCGGGCAGAAATTCAGCAAAATGGGCTACCGCGGCAGCCCGACCGGAGAACTGATATTCGACGACTGCCGCGTTCCCGCGGAAAACCGGCTCGGCGAGGAAAATGCCGGGGTCGGCATCGTCATGTCCGGGCTCGACCTGGAACGCGCCATATTTTCCGTGAGTTCCGTGGCCATGGCCGAACGCGCGCTGGAGCTCGCCGTGGATTATGCCAAATCGCGCCGACAATTCGGCCAGCCCATCGCCGACTGCCAGATGATACGAGACAAACTGGCCAGCATGTACACCACGCTGGAATCCATGCGCGCCCTGGTTTACAAGGCCTTGGCCACCTGCGAAGGCTTGCCGCGGGGCGCGGGGGGGCGCGGCGAAATACACAAACTTACAGCCGCCGCCATCCTGCATGCCGCACAAGGGGCGAAACAGGTCATCGACGACGCCCTGCAAATCCATGGTGGCAGCGGTTTTATTTGGGAATCCGAGATCAACCGCCTGTATCGAGCCGCCAAACTGGCAGAAATCGGCGCCGGCACCAATGAGGTACGCAAACTGATCATCAGCGAGGAATTATTGCGCAACTCATAAGCGCTTCCTTGCTTGCCCATCCTCCCGCGTGGGATAATCTCCCGCTTTATGTTGCAGGCGCAAGCAGGTTATGGCAAAAGAAGAAAGTATTGAGATGGACGGCAAGGTATTGGAAGTGTTGCCCAATACCATGTTTCGGGTGGAGCTGGAAAACGGACACGTGGTGACAGCGCACATATCCGGGAAAATGCGCAAACACTATATTCGCATTTTGCGCGGCGATAAGGTAAAGGTGCAGCTCACGCCCTACGATTTGACCAAAGGCCGGATCACCTTCCGCCTGAGGTAAGCCTAATTCGTTTCCCCGGCTGCCGGGACAATGGCAGATTTTCGGGCTTTCCCTTTGCACGCCACCTGCAGTTCATCACCCTGGACACTGAGGGTAACCACACCGCCTGTCCGCAGTGATTTAAACAATAACTCATCGGCCAGCGGTCGCTTGATCTTTTCCTGAATCAGACGCCGCATTGGCCTGGCGCCCATGGCCTCGTCGAAACCATGACGGGCCAACCAGTTGCGCGCGTCGTCATCAATGCGCAGTGCAACACCCTGTTCGTGCAATTGTGTTTCCAGTTCGATAATAAATTTATCTACCACTCGGAGAATGATCTCGAATGGCAGCGATTGGAACTGGATCACCGCGTCCAGACGATTGCGAAATTCCGGCGAGAATTTGCGGCGGATCACTTCTCCGGCGTCCGAGGAATGGTCTTGCTCGGCAAATCCTATGCTGCGGCGACTTTGCTGCTCGGCTCCGGCGTTGGTCGTCATTACGAGGGCCACGTTTCTAAAGTCCACCTCGCGCCCGTTGGTATCTGTGAGCTTGCCGTGATCCATTACCTGCAACAGCAGGTTGAATACATCGGGGTGGGCTTTTTCGATCTCATCCAGTAACAGCACCGCATGCGGGTGCTTGTTCACCGCCTCGGTGAGCAAACCGCCCTGGTCAAAACCCACATAGCCCGGCGGCGCTCCGATGAGACGGGACACCGTGTGTGCTTCCATGTATTCCGACATGTCGAAGCGAATTAGCTCGATGCCAAGGATCAAGGCAAGCTGGCGCGTCACTTCGGTTTTACCCACACCGGTCGGGCCCGCGAACAGGAAGGACCCAATAGGCTGGTCTTCGGGACCCAGGCCGGAGCGCGACATCTTGATGGCGCTGCTGAGCGTGTCGATGGCTTTATCCTGACCAAACACCACCATTTTCAGATCCCGATCCAGCGTCCGCAAAGCCTCTACATCGGACATGGAAACCTGTTTCGGTGGTATTCGCGCAATCTTCGCGACCACGGTTTCAATATCTTCGATATCCACCACTCGTTTGCGCTCGGCTTCGGGTAGCACCCGCTGTACCGCACCGGCCTCATCGATGACATCAATGGCCTTGTCGGGCAAGAAGCGGTCGGAGATATGCTTTTCCGAGAGGTCCACCGCGGCCTCCAGCGCCGCATCCGTGTATTCGACATCGTGGAATGATTCGAAGCGGGTTTTCAAGCCCTTCAGGATTTCGATGGTCTCATGGGAACTCGGCTCGACGATATCGATTTTCTGGAAACGCCGCGCCAACGCGTGGTCTTTCTCAAAAATACTGCGAAATTCCTGAAATGTCGTGGAGCCGATGCAGCGAAGTTCACCCGATGCCAGGGCCGGCTTGATCAGATTTGAAGCGTCCATGACCCCGCCGGAGGCCGCCCCGGCGCCGATCACCGTATGGATCTCGTCGATAAAAAGCACCGCCTTTTGTTTTTTGCGGATATGCGCAATGACGCTCTTCAGGCGTTTTTCAAAATCACCACGATATTTGGTACCGGCGATCAAGGCGCCGAGATCAAGCGCGAAAATAGTGGAGTTGGCCAACACTTCCGGCACCTCGTCATCGACGATGCGCTTGGCCAGCCCTTCCGCCAGGGCGGTTTTGCCGACACCGGATTCGCCCACCATCAGCGGATTGTTCTTGCGCCGCCGGCACAGAATCTGAATGATGCGCTCCACTTCGTCGGCGCGGCCGATCAGAGGGTCGATCTTGCCCTTGCCCGCCAGCTCGTTGAGATTGACCGCGAATCGCTGCAGGGGATCTTTTTCCGGCTTGCCGGCTTCGCCCGGCTGGCGTTCCGTGACATCCGGGCTCGCCTCGGTAGCCGCTTCCCCATCGCCCTTGGAAATACCATGGGCGATGAAATTCACCGCATCGAGGCGGGTCATCTGGTGTTTGTGAAGACAATACACCGCGTGCGATTCCTGTTCCCCAAACATCGCCACGACCACGTTTGATCCGGTCACTTCGGTGGCGCCGGACGATTGCACATGGTAGACCGCCCGTTGCAGAACGCGCTGAAAACCAAGCGTGGGCTGGGTATCGCGGTCATCCGCAGGGCCAAGCACGGGCACGGTTTCCTCGATCACCTGGCGCAGGTCTCGGGACAGCCTTTCCAGATCCACATCGCAAGCCTGCAAAACGCGCACCGCGGAGGGATTATCGATCAGGGCCAGCAACAAGTGTTCGACCGTCATAAACTCATGACGACGCGCCCTGGCTTCCTTATAAGTCTGGCTTATTGACAGTTCCAGGTCTTTGCTAAACATGTTGCGCCTCAAGCATGTCACACCGGATCGAATGGTTGAGAAATCTCATGCCGTGATCCCTTGCCAATCTCTAAATTATCCCGCCGCAGGATTTTCAGCTTCACAAATCGGCCAGCATCGCTTGCGATTGTGGAGTTGTCTTGGGCCTTCATTCGTGATCGTTCCCTACGATCACGAAAGCGGCCACGCGTTTAACGGCACGCCAGGCACGCTTTTTGCCTGCGGCAAGCCGCAAGCCTGGCTTAGCCTACGCT
>Ga0114931_10011662_pt1 | contig 10361 bp, 5 predicted proteins | sample 2SBtaG_FD_89579 | JGI IMG/M metagenome (GOLD analysis project Ga0114931, IMG submission 89579) | Deep subsurface microbial communities from Kolumbo volcano to uncover new lineages of life (NeLLi) - 2SBTROV14_V59a metaG | ecosystem: Environmental > Aquatic > Marine > Volcanic | place: Kolumbo... | reverse complement strand
CTTGGCGTCGCCTATGAGCGTAGCGGATCCATCGATCGTGCAGAGGCAACCTATGAACGTTATCTGACGCGTTATCCGAAAGGAGAGGACGCTGACCGGGTGCGGCAACGCTTGACGACATTGAGAACGTCGCGCGCCGAGTCGAAGGAAAAGCTCCAGTTTGCCAAGCAGGATGAGGTGCAAATGGAATACTATGGCAGTTTTTCGCAGTTTTCCATTCGTGATCTCAGCAGGCAGAGTACAGGCGGTTTCGCAAGCAATTCAGCAATTTTTTCGGATTTCGACCTCTCGGGGCGCTATCGTTCCGATCGCTACGATGTCCGTACTCAGGTGGCCACGAGTCATCGTTACCAATTCGAGACGACTTCCACCAGCTCGACGCTATCTCAGAACGACCTGCGGCTAAGTTCGCTCTATACCAGTGTGCGCGACAAGAAGCTGGGTCTTTTTGCGAGCATCGGTCGCCAGACCGGGAGTTCAGGCGGAGTCCTGGGGCGATACGATGGCGCCTTGATCAGCTACGACGTCGCGGCGCATTGGACGCTTAGTATGGTGGCGGGTGTTCCGGTGGAGTTGAGTGGGGCTAGCGATTCGAACCGGATCTTTTATGGACTCAGTGTGGACGCCGGCACCTTCTTGGACCATTGGGATTTCAACGGTTTCGTCATCAACCAGATCGCCGACGAGATTACCGACAGGCGGGCGATCGGCGGAGAAGTCAGATACAACGATCGCTCATCCTCGTATCTGGGGCTCGTGGACTACGACACGGTGTTTAGCCGTCTCAATAGCGCCCTGATGGTGGCCAACTGGTTTTTTCCGGCATCGACGACGATCAATGTCGTCGCCGACTATCGAACGTCTCCCTCGCTGTCGGCGGAAAACGCCTTGATCGGACAGACCGAGCCCTCCGTTGGCGCCTTGTTGTCGCGTTTGAGCGAGAATGAGGTGCGCTCGCTTGCTCTGGATCGAACCTTCGAGGTTGGGAGTGTTACGCTGAGCGCCAGCAAACCCCTAAACGAGCAGTATCAGGCCAGCGCCGACATTACGGTGTCGCGGCAGTCGGGCGCGCCGGAATCGGGCGGCGTGCCGGCGGTCGACTCTTCGGGGTATCAATATTTCTATTCCCTGCAGTTCATCGGCAGCGGTGTGATCAAGGCGGATGATGTCGTTTCGGCATCCCTGCGTCACTCTGAGACCATAAGTGCCGACACCAGCAGCCTTGATATGAATATGCGTTACCCCCTGACCAAATCATGGCGGGCGGATCCGCGGTTCGGTATCGATTATCAACAGAGTCGGGATAACGTCGAGACCCTGACTTTACGGCCGTCATTCCGAATGGACTATGCCTGGAAGCGGAATGTCACCTATGACTTCGAGGTGGGCGCTTACTGGTCGGACGACTTCGGAAACAATACCGGCAGCACGCTCGATTTCAACTTTGAGCTGGGCTATCGGGTCGATTTCTAAGAAGTGCCTTGTTTTTGTATCGGTACCAGCGACCGCCATTGTGCGGCCGTTTTTTTATACGCTGACTGGGATATCACTAGTGGTTATACTGGTTTGCGGACTGGTTTACAGAGAAGGAGCACATATCATGACGTCGATGAACCGTGAGCGCGTGTCTGGCGCGTTGATGATCACAATGATGTTGGGTTCATCGATGATCGGTGCGACCCCCATGCCGACAACGACGGGTAGCCCCGACGGTACTCCAAATAGTCAACTTGTCTCGCCGTCGATCACACGGCAAGCCCAGCAGGATCCATTTGCCGTAATTAAGGCTCTGGTTCGTAAGGGAGAACTTGAAAAGGCAGTTAAGGAAACGCGAAAAAAAGTGAAAGCGGAGCCTGACTCGGCCGACGTCCGTGAAATACTCGGGGCAATTTTAGTCCTGAAAGGAGACAAGGATGCCGGGTTGACCGAGTTGGAAAAGGCGGTCGAGTTGAATCCCGGGCAGGTCAGCGCCATCATGAAGATCGGGGACGTTGGTCTCGCCGCCGGACAGCTCAAGGCGGCCGAGGAGGCCTATCTGCGCGCAGCTAAGATACTCCCGCAGGCACCCTACAATTTTCAACAGCTGGGGATAGTCTATGAGCGCCAGGGCAGATTTGATAAATCCATTGAAAATCTGAAAGCCGCGATTCGGCTGCATCCCGGCGATGAAAAAAATGCCCTCCGGCTTGCCGATCTCTATAACCGCACCGGTCAGGCCGGTTTGGCGCGGGATCTCCTGTCGCCGCTTGTCGAGGCCGGAAAGGGCGGCGCGATAGGGAATCGCAGTCTGGCGCGCAGCTATTTGGCCCTGAATCAGATCGATTCGGCACGTAAGCAGATCAATGCGGCTATCACGAAAGAGCCCGATTCAGCTGAGGGGTACCATTTGTCGGGTGTCTTGGAGATACGGGCCGGTGACCTGGATGCGGCCGAATCCCAGCTTGAGCAGGCAATCAGCAAGAACCCAAAGGCAGTAGGCGCTTACCTCATGCTGGCCGATACCCAGGCGCAGAATAAGCATTATGATGCGGCGCTGAAACACTATGAGCAGGCTCGGGAACTTGGCGTGCCCGACACGCAAATCGATCTCGCCATTGCCAAGTTGGAGGAGGCGCGCGGCCGTCAGGGTAGCGCCATGAAGATCTATGATCGATTGGAAGGTGCGGCGGATATCAGTCCGGCCGGCTTGGATATGATCGGTCAACAGCATCTGCGTGCGAAACGATTTCAGGACGCTGAGCGGATCTTTCGTACCTTCATCAAACGTTTTCCGACCAATGCCTTGGGTCCATACCGCTTGGGTCAGACATTCGTCGCTCAGCAACGCTACTCCGAAGCCGTCAAGGTGTTACAGCAGGCCGAGCGGCTCGCTCCGAACAATAGCGAGATCCTTCAGATATTGAGCATGGTATACCATCGTCAGGGTGCGCTCGACAAAGCGACCAGTACGCTCGAACAGTCGGTAGCCGCTCACCCGGACGACATTGTCGCCAGATTTACCCTGGCAACATTCTATGACGAGGCGGGCAAGACTGATCAGGCCGAGAAACGCTATCGCGAAATCATCGCCGATCAGCCCGATCATGCGGCGTCGATAAATAATCTGGCTGTTATCCTCGACAGGAAGGGGGCGTATCAGGATGCCCTCGAACTGGCCAAGCAGGCCTTGTCCATCGTTCCCGGAAATCCAGCATTGATGGACACACTGGGTTGGATCCAATTTCATATGGGCCGCCATGAGTCGGCCGAAAAGACGTTGAAACGCGTCCTGGACGGGGCGTCATCTCCTCCCGCCTCGGTCCTGTATCATCTGGCCAGCATCGAGCATGCCCTGGGAAAGGATGAAGATGCGCGTGGTTATCTTGACAAGGCATTGTCCGGAGACGCGGACTTTCCCGAACGCCGGGAAGCGGACGCTTTGAGGAGCAAGTTGTCCAAGCGCTAGCTTTCGTGGGGTGACGCCCATGGGCATCCTTGCCCTTGTGCGTCCTTGATTATTGCACGGTCCCGGGTGTTGACCGTCTTGATGAAGGGCGACTTGGACGGACGTCATCGGACTTGATCAAAACAGACCGAATAGGCCCTTCTTCTTATCCAAGGTTGCCTTGATCTCATCGGCGATTTCGGCGAACCCGGCACGCAGAGCCATATCGGCGGCGGTCAGTCCGTTTTCATTTCTCATGCGGACATCGGCTTCGTTCTTTAGCAGTATTTTTACGGTATCCATGTGACCCGCGGTGGCTGCGAGCATCAGCGCGGTGTCCTTTTGCTTGCTGACCTCATTGATCCTGGCCCCGTGGCTTAGCAGGGCCTCGCAGGTGTCCGTATGTCCGGCGTTGGCGGCAAGTAGCAACGCCGTGTCGCCGTTTCCAGTGTGGGTATTGGGGTTCGCACCTTTTTCGATCAACAGGCGAACCAGGTCCGAATGACCGTTGGCAGCCGTCTTGGCGAGCAGCGTCATGCCCGCGCGATCCTTGACCTCGACCGCGGCCCCTGCAGCGATCAGCATGTGGATGCTGGCCCCATTGCCGTGAATGGACGCCAACCAGAGCGCGTTATGACCCTTTTTATCCACGGCCTTGGTATCGGCGTGATGTTCGATCAGCGATTTTACGATCGCAAAGTGGCCGTTTTCAGCTGCCCAGAGCAGGGCGGTGGAACCGTTCCGAGTATCCTTTTTCTCTATATCGGCGCCAGATGACAGTAACAGGTCAACGATGTCCAGATGGCCCTGACGTGCCGCCCATAATAGCGCGGTCATGCCGTCCCGGGCATCGACGGAATTGGGTTGCGCGCCGTAGCGAAGCAGCAGGCCGGCGACCTCGGCATGTCCTTCGCGTGCGGCCAGGATCAGGGGCGTCGTACCGTCCTTATGGCGAACGTTGATGTCCGAGCCGGCATCGATCAGGACCCGGGCTACCGCCACATGACCTTGCCATACGGCCCGGCTCAAGGCGGTCAAGCCCTGTTCGTCGGTGACTCGGAGGGCGGCGCGGTCCAGCGAAAGCCGCTTGACCTTGGCGAGGTCCCCTTGCCAGGCCGCGATGATCAGGTTGCTCCATCCGGCGTACGGGTTGTCCTTCTCAGTGAGAGCGGGTCGCGCTCCGGCCTTTTCGACAAGCGCGGCGTCGACTGAAGGCAATGGTTTCGCGCCGGCCTTCAAAAGGATCTTTACCAGGTCTTTATGGTGGAGTTCCGTGGCATACCTGATGGCGGACCAGCCCTTTTTGTTGGTGTGTTCGAGGTTTGCGCGGGCCTTGATCAGGGCCTGCACAATGTCCACGGAGTGTTTGCGAACCGCGATGGTGAGCGCCGTATTTCCGTTACTGTCGGGTTGATCGATCTTGGCATGGGCCGCTAACAGGACGTTGACCAGGGCGGTATTCTTGAGCTGTGTCGCCAGGATCAGGGTGCTATCGCCGTGAGAATCGGTCTGGTTGACGTTCGCCTTGGCGCGAATGAGCAGGCGTACGGTGTCCGGTTGTTCTCCGACAACCGCCCGCATCAGGGGTGTCCGGCCAATCTCATCGGCTCCATCGACCGGGGTGCCTGCGGCGAGCAGGCGTTTGATTTCGGGCATGTCGCCGGTATACGCGGCTTGGAGCAATAACTTGTCGGCCGACTTGCTTCGTTTGGCCGACATGGATTTTTTCAGTTTGGCCAGGCGTTTGGCGGCCTTGCGATTGCCGGCCTTGACCGCTTTGTCGAGCCAGCTTTCGGCTTGATGCAAATCCTTTGTGACCCCCCAGCCCTGCTCATACATGACGGCGAGATCGTACATGGCCTTGTCATTTCTCTGGTCCGCCGACATGCGATACCACTTGGCGGCCTGGGCGTCGTCCCGCTTGGTGCCGCGGCCGTTCCTGTATAGCGCACCGAGATGTCTTTGCGCCTCGGCATTCCCCTTGAGGGCGATGGGTTTGAGTAGTTTTATCGCGAGCGCATAGTCATGCGTACGGATCGCGATCTCCGCTTTGTGCAGAACGTCATCGGCTGCCCAGGCTGTGTTTATGGCGAGCGCGAGAAGGAGGATGCTGAGCAGAAAACGAATGCGCAATCGGGGATGTTCAGGCCGTGCCATACTTTGTTTCAACTTCTATTCCCATTTCCTTGAGCATCGGTGTCGGCAGGATGCCTCCTGCGCAGACGATGATGGCGTCGTTCGGTAACTCGTAATCCTGGGTCTCGTCGCGAATCAGAACCTTCTCTTCGGTGACCTCGATGACGTTCGATTGTAGCAGGACCCTGAGGCGCCCGGCTTCTTTTAGGGCATCGACCTTGTTGCGGTTCTTTTCCTTGGCGCGGTTGAAGCCGCCACTGCGATAGGACAGAGTCACATCGGTACCGGGTTCCTCCGCGATCGAAGTCGCGGCCTCCAGGGCGCTATCGCCGCCGCCGACCACGAGGACATGTTGTCCCTGATACTGGGCCGGATCGATGAGGCGGTAGACGACCTTGTTAAGGTTTTCTCCGGGGACACCGAGTTTGCGCGGAGTGCCTCGTCGGCCGATGGCCAGCAGGACGGTCTTGGCCGCATAGGTTCCCCTGTTGGTTACGATCTGGAAGGTTTGACCGCCATCCTGCACCGATTCCAGCCGTTCTCCGTAGCTAATTTCGATTCCGGTCTTGTCACGGATGTCCTGCCACAGTTCGAGCAGGGCCTCCTTGGTGGTTTCACGGAGTTTGACCTTGCCGATGATCGGGATATCGGCGGGACGCGTCATGACGATCTTGCCGCGTGGGAAATGTGCCACCGTGCCGCCGAACGAATCCTGTTCGATCGTTTTGTAGCTGAGCCCCTTTTCCTTCGCTGCCAGGGTGGCCGAAATCCCCGATGGACCGGCGCCTACAATCAGGACATCGATATCGCCTTTGCCCTTGAGGCGGGGGTGTTTGGCGACGGAGTCCATGGCCTGTCGACCCTGTTCTATGGCGTTGGCAATCAGCCCCATACCGCCGAGTTCCCCGGCGATGAAGACGCCCGGCACGTTGGTCTCGAAGGTCGGCGACACGTTGGGGATATCGATTACGCGTTTTTCGGTGCCGAAGACCAAGGTGATGGCGTCAAACGGACAGGCGACCTTGCAAGCGCCATGACCGATGCAATGAGACGGGTTGGTCAACTTTGCCTTGCCACCGATCAGTCCGATGACGTTGCCTTCGGGGCAGGCGCTGACGCAGGCGCCGCAGCCGATACAGAGCGCCTCGTCGAAGACGGGATGCAGCGAGGCAGGCTCCATGAGGCCGCTTGCCACCGAGGCCTGCAGTGTGGCTTGCCCACGGCGATGGCTCCGGGCTCGCATCGCCAGATATATGGCGAAGACCAGGACGAATACAGCGATATAGATTACGGTTTCAAGCATAGCGGTTCAGTCCGAGGATGGCTCCATTGAAGATGCTCAGGGAGTGGAACGGGAATGGTCTAACGACGTATCACTGTTTCGGCAGGTTGCAGTGGATTGATGAACGCCCGGCATCGGTGAAAAGGTGATCTAGAACACAAGTCCACTTCGAACCTCCTCCCAGAGCGCCTCATACGCCAGTGCGGCTCGGCTGCTTGGGGCAAAGGACGTCACCGGTAGCCTGCGGAGTCCCATGCGCTCGATGTCGCTGCAATACGGGACCACGGTCTCCATGATCCAGGGACGTAGGCGTTCGCGTACGGCAATAACCTCCTTGTGCATGTTTTTCCGCAGGTCCGCCATCGAAAAGAAGGCCAGTACGGGCAGTTCTTCGAGCGATTCCTTCCTCAAAAACTTAAGCAGCTGTTGGAGCGTGCGCAGGGATAGCGTAGTCGGGATGGTCGGGACGAGCAGGGCGTCCACGGTGTGAAAGATGGCCTCGGAGAGCAGGGATATACTGGGTGGGCAGTCGATGATCAAAAGGTCGTAGTCATCCTTGACGTCTTTGAGGACGCGTTTCAGACGGGCGTGAGGCTTCTTGCCGTCACCGAACTCGAGATCGAGATGACGGTAGGAAAAATCCGCCGGGAGGATGTCGAGGCCCGGAAAATCGGAGGCCTTGATCTGCTCGGAGGCGCTGGACTTCTTGTCGAGCAGGCGATCCAGGCCGCCACGGATCTTTGGTTTGACGCGAAAGTAGAAGCTTGCCGCACCCTGTGGATCGATATCCCAAAGCAGTGTGCGAATCCCGGCATTGCTGGCCAGGTGGGCGAGGTTGACTGCTGTGGCCGTTTTGCCGACGCCTCCTTTGATATTGTAGACAGCGATGCTCTTCATGTGCCCTTCTTGGTGTCGCCTAGCGCCTCGAGCAGCTGCCGCTGGGCGCTCTTGGCCGCCTTACCCTTTGCCGGACGGATCCGGGTGTAGTGACCGTCGCCATTGAGGCGCCAGGAGAATTCATTGTCGTGCAGGTAATAGCGCAGGCCTTCCTTGATGACCCGGCGTTGTAACTTGCCGCGCGCGATCGGGAAGGCGGTCTCGACGCGCCGGTGCAGATTGCGCACCAAACCGTCCGCACTCGAACAATAGACCTCCGTAAGGCCGCCGTTCGCGAAATAATAGATCCGGGCGTGTTCCAGAAAGCGTCCAAGCACCGAACGTACATGGATGTTTTCGGAAAGGCCCTTGATTCCGGGACGCAGGCAGCAGACGCCGCGCACGATGAGATCGATCTTGACCCCGGCTTGGGAGGCCCGGTAGAAGGCCTCGATCAGTGCGGGATCCTCCAGACCGTTCATCTTGGCGATGATATGACCGTGCTTCCCGGCCTTGATGTGTTCGATCTCGCGATCGGTATATTCGATCAGGATGCGATGCAGGTCGAACGGCGCCTGTATGATGCGTTTGAGCCGGAGCGGCCTGCCGAGACCGGTCAGCTCCTGGAACAGCTTGAGGACGTCGTTGCCGACCATCTCGTTGCTCGTAAGCAGGCCGAAATCGGTATACAGGCGGCTTGTAACACCATGGTAGTTGCCGGTGCCGAGGTGGCTGTAGCGATGCAGGCGTCCCTTTTCCCGGCGTACGATCACGAGCATCTTGGCGTGGGTCTTATATCCGAGTATGCCGTAGACGACGTGTGCCCCGGCGCGTTGCAGGGCCTCCGAAAGCCGGATATTGCCTTCCTCATCGAAACGCGCCCGCAGCTCGACGACCACGCTGACTTCCTTGCCGTTGCTCGCGGCTCGGCACAGGGCCTGCACGATTCGGGAGTTTTCGCCGGCGCGGTAGAGGGTCTGCTTGATAGCCAGGACCTCGGGGTCTGCGGCAGCCTGTTCGATGAGTTCTACAACCGGATCGAACGACTGGAAAGGGTGATGCAGCAGGAAATCCTGTTGTTTCAAGGCCGCGAAGATATCCTCACAGTCGATGAGTCCGGACGGTCGCGACGGCGTGAACGGCGAGATCTTGAGGTCCGGACGGTCGACAAGCTTGTAGGCTTCCGATAAGCGGTGCAGGTTGACCGGACCGTTGACCCGAAAGAGGTCGCGCGGTCCCAGCGAGAAATTGGCGAGCAGATAATTGGACATGTCGTCCGGGCAGTTGTCGGCGACCTGGAGCCTTACGGCGCGGCCAAACCGGCGTGCGGTTTGCAACTGGCCGACCACTTCTTCCTTGAGATCCGCGATTTCCTCTTCGTCGAGATAGAGTTCGCTGTCGCGCGTGATCTGAAACTGGTAACAACCCGTGACCTTCATGCCCGGGAACAGGTCTTCGACGAAGGCATGAACAATGGATGACAGGAATACGAAAGTATAGGGTACGGTAGAAACGGTATCGGGAAGCAAGACCAGTCGCGGGAGCGAACGTGGTGCCGGCACGAAGGCCCGGCGGTGTTCGCGGCCGAAGGCGTCTTTTCCTTCCAGTGACACGATAAAATGCAGGTTGCGGTTGACGATGCGCGGAAACGGATGGGCCGGATCGATGCCTAGCGGACTGATGATCGGCAGCAGCTCGCGCAGCATATGGCGGCGCAGCCAGTTGCGCTGTTCCTCGCTCCATTGGTCGCGACGCAAAAACACGATGCCTTCATTGGCGAGCGCCGGGGTCAGAACCTCGTTCAGCAGTCGATACTGCGCATCCACCATTTGCGAGGCATGGTGATGGATGTCGTCGAGGAGCTCCGTCATGTTTATCCCATCGACTCCGGTCTGCGCTACCCCATGGGCCTCTTTCTGAAGCAGTGAGGCGACCCGGACCTCGTAGAATTCGTCGAGATTTGAGCAGGAAATACAGAGGAAGTTGAGTCTTTCGAGCAAAGGCACTCGGTCGTCCTCGGCCATAGCGAGGACGCGGCGATGGAAGGCTAACAGGCTGAGTTCACGGTTGAGGAATTTATTTGTTTCCGGGGTGTATATCATCTTGTTCTCGTCAGTGGACGGGGTCCTTGTTATCAATGAAGTATACCTGAATCCGTATCTTCAGGGCGGATGCAGAGTGCAAGATATTGGTTTCACAGTGGCATCAAAAAATGTTAGCTTCACCCATAGGTTAAGCGGATATTTTTTGAACCGCTGTGGGATCAAGAGCTTGTGCTATGCGCCGTCATGAAGGTACGGATTCAGGGTATAGTCCGATCGCTGAATCACACCAAAAAAAAGCCCCAGCCTTAGAGAGGGAGGGGGCTGGGGCCAACACATTCCCGACTTGGGGTGCCGGGATAGGTCCCCGTCGTTGGGAGGTGACGGGGATGGGGAAGGTGACTTGTTTCCGTTACTACATGAGATTGCCATTTATCGGAATAGTTCAATCCATCGGAATATTTTCTTTCAGACGCCCGGTATGCACCCCAATTCCCAGCGTCCGACTGCGATTGATGCCGTTGATTAAGGCCTTGATCGCAGCGGCGACGATGCTTTGATCCCGACCGATGCCGAAGACCGCTTGGCCGTTACCGACACG
>Ga0114931_10011661_pt1 | contig 10361 bp, 10 predicted proteins | sample 2SBtaG_FD_89579 | JGI IMG/M metagenome (GOLD analysis project Ga0114931, IMG submission 89579) | Deep subsurface microbial communities from Kolumbo volcano to uncover new lineages of life (NeLLi) - 2SBTROV14_V59a metaG | ecosystem: Environmental > Aquatic > Marine > Volcanic | place: Kolumbo... | reverse complement strand
CGCGCCTTCGCGCAGGGTGCTGTCGGCGGCGCGCGAATCGGCGTCCTGCGCGCCATAAAAGCCGCCGTCCGGCGCCTGCATTTCGCGCAGGACGTAGTCGAGCGTGCGACGGGCGGCGCGGCGGTAGGCGGGATCGCGGGTCAGTGTATAGGCGCGCAGCAGGGCGCGCCCGATCAGCGCCTGATCATAGAGCATCTTCTCGAAATGGGGCACATGCCATTCCGGGTCGATGCTGTAGCGGTGAAAGCCGCCGCCGACCTGATCGCTGATGCCGCCGCGGATCATCCCGTCGAGCGTCACGCGGGCGGCATCAAAGAGGGCGCTGTCGCCGCTGCGCTCGGCCTGGTCGAGCAGCAGGAGGGTGACCATTTCCTGGGGAAACTTCGGCGCCTCGCCAAAGCCGCCGTTGAATTCGTCGAGCCCGGCGAGCAGGCTGCGGCTGGCCTCCAGAATGGCGGCCGGACTGGTTTCGCCGACCCCCTGGGTGCGGTCGAGGTAGGCGCGCAGCCGCTGGCTGATGGTGAACGCTTCGGCGCGCAGTCCGGGGGCGTCGTCTTTCCAGGCGGCGGCAACGGTGGTCAGGAGCTTGGCGAAATTGTCATGCGGCATGTAGCCGGCGGCAAAGAAGGGGTCGCCATCGGGGGTCAGGAAGACGCCATTGGGCCAGCCGGCGCTGCCGTTCAGCATCGAGGACACGAGGATGAACTGTTCGTCCAGATCCGGGCGTTGTTCGCGGTCGACCTTGATGGCCACGAAATCGGCGTTCAGGAGGTCGGCAATGTCCTGCTGAGAGAAGCTTTCCGCCTCCATCACATGGCACCAGTGGCAGGCGGAATAGCCCACCGACACATAGATCATCTTGCCTTCGTCGCGGGCCTTTTTCAGGGCCTCGGGGCCCCATGGATACCAATCGACCGGGTTGTGGGCGTGCTGGCGCAGATAGGGCGAGGGCAGCCCCAGCAGGTGGTTGCCATCGCTTCGCGCCGAGGCGCCGCCCGCCAGCATCGCGGCCAGCGGCAGGGCCATCACAAGACGGGCCAGGAGAAGACGTGGCAGGGCACGCATGAGGGACTCCGGTTGCTTGAATTCGGGTCCATGTTAGGCGATTGCGGGGCCCCTGTCAGGGGGCGATCGGCGGACGGGCCAAAACCGGTCGTTTGTGATCGCAAACAGGTGCTCGACCAAGGGAAGAGTTTCTCTGGGGAGGCGTTGGGATCGGTTCGGACAACGACCGACGGCAACCCTGAAAATGCAGCCTTTAGCCGTTCCCCAGAAACGTGTCCATTTTCTTCCATTGCCGCGCCCGAAGCGGAGAAATCAAAAAGTTGTTGATGCAAGGCCTCAAGAAACGCATCCTTTACGTGCAATCAATTGGAATGCGAGAGGGCTGTCATGACATCGAGGGTTAGCGACCAAGGAGCGCTCGCTGATCCACGGATTGTGCGAGCGCGGACGGATTACGAAATCGACGCGGCCACAAAACTTGTCTGGGAGTTCTTCGATTTCTTGCGCGACCGTTATCCTGATCTTGGCGAGGCGCTCGATCAATACATCGAGAGTCAGGACGTGGCTGGGGGACTTGCCGATTTTCGTAATGTGTTTCTACCGCCAAACGGAGAGTGCTTGATTGCGCGCGCCGATGACGAAATTGTCGGCCTTGTCATGCTGAAACCCAAGTCAAAAGACATCTGCGAACTGAACCGGATGTTTGTCCGTGAAAGCGCACGAGGACATGGACTTGGCCGCGCGCTGGCCGCCGCGATGATCGACGAAGCGCGATCACTAGGATATCGCGAGATTGCACTTGGCGCACTTTCTCGACATGTTGAAGCGCTCCCTCTATACCAATCTCTGGGCTTTCGTCCCAATGGTGACAGTACTCCCATTGGATCGGCCGACGCTCGCGCAATTTCAATGTCTCGCCAGCTTTAAACCAGAATCAAAATGCCCAATGAGCCTCTGCGTTCATGGTGATTCAAGTTGGTAGCCAGAGGCTTGGAATACACCGCCGTCGATTGACGACGGAACAACCATAAGCGGTTCTTTCGCGCGAGGCCTGTGACAAAAACGGTGGATTTCCCGCGCCGGGACCGGGACCGCCGGGGGCCTAAACAAAAGATATAGACGGCCGATTTTAGTCCTTTGGTTGAGTATCCCTCCTGTTGGCCGCGGCATAAGGAGCAAGCCGCGTGAACAGTGAGTCTATCTTCAATCTCACACCGAGGAGACCACGATGAAATTTTCCAAGAGCCTGATTGCCGCGGCGGCGATTGCCGTTGCCGGAATGGCGCAGCCCGTATTCGCAGACGCGACCCTGCATGTGTTCCTGTGGGACAGCGGGGCCGATACCGAAATGGCGACCGGTCACAAGATCGGCGATGGCGCCAGCCGCGCCGAAGACAACATGGGCGTCACCCCCAACATCATCGACGTGCCCGCGGGCAAGGTGACCTTCAAGGTGCTGAATGTCTCGACCGACACAATCCACGAAATGGTGGTTTCCAAGCTCTCGGGCCCCGACGGCACCCTGCCGTTCAATGCCGACATCAACCGGGTTGACGAGGACGCCGCCGGCAGCCTCGGCGAGGTTTCGGAACTGGACCCCGGCGCGAGCGGGGAGTTGACGATCAACATGGAGCCGGGGACCTATGCGCTCTATTGCAACATCCCGGGGCACTATGCCGACGGCATGTGGGACGTGATCACCGTCGAATAGGCGGTCGGTCATTGACGGGGACAGCGGCGGGGCGACCCGCCGTTTTCTTTTGTGGTGCAGGATTATTTCGCGCGATCACGGCGCGGTGGCATGCTATGGCAGCGCCGGGCGCCTGTGCGAATGACCGTGCGGCGCGATACAGGCCGGCCGATGCCCCGGGGTGCGGCGCGGCGCGGGATGCGAGGCTTGCTGGCACCGATGATTGATCTGACGCCCTATCGGTTCCGCGCCCTGATCTTTGATTGTGACGGCACGCTTGCCGACACCGCGGCGTTGCATTTCCAGTCGATGGCGGGGGCGTTGGGCGCGCAGGGGCACGAAATCGACCGGGCCTGGTATGATGCCCGGGTCGGCCTGTCGCGCGGCGATCTTTTTCGCGACTATCAGGCGTCATTCGGCCGCCGCGTGGATGTGGCCGCCGCCAGCCGCGCCAGTCAGGATATCTTTCGCGAGCTGGCGCACCGGGCGCAGCCGATCGAGGAAATCCTTGCCTGTGAACCGGCATGCAATTTTGACCCCCATATTGGGGTAATCGGCGTCCAAAAGTGACCCCCCTGATATTTCTGTTCAGAAGCTTCCTCAAAGGATTGAGGGAGCGAGTTGGGGATGTTGGTTGTGGAAACGATTGCGAAGATCAGGCGGGCGTATTTCATCCAGGGTAAGTCGATCAAGCAGATCTGCCGTGAGCTGCGGGTGTCGCGGAACACGGTGCGCAAGGTGGTGCGGTCGGGTGCAACGGAGTTCAGCTATGACCGGTCGACGCAGCCGCGGCCGAAGATTGATCCCTGGCGTTCCGACCTGGACGAGATGCTTGCCGAGAACGCCCGGCAGCCCAAACGCCAGCGTCTGACACTTGTCCGGGTCTACGAAGAACTGCGCAATCGCGGCTATGACGGCAGTTAGGATGCGGTTCGCCGATATGCGGCCAGTTGGTCGAAGGCGACGCGGGAGGCATCTGCAGCGGCGTATGTTCCGCTGAGCTTCGATCCCGGCGAGGCCTATCAGTTCGACTGGAGCCAAGGCCGATGACAAGGTGGCATCTGATCCAATGGTTGCCGTGATGCACGAGATCGCCGTGACCGGCGTCTGTCTCGATGATCTACGTGGCGAGGGCAAAATGTCGACGGCCACGCTGACCCGGGAGGCGCAGGGGCGTGGGGCTAATCGCTACGATACGCCACGCCGGTTCGCCAATCAGGCACGGAACAAGTTCGGAGCAAAATCCGTGTCTAACTTCACCCACATTGAGCGTGTGGATGTTCGAGCAGATTCTAACGGCATTTTGAGCGTCACGCCGATACTCCGGACCGATCGATCCGGGGTTCTGATGCCGCCGCTGAACATCTTCCGAGCAATTGTCGCGAAGATCACCGGCGATACATACCCCGAAAGCGGAGAGTGGGCAGCGTTCAAGCCCGCCGGTCCGGGCGGGCAGGATTATTCATCCGATCCGAACGGCGGTGACGTCGAGGCGGTGGAGCAGTTTGCCCGCGAGAATGGGCAGTGGGTCAAGGCAGACATACCGTTCTGAGCCACGGTAGCGCGGGAATTCCCACACACGAAGACTAACGTGGGACGGCATGTGATTGATATTGCGTGTTTTCCCACACTACCACGGAACAATATACTGGATTGAACTATTTGTTCGTTGTGGAGGAGCAAACTTGAACGATGAACAATTGTTTGAATTCAGTGTGTGTAGCGTGGCTAGCGTGGGAAGGAACGTCAGATCAACGAGTTATCGCTCCCACGGAAGGCGATTTAACGTGGCGTGCGTGGTTCACACCGGAATCTTGAGCAGCCTAGATTCCTAGGTTGACCAGAATTCTCCGCCCGATCCCGAACGGTCCGTCAATTTCGGGCAGAAAACGCCAAACCAATTGATCGGTAATTCAAACGTCAGCAGCTTCACTGTGACGCCTTCTGTCGATACGACAGATACAGCTTACCGTTCCGGATTACAGGCAAATTCTCTCGTCAGTTAGGATGCCACCCTGCTATACACGGCGTATGGGAAGAAGACCTGACATAGGCCTCAGGCAAGGGCGAAGATTGTGCCAGATGAGGCACGAAGACCGGCTGGCATTCATCGCAGAGGGGCTGCCCATCCTGCTTGCTAGCTCGCAGGGATTTCAGGCTGCCGCTACGCGGCTCCATGACAGCCCGCGGGAAGAAGATGTGCTTGTGAGCTTTGCTGATGAAGAGGCCGCGAAAATACTGATCCTGCTGGACATCGTTCGCACGCCGCCAGCACAGATAAACCAGTTGATCGGGAAGATGATGCGCTGGTTCTACGACCACTTGGCCGGGCTGGTCTACGCTAAGGCGACGAGCTGGAAGCCGACGAGTGTTGAGCAGCTTCAGAGCTATGTGACGCAGGAATGTGAAGAACACTCGCTGGAAGGCTTTGCCGGGGAATATATCCTGCCGGGCGGGCCGATCTATGAAAGGGAAAGCGCCCTGTATGCGGATATTCAGTCATATGACAATGGCGAGTTGGCCTGGCACGAGCCGCGAACTCGGCCGACACTCTTCGGGCCGGAAAAAAGCGACGCACTCAGGCTTGTCGCCGCAATGCAGCGGCTTGGGATGCTTAGCCTCGATGGTCTTCGGGCCATCGCCTCCGTCTGGAACGGAACGCGTTTCTCAGACGGACAAACTCACCGGACCGCCGAAGCGCTCATACAGGAGACGCTGGAGCAGATGGAAACAGGGGGGTTGATCCTCGACAGCGCCGAAGAAGCGGACGCCATGACGCTCTACGATCGGTGGCAACTTCCCATGTATGAACTACAGATCACCTCCACCATCCAGACGCTTGAAGAGCTGCGCGAAACCCAAGTGCGCATGCTGAATGACGAAATAGGCGGGTGGTGAAGTAGGCTCTTGCCCCGCCGCCGTAAAGCTCATCAGTCGGTGCGATGCTCGTAGGCTTCCAGCATAGGTGGAGACATTAGGATCGAGGCCATCAGGATCGTGATAGAGTGCTGCAATAGCTTGCGGCTCCTTTCGGGGTCAAAGAAACGCCCATTGAACTTTCCCCCGTGGAAGAGATTGTTCCTGACACGCCGCACGTAAAGAAGGATTAGGTCGTTTTCATTTTCCGCCGCAGGGGCCGCGTCGCGCCATTGAAGTGCCCCGCCCACGTAAACTTGCTTCCGTGGGGGATGCCGCAGAATGTGGCTCACGGCTTCGATAACGTCCGCCCCTGTTTCTTCAGTCAGAGCGGAAAGCTCGCGAGCAAATCTCTGCCAATCCGGGTTTGCACCATCCCCGGCTCCTTCGACACAGTATCCGGTTGCTTTAAGGCAGTATTCAAATTGCGCAAAAACCCGGAAGAGTTCTGACGCCAAATCGATCATTTCTTGATCGTAAGCCATGCGCATCATGTAGCATTGCTGGCGTCGCTTGTCCCAGCAAGACCGCAGAAGCCGTGCGAACTGGACAGTACTGGTGTTGATGCGGAACAGAACGGCAATGTCGCGCAGAAGAGAAGACAGAATACCGAGCGATCGATGATTCCGAGTTTTCGAAATAAGTCCACCATAGGACTCGAAAAAGGTCCAGCAGGTGAAAATTCTAAAGATGATCGAATACATTTAGGAGTGGGCTGTCCGGCTTCAGCTCTATGGGATCATCTCCCACTGCCACAACGGTCGCGCACTCCGTAATCCACTCCCAATCAGGTGACTGACTTGCCTCTCCTGCCCACCACTTTTTGGCGACCTCGTCATCAGAAAGGCCTGGACACTCATCTCTCCGGAACCGTTCATCTTGGAAGTATCGTTTTTGAAGGATACCAGTCCAAACGAGGTCACGCCTCTCAACATTATCTTTGGTTTCAACGGTATGAACAAAGCCTTTGGCGTAAGTCAGACCTGCTTTGCTGAAATCCTCATCCTCTCTGAGATATATGCTTTCCGCGCGGTTAGCTTTTCCTTTCGGTCGGTTCCTTTCAAGAATTGTCTCGACCTCGGGAAACCTGTCTTGAAGTGGGTATTTATTGCTACCCTTGAATACATGGCCGACTTCATACCTCGTTCTTGCAACCCGATAGAAGTACATTTTGCCCGCCCCATTTTTCTTGTGGTTGTTGTCCGGATATCATGGCTAGCAACGGAAAACCGAATTTTATCGCTGCGAGTGGCTACGCAGACAGGTTTACTCGATGTGATTACTCCCGTCATTTCTGATCTATGCTACCTGATCGAACTCCACCGAAAGTAGTCCCCCCACCTTTTCTGCCGGTCGTAGAACCAAAGGCGGTCCAAAAAATTCAATTAAGCAACGTCGGCAAAATGCTCCAAACTGTTAAGTCCAGATGAGTGCGGAGTCCTAAGGCGGCGTCGCGTTCATTGTGGACAGTTAGGAAAGAAGATGTCCGACCCAACAGAGGCTGCCTTGCCGACGCTAACGTTGTGCATCCATAGCGATCACACCTACGCCGCCTAACCACATACTTCTGCAATCTGAGAACGTCGAAGGCGCTACAATCGCGCTTCAGAAATGTTGATGCTAATGGCACGATTGTTCAATCGACTTGGGCTTTTTCTTCGACCTCCGAGGCCTTTTGGGAGGTTGCAACCGAAAGGAAAAGGCCATGTGAAGCAACCGCCTGCACAATCTTCGTACCCGGATGTCGCCACTTGCCGACAGCATCGGCGGCCACGACGCAGAAATTAGGATTTACTCGCGACAGGAGTTCTTCACAAAAGTTATTTTCTGAGCCGTGATGCGGAATAGTTAGCGTGGTGACCTCGTTCAGCAATTTGGCGTAGTGTCGGAGGAATCTGTCGAGTCGCCTTTTTACCTTCAGGTCGGCATCACCGGTCGCCAGCCAGCCAATACCTCTCTCGCCTTGTCCGCTCCATTTTCCGAACCTCGCGAAATGATGTTTTGGTCGTGCAGTGCCGTCAGGCAGAGGTCCAGAGTATAGGCATAACGATGATACATTGAGGTTTTTCTCAACAGCCTCGTAAGCGGAACTCAGGTCGTTGACTCTGTTTAATACGAGGTTCTGGCGATTAACTGGATCACTGAGCCAAATTTCGAAGTCTCGCTTCTTGATCTGATCCTTGAGCGACTTCCCATGGTTCAACGCTTTTAACAGCGCTGTTTTGAAGACGCCGCGCTGTCTTGCGATTGCCGGATCGATGAACGGAGAAAGAAGCCAAAAACCGGAAGCTGTAGTTGAGCTCGGCACCGCGATACCAATGCTGTCAGGTATCGTCGCAATTATTGGCCCAGCATGGGAACTTGCCGGCCTTCCCTGTCTGCTTTCCTCAATAGTGCCGCGCCCGACAAGCTTCCATGAGGGTCCTGTATCTTCTCTTAGGCCCATGCCGCCTCTTCTTTCTATTCCTGGAACATCGCGATTTTGCCCAGGCATCATTATTCGCACAGCACCGAACTATCTAGACCGGTGGCCCGAGGGTGAAGCAGTTCAACTTGACCAATTGATAACAAATCATTCGCGCAATGGTGTCTAAACAATTGATATTTAGGAAATTATAGTGAATCTTGAGGATGCTCTGCAACGTTCTTTGCAACAATGCCCGGATTTTTTTAGGTAGTGAACGTCTTAATTTCTCTTTTGGAGTCGTGAGCCCGAAGTCTCTTAAGGCCTGCGACTATGCTTCAATGTGCGCCCCAAGATAAGCTATACGTAGGTCTGGATCGCCAATCTTGCCTTGTTGTATACAGACGCGCCTGATCGACCACTGCCTCAACGTTTGAGGAGCGGAGCCGGTAGAATCTGTCTTTGGCCGTGACTCGGAATCGTGGGCGAAGTAGGTCGCCTCGCTTCTTGGCGCTCACGTCGAATTTTGCAGTTTGGTCGTAAAACTCAGCGAAGGTGAGTTCGTTTTCCCCCGGCGAGTTCGGCGCGTCACCGCCGAAAAGTTGCCAGAGGTCTTGTTCTGAATCGATCATCCCGGGCCTGCCCTCGGCTCAATTTGCGAAAGTGTTTTCCACGCCGCAACAACGGCTTCACGAGGGAAGTCAGAATTGAAAACAGTATTTACTGTTTGTTCAATCCGCTTCTGCATCGCTTTACGCGTCTTTGGTTCGGGTAAACGCCGACGGTAGGTCACGTAGACATATTCGCCGTCGTTCCTGTCAGCGCATTGTTCCCAACCTTGGATTGTCTGCGGCAGATCGGGAAATTCCTCAGTAGCTTTCTTATGCTCCTCACGTTCCTCTTTGCGGATCGCACTCTCACAGGCGGGGCGCAGGAATTCTTTGTCCGCCTCTGTCAATTCATCGCCACTGTGGTAGTTCTCCAACGTATCGTCAAACTCTACCAACTTGCGCCTATCCTCAAGCAATTCCTGGTTGAGGCGCGCCAGCTCTCTATCGATGCGCACTTGTTCGTCCAGTAGTCGATCCCGTTCCCGCTCATTGGCTTTTCGTGCTGCATTTAATTCGTCTTTCCTGATCTGGAAAAGATCATCCAGACGCAGGTCAGTATTACCGTGCGCGAGGCGCAAAGATGGTGTGCTGACCCCGACGTAGAAGAATCCGCGCCGGGGTGCGAGTTTGCCATCTACAACGCGCGGGCCATCGGTGATTTCCATCGCCCGACCGGCGTGGCCAAGGTCGAGCGTATTCACGGCATCGCTGCCGTGCCAATCATCGAACAGACGTGTCATCTGCTGCACAACGTCCTCGTGGTCAAAGTCATTCGCGACTTTGAGATAGCGACCGTCGTCCCAGCCGAACTTGATCTCTTCACCGATTTCGATTTCTGTCGGTTCGTCTTGGAAGGTTTTGAGCAGGTTAAGCGTCCGCGTCGTGAATATCGCAGAGCCGTCGATCGCACACTCAATTTCCACGATTTTGCGGTTGCTGGACGCGTAGAGTTTTCCGCCGCGCAGAATGACATACCGCTGCCAAGATGCCGCTTGCGCAAACGGTCCGGTGAACCGCTTTGCCTCTTTCAGCTGGTCTAGAAAATTAGGCGGCAAGAGCATGATCGCCCTCCGCCACAGATTGAATTTCGCCCAGGCTCACTATGCTCATCGCCCGGCGATCAAGTTGCACCGTCGGAAACGGAAGGTACTGCTCCGCCCGCTGCTGCACATGGGACTGCTCGTGTTCAGAAAGCTCGGTGATGTGGTCCTGGTTGTTTGGAAGGGCACGCTTCCCATCGTGCTCGTTCCGCTCAATGGCGACATGAGCCTTGCGATAGTATGGCGTGATGGCCGGTGCGCCAAGCTGGTCCGCAATGCGCTGCTCGTCCCACCGAACGTCGATATCTCCATTCCCGCTGTGTGTTTTCCACGATGTCGAGTCGCCTGAGTACAAGCCTGAGATCTGCATCATGCGGTTCCCAGTCGTTGCGAGGCCGTGGCAACGGACTCCGGGAACTGCCGTGTTGTGAAAAAGCGTCCAATCCTCGCGTGCGTTCTGAGCGTAGTCGTTGTTTGGAGAAAGGCAGATGTAGCCATCAGCCATGTCGACCACTTCATTGAGGCGCGTGATTGACTCGTCTTGATGGAAGATGGGCAAGATCGGCACATCAAATTCGGATTTCAACATCGCGAAATTTGCATCTGACTGCTTTTTAGCCTCAATCGTTTCGGCTTCGGTGGCGCACCGTCCTTTCTGGCCCGGAATTACGTCGAGGTTGATCAGGTAGACTTCG
>Ga0114931_10011660_pt1 | contig 10361 bp, 7 predicted proteins | sample 2SBtaG_FD_89579 | JGI IMG/M metagenome (GOLD analysis project Ga0114931, IMG submission 89579) | Deep subsurface microbial communities from Kolumbo volcano to uncover new lineages of life (NeLLi) - 2SBTROV14_V59a metaG | ecosystem: Environmental > Aquatic > Marine > Volcanic | place: Kolumbo... | reverse complement strand
TGTTCTTAGTTTTTGCTTTGAAAACAAGAGTTATGTTGATATAATGACTGTTTTCAAAGTGAAAAATAAGGACAAAAGAAGTAGCCAAGAAGCTTGATTTATTTTTTCACCGTTCCTTAATTTCAATCTCCTGATTTCTTCTGTGGATAACAAATTTCATTCCGACGCAAAGAAATTAATAAACTATCTACGAACCAAATATTTGAAAAAACATAACCGCCGGCAGTTATTGGTTTGTTTTTAAAAAAGCACAAAAAAAGAGGTCAAGGCTTCTGCCCTGACCCCTGAATAAACACCTAAAACCCTATTAACTAATGTATGATTGGATTGCTGAACGGTTGAATTGGTTAATCCGATATTCAACTTTTCCTTCAAGCCATTTCAACAATTAGCTAATGTCAATTTTCTTTATAGGTTGTACCTTCGCTTCTTCTTTTTTGGGAAGCGTAAGATTCAATACCCCATTTTTGTAAGTGGCACTAATTCCTTCTGCATTTGCGCTGTCCGGAAGATGAAAGCTGCGCTTAAAGGAAGAATAGTTGAATTCTCTGCGCATAAATTGCTCGTCTTTTTCTTCCGTCTTCGACTCTTTGTTTGCTTCAATGGTCAGATTATCATTCTCGATCTTGATTTGAAAATCCTTTTTCTCCAAACCCGGGGCAGCCAATTCGATTTTGAAGCTGTCTGCCGTTTCCGTCACATTGGTAGAAGGATTGCTGAGGAAGAAATCGGAACCTGCGAACTCGCTGATGTTGGTCCAAAAATTCTCGGGAAAAAAGTTGTCAAAAAAATTGTCGAATGATTTGCTGACACCAAAAGGATTATATTTCATCAGTTTCATAATAATTTATGATTTTAATAGGTGAAAAAATAAATAAATGTTCACGCCAAATTCGAGAAAATGCAAGAAAGTTGGATTGTTTGAAAAGTAAATGTCTGCTTGTTATTTTTTCAACAAACAAACATTCAAAATTTCAAATATTCCCAATGTTTATGCAACTTTAATTTTTCTCAAAGGAGGCTTTTTTGCCGTTTCTTTTTTCGCTAAAATGAGCGATAAAATGCCGTTCTTTAAATTCGCTTTGACGTTGTTAGAATCTACCGTTTCGGGCAAATGAAAAACTCGTTTGAATTCGGTAAAACCAAACTCCCGGAGTTTGTAATCTCCTTCTTCTTTTTTCGTTTCGACTTCTTTCTTGGCAGAAATCGTCAATACGTCTTTGTCAATGTCGATGTTAAAATCCTTTTTATTTAAGCCGGGTACTGCTACCTCGATGCGAAAGTTGTCATCACTTTCGACCACATTTACTGCGGGGTTTTTGCTGAGACCATCAGCTTTCGAAATTTCGGGAAGACCCGTGTCGAAAAACGCATTGAAAAAGTTATCTAAATTGGAAGGAACAGACTTGCTTGTTCTTCTAATGCCAGGATAAACGCTTATTAATTTCATGTCGAATAAATTTAAAAGTTAGTAATATGAATGATTCGGCCTTTTTTGAGCAATTCATATTCCAATGGAGTTTTTGAGACGGCTTTGCAGGAGAAGATGAAAAACTGCTGTCAATGTGGCTAAAAAACGAGAATTCGTCTGCCATGATGACATCGAAAGGCTCCCGATGACCTCATTAGCTTGGCTACTTTTTATCTTTACCCGATGGGATTCAGGTCATTTATCATCCAACCCTTTGCAAAAAAAATTGCTCGCGACATTGACCGTTGGGCTGCCGACGCGGTTGCAGTACAAAAAGCAATTTTCAACCGGTTGATAAAAACGGGGCAACAAACCTCCTTTGGCAAAGAACACGATTTCAGAAAAATTCAATCCTACGAAGCCTTCAAAGGCCTAGTTCCGATTCGAGATTACGAAGGCTTCAAGGGCTATATCGAGCGCATTATTAATGGTGAAAATGATGTCCTTTGGAAGGGTCGCCCGATGTATTTTGCCAAAACTTCCGGCACCACTTCCGGCGTGAAATACATCCCTTTGACCAAAGACAGCCTGTCGAATCATTTCGGTACGGCTAGAAACGCGCTGTTCAATTATTACGCCCGCACCCGAAAGGGCAGTTGGTTGGACGGCAAGATGATTTTCCTTTCCGGCAGTCCAAAATTGGAACAAAAAGGGGGCATTCCAACCGGAAGGCTTTCGGGAATTGTCAATCACCAAGTGCCTGCTTGGTTGCGGACGAATCAGTTGCCGACTTATGAAACCAACTGCATCGAAGATTGGGAAGAGAAGTTGGAAGGTATTGTAAATGAGACACTTACAGAAGATATGCGCTTGATAAGCGGCATTCCTCCCTGGGTACAAATGTATTTCGAACGCCTGCTTGACCGCAGTGGCAAGAAGCATGTCAAAGCCCTTTTCCCAAATTATTCGGTCTTCGTTTACGGAGGTGTCAATTTTGAGCCTTATCGCGCGTCCATGGAAGAATTGGTGGGTAAACGATTGGATAGCATAGAAACCTATCCGGCTTCGGAGGGATTCATCGCGTTTCAGGATAGCCAAACGGAAAAAGGACTTTTGCTAAATGCGGATTCTGGGATTTTTTTCGAGTTCGTCCCGGCAGGGGAAATTTTTAATGAAAGCCCACAGCGTCTGCCCTTAGAGAAGGTCGAAGTTGGCGTAAATTACGCGATTCTCCTCAACAGCAATGCTGGTCTTTGGGCCTACAATATCGGCGACACGGTGGAATTCGTTTCGAAGAACCCCTACCGGATAATCGTGACGGGGCGAATAAAACATTTCATTTCTGCTTTTGGTGAGCATGTCATCGGGAAGGAAGTTGAGAGGGCTTTATTCACTGCTGCGAAAGGTGCAGGTATTAAAATCGTTGAATTTACCGTAGCCCCGCAGGTTAATCCTGCGGCAGGAGAGTTGCCTTTTCACGAATGGTTCATCGAGTTCGATAAACTTCCAAATGATTTGGAAAAGTTTTCAAAAAGCCTAGATGATAAGATGGTTCGGCAGAACATTTATTACCAAGATTTGATTTTTAGTAAGATATTGCGCCCCTTAAAAATCGCACCTTTGCAAAAAGATGCGTTCCGAAATTACATGAAAGTTCAAGGTAAGTTGGGGGGGCAAAACAAAGTTCCCCGTTTATCAAACGACCGGAAAATTGCTTCTGAATTGGAGCGATTTAAGCTTAGGATGCGGTGAAAACAGAGGGCAAAAAAAGAGCCGCACTAAAAAGCGCGGCTCAGAAATTATCCCCTGTTTAATATAGCAAAGACAGACATTGTTTACTTTTAAAATGCTTCATAACAATTGGCAATAAGGTCGCAACTGCCTGTGCGACCTTGCCAATTGTCGTTGTAAGAGGAACACCTTCCTGAAAATCCCGTGGAAGAAATCCATCCAGAAAAGAGCTTCCTCCGAATCGGTACTTGGGATAACCCAATCTCGGTTTGGGATGCGTCAGCATCAATTCGCGTTTAGTTCGTCGCTCAAATAAAACTGTCGGCAGCAACCCGGTTTTTGGAAGGATGAGTGTCGTTCTAATAATTAAATCGGTTTTGAAAATTTTTTGTCTTCAAAAAGGGCTGCACCTTCCGTGCGACCGGGTAATGCTACTAACAAATTATTCCGTAAGGAACCCCCATTTTGGGGACAATCACATGAAAAATGGATTTCTTTAAACCCACCCATTTAAGAAACGGTGAAAAAATAATTTCCCGTTTTATGCTGATTCTTTTGCCCGTATTTTTACTTTAAAATCAGTCATAGCATCAACAATACTCCTTCTTTTAAAGAAAAACTACGACCAAAATAATTCACCCTAAAATCGTGAACTTATTCTTTGACCGTTCCTAAGCGTATGCTGAGGTAACTTTTGATTAAAAAAAGTCGCACCCCTAGATGCGACCTGAGTTTTTAAAAAACTATAATCTCATGAAAAAAACGAAATAAAATAAGCTCGCATGGTTGTGTTGTTGTTGCTATTTCAAAGAAGAAATTGGAATCGGAAAAAACGTTCCCCGCTACTTTCGCGGGGAACCCGGATATGGTTCATGGGATAGTTTACTGAACAATAATTTTTCCGGTGTTTAGCAATTGCCCTTCCGCCTCCAGTTTATATACATACATCCCCTTTGCCAAATCATTGCGAAAAACCCGAAGGAAATTCCCGGAAAAATGTTCCTGCCGAAGCAGGCGACCCGACAGGTCAAAAAGAGAGAACAGGCCTTTTTTTACGCGCGCTCCTTTAATTTCAATTTGCACCGCATCCACAAAAGGATTCGGATAAGCCGTAATCTTTACATCAGGTACGAAAACTTCCGAATCGTTGGTGAGGATGACAAATTCCAATAATTCACCACCGACGTAATGCGTAAATGTTTCCGTTTCAAATGGTTCATTGTAGCCTAAAAAGATAGCAGTGCTATTGTCAATTCTACTCCCAACGGGATTGTCCGGTTTTTGGGAAACCTTGAACTTTACAAACCCATCGGAAGCCGTCTCAGCGCTGCTACCGGGAGGCAGGTGAATGTTGTTGAAGGTGAATTTCAGGATACCATTGTCGTAGATTTGAAAATCGTAAGGATGACTACTTGCGCCCGGACGAACCGAAGTTGCGTCCAGAAAAGACGACAAGGTATCCCGAATCCACACATTCTCAATCGTGTCCGTTCCGGTATTGCGGAACCGTATCTGATATTCAATATCGGTGTTGGCAGCGATGTAGTTCGTGTCGTTGCGTAGGTAGCCTTTGGGATAGCCTCTCAAATCAAGCGCATCGTCCGAACTGAGAACTTCCTGCACTTCTATAGAAATAAAAGGGTCATTTTCATTTTCCTGAAATTGTGCCACCTGCCCCGTCGAAAATTGATTGCCCCCGTTCTCTACGCATCCTTCGACAGCAACTGTCGGATAGCTATCTCCGGGATGACCGGGAGATTGCATGGCAACGATGCGGTAGGTTTCACCCGTTGCCGGAGTGGTAATTTCAATGTTGCCACCACTAATTAATTTATAATTTCCTGTTCGTCCAATAATCTGGTCTTCAATAACGATATATTCAAGTGCCTCCTGCATATCCCCAACCCCAACATTTTGAATAAAAAATTTGACGGAATCTCCGACGCATTGTCCGCTCACATCGATACTTGCGCCATCCCAATTGGGGTCCGGTGGAGCGCAAATGGTATCCGGAAAAATATGCGCGCTGACAAAAATCGCTTGTCCGGGAACTGCGTCGCAACTCAAGGTGGCATTTACTTGAAAATTGCCACATTCTCCGACTTCCAAAATGCCCAGATCAAACACATACGAATTGCCCTGTTGAGATGCTACCGGAAGCGTTGCCGAGTTGAAAATCAGATCCGCATCGAGCATCACTTCCACATAAGCGCTATCGGCGCTTGCAGGGCCATTATTGCAATAACTCAGCGTGAAATCTCTTGTGCTACACGGCAGTAGAAAGGGGGTGGAAACATCCACTTCCAACAAGGGACATGCAATCGAATCTTTCACTGGAAAATTCACAAAAGTCGTGTCGTAGAATTCGTGGATTTGTACATCGCTAATGGTTCCTTCGCAAATATTCCAGTAAGTGTTTTTGGGTAAAAGAGTGACGTCATAGCTGCCCGTATCCACTCGGAAACAGTAGTTTCCATTCACATCCGTAGTTCCGAAAAAGGTTTGTTCGCCGGAAGCCATTATCAGCCAATCCTGCAAAGCGGTTTCCCCTTCATCAAAATCGCATTCGGCATCTTCGTCGAAAAATACCTTCCCCTGCAAATAACTCGTAAAGACGTTTCCCGAACTGTCCGTTTTTATTAAAGAAATATCGTTGAAAAAGACGGTTGACAGCGAGTTGATTCCAGTGAGGATAAAGCCACCTTCAGGGGTTTGCTGAATAGAAACCCCATCATCAAAATGCGTGTTTCTGCCGAGGGCATTGGTCCACAATTCATTGCCATTGGCATCTACTTTCACTAAAAATACTTCAGCATTGGAGGGTGTGAGTTCCGTTATGCCAACCGCCACGTAGCTACTATCTTTCAGTTGAATCACATCTTTGCCCAAATCGCCCAAATCGCCTCCCAACGTTTTTGACCAAACCATCTCTCCATTTTGGTCTGTTTTTATTAACCATAAGTCGGGGCTATCATTTTTTGAACCGGTAATAATCAAGCCTCCATCGAGGGTTTTTGCCAATGCCCATCCCTCGTCAAATCCATCTCCCCCGTAAGTATGGTTATTGATTTCGTTGCCATTTTCGTCTGTCAGAAGAAGGAAAACATCCGGCTTTACTAATGGCTGCCCACCTCCACCCGTCGGGGTTCGAATGGCTCCAACTATTGCCAAACCGCCATCAAAAGTGATGATGTCTTTTCCTTCATCGTCATCTGTATTGCCGAAGGTTTTACTCCACTGTTCCATGCCATTAACATCCGTCTTTATGAGATAAACATCTTCCTCTCCATTGCCAAAACTAGCAGTCCGCCCGACGACGGCATAGCCCCCGTCAGGGGTAGAAGTAACCGCAAACCCTTGGTCTCTTTGGTCCCCACCATATTGACGACTCCAAATTAAATTGCCATTCTCATCAATTTTCAATAAATAGACATCAACATCATCGAGTTGCGTTCTTCGGATATCGCCAACGATAATGTAGCCGCCGTCCGATGCCCGAATCACATCGTAGCCATGTTCCACAAAACCTTCGTCAATGGGCGTGGACCAAATTTCCTGCCCGTCTATATCCGTTCTCAAAACATAGACATCCATATCGTTATCATCCCCAAAGGATTCGCTATAACCCACGACCAGGTAGCCACCATTTGCCGTTGTGATAACTGCTTCCGCAAAATCATCTGCATTTCCTCCAAAATAAATTTCCCAGCCTTGCCCACTTACTTGTTGAAAAGCAGTTAGCCCGAGGGCAAATAAAGTCACTTTGAGCCACTGCACTCGAAAAAGGAAGGGGTATAAAACCGGTTTCGATAAAGTCATGGGCGCAAGTTTGGAGTAGTCAAGATTCAAATACCTTACAAAAGTGTCTTTATCTTTTTTCGATTTCATAGACAAAAAAAGGTATTTATTGAACAAAACGGATAAAAAGGCTATCTTCATAAATAGCGAAATTATTTCATAATGCCTTGTTTTTAAATGCTTTTGGCGAGATATATTTGAAAAATTTTGTTGAAATTTGTTGTTCATTTCAATTTGTTTTTAGATGGAAAATAGTCGTTTGGTTCGCATATTAAAGACCTTCACCAAAAAAGAAGTGCGCGATTTGCGCAAATGGCTTCATTCTCCTGCCCATAACCAACGGGTTGACGTCCTCCATTTGTTCGAGTATTTAATAGAAAAAAACCGAATATCGAAGGAAAAATACCTGGCGAAAGAAAAAGTCTTTCCGATGATTTACCCTACGGAAACGTTTGACGATGCTTTAATGCGTCAGGTCATGCATTTTCTACTAAAGTCAACAGAGGAATTTTTGATTTACCAGGAATTAGTGAAAGACCAAGTGCGCGCCAAGATCATTTTGGCGGAGGTCTTTCGACAAAGACAATTGACCAAATCTTTTCAAAAAACAATTCATAATGCTAAACAATTGCAAGAGAATTATGCTTACCGGAACCACCGGTATTTCCAAAATGAATATTTGCTCCAATTTGAGGAATATAATTATTTGGGTGGATTAAAAAGGACTGTTCCTCTTAATTTGCAGAAGGTATCAAATTCCAATGATATGGCTTATTTAGCCAGTAAACTTCAAATCAGCAGCATTATGCTTTCTCACCAAGCAGTATTCAAAGCGGATTACGAAATGGGGTTACTCGATGATGTGCTGAAATATATAGAACAGAAACACTTATTGAACATTCCTGCCATTGCTATTTATTATTACAGCTATAAAGCTAATGCGGAACGGGAAGAAGAAAGTCATTTTTTCAATTTAAAAAAAGAGATTGAAGTAAATGGAAAGTTATTTCCTGTCTCAGAAATCCGGGATATTTTTCTTTTGACAATTAACTATTGTATCGATAGAATGAATGCCGGTGTAAAGTCATTTATCAGAGAGGCTTTTGAACTTTACCGAAAAGGATTCGAAGCTAAAATTTTATTGGATAACAACCTGATTTCTAAATGGACATTCCTGAATGTGGTTATCAATGGGACTTTGCTCAAAGAATTCGAATGGGTAGAACACTTTATTAAAAGCTATCAATGCTACCTTGAAGAGAAATACAGGGAAAATGTTGTTCATTATTGTCTTGCAAAATTGAATTTTGAGAAAAGGAACTACGGGGCAGTAATGCAAATGCTAATCCAGTATGAATATGATGACATTTTGATGAATTTAAACGCCAAAACCATGCTTCTAAAAATGTATTATGAACAAGATGAATACGATGCTTTGGAATCCTTAATAGGGAGCATGAAAACCTATATCCAACGGAAACAAGTAATGGGCTACCATAAAGCCAATTTTACCAATTTTCTTCGGATGACAAAAAAAATTATAAAAATCAATCCTTATAGCAATCAACAAAAAGAAAAACTGCGAAAAGAAATCGAAACGGTCAATCCGATGATATCAACCGAGAAAAACTGGCTCCTCGAACAACTCAACAAACTGTAAAACACCGGTTTTGCTTTTCAGAAATTGAAAAGAGATTTCCGAAATTTGCCCTCCGCAAAAAAAATAATCGCCTCATGAGCAAACGCAACAAACTTCAAAAATTTGCCGAACTTCTCAGCTTTCCAAATGTGTATGAAAACTTCGGTTTGGAGACATCTAGCTTGGTCGGTGAAAATGGGAAAATGGTTGAATTGCAAGGCAAATGGAACGAGTTGCATTTTAAAAACCAAAACCCCCTCACGCTTGAATTAGCCTGTGGCAAAGGGGAATACACGCTTGGCCTTGCCCGCCGCTATCCGAATCGCAACTTCATTGGCGTGGACATCAAAGGCGCACGCATTTGGAAAGGCGCGGGAATTGCCTTGAAGGAAGGACTGAAAAATGTAGCATTTCTTCGCACCCGCATCGAGCAAATTGCGTCTTTTTTCGCAGCCGGAGAAGTCAGTGAAATTTGGATTACTTTCCCCGACCCCTTCCTCCGAAAAAGCAAAGCCAACCGCCGGCTGACTTCGCCCCGATTCTTAAAAGAATACTGCAAAATCTTGCAACCCGGGGGACTAGTCCATTTAAAAACCGACGAACCCAATCTTTATGAATTTACCCTGGAAGTCTTGAAAGACACCCCGTATTGTAGCCTTCTTCAACACAATGAAGACCTCTATGCCCAAGCGATGCCCCTGCCGGAATTAGAAATAAAAACTTTTTATGAACGCATGCACCTGCTGGAAGGGAAGAAGATAAAATATGTCCAATTCAGGATGGAAGGTCAATGACAGGGGTAAAGTTTCTCGGAAGGATAAATTCTGCGAAGAATTTACCGCAAAATGGACGGGATGCCACGACTCAGAATGGGTAGGTTATTTGTTTCCCCTCCCCTAACATCTTTTGTCATTCCTAATCTTATTTTTGTGTCCTGATTTATTAAACTATCACAATGATTTTTGAATTCAAGGGTTTCAAACCCGTCATCCACGAAAGCGCTTTTATCCACCCGCAAGCTGCCGTTACCGGGAATGTCTTTATCGGAAAAGATGTTTATGTCGGTCCGGGCGCGGCGATTCGGGGTGATTGGGGGAAAATAATCATTGAGGACGGCTGCAATGTGCAGGAAAATTGCACCATCCATCTGTTTCCCGGCCTCAGCGTCCTATTGAAGAAATCGGCGCACATCGGGCATGGCGCGATTATTCACGGTGCCACGATTGGGGAAAACGTCCTAGTGGGAATGAACGCCGTCATCATGGACCATGCGGTCATCGAAGCGGAGTGTATCATTGGCGCGTTGTGTTTCATAAAAGCCAGTGCAAAAATTCCAAAAAGGAGTCTCGTCGTAGGCAATCCCGGAAAAGTCATCAAGCAAGTCAGTGACGAAATGATAGCCTGGAAAACGGAGGGAACGAAACTCTATCAGCAACTGCCACAGGCCTGCCGGGAAAGTTTGAAACCCTGTACACCCTTGCGGGAAATGCCCAAAGACCGCCCCCGGCAGGAAACGCTTTACAAAACTTGGAAAAAATAGTAAGAGGCGGGGCGGACAGGGTTCAGGAGTTCAGGGGTTCGGACTTTAGTGGGGAGGGGGATGAAAATATCTGATGCTAGGGTGCAATCGGGATTTGTCCCCCCCCTAATTACAGGGTGAACGAAAGAAGATATTGCTCATAGGTTTCTGTCATTTTACAGGGGCCTTAGTAAGGACCAAAAAATAAGTTCACGATTTGGAAAAGGTTTCAGGTGACATCTTCGAGGAACGAGAAGGTGTTG
>Ga0114931_10011659_pt1 | contig 10361 bp, 12 predicted proteins | sample 2SBtaG_FD_89579 | JGI IMG/M metagenome (GOLD analysis project Ga0114931, IMG submission 89579) | Deep subsurface microbial communities from Kolumbo volcano to uncover new lineages of life (NeLLi) - 2SBTROV14_V59a metaG | ecosystem: Environmental > Aquatic > Marine > Volcanic | place: Kolumbo... | reverse complement strand
GCCACACCGGTTTCATCGCAGGAGGATTCAATACCGAGGACACGCATGATGGTTTTCTTGTTAGTTACCTTTGGCAAATACGGAAAAGCTGATATAATCCCGCGGTTCTACGGCAGGGTACCCCGGAAAACCGCATTTTCGGTGGTTTTTCCGCGGCGTTTTTCCGCGTTACCCTGGATACAATGTAACATACTGGAGATGAGAACTTCATGCCTCACGTAAAAGTGAAAGAAAACGAGCCCTTTGATGTGGCCCTGCGTCGCTTCAAGCGCTCTTGCGAAAAAGCCGGCATTCTGACCGAAATCCGTCGTCGCGAAGCGTATGAGAAACCCACAACTGAGCGTAAGCGTAAAGCGGCTGCAGCGGTAAAACGCCACCTCAAGAAAATTTCCAAAGACAGAGATCGTATGAACCGTAATCCTCACCGTCGTCGCTAAGGGTTTGCCGTGAGCACAGCAGCCCTCAAGCAGAGAATCACGGATGATATGAAAGCCTCCATGAAAGGTGGGGATAAATCCCGGCTGGGGGTGATAAGATTGATTTTGTCCGCCATGAAACAGGTGGAAGTGGACGAGCGCATCGAGCTGGATGACGAACGTATCATTGTCATCCTGGACAAAATGGTCAAACAACGCCACGAATCAGCCGAGCAATATACAAAAGCTGGACGCGATGATCTGCTGGAACAGGAAAATTACGAAATAGGCATTTTGCAGGAATTCCTTCCCGCCGCCCTCAGTGATGAAGAAATCGCTGACCTGATCGAAAACGCCATCAGCTCCACCGGCGCCACCAGTATCAAAGATATGGGCAAGGTGATGGGGCAGCTAAAACCCGCACTTCAGGGGCGCGCCGATATGAGCGCTGTCAGTGGCAAAATTAAAGCCCGCCTGTCTGCCTGAGCACTACCCCGAGATAGAGGTTCATTATGGGTAATATCATGCAATTCATGGACGTACCGCGTCAGGATCCTGAAAAGCATCCGGTGGAAGAACGTCGGATTGAATTCCGTGAAATCTACAAACCATTCGACCAGCAGTCCGCCGGCTCCCAGGCCGACCGTTGCCTGGCCTGTGGTAACCCCTATTGCGAATGGAAGTGCCCGGTCCACAATTACATTCCCAACTGGCTCAAACTGGTTTCGGAAGGCAACATCACCGAAGCGGCGGAACTGTCCCATAAAACCAATTCCCTGCCGGAAGTCTGCGGTCGCGTATGCCCCCAGGACCGCCTGTGTGAAGGCGCCTGTACCTTACAGGATTGCGACTTCGGCGCCGTCACCATCGGTTCGGTGGAAAAATACATTACCGATACTGCGCTGGCCCAGGGTTGGCGCCCCGACCTGTCGGAAGTCGTCGCCACCGATAAAAAAGTCTCCATCATCGGTGCCGGTCCTGCTGGCCTCGGTTGCGCCGACATTCTGGTACGCAATGGCGTCAAACCGGTGGTATTCGACAAATACGCGGAAATCGGCGGCCTTCTGACTTTCGGTATCCCTGCCTTCAAGCTGGAAAAACAGGTCATGAAAACCCGCCAGGAAATTTTTGAAGGCATGGGGGTGGAATTCCGCCTCAATACCGAAATCGGCAAGGACATCCCTTTCCAGCAGTTACTGGATGAATACGACGCCGTATTCCTGGGCATGGGCACTTACGCCTACATGAAAGGCTGCTTCCCCGGCGAAGACCTGCCCGGTGTGTACGAAGCACTGCCCTACCTCATCTCCAATACCAACGTGCTGCTGGGCCTGAGCCCGGAAGCCGACCGTATCGACATGGAACACAAGCGGGTAGTGGTCCTGGGTGGCGGCGACACCGCCATGGACTGTAACCGCACTGCCATTCGCCAGGGTGCGGACAAGGTCATCTGCGCCTATCGCCGTGACGAAGCCAACATGCCCGGCTCCAAACGGGAAGTCAAAAATGCCCGCGAAGAAGGGGTGAAATTCCTGTGGAACCGCCAGCCCATCGAAATTGTGGGCGACGGCAAGGTGGAAGGCATCAAGCTGGTTACCACCGAACTGGGCGAACCGGACGAACGCGGTCGCCGTCGACCTCAACCGATTCCCGGTACCGAAGAAATCCTGCCCTGTGATCATGTCATTATTGCCTTCGGTTTCCAGCCCAGCCCGGCTGACTGGTTTACTGAATTCGACATCAGCACCGACGAACGCGGTCGCGTGGTTGCCCCGGAAGCCAGTAGCTTCCCGTTCCAGACCAGCAATCCCAGGGTATTTGCCGGCGGCGATATGGTGCGCGGCTCAGACCTGGTAGTCACCGCCATTTTCGAAGGCCGTAATGCGGCTGAGGGCATACTGGACTACCTGGGAGCCTGAGCCTGATGTCTGAGCTGAAAAACGATCGTTTCCTGCGCGCCCTGCTCAAGCAGCCTGTCGATAAAACCCCCATCTGGATCATGCGCCAGGCCGGCCGTTACCTGCCGGAATACCGCGCCACCCGGGAAAAAGCCGGCGATTTCATGACCCTGTGCAGTACCCCTGACCTGGCCTGCGAAGTCACCTTGCAACCCCTGGACCGTTTCGATCTGGATACTGCCATCCTGTTTTCCGATATCCTGACCATTCCCGATGCCATGGGCCTGGGACTGTATTTCGAGGAAGGCGAAGGCCCCAAATTCGAGCGACCCATCCAGACCCGTGCCGACATCGAAAACCTGCCGATACCGGACCCGGAGGGCGAGCTCAAATACGTGATGGATGCGGTACGCACCATTCGCCGGGAACTCAACGGCCGCGTACCCCTGATCGGTTTCAGTGGCAGTCCCTGGACCCTGGCCACTTACATGCTGGAAGGCGGTAGCAGCAAGAACTTCCACAAATCCAAGGGCCTGCTATTCGAGCAGCCCGAACTGGCCGACCTGCTGTTAAGCAAAATTGCTGATTCCGTCACCCAGTACCTGAATGCCCAGGTCGCCGCCGGCGCCCAGGCACTGATGATTTTCGATACCTGGGGCGGTAACCTCACCCATCATCACTATACGAATTTCTCCCTGAAATACATGACCCAGATCATCAGTAACCTGACCCGGGAAAACGATGGCCGAAAAGTACCGGTGATCCTGTACACCAAGGGCGGTGGTCAGTGGCTGCAAGAAATGGCGGACGCCGGTAGCGATGCCCTGGGGCTGGACTGGCAAACCGATATTAATATTGCCCGTTCCCAGGTCGGTGACCGCGTCGCGCTACAGGGCAACATGGACCCGGCCACCCTGTATGCATCACCCGACATCATTCGCCAGGAAGCGGCTTCCATCCTGGAGAAATTCGGTCCGGGTTCCGGTCATGTGTTCAACCTGGGACACGGCATTACCCCGGACATCAATCCCGAGCATGTGAAAGTGCTGGTGGATTCGGTGCACGAATTGAGCGAGCCTTATCACCGCTAAAAAGATTTTGACACGGAGTCACGCAGGCGCAGAGAAAGTCCTGATGAGTATAACAACTCTTAATTCCTCAGTGACTCTGTCGTTCTGCGTCAATAGTGCTCTGCATTCGCCACATAAAATCCTTCAAAAAATTCATAGCCACTAACACTCGCGCCCATTGCTAATGTCGTTAGCAGACTAAATCTTTTAAACCTTCCTGAATCCGTGACTTCAATGCGGATAACAGAGTGCAAGATATTGGTTTCACAGTGGATTTTAAAAAATCTTAGCTTCACCCTTAAGGAAGCTCTGATTAATTCATCCATGAATTACCAGAGCACGAAAAAGATAAAATACGATTTTACCTTTTTCTTCATATTCAATGGCTTACCAGCATTGAATATGGCAGCACATCCTTGTGCTGCGGAAACGCTGAATTAATCAGAGTTTCCGCAGGTTAAGCGGGTATATTTTAAACTGCTGTGGAATCAAGAGTTTGTGCTCTGTGCCGTAGTGAAGTCACGGATTCAGGACCTTGTAAAAAATACTGGAAAGCACTCCCGATTCTTGCATCATGAATCAAGCCGCTGGTCATCTTTGTTGAATTGCCCAGGCGTCATAACTGACACCCGGGTTATAGCAGGGAGGTTATTGCTTGCGTTTCTTTTCTGCCATCAGTTCACGAAAACGCACAATGTCTTCATCGAACTTCTTGATGATTTGCTGTTTTTCCGCGTTTTTATCTTCCACATACTGGTGATCGGTTTCTAACTGGCGAGTCACGGAGTGCACTTCTTTATGCAGGTTTTCCGGAACTTCACGACCGGATGACTCAATCGCCTTGATGCGTTTTTTTACTTTATCCAGCTTGGCTTCATTATCCTTGATCAGGGTTTCACTTAGCTGAATCTGTGTATCAACCGCGCTGACTCGATCATCCCGCGCCAGTTCGATGTCTTTGACGGTGGTAAAGGTTTCCAGTAATACCCGGTCGCGCAATGCCTTTTTACGCTGTTCGATCATACGTTCCTTGTTGATGACAGCCTGTTTTTCCTGTGCAGCTTTTTCCGCTGCCAGTTGTTCCGCGGATTTTTTCTTTTCGAACTTTTTAACCACCACGCCCTGGTCATTCAACACTTCGTGTTCTTTCTTCAGGTATTTGGTAGGGATACGGTCGCCATAATGCACCTGGCCTTTGTCATCCACCCATTTCACCATGCCCGCCTGGACATTGAGTGAAACCAGTAACACCGAACTGAGTAACAATGGAATTTTCACGCTATTTCCTCTACTGCCTTTACTTCGAAATCAGACATTGAGTATATGTCAAAATACAGAATTTGCCGGTTCTGCCCCGGACTGTGACACAATACCCACAAACCTGAACGAGACGGAACGTGTCTTATACCGACCAGATTCTGCTGTTTATTATTTCCTTCCTGGCCAACCTGTTTTCCGCTCTCGCGGGTGGCGGCGCTGGGCTGATCCAGCTACCGGCACTAATATTCCTGGGATTGCCATTTGGCACTGCGCTGGCCACCCACAAGGTAGCCAGTGTCGCCCTGGGTCTGGGCGCCACCCTGCGGCACCTGCGCAATGGTTCACTGGAGACGGCGTTTGCGGCCTTCATCCTGCTGTGTGGTATTCCCGGGGTTATTCTGGGTGCCAGTTATATTCTGCTGGTACCAGACCGCAGTGCGGAAATTGCCCTGGGCATACTCACCCTGGGACTCGGTGTCTATTCATGGGTTTCACCCCGGCTGGGTCAAAGCCTGGAACTGCGCAATCGCAACAATCGGGGAATGTTGATAGGTGGCCTGGTGGTATTTTTCATCGGTATCCTGAATGGCTCGTTGACATCCGGCACGGGCCTGTTCGTGACCCTGTGGCTGGTACGCTGGTTTGGTATGGATTACAAAATGGCGGTGGCCTACACCCTGATACTGGTAGGGGTTTTCTGGAACGGTTCCGGCGCCATTACCCTGGGGATGGTGGGCACGATTCACTGGGCGTGGGTGCCGGTGCTACTGCTGGGTTCATTACTGGGGGGCTATGCCGGCGCTCACCTGTCGATCGTCAGGGGCAATCGGCTGATCAAACTCACTTACGAAATCATTACCCTGGCGGTGGGCATCAAGCTGATCCTGGGTTGATACCGTACTGCTGGCGATAGCCCTGCATGGCCGCCAGGTGGTTATCATCACCCTGCTGCTGCAAATACTGGATCAGTTCATCCAGGCGTACAATACTGCTGATTTCCAGGCCGTAGTGCTGATGAATTTCCTGCACTGCGGACAACTCACCGGTGCCTTTCTCCTGTCGATCCAGTGCAATCACTACGCCTACCGGGGTGGCGTCACAGGCATCAATCAGGTCAATGGATTCACGAATGGCGGTACCGGCAGTGATGACATCATCGATCACCAGAATTCGACCCTCCAACGCATGTCCGACAATCACGCCGCCTTCGCCATGGTCCTTGGCTTCCTTACGATTAAACGCATAGGGAATATCCAGGCCATGTTTTTCATACAGCGTCGCCGCTGTCACGGCCGCCAGCGGGATACCCTTGTAGGCCGGGCCAAATAATACATCGAAGACAATGCCGCTATGCACGATGGCTTCGGCATAAGCCTCGCCCAGCTGTGCCAGCGCGCGGCCCGAATCGAACTTGCCGGCATTAAAAAAATACGGGCTGTTTCGACCAGATTTGAGGGTGAACTGGCCAAACTTGAGTACCTGGTAATCCAGTGCCAGCTGGATAAAACGTGTTTGATAAGCCTGCATCTGTTCGCCTGAGGTTGCCTGGGTCATGTAGAATAGGTGGCTTTATTATAACGACTGTCTCAAATTAATGCGCGTCATCTCTGTTAACACCAATGGTATTCGCTCCGCTGCCCGCAAGGGTTTTTTTGAATGGCTGGCCCAACAGGACGCCGATGTGGTGTGCATCCAGGAAACCAAAGCCCAGGAACACCAGCTCACCGATGAAGTTTTCTGTCCGCAAGGTTATTTCTGTTATTACCACGACGCCGTCAAAAAAGGTTATAGCGGGGTTGCCATCTATGCACGCAAGAAACCGAACAAAATTATCAAAGGCATTGGCTGGCATGATATCGATGAAGAAGGTCGTTACATCGAAGCCCAGTTCGACAAGTTGAGTGTTATTTCCCTGTACATGCATTCCGGTTCCAGCAGCGAGGAACGCCAGGCAGTGAAGTTTGATTTTATGGATCGCTTCATGCCCTACTTGCAGAAACTGCGGCGCAAGCGACGTGAATTTATTATCTGCGGCGACTGGAATATCGCACATAAAAATATCGATATTAAAAACTGGCGCAGCAACCAGAAAAACTCCGGTTTCCTGCCGGAAGAACGGACCTGGCTGGACCAGCTGTTCGACGAAGTGGGATATGTAGATGCGTTTCGCGTCGTCAACCAGGAAGAACACCAGTACACCTGGTGGAGTAATCGCGGTAACGCCTGGGCCAATAACACCGGCTGGCGCATTGATTACCAGATCATCACACCCGGACTGAAACAATCGGTTAGCGGTACCCGTATTTACAAGGACCAGCGTTTCTCCGATCACGCCCCGTTAATTGTCGATTACGATTATGATTTTTAAACATGCCCTCTGAACCCCAACCCCAAAACCAGACAAATTATCGCGACTGGAAATCCTCCTTCCTGGTTTACTCCCAGCCCCGAGTGCTGGGAATGTTATTGCTGGGATTCTCCGCCGGCCTGCCGTTCCTGCTGGTTTTCTCGACCCTGTCGGCCTGGTTGAAAGATGCTGATGTCAGTCGCACCACCATCGGTTTTTTTAGCTGGATCGGCATCACCTATTCCATCAAGGTGTTGTGGGCACCGATTGTCGATCGCGAAGCATTACCGTTGCTGTCGCGTGTATTCGGCCAACGACGTAGCTGGTTATTACTGGCCCAGTCCGGCATCGCCACCGGCCTGCTGCTGATGGCCACTACCACCCCTGCCGGGCACCTGGAATCCTTTGCCCTGTTTGCCCTGCTGGTGGCCTTTTCTTCTTCGACCCAGGACATCATCATCGATGCCTATCGTATCGAAGCCCTGGCGAAAGAATACTAGTCCGCCATGTCCGCCACCTATGTACTGGGTTACCGCCTGGCGACCTTACTGGCAGGTGCCGGCGCACTGTATATCGCTGACATTATCGACTGGCGTAGCGCCTATTTCGTGATGGCGGCGAGCACCAGTGTAGGCATACTCACCACCTTGTTCATGAAAGAACCACAACGTAACATTTCCCCCCAGACTCGCGCCCTGGAACAGAATCTAGTTGAGCAGATAGAAGCCGAAGTAAAAGTCAAAGGCCGCATCCAGACCTTTATCGAATGGTTCAGTGCTGCGGTTATCAGTCCGTTTGCGGAGTTTTTTCAGCGCACCGGCAAAACCGCGATTATCATTCTGCTGTTAATTGCTACCTATCGTATTACCGATATCACCATGGCGGTCATGGCCAATCCATTTTATCTGGACCTGGGCTTTAGCAAATCCGAAATCGCCAGCGTTACCAAACTGTTCGGTTTTTTCCTCACCATCGGTGGTGCCGCATTAGGCGGTGTACTGGTGATGCGCTACGGTATTATGCGCATATTGTTACTGGGTTCGGTGATGGTCATCAGCAGTAACCTGTTATTCGCCTGGCTCTCGACCCTGGGACACAATATCGATATGCTGGCGCTGGTCATCAGTGCCGACAGTCTTGCCGGCGGTATCGCCACCGCCGTGTTTATTGCCTATTTATCCTCTCTCACCAACACCGCTTACACCGCCACCCAGTACGCATTATTCAGTTCCCTCATGACCCTGTTTCCGAAAATCATTGCCGGGTTCTCCGGCATCGTGGTGGACGATTATGGCTACATGGTATTTTATATTTATGCTTCACTACTCGGGATTCCGGCATTACTGGCAATACTGTATTTGATGAAAAAACCACTGCTTGACCCCCCCCCTGAAAACATCGAACCAGACGATGCCTGAGTTTCAGCAATTACCACCCTTGTCCCTGTACATACATATTCCCTGGTGCGTGCGCAAATGCCCTTATTGCGATTTTAATTCCCACACGGTGGATGAATTACCGGAACAGCAATACATTCAGGAACTGATCAACGACCTGGAACAACAGTTGCCGAGTATCTGGGGGCGTCGCATTGTTTCCGTTTTCATCGGTGGCGGCACACCCAGCCTGTTTTCCGGCGACAGTATCCGGCAACTCACTACTGCCATCAAAGCCCGCCTGAACTGTCTACCAGCGATGGAAATCACCCTGGAGGACAATCCCGGCACAGTGGAACAACAACGCTTTGATGCTTATGTTGAAGCCGGTGTGAATCGTCTGTCCATTGGCGTGCAAAGCTTCAATTCACAGCATCTCAAATCCCTGGGACGCATCCATACCAATGAAGAAGCACAGCATGCGATCGAGGCGGGGCGCAGTGCCGGGTTTGAAAATATCAATCTGGATTTGATGTTCGGCCTGCCGGACCAGAGCATTGAACAAGGCCTGGAAGATCTGCAACAGGCAATTGCATTACAGCCGCAACATATTTCCTGGTACCAGCTAACCATCGAACCCAATACCCTGTTTTATAAACAGCCGCCACCATTACCGGAAGACGACCTGATTAGTGATTTACAGGAACAGGGCCAGGCATTGCTGGCGCAACACGGTTACCAGCAATATGAAATCTCCGCCTATGCGCAACAGGGTAAACGCTGCCGCCACAATCTTAATTACTGGGAATTCGGCGACTATCTCGCCATCGGCGCCGGTGCACATGGCAAGATCAGCTTGGCCCAGGACGGCAGCATTCGGCGTTACTGGCAACAGCGCCAGCCCAATGCTTACCTGCAGGCCTCACACAAAACCAGTGGCGAACAGTGGCTGACCCGGGCTGATCGGGTGTATGAATTTATGTTGAATGCCCTGCGGCTCAAACAGGGTATTGAGCTTTCACTATTTAGCCAGCATACGGGACTGAAAGACCATGAGTTGCATGCCGGACTGAACAAAGCCCGTGAACTGGAATTAATCACTGAAGACCAGCAACGCCTGATACCCACAGACATGGGTTACCGGTTTCTCAACAACCTGATTAACTGTTTTCATCCAGAGCATGATTAAAAAAAGCCTGTCGCAGTCATTCTGCGACAGGCTTTTAGCTCAACTCAACGAGCGTGCCAGAGATTACTGCCTGCTGTCGACACCACTGATCTTGCCCAGCTCCTTGGTATGCTGGTTCATCATTTCCGCCGCCTTCTGCGCCTTCTTCATCAGGTTCTTTACCCCTTCCGGTGAATAGGGGTTCTCCAGTTCGGTGGGATCGACATCCTTGCCGTCCTTGTCTTTCTGCTTGCTGCTGCCCCCCAGGCTAAACAGACTCCCACCGCCCGAGTCCTCTTCTTTTTCTGGCTGCTTGACGGCCTTGACGATATTCGTATCGGGTCGCAGGGTTTTCATTTCCGCCTGCTGGCCGGTGGGTGGGGTATTGCTGAAATGGGTGTGACCCTGGTCATCCACCCATTTGTAATAGGTCACTTCCTTATCGGTCACCACATTGGTGACATTTTTCGGTAGTTTGGCCTGAGTGGTTTTAGCGGGGATTATATTTTTTAGAAACCCCGGCATCTGGCCGCCACCCAGTAGATAATAGGGAACCCCCATCAGAACACCCACCAGCAGGGTTACCTTGAACAGCAATTTTTTAATCATCCCTTCGATCCTTTGTGGTTGTATCCTGTCGCAACCTGAAACCCGAGCACTCTACGCAGTATGTACATGCAGCGACATCATTGAAATTTAAGGAAGCTCTGATGCATTCATCCATGAATGATCAGAGCACGAAAAAGGTAAAATGCGATTTTACCTTTTTCTTCATAATCAATGGCTTAACAGCCATTGATTATGGCAGCACATCCTTGTGCTGCGG
>Ga0114931_10011658_pt1 | contig 10362 bp, 7 predicted proteins | sample 2SBtaG_FD_89579 | JGI IMG/M metagenome (GOLD analysis project Ga0114931, IMG submission 89579) | Deep subsurface microbial communities from Kolumbo volcano to uncover new lineages of life (NeLLi) - 2SBTROV14_V59a metaG | ecosystem: Environmental > Aquatic > Marine > Volcanic | place: Kolumbo... | reverse complement strand
CGTGCTCAGCTTTCTGAAGTCAACATCAATAAAGATTTAGGGCCGCTCCTTTATATGGATTGGGCCAAGGGAATCCCGGTTATCTTTGGAAGAGGTTCAATTAAGAGAAAATTAGCGTATCTTGACGCTTTTTATAAAAAATGGGGAACGAGTAACCTGGTTAATCAAACAAAATATGTCGATCTGCGGGTTGAGGGAAGAATTATTTTGAAAAAAAGGGTATGACAATAATTAACTGGCAATTAAATTACTTGATCATCTTTTGACGGGGTTGTGTTATGGAAACAGGCGAAATCATTACAGGTCTCGACATTGGAACAACAAAAATCGGATGCTTCATTGCCGAAGTTAACGATGCTGGTGAATTAAAAATAATCGGTGTGGCTACCGCGCCCTCGGATGGCCTGCGCTACGGTGTGGTCGTAGATGTGGACAAAACAGTGCGTTCCATCAAATCTGCGGTGGAAAAGGCCGAAGAAATGGCGAATATCGAAGTGGATGCTGTTTTTGCGGGCATTGCCGGTGATCATATTCGCAGCATAAACGGACGCGGCGTTGTTGCCATTTCCGGCGAAAATGAAGAAGTGAGTTCCGACGATGTACGCCGGGTCATCGATGCAGCAAAAGCTGTGGCCCTGCCCATTGACCGGGAGATCATTCACATTCTTCCCCAGGAATTTATCGTGGATGATCAGCGCGGTATTCGCGATCCTGTCGGCATGAAAGGTGTCCGCCTTGAGGCTGAGGTTCACATTGTAACCGGCGCTATTGCATCGGCGCAAAATATCCATCGATGCATTGAAAAAGCCGGCTATGGCGTGGCAGACCTTGTTCTTGAACCGCTCGCGTCAAGCTATTCTGTGCTTACCGATGACGAGAAAGAACTAGGCGTTATTCTTATGGATATTGGCGGCGGCACAAGCGACATTGCCATGTTTTACGAGGGCTGCATTCGCCATACATCAGTTGTCGCTCTTGGCGGAAAAAATGTAACCAATGATTTGGGAATTGTCTTGCGCACGCCGTTGGATTCCGCCGAAACACTGAAAATTGAGTATGGCAGTGCCTTGCATTCGGAAGACGATAAAGAAAATACGGTGCAGGTACCCGGCGTCAACGGACGCTCTGCGCGGAGAATTTCCAAAGGGTTGCTTGTGGACATTATCCAGCCGCGTATGGCCGAAATCCTGACTATGGCGTACGAAGAAGTGAAAAAATCGGATTACATTAATCTTATGACCACCGGGCTGGTTATGACCGGCGGAGCATCGTTGCTGCGCGGAACTGTGGAATTGGCTGAGGATATTTTTAACATGCCTGTGAAATTGGGCATTCCGACCGGTTTTGCGGGAATGCTGGAAGAAGCACAAAAACCGCAATGCGCAACGGGTGTCGGCCTTTTGTTATACGGCCTCAAACACAAAAGTGAGGTTGATGGAGATTTCAGACAAAATGAAGCCGGTCTTTTTGATAGCATTAAAAAAAGATTTCGGCGATGGTTTGGAAGTGTAACGACGATTGCATAATTAGATTTAAATGATAAAAATGCTTTCAGGTAAGGGATAGTTACTTGAAAAGTTTTTCATTAAAAAAAAGGAGTGGGTTATGGACTTGACATTTGATTTTGACGATACAAACGGCTCCACAGCCAAACTGAAAGTTGTTGGCGTTGGGGGTGCCGGCGGTAATGCGCTCAACCGCATGATAACAGAAGGATTGGGCGGTGTAGATTTTATCGCGATCAATACGGACGAGCAAGCGCTGAATAATTGTAAAGCGCCCGAGACGATCAAGATCGGATTGAAAACAACCCAGGGTTTGGGTGCTGGCGCGGATCCGGAAAAGGGGCGCCGGGCAATTGAAGAAGATCGTAATGCAGTGTACGATGCACTGAGCGATTCGGATATGGTGTTCATCACTGCCGGCATGGGCGGTGGTACCGGTACGGGTGCCGCACCGATTGTTGCCGAGATTGCCAAGGACATCGGCGCACTGACCGTTGGAATTGTTACAAAGCCGTTTCTTTTCGAAGGCCCCAAGCGCACTCAGCGTGCCGAAGAGGGAATCGCTGCATTTAAGGAACGCGTTGATACGCTCATCGTTATTCCGAACCAGCGGCTACTGACCATTGTTCCAAAGACAACGCCATTGGATGCCGGTTTCCGCTATGCGGATGAAATTCTTTTTAACGCCACACGCGGCATTTCCGACCTGATCACTGTTCCCGGGCTGGTGAATCTTGATTTTGCCGACGTTCGCTCGGTGATGAGTGAAATGGGTGATGCCCTTATGGGGTGTGCCTCGGCAACGGGTGAAAACAGGGCCCGGATTGCTGCGGAGCAGGCCATCAATAGCCCGTTGCTCGAAGACGTCTCTATTTCCGGCGCCTTGGGATTGCTTGTTAATATTTCCGGTGGCCCGGACTTGACGCTCCATGAAGTGAGCGAAGCAGCAGGCATTATTTCAGAGGAAGCCGGAATGAAGGCGAACCTTATTTTTGGTGCTGTGGTGGACAAGATGCTGAGCGAGGAAATTCGTATCACCGTTATTGCCACCGGCTTGTCCAGTCAGAAAATGCATCGCCGGCTTCCCGGGTTAAACAGGACGCATTATGAAGTATCAAAGTTTGCATCCGTTAATCGCAAGGAGATCCCGGCCATTGATCGTGCAGAAGAAATTAATGATCAAATGAGTGAAAAAACAAATGCTCATTCTTTTACCTCTCTGCGAAATGACAGGTCATACGTCAGTTCTTTCAGGGCAGAGGGAAATAGTGGAAGAAGCAATGGCAACGGTCATAGTAACGGTAATGGCTATAGCAATGGCAATGGAGATAGTCATGGTATGCTGGATGATAATTTCTTCAAGTTGAACGAAACCAAGCATACTGACGAGGAAAAAAAAACGGACGATTTTACGGCGATGAAAGAGAGTGAAAACGGTTTTTCCGATGAGGACTATGATATTCCTGCGTGTCGACGCAAGCGCTGGAGTATGTTCTAGGTTTTCTGTTCCCATACATTGCGGTGAGTTAGAGTGGTTTTCGAAGGACATTCGTTTTTTACAACGTCTTTGTAAAAGATATTGGTTTGCGCACAAATTCCCTTCAAGCCCACTCCTGAGGCGCCTGTCTATCCCCCAAACGGAGTATGATCTGGCATGGGCCATTGTCCTTGTAATTGATGATCTGCTTTAAGAGGAGCCTCAGTTTTTAAGCAAAAGAGCCTTCCCCATGGGGAAGGCTCTTTTGTGTTTGTCTTAAAACTCAAAAGGCTCCCGGAAGGAAGCCTTATTTAACAGACAGTTGGCCTATATTGCCTTAACAACTTTGCCGGAACGAAGGCAGCGTGTGCAAACATAAGCACGCTTTGTTGATCCGTTTTCTATAATTCGCATCTTTTTGATATTCGGCATCCAGCGCCTTTTCGTGAGATTATGCGCGTGGCTGACATTGTTGCCAACCAGCGGTCCTTTGCCGCAAATTTCGCATTTTTTTGCCATTTCTAACTCCCGGTGGATATTCTAAATTTCAATTTACTCAAAACAAAAGCTTGACATTTTATGAAAAAAATATGTTAAAATCAAGTATTAATTATATTCGGCAGTAAAACTTTGGTTACGGGTGGATAAAATATGGTTTTGAGAGCAAAATAAAGAATATCCTAACCCGGACAAGCCGGAAAAGAAGTGAAAAATATTTTAATGCAGAGCACGCCGAGATCGCAGAGAAAAACAAGAGCAAAAAACCTCTGCGGCCTCTGTTTAATTATAGTTCATTGCCAGATATTGATAAAATATTTTGCCATTTATGGATACAATTTTACCTGTAAGATATTAACAATTGGATAATGCAAGTCACTCCGGCGAATGCCGGAGTCTCCTGGAAAAAGGTTTGGAGATTCCGACATGAGCCGGAATAACACTGTAGAGTTGAACAGTTACAACTTTTTAACCGCAAGTGCAGAGACGCAAAGTTCTATCTTTAGAAACATAGTGTAGAATATATTTTTGAATTTTTACAAGGAGGTGAATTTGTGTTTATCGAGCGAAGGTCATTTTTTAAAATGTTTGGAATAGGAATCGCATCTTCCTTGGCATTACCTGATGATAACAGTGCAATGTCCTCGAAATTGAGTCTGGAAACGATCCAAAATGCAGAACAGGTTTTTGCGAAAAAGCGACTGGCTACAGATATTGTCGTCGCTGGAGGAGGATTGGCCGGTGTTTGTGCGTCAATTGCAGCGGCGCGAAATGGTGCGTCCGTTATCCTTGTTCAGGATCGCTCACGGCTGGGCGGCAACTCGAGCAGTGAAATTCGTATGCACGCCCTGGGAGCAACGCAAAAAGGATGGCGTGAAACAGGCATTATTGAGGAACTCAAACTTACGGATTCGGCCACGAATTTACAACGGTCGTTTGAGATGTGGGACTTGAACCTCTATGATAAGGTCATCAGCGAGAAAAACATCACTTTGCTTCTGGACACATCAGTCATTGAAGCTGCCGTTTCAAAGAATAAAATCCAAAGCTGCAGAGCCGTCTCTCCATTATTGGAAGAGTTTTATGAAATTGAAGCATCCTGTTTCTTGGATTGCACTGGCGATGCAACGTTGGCTGCGGTTGCAGGAGCAGAATATATGTGGGGTCGGGAGGGCAAGGAGGTTTTTGGTGAATCTCTCGCCCCGGATCATTCGGACCGCAAAACTATGGGCAATTCAATTATGTTTTTTGCGAAAAAGTATGATCATCCTATGCCGTTTCAACCACCGGAGTGGGCGAATGTTTACAGCAAAAAAGATTTTGTCCACCGAAAAATCGGTTCTTACGAATATGGATACTGGTGGGTAGAATTGGGCGGCGAAGGGGACACGATCAAAGATAACCGCGAGATTCGCCGGGAGCTCCTGGCAACTGTGTTGGGTATTTGGAATTTTATCAAAAACAGCGGCGAACATCCTGATTCACAAAATTGGGCGCTGGACTGGGTCGGGATGATCCCGGGAAAAAGAGAAAATCGCCGAATCGTTGGGGAACACATTCTTGTCCAGGACGAGCTGGAGCAAAGCACTTTGTTTCCCGACAGATGCAGTTACGGTGGCTGGCCAATGGATGATCATGCCCCTGAAGGTATAAACAAAACAGACCAGGCTCCCAATATCTCAATTGCTTTTCAGGTGCCGTACAGCATTCCATTGCGCTCACTCTGCAGCAAAAGTATTCAAAATATGCTTATGGCCGGACGCAATATCAGTGCTTCGCACGTTGCGCTTTCTTCAACACGTGTAATGGCTACCTGTGCTGCCCAGGGGCAGGCTGCTGGCACTGCTGCCGCCTTTTGCGTAAAGCATAAATGTCTGCCAAAAGATATTCCGGCAAACGCCGCTTTGTTAAAAGAATATCAACAAAACCTGTTAAAAGATGACCAGTCATTGCTTGGCATCAGGAATGAAGATGAAAGCGACCTGGCCCGTTCTGCACGCATCAGAGCATCGGGTTATGCTCAGGATGGTAAGCCGGAGCTGGTTATCGACGGCTGGAACAGGGACATCCGGGATGGCCGCGTCCATCAATGGCGCGTCGACATGAGTCAGGGTGACCAGTGGATTGAGTTGATATGGGAGAAACGAATCTCTATTCGTACTGTTCAAATAACATTTGACTCCGGGCTTCACAGGAACCTCGCTTTATCCGGAAATGACAGTTTTTACAAAACGCAGATTCGTGGTGCGCAGCCGGAAACCATTGCGGACTATCGGATTCTCGCAGACCTTGATGGTAAAATGACGGAAATGGTTAACGTAAAGGGAAATTATCTTCGGCTGAGAAGGCACACTTTTACCTCAATGAGGACGGATAGAATAAGGATTGTTGTCGGGAAAACGCAGGGCGATCTTTTGGGCAGAATTTATGAAATTCGTTGTTATGCCTAAAGTAAATTTATATTGATTTGTTTATAAATATGTCTTACTTTTTCTATTCTTTAAATTTTCCCAAAAATCATTTCCAAGTGGCAGTGAATCAGAATCGGAGAAAACGAAATGGCAAATGGCAGGAAGAAAGGAATTTTTGAACGCCTTGATGGTTTGTACGAATTTGACAGGGAACCGGTTACAAAGGATAAGCTGCAGGGCGCGGGGAATTTCATTGGTCTGTACGCCGGCGAACACGTTGCCGGAACTGAATTTGTTATCGGTCCTCTTTTCGTTGCGCACGGGGTTACGGCTTCCGCACTTTTTCTAGGACTTTTAGTAGGGGATCTTCTCGCTGTTTTAAGCTGGGCTTTCCTTACCGCCCCGATTGCTGTGAAAACGCGGTTGAATTTATATTGGCAGTTGAAAAAAGTCGCGGGCCCTTATTTAACATTTATTTACAACATTGTCAACGCGCTCATGTTCTGCTTCCTTGCCGGAGCGATGATTTCTGTTTCGGCCACGGCCGTAGGACTGCCGCTGCACATGAAAATGCCTACGCTCACTGACATGTATCCGAACAGCGTGCAATGGGTTTTGGTCGTTCTTTTTGTCGGACTCGTCGTTACCACCATTGCGATTCTTGGTTTTGAAAAGCTATCCAATTTTTCCAAGATTTCAGCGCCATGGATGTTTCTCGTTTTTGTTGCTGCCGGAGTTGCTGTCCTTCCCCAACTCGGCGTGCACTCGGCAGGAGATTTTTGGCGCGTCGCAAATGACAAAATCTGGACCGGCGTTCCGCTCCAGGGGCAGTCAAAATTTACTTTCTGGCATGTGATGTTTTTTGCCTGGTTCTGTAATATGGCCATGCACATCGGCATGTCTGATCTGACGATTTTGCGCTATGCCAGGAAATGGCAATACGGCTTTTTAAGCGCTTTCGGCATGTACCTCGGCCATTACGTTGCCTGGATTGCTTCGGGCATTTTGTGCGCTGCTGCTCTTGGAAATGTCGCTCCTGGCCCTATTGCTTATCTGGGTGCGGGTGTGGCCGGTGCAATAACCGTGGTTATTGCCGGCTGGACGACTGCGAACCCAACACTTTATCGCGCCGGTCTTGCTTTGCAAACTGCAACACCTGACTGGAAACGCTGGAAAGTGACTTTTGCCGCCGGAATGATTACTACCATTGCTGCTATTTTTCCCGCTCTTATGATGCGTCTACTTGATTTTGTTGCTCTCTATGGTTTGATTTTAATGCCGATGGGTGCGGTGATCTTTGCTGATTTTTGGATTTTACCTCGAATTGGTTTGAAAAATAATTATGCAGCGTTGAAGCAGATTCTATTCAGTTGGCCTGCGGCGATTGCCTGGGGTGTTACTTTGATTATTGCATTTCTTCTGCCTTTGGAAATCTTTTTTAAAGGACTACCGGGCTGGTTCATTGCCGTTATTCTTTTTGTCGGATTGAGCTATGTCCAGCAGCACTACAGCAGAAAAGAATTGGCGGGAGGTGCAATATGAAAACGCTGACAAAGTTAATTTCAGTTACTGGCTTAGGCTTGACGATTGTCCCCGCATTTTTGGTGTTTTTTCAAAAAATAACTTTGCAAAGTCATTACCATTTGATGCTCATCGGAACAATCCTTTGGTTTATATCTGCGCCGTTCTGGATGAATAAAAAAAGTCATGGATAATGAAACAGAAACCAATCATACTGACAGAATCCAGGTGTGCGAGTGTTTCTGCTATTATGAAAGGAGCATTCTGTGAACAAGCTTGAGCGGCTCAAAGAGTTTACGACAGTTGTGGCTGATACGGGTGACATTGATTCAATCAGAAAATATATACCAACCGATGCAACGACGAACCCTTCTCTGCTTTACAAAGCTGCGAAAGTGCCGTTATATACGCATCTCGTCGAGGACGCTATCGAGTTCGGGATGCTTCACTCGGATCACAACGACAAACGGACCAAGCTTGCGATGGACAAGCTTGCTATAAATTTTGGCAACGAAATATTAAAAATCATTCCCGGTCGTGTCTCTACGGAAGTCGATGTGCGTCTTTCATTCCATGTCGAAGGTACGATTAAAAGGGCGCATGAATTGATCAATCTTTATCAAAAAGTCGGCGTGGATAGGAAAAGAGTTCTTGTTAAAATCGCCTCGACTTGGGAAGGTATCCAGGCGGCAAAAGAATTAGAAAAAGATGGCATTCGCTGTAATTTGACGTTGTTATTTAGCTTTACTCAAGCCGCAGCCTGCGCGGATGCCGGCGTTACTTTGATTTCACCTTTTGTGGGAAGAATTCTTGACTGGCACAAAGAAAATGAAGGGGTGGAAGGTTATCCGGCAAGTGAGGACCCCGGTGTAAAATCAGTGAAGCAAATTTATAACTATTATAAAAAACATGGCTATGAAACAAAAATAATGGGAGCAAGTTTCAGGACTATTGATGAAGTGCTGGAATTGGCCGGGTGTGATCTGTTGACGATTTCACCTGCTTTGATGGAGCAGCTTGTGCATCAGGATGGGCCGGTCATTCGCAAGCTGGATCCGCTTGTGGCCACGAAAAGCGACCTCGCTCAAATTCAACTTGATGAAAATCATTTTCGTTGGGACTTGAACGAGAATGCAATGGCTACAGAAAAACTGGCCGAAGGCATACGGAACTTTGCCCGTGACACAGAAAAGCTTGAAAAGTACGTATGGGAATTGTGTGAAAGGTGCTGATTGCTTTTATTTTTCCGCTATAAATAATTCCATTTTTATTAGCGATTTAACCGCGGTTTGGATATCTTTTTGCTATTTTATTAAATTCCGTCTCGTGAATCCGATAATCGAGTTCCAGCGTTGAGAGACCCGATTCCAGCATCGCATCGAGTAAGCGATTTCCATCTGTAATTTGTGTTGACCTCCAGCACGTTGAAATTCAATACATTGCTCTTTGCTCCATTCTGTGATTTAAAAAATATGAAATGATTTAATTGAAAGCTGCTTTTTAAAACTTTTTAAAGAGAAGGAATTGCCTGTCCGCCAAAGCAACATCATTTAAAAAAGTTTTAAAAGTTTGATACTCGGAAGGCTCGATGAATGTTTTTTTTAGATAAAATTCCCGGTAAATGTTTATCTCGTGATTATCTGGTATTGATATTTTATTGATTTCATGCCCGAAAGAATTTGATGTTGAATCGTTGATGATATTTGTTTCGATTTTCCAGGAATCGGGAAAATGAATGTGAATCCTGTCGATAAATGCTGAGGGAAATTTGAAAGCAACGGGATAATTTCGTTTGGGTGAAACGAAGATTTTGTACCAATCGAATTGGCAAAAAGTGTCCATTGTAAATAAGCAGGAGACTTGCTCAGAATCCGGTGCAGTGCGGAAACCAACATTGAATGTCAAAGGTTTTAGCAGCGTCTTTCTGTTCAGAAGCGAAACTTTTAGGGATTTTGATTTCGGAAATCTTTGTAAAACGGGCGCGAATATCCATGAATCGATTTCTTCCTCTGGGATGGTTTCAATTTTTTCGCGATACTGCATCGCGTAAGCTCCTCCGGCTGTTGTCTTCAATTCGCCCAAAATGCTGCCGGTGGAATCAATCTCCAATTTCCAATTCCTTTCAATGACGTTTGCCCGAATCCTTTCTTTTGCCGTCATTTCCCATTCTCCCTGACCGGAATGGTCAATGATGAATGCGAGTCTTCCCTGATCGTACCATGGAAGATGGCCAAAGGGGCAAAACGTTTCGGTGGCATCCATCCAGACATTGCGGCCATTTAAATGTGCGCAAGCTATGACATGATTAAACTGCGAGTGCGATGTGATCGTCGTGTCAACCTCTCCGTTTTGCCAGGTTGAAATAAGAACGAGGTCAACGTCAATGCCCAGTGTTTTTGCCATGGCAGCGATGAGCGTTGCCTTGTCTTTGCAATCGCCATATCGGTTGTGCAGAACATCCGCGGCAAAGTGAGGCTGATAACCGCCAATGCCGATTGAAATGGCGACATAACGGACTTTATCGCGGACAAATTGGTAAATCTTTTCCAGCTTTTCCCGATGTGTCCGGCAGTTCCGCGTGAGATTGTCCGCTTCTGCTTTTATCTGTTCATTCGGCTTTATTCGATCTGCCGAAAGTTCATGATACCACGTTGCAACATCACTCCAGGTAGTCATTCCAACCGGGGAAAATAAAATGGCGGTAGACAAGCGTGAGGGGGGAGGCATCCCCACTTCGCGCTTCATTGACGGCAAATTTTTTGCTTCCCAAACATAATCTTGTTTAAAGCCATCCGGGAGATTTTCTGTTTTGGGCTCAAGGTCGATACCCCTTGTTTTCCATTTTATTTCCCATTCGGAGGGTGCCTTTACATGATAACGAGAAATGAGGGTGGGCGCTTCATTTTGAAACGTCCATTGGTCCCAATAGGTGAAATTCTTCACCACCTTT
>Ga0114931_10011657_pt1 | contig 10362 bp, 7 predicted proteins | sample 2SBtaG_FD_89579 | JGI IMG/M metagenome (GOLD analysis project Ga0114931, IMG submission 89579) | Deep subsurface microbial communities from Kolumbo volcano to uncover new lineages of life (NeLLi) - 2SBTROV14_V59a metaG | ecosystem: Environmental > Aquatic > Marine > Volcanic | place: Kolumbo... | reverse complement strand
GTGATGCGGCAGCGTTCATCAAATCTCAATTTGGATTTTGACTTTATGGGTCCTTCCAATAAGGGTGGTCGTACCCGGGATTTGCTTTATGACCGCAATAATACCAAAAGGGTATACACCGGAGGTGTTTCGGGTGGACTTTATATATCCAATGATGGTGGGTCAAGCTGGGAGCCATTCTGGGAAAATGATACCCTGGCAGGTATCAGCGTGGTTTCTCTGACACAAGCTGCCAATGGAGATATTTATGTGGGAACCGGTGAGTTTATAAGTACGGGCTTTGCGCAGGGAACCGGAAGATCAAGGAGTTTTGTCGGGCAGGGAATATGGAAGTCGAGCGATGGAGGAAATACTTTCCATCAGTTAAAAGCCACGGTTCCTGTTCCAAATACTCCATCTGCCACTTTTGCATTTGTATCTGAACTCGAGGCGCATCCGAGCAATCCTGACATTATTCTGGCAGGAACGGCCAAAGGCCTGAAAATTACATATGATGGTGGAGCAAGCTGGGAAGAGGCCAGTAACGCACTGGGATTGAGAAATAAAGATATCCAGGATCTGGAAGTAACAGCTTCCGGAAAGGTTCATTTAACTGCCAGTGGAGTGTATTGGCATGGGGATATTGACGATAAAGATTCCTATCAGCAAGTAAATGTGGGCAGTAGCTTTAAGGATGCAAAAATTGCAACGGCTCCTTCCGATGAAAATTATGTATACCTTGTAGGATGCAATGGTTCTGGAGAAACGGCCGGTCTCTACCGTTCAATTGACGGAGGAAATACCTGGCGCAATATCGGACCGAGTACCATGCCTGCGTCCTCATTTAATCCCACCGGCACACAAGGTGATTACGATATGGAAATTGCCGTTCATCCGGCCAATAAGGACATTGCATATCTTGCAGGTCAGTTCTCGGTTTACGAATACAATTATTCGGAAGAAAACGGACAACCCAAAGATTTCTGGTGGCCTATCAGCAACTGGTGGAGTGGTTCCTCTGCCTTTGATCCGCATTATGTACATGCAGATCACCACCGTTTTGTTTTTAATCCGAAGAACCCGGATGTGATGATCGTTTGTACCGATGGCGGATTGTATCGCACCAATGAAGCTTCCAAAAAATATCCGAATCCGCCAGATTTTGAGCAAATCAACAACGGATACGGAGTGATTCAGTTTAACAATATTGCGGTTAACTTAAAAGGTCATATTATCGGTGGAAGTCAGGACAATGGGGTGATGATAATCAATTTTAAAGGAAACGCCACGACCCAGGCCTTTCGTGTGGGTGGATTTGGTGACGGAGGTTATGTCGAAGCTTCCAAATTAAATGATCAGGCGTTCTTCGGTTCTTCCTATTTCGGAATACTTGGACGATCGTCCAATGGTGGGGATGGCTTCTCAAGTTTTTATGATACTCATATTGACGGTGACGGAGATCGTCTTCCGGATGCAGGTGCACCCTTTGTCCCGGTAAGCCATTTATTTGAATATACCGACATGAATAGTCCCAATTACGGAAAGGGTCTGTTCCTCTGGACTCCTTATGACGGAGTATGGGCTGCTTTTGATGCCTTGAATTTCGGATCTATACCGACTTGGTTTCATATAGCAGGATCTGCCAACGGCCTGCCGTCTGCAGCTGAGTATACAGCCATGAATATTTCGGAAGATGGAGATCATCTCTTTGTGGGAACCTCCAGTGGAGGTGTTTATCGAATATCCGGACTAAAAGATGTGGAGTGGAAATACAATGACAACGGAACACCTACCAATCCGGATGATGACTTTTTTGATCCCGCTGCTGAAGGGATCACAACCCAATTGATTGGGAATTTCAACAATCGCTATGTGACGGATATTGCAGTCGATAAAAATAATCCGGAGCATGTAGTGGTAGCATTGGGAAATTATGGCAACAGCCATTATGTGTATCGTTCTACAAATGCTGTTTCGACCAACAATGCTAATTCATTCTCGAGTATTCAGAATAATCTGCCGAAAATGCCTGTCTACAGTGTGGTAATTGATCGTTATGACAGCAAGAACATCATAGTGGGTACCGAGTTGGGTGTTTACGCATCCAATCTGAACGGGAGTAACTGGCAACCCGAATTCAATGGCCTGCCTACTACTCCGGTATTGACTCTGAATCAGGAGCAGGTGTATGATCTCAATGGTGACTGTTATATCCTATATGCAGGCACCTATGGCAAAAGCAGCTATGCTTCGGCATCCCTGTCTCCGGCCGGCTGTCAAATTCCCAAAGGCAACATCAGCACAGGTACTGGCAATCCGTTGACCAGTCTTAATGGTGAGTTAAGCTTATTTCCGAACCCTGTTTCTGAACAATTGAACATTCGTTTTCATCTTACAAAAGAAAGCGATGTGAAGCTCTTTGTCTATGACCTTTCGGGAAGAGTAATTGAACAAAGCAATTTGGGAACGCTTCCTGCAGGAGAACAAAAGGCAGGTCTCAGCGTGTCATCCTGGAAAAACGGGGAATATATTGTAGTGCTGCGTACGGATAATAGCCAATTGGTCAATAAATTGACGATATTGCATTAATTATTTCTTCAGAAGAAAACCAAAAGATTCCCGCAGCATCAAATAAAGATGTTGCGGGTTTTTTTATTATGACCTTTAGCGGTCAAATAGTTTGGTTTAAGCCCCTGTCCTGGAATCTGTTTACTAAATATGGAAAAGACTGTGATAGTGAACTAATAATTAGAGAAATGAATAGGCGGTAGACAAGAAATTATCGGCTTAAAACCATGAATAAACTGAGAAGAGGCCGCTTTGGCCATAGCTTAGATATTGGGTTGGTTTAGGTGGGTAGCTTCTTCTAGCTCATCCCGATTGAGTGAGATGATTTCCTTGCCTGTTTTCCGATCAATAAACCTTAATATATCCTTGTTCTCGTCAAATTCACTAAGTGCTTTGAATTTGAAGTAAAGAAAGGCCTCTCGATACCAGTGATATTTCATTTGGTTCTCCCGGGGGATTCTATCTTTATCAATGGCCATTGATTTATTCTCAATATATATCTCAACAGCCCCCTCATCCCGCAAAGATTCGAACTTACCCAGTACTTGTAGTGCTTTTGTGATATCTCCCATTTCTCAACATTTTCGGCCCAGGCCGGAGTAACTAAGGTAAATGATTTATTAAACAATTTGGATGGGGGGGCGACCTAAATAAACGGTGATTCTGTGAATAAATTCATCATAAGTTGTGATCATAAGAAAAGAATGATTCAAGAATCCGTCCAATTGATTGGGTGTGACTTGCGTAAACTTAAATAATGCGACTGTTTAAAATGAATGGTATAAAAAAAAGCCCCCGGATTTTGCCGGGAGCTTTTTTAGTAAGATTGAATATACTAGTTAACGTGCAATAACCAATTTTCTGGTTGATACACCCAACTCATTTTTCACTTGTACACTGTAAATGCCGGCTGCCAAATCGCTGACATCGATATTTTCCAGAATGGTGTTGGTGTTGCTGTAGTTCATCACTCGAATAATCTGTCCGGAAATGTTGGTAATAACTACCTGATAGTTGCTAGCCACCTTTCCTTCCACGCTGAGTTGAATCTGACTACTGGCAGGATTTGGATGAATATTTACACGACCCACATTGAGATCCTCAATACCGGTACTTTTTTTCATTTTCCCGAAAATAGTACGAATCCAAACCGCGTCACCATCGGTATACCATTGTCCATCGGGATAGTAGTAGTAAATGGTGGCAAATGCACCCTGCTCTGAAACACGGTCATCTAACATGGTGATTACATTGGCTCCGTCATTGCTAAACATACTGACAGATACATAGTACATATTCGGCATTAATACTCGATCCTGCACGGCACCACCAGTTAAAACTTCCGGAATCGGAATTTCCGCATACCCCCTGGCTGTATCGGCATCGGTAATCCTGTACGGTTCTGATTTTAATACCACATTGGTCCAGTCGCCACCCAGGTTGGCATCAAAGGCTGTTGCGAAAGTTGGCGTGGTGTCTTTTATTTCAACGAAAACATCACCACCGGGGATAGTAGATGGTCCAAGATAGATACGAACAGCCGTTACCGTATCGGCATTTTTAATGTGCATGACATTAGCAAAGCGGGCACCGTCACGAGCAGCACCAAATCCATCCGCATAGTTTGAACCAATCTCACGACTGGCATATCCATTGTCAACAGCATAAACCGTGTCTGTAATCATTAGGGTATTATTAGGATTGACAGAATCAACGGAAGGTCGTACACCGGACGGGTCATAGTCGCTGGCGCTGTCAGAAACAGCTGCAAGAGCATATCGGTATTCTGTATTCCAACTAGCAGTGGAAAGATCAATCATATTGTTGGTAATGATGAAGGTATCGGCTTTCATTGTAACCAACTGAGATAGATTGCTGAAACTTCCGTTGTTGTCGTACACATAGAATTTGGAACCCACATTGCTTTGGGCGTTAATCCCCTGATTCAGCAGTCCGGCCAGTGCGTATGCAGCGGGGCTTTGCTCAGCCGGTATCTGCCCGTATGATACGGTTACAGGTCCGTTAAAGTCCACAGAACTGATGGCATAATCAGACAAAACCAGATCATTCTTCGGTTTTGCGATTAGGCGGATATCATCCACCATCCAGTAGTAATATCCGTCAAATGCGGTAATACGGTGACTGGGCTGCCAAGAAAACATCAGAACTACTTTGCCAGAACCACCGGCAAGCGAAGAAATATCGAGAGATACAAAATCATCAAAAGGAGATCCCTCATTGGGATTATAAAAGTTACGTGCATCGTATACTGTTGTAAAAGAGTCCATTCCATCCACCCAAACTTTCAGCGAAGGTATGGCTGAGAAATGACGAACCGCTTGATACCATTCGAGCAGGACATTGGGATAGGCCGAGCAATCAATGGTATCGGTGACCAGATATGATTCGTGCGGTACGGGCACAAGTCCGGAACCGGGAGCACCCCCACAGGTAGCACCCGGGTCGTCATACCAGTTTGAATCGAATATTACAAAACCATTGGATTTTGTGGCCGATTCGAGAGGGGCAAAGCTGGAGCATGAACCTCTGGAACCTACTGAAGTATCTGGTGTTGTGTTTGGTCCGCGGTATTCCCATAAGGCCGTATCCGTTCCGTTGATGGTTCCGGTATTGGACCACATGGCCGGAATGCCGGCAGAAAAATCCTCGCCCCATATTACCGTAATGGGTTCGCCATCTTCGGTAGGAGCTTTGGCTTTTGCATAAGTAGAATGTCTTACGACATTTTCTTTACTGGGTTTTAGGTTGATCTGTCCAGCTTGATCAGTCTGCGCGAAAAACGGCATGGAGATCAAAACAGAAACAGCAAGTAGTAAGATTCTTCTCATAAGGCTAGTTTTTGTTTTAATGATGTAGATTAAAAAATTGTGTACCAAATTTAATAAAAAAATAACGGGCTTTACAGGGAATCTGTAAAGTAGCTCCCCTTCATTTTAAGAGAAGCTCGTCCATGAATAATAAATGTAGGAAGAGCAAATTGTAATTTATTCAGAAAAGTGTCACTTTTTATGGAAGCAATGCCTGCAACGCGGTTCATAGATATCTTTCTCGCCCAACTCGATCTGCTCCTCACTGGCTGTGAGGCGAAAGGAGTAGGAAGCCGGTGATCCGCACTGCATGCAGATGGCATGCAGTTTTGTTACATATTCGGCCATGCTCAGCAGGGCAGGCATGGGTCCGAATGGCTTTCCAGAAAAATCCATATCAAGCCCCGCAATGATTATACGACTGCCAGAAGAAGCCAGTTTATTGCAAACGTCCGGAAGTTGATCATCAAAAAACTGCGCTTCATCGATCCCTATCACATCCACATCCGAAGCCAGGACCAAAATACTCTGAGAATTGCTCACTGGTGTGGAAGGAATGCTGCGTTTATCATGCGATACAATGCTTTCTTCATCATAGCGTATGTCGATATGCGGTTTAAATATTTCTACCGTCTTGCCAGCTATGACGGCCCGCTTAAGCCTGCGTATCAACTCTTCGGTTTTCCCTGAGAACATACTGCCGCAGACCACCTCGATCCAGCCCCGTTTTTCCGTCCCTGTATGTGGCTCTACAAACATCCGGCTATTCCATATTTTTGCATCGTGATAAAAGGATTGATGACTTTTGACGTTAATTTCAGGATCAAATTCGGATAAAACCCATGTTGAAAACAAAAATAGAGGTATTGCTTGATAAAATTCAGTTGGTGATGGAAGAGGCCGGGGATAAATTGACTGACATGGACAAACGTCTGCTAAGTCGTTATGCTTCGCAGATTGTTTCGATCCTTGATATTGAGCAGCCCACAAGAAGGAGAGCTTTATCCTCAGCTGTTGATAAAGGCCGCAAAGTGGAAGACTCCGTTGCACAAAAAGCGGATACCGGTTTAAAAAGAACGCTTCCGCAAGAAAACAAGCTCCCCCTAGAGGAGAGTTTAGATAGGGAAGAAGCCCCTACGATTGTAGAACCGCAGCAAGAAGATGACCGTCCGAAGGAAATGCCTGAGGAAAAAGAAGAAGTTTTCGGTTTCCTACATCCGGAGGATGAAGAGCGGAAAAGGCGTGAAAAAAGTGAGGTCGCCTTTAAGGATATCGCCCAAAGTCTGGAGGCCATCAAAGAAGCCAATCGCAAAAAAATTGCTCTTCTGGAAGAGGAGAAAGAGGATGAAAATGAAGATGCGGGCGATGCTTCCCCCTCGCTCAACGATCGTTTTAAAGATGAGCAAGCTGTTTTGATAGATCAGTTGAAAGAGCAGCCTATTACCAACTTGCAACTTAAGATCGACCTGAATGATAAATTTTGGTTTGTGAGCGAACTCTTTGAAGGGGATGCAACCGCTTTCGGAAATTTATTAAAATCGCTTGATCGGGCCGACAACCTCGAAAGTGCCCTTCAACTTCTTGGCGAAAAAATTGATCTGAATCAAGAAGGTCAGGCGGTTCAAAAGTTGCTACGTCTGGTAAAAAGACGCTTTTTGAGCACTTAAAGATAAGTCTCTGCCGCTTTGACTATTCGCATACTTCCTCCGAGATGGCCATGTACGTACTCTTTTGAAATCTTTCCCATTTCCTTTAATCGTTTTTCATCGTTCAAGAGACTGTTTATAGTCCGGGCCAGCTTCTCGGGTGAATCGCTCAGGGCGGCACCAGCCTGCAGCAGTTCACGGGCTTCAATAGATTTTTGATGTTGTGGGCCATAAGCCACCGGTATGCCGTAAATAGCTGCTTCCAGAATGTTGTGAACACCTCGCCCGTATCCACCACCGATAATCGCCAGGTCCGCATAGCGATATGCACCGGCCAATTGACCCATACTATCCATAATAATGACAGCCTCATTGGGCCAGAAGCCTTTCCATTGGCTGCTTCTTATGATTGGCCGGTCGAAGGCGGAAGCTATCTTACGGATATTATTTTCATGAATTTCATGGGGCGCTACAATCAATGTGATTTGATCAAAATTCAAGCTTTGGAGCAAAGGCAGATCACTGGGCCAGATGCTGCCCGCTAAAATGATCTTTTTATCACGCTCGAGGCCTTCGAAGCCTTCGTGGTCAAAGGAGTTTTGAGCAATATGCAGTACACGATCAAAGCGGGTGTCCGGAGCTATCATAGTTTGTTTTATCCCAATCTTTTTCAAAAGCGCCTCCGAATCTGCGTCCTGCACGATCAACAGATCGAAACCACGCAGAATTTTTCGAAAGTGGGAGGCAAAAGGCTTGAAAAAGATTTGATTTGGCCGAAAAACGGCAGAGAAGAGAATATGCGCTACGGATGCTTTTTTCAGTGCTTCCAGGTAATACAGCCAGAATTCATACTTAACGAAAAGGGCCAGCTTCGGACGTGTTAATTCGATAAATTTCCTTGCATTTTTCGGATTGTCGGGCGGTAGATAAGAGACCCAATCAGCCAATGCCTCCTTCTTGCACGCCTCATAGCCCGAGGGGGAATAGAAGGTGAGTAAATAAAAGTAGCCCGGATGTCTTTGTTTTAATAATTCCAGTACGGGGCGTCCTTGCTCAAACTCTCCGAGGGAGGCACAGTGCATCCAGATAAGAGGCCGCTCGTTTTTACATAGGACTTTGTTCAGGTGCTCAAAAATATTTTTCCGCCCTTGTACCCACTGCCCGGCCTTGCGATGACCCAGGAAAGCTGCAATGTAAATGAAGGAATGATAGGCAGCAATACCCAGCCGGTAACAGATTCTCGAAATCATCGCAATGACGGTTCGTTTGGAAACTTTACTTCCGGTCGTTTGTAGAATGGCAGAATCCAGGAAGCCTTAAGGGCAAAAAGCATGTCCACCCGAAGTCCCTGATCCAAACTATTAACCGAATAGTCATAGCCTCTCCGATTGCGGGTGAGTGCCTGGCTCATCTCCAAACCGATATTGAAATTAACCAGATGATTGCTGCTCAGATAGTGATAGCCTGCATATTCTGAAAGTGCAAATCCATTGCTAAGACGGTCATAGCCCTTCAGGTATTCTCCGCTTATTTGAGGAACTGTCCCGCTTTCCGATAAATAGTAGCGGATGCGGTGTTGCAAAAATCCGGCACCTAACAGTGCCAATATTCCACTTCCCGGTTTTGAAGGAGATTCAAAAAGTTTTCCCAACCAGAAAGTCATTTGCCATCCGCGCATTTGCAATTCGGGCAGATAGAGAAATCCATCCGCACCGATAATGCGGCCATCCGGTGTCATAATATCTTTCAGCAGGCTGTCTTCTTTCACATTTGAGTTGAAAAGAAAGTCGCTACTAAGCCCGGCATATAAATTATTGTGAAAACGATAGAAGAGCGAGGGCCCTACTTTCCCAAATATTCCGAATCGCTTGGATAGATCAGCGCCTGGTAAGGTAGGGCCTCCTTCCACGGCAAACATCCAGAGATTGGGGTGCTCATGAGACTGCTGCGCCATGCTATTTTGTAAACAAAAAAACAGGCCAACCAATAATAATACAAGGGTCTTCTTCATTAGTCTTGAAATGGTATTTTAAAGCAGTCTTTTTAATCGGTTCAATTATCCCAACCCCTTCATTTATCCATATATTTGCAGCTCGAAAATAGAAGATTCCATGAGAAAAATTCAGATGGTTGATATCCTTTCACAATATGCAAAAATAGAAGAAGAAATTACTTCGGGCATGAAAGAGGTTTTTGAAAAAAGTGCATTTATTGGGGGGGCGGCTGTCAAAGATTTTGTGACGGACTTGGAGAAGCACTTGAATGTTCGTCATGTGATTCCATGTGCCAACGGAACCGATGCCTTGCAAATTGCCCTAATGGCGCTGGATTTGAAGGAAGGCGATGAGGTGATAACTACTCCCTTTACCTTCGTAGCAACGGCCGAAGTAATCGCCCTGTTGAAATTAAAGCCGGTTTTTGTCGATGTGGAGGAAGATTCCTTCAATATTGATATTAAAATGATCGACAAGGTCATCAGCCCGCGCACCCGTGCCATCATCCCCGTACATCTTTTTGGTCAGGCCGTTGATATGGAATCTTTATTGGATTTGCTTGCCGGACGCGGGATAGCTATCATCGAAGACAATGCCCAGTCAATCGGGGCGGAATATCAATTTAAGGACGGACACAAGCAATTCACCGGCACGATCGGTGACATCGGGACAACTTCTTTTTATCCAACCAAAAATCTGGGGGCTTATGGTGACGGAGGTGCGCTGATGAGCAATAATGAGCATCTGGCCCAGCGCATGCGTCTGATTGCCAATCATGGCTCGGACCGCAAGTATTACTACGATGAAATCGGGGTGAATTCACGCCTTGATGCCTTACAGGCGGTAATACTTCGTAGCAAACTAAAACGACTGGAGCAATACAACCGGGCCCGTCAGGAAGCTGCGGCCCGTTATGATGAAATGCTAAAAGACTTAAATGAGATTCAGACACCTTTCCGGGTACCTTATTCTACCCATGTCTTTCATCAATATACGTTGAAAGTCAGCCACAGCCGCGATGCATTGAAAGATTTTCTGGCATCCAATGGCATTCCCTCCATGGTATATTATCCCGTACCCCTGCACATCAGCAGTGCCTATGCAAAATTTGGATATCGCGAAGGGGATTTTCCAGTGGCCGAAAAGCTTTCAAACGAGGTATTGTCGCTGCCCATGCATACTGAACTGGATGAAGAGCAACAATACTTTATCACCGAAAAAATCAAAGAATTCTTTAAAAGCGAAAAATGAAAATATCAGTTGTAGGAACGGGCTATGTGGGATTGGTAACGGGCACCTGCCTGGCCGATACAGGCAATGACGTCATCTGTGTGGATATTGACGAAG
>Ga0114931_10011656_pt1 | contig 10363 bp, 8 predicted proteins | sample 2SBtaG_FD_89579 | JGI IMG/M metagenome (GOLD analysis project Ga0114931, IMG submission 89579) | Deep subsurface microbial communities from Kolumbo volcano to uncover new lineages of life (NeLLi) - 2SBTROV14_V59a metaG | ecosystem: Environmental > Aquatic > Marine > Volcanic | place: Kolumbo... | reverse complement strand
GTCATCGCCGAAATTAACCGCCAGATGCCGCGCACACTCGGTGACGCATTCATTCATGTCAGCCGGTTAACCCATATTGTAGAAGTGGATTACCCCATCCCCGAAGCGCCGCAAGGGGGGAGCAGCGACTTGCACATGCGCGTGGGCCAGCACATCGCCGAAATGATTCCCGATGGCGCTACCCTGCAAATGGGCATCGGCAGTATCCCCGATGCAGTGCTGAAAAACTTGGGTAACCACCGCGATTTGGGCATCCACACCGAGCTTTTTTCTGACGGCGTGATTGATATGTTCGAGTCAGGGGTTATCACCTGTGCACGCAAAACATTCCATCCCGGAAAAATCGTGGCGGGGTTTCTGTTCGGTTCCAAACGGCTGTACGATTTCATCCACAATAACCCCATCATCGAAATGCACCCCACCGATTACGTGAACGACCCATTCAACATCGCCCAAAACGAAAAAATGGTGGCAATCAACTCCGCCATCCAAATTGATTTAACCGGGCAGGTGTGCGCCGATTCCATCGGCACGCAATTTTATAGCGGTGTCGGCGGGCAGATTGAATTTATTCGCGGTGCGGCGCGCTCAAAAGGCGGATTGCCCATCATCGCGTTTCTGTCAACCGCCAAAAAAGACACCATCAGCCGCATTGTGCCCACCCTGACGGAAGGCGCGGGGGTGGTGACCACTCGCAACGATGTGCATTATGTGGTAACGGAATACGGTGTGGCAAATTTACACGGAAAAACCGTGCGCCAGCGAGCGCAATCGCTCATAAACATTGCTCATCCAAAATTTAGAGATGAGCTGGCGCATGCTGCACACAAACTGGGCTATATTTAAACGAGGGAGTTGGATATGGTAAAAGTTTCTGCGATAATGACCAAAAATCCGGTAACCGTGTCGCCCGATGAACCGCTGCGGGTGGCGATGGAAAAGATGCAAGCCGGGGGATTTCGGCGGCTGCCGGTTGTAAAAGAGGGTGAGTTGGTCGGCATTATCAGCGATAGAGATTTGCGGCGGGCGACAAATTCTCCGCTGGTGCTGCACGAACGCTGGTATGACGATATGCTGCTCGACCATATCTCGGTGCTGGGGGCGATGACACCCATCCCCATTACGGTTGATGCCGATGCTCCGTTGTTGGATGCCGTGCGGCTGATGCGCAATCATAAAATCGGCGGGTTGCCGGTGATGGATGGCGATACACTGGTCGGAATCATCACCGAAACCGATGCACTGGACTACCTGATACAATTGCTGGAAAAGGCGTAACCGCGCTGTTACCGCCGTCCTTTAACGGTGACGGTTACGTGCGTTCCTTTTTTGGGGATGCTCTGAATTTCCATCCGTGCGCCAACCTGAAAAGCCCGCGACCGCATATTTGCCAATCCGCGATGCCCCGGTTTTACGGTAGACGGCAGCACAAACCCGATGCCATCATCAGACACTTTTAATTGTGCCATCCCGTTTTTCCACGATAAACGCACTGTGATGTGCGATGGCCGGGCGTGCCGCACCGCGTTCGACAAGGCCTCGTGGCAAATGTGGAACAAATGGGTGGCTTGCTCGTTGCTGATGTGTTCGCAGATGTCCGGGTCTATTTCGGCTTCAATGGGAATGTTGGTATTGGCGCGCACTTCGCTGATGAGCCCGGTGAGCCGGTTGGCCAATCCGTCGTCGGTGATGGCTTGCGGGCGCAAATCGAAAATGTAGGTGCGAATATCTTTGATAACCCCCGCCAAACTGTTCAGTGTCACATCAATTTGGTGGTGTGCGGTTTCGTACTCCGGGGGAATATCTGCCTTTGCTTGATCCAGCATCAGTCCCACCGCATAAATGGATTGAATGATGCCATCGTGCAAATCTTGGGCAAAGCGTTCGCGTTCTTCCAAAATTGCCAATCGTTGGGTTTGCTCATACGCTTCGGCGTTTTTGATGGCGATGGCGGCGTGTATGGCCAGTCGTTCCAAAATGCGCTGGTCGGTGGCGGTAAACGGTTCGCCGTTTTCTTTATCAGCCAGGTACAGCGCGCCGATGAGTTTGCTTTTGACAGCAATGGGTACGCCCAACAGGGTTTCAATCGGTGGAATTTCTGCGGGGCGCACGGTTCCGCCGATGGTAAGCGGAATACCGTTGACGATGATGGGTTTCCCTTTGTAAAATAGAGGGCCCAGTAGTTTTCGGCCATACGCCGATGCTTCGATGGTTTCGGCAATTTCCGGTTCGATACCGGCAGTGATGAACCGCGAGAAATAATTATCTTCATCGTGAACGCCCAGTGCCGCAAACTTTACTTTCATCAGCGATTGTGCCGTGTTGGCGATGGTTTGCAATACCTGTTTCAGCGATAATTCGGCGGTAATGGCGCGGGTGGCTTCATCCAGCGCACGCAATTGCTCGATGATATGCTCGCGCTCGCGCTGCACCTGCTGGCGTTGAGTTATATCGCGCAGTACAACGGTGTACAAGCGGTAAGGGCTTTCCAGTTTGGAGATAGAGGCTTCTGCGGTGAATGTGCTGCCATCTTTGCGCCGCCCCAAAATGGTTTGTCGTGCGCCCATCAACCGCGAGCGCTCCGGCGATTCGCCAAAATTTGCCACATGTTCCCGATGGCGTGCAGCGTATTTTTTGGGCATCAGTATTTCCAATGACTGGCCGATAACCTCATCGGCGCTATAGCCAAAAATTGTTTCCGCGCCGCTGTTGAACAGAACAATCGTCTGGTTATCGTCCACTGAAATGATGGCTTCATGCACGATATTCAAAATATCAGAGAGTCGTGCTTCGCTGACGAGTAATGCTTCGACAATTTTGTCGCGTTCGGCAGTAATGACATCCAACCGGTTGGCGGGTTGATGCGGGTTGCCGGCATTATCGGCTGCGGTGGTCATATCAATTCCTGACATACATCCTCGCTTTAAGAAGAAATTATTATGAAAGTATAGCACATTTCGGCTGATTGCGTGAAATGGCTATCGTGCAAAGGGTGCGTTTCACATTTTGGGCGGGATTGAAGAAATATCCGGCAGCCTATCGGAATTTCGCCTCGAATTAAAATTCAAAGCTCAAAACTTAAGCCGACTTAAGTCGGCTTGGGCTTTTAGCCCGGAAATTCATTTCCGGGTTAAAATTTGCCTGAAAACTGAAACGCACCCTCGTGCAAAAAAAATCACAAACGGCGGGTTTGCGAACCGAGGCTTGCTAAACTATACTTTACAAACAAGCAGAACTTACGCAGTTTCCACCCTGAGTAGCCCGTTAGGGCGTGTCGGAGGGTGAAATATCGTAAACGCATCAAGGTTTAGTGTGTGATTTTTAGTAGAAGTGGAGTTTTTGATGAGTGATGTAAATATATTGTCTACCAAGCGAACTTGGCTGCAAATTGCCGCCGATGCTGTGGGCAGGGCATTCGGTTGGCGGGTGGATGTTGACCCTGCGTTACCGAGAAAGTGTGTGGTTGTGGGTGCGCCACATACCTCAAATATGGATTTGATAGCCGGTTTTCTGATGATGCTATCGGCGCCGATACGGTTGCACTGGCTGGGAAAAGATAGTCTATTCTGGTTTCCGGTTGGGTATCTGTTCAAAGCCACGGGCGGCATTCCGGTTAATCGCCGTGAGCGCACCAACTTTGTGACACAAATGATTGATTTGTTTGAAAAGAGAGATACACTACGGTTAATAATTGCCCCAATGGGCACGCGTAAAAAAACCGACCATTGGAAGACCGGTTTTTACCATATCGCCGTGGCAGCGAACGTACCGTTGGCGTTCGGATATGTGGACTACGGGCGGAAAGTGGTCGGCATTAGCCGCGGGTTTGTGCCCACCGGCGATATCGAAGCGGATATGGAACGCATCCGTGAATTTTATGCGGATATTCAGGGAAAATATCCCGAAAAACAAAGTGATATTCGCCTTAACCCCAAACGACGATAGATTGCAAAACAGAAACTCCCGCACCTGCGGGAGTTTTTTTATGAGCCACCAGGGACTCGAACCCTGAACCGGCTGATTAAGAGTCAGCTGCTCTGCCAGTTGAGCTAGTGGCCCACCGACGAATATAGCACAATCATCGCTGCTCGGCAAATTTTTGTGATTTTCCCCTTTGAGCACATCGCGCTATAATTTCTGCGGATGAGGTGAATTATGACTCAAACGCCTTCGGCAGCCGATGCCGCCCGATTGTTGCATCAATTAAAACAAAATATCAACGCGCCGCACCAGCCCAAAACCGGCGAGGGACTCTCGCCGCAGATGGCGCTGTTGCGCGAATGGCAATCGGCGCGATTGGCGCGTACCCACGCCGATTTGCTCGCTGATGCGGAATTCGGTGCGGCCAGCCGCTTCTTTCTCACCGACATCTATGCCCCGCGTGACTTCACTCAGCGCGACCATGATATTGAGCGGATGCACCGCTTTATGCTGAAAATTCTACCCCCGAAAATGTTGACGCCACTCACGCACGCCATCGAGTTGAACACACTCACCCAAACACTCGATGCCCGCTTGCTTGATGCACTGGTAAACGATTTGGGTGTTTCCGATGAAATAACCGAAGATTTGTATGCCGAAGCGTACCGCATTTGCGACAATTACGATGACCGCGTGCGGCAAATCGATATGGTTGGCCAAATTGGGCGCGAACTGTCGCGGATTGCCCACCTGCCGTTCATCGGGCCGACTGTGCGGCTGATGCACAAACCGGCATATCGCGCCGGATGGCACGAATTGCAGGATTTTCTGGAACACGGCTTGGCGGCATTCAAACGAATGAAACACACCGACCGGTTTTTAGATACCATCACTGCCCGCGAGCGGCTGATTTTAGACCGAATTTACGCCGAGCATCCCCACCCATTCGATATTTAATGGCTGCCGGTAAGCCGTGTGCCGGAGCAAAAGCCCTATATTTCTATCACATCCGACGTGTATTTCCGCAGAGACGGATATTTCCACGCCACCCAGATTGTCAACAGTACCGTGGCAATGCCGCCGGTGACGATGGCAAACGGCACCCCCATCGCCGCAGCGACCACGCCTGCTTCCAATTCGCCCAACTGGGGACCCCCCATAAAGAACACCATATTGACGCTGGTCATTCGTCCGCGCAAATGGTCGGGCGTGAGCAACTGGCGCAGTGTACCGCGAATAACCGTTGAAACGGTATCGCCCGCACCGGTTAACGCAAATAACACATACGACAGCACCGCCCATTGCGACAGTCCGAACAGCGCAGTTGCCAGCCCGTACACTGCCACACTTACCAGCAATACCGTCCCCTGCCGCCGAATATCCTTTCGATATGCGACGACCGCACCCGCCAGCACTGCGCCCACCGGCTGCGCCGTTGCCAGCAACCCGTACCCCTGCACGCCCATCCCCAAAATATCGCCGGCAACAATGGGCAGCATCGTTCGTGCCGATGAGAAAAACGTGGCGAAAAAATCGAGCAGCATGGTACTCCAAATCAATGGGGTATGGCGGGTAAATCGCACACCTTCTTTCAATGCCGACCAACCGACACCGCGCAAGCCGGTTGTCTTTTGCCCGCGATAATCCATCATCACCAACGCCACAATCACCCCGCTGAACGACACCGCATCCACCGCGTACACCCAACCCGTGCCGATAGAGGCAATCAGCAACCCTGCCAGACCCGGCCCGATGATGGTGCCGGTGTACCATAACAATGTGTTCAAACTGACGGCGTTTGTTAAATGTTTGCGGGGAACCAGATGCGGCACCAGTGATTGCCGCGCCGGTTCATCGAATGCGGTGATGGCTGCCGCACCCGCGCTGATGGCGTAAATTGCCGCTACCGAAACATGGTCGGTGAGGGTGAGTATCGCCAGCGTCAACGATAGCAATGCCGCCAAAGTTTGGGTGACAATCATCAACTTGCGCCGGTCGAGCGCATCGGCAATCAACCCGCCCAGCAGCGCGAAAATCACAATTGGCACTACCCGCACCAACCCCAATCCACCCAGCCCCAGCGCATCGGCGCCAAGGGTGAGGGTTTTGCCAAACAAGTGGAGGGTGTATTCTGTGCCGCGCAGCAAAGCGAAAATATGCCAGTTCAGCGCAATAATCAGCATTTGCGAGCCAAGCGTAGAAACAAATCGCCCGCCCCAAAACAGGCGGAAATCTCGGTATTTCAGTGCGGCAAAACGTTCAGAAGTTTTAGGTTTCGTGTCCAATGGTCAACTCATCTTATGCAATGCGATACAAGAGCCAATTTCCCAATCATACCCAAACGCGCCGAATCCACAAGTTTTTGGGGACGGGAAAATTATGCTATAATCTCGCGCTATGATGATTGACCGCGAATCTCACCCCCCGACCTTTTATATCCGCGATATTCCCATTTACGGCGACAAAATTCTTTCGCCGATGGCGGGATTTTCCGACTTGCCCTTTCGTTCCATCTGCCGTGGATTCGGTTCGGCCATGAGTTATACCGAGTTTGTCTCGGTGGAATCAATTTTGTTTGCCAACCCGAAAGCCCATAAACGGTTGGAATATCACCCCGCCGAACGCCCGGTGGTCTTTCAGATTTTCGGGGCGGATGTGGACTTGATTGTTCGTGCCGCCGAAAAAATTGAGGCAATGCGTCCCGATATTATCGACCTGAACATGGGGTGCTCTGCCAAAAATGTTGCCGGACGCGGCGCGGGCGCAGGATTGCTGAAAACCCCGCAGAAAATCGGCGAGATTATCCGCGCGCTGGTAAAAACGCTGGATGTGCCGGTCACGGGCAAGATTCGGCTGGGCTGGGATGATGACAGCCTGAATTATTTGGAAGTTGCCAAAACGCTGGAAGACAGCGGCGCATCCGCTATCGCCGTGCATGGGCGAACCAAAGTGCAGGCGTATCGCGGCAATGCCAATTGGGATGCCATCGCCGAAATTAAGCAGGCCGTCAGCGTTCCCGTCATCGGCAATGGCGACGTGAAACGAGTGGAAGATGTGGCGCGGATGAAAGCGCACACCGGCTGTGATGCGGTGATGATTGGGCGCGCTGCCATCGGCAATCCGTGGATTTTCGCGGGCAAAAATATCGAAGACGTGACGCTGGATGAAAAAATTGACCTCATCCGGCGGCATCTGCGGGCGAATGTTGAATTTTACGGCGAGCATTGGGGTGTGGTTCTATTTCGCAAGCATGTGGCAAAATACACCAAAGGGATGTTCGGCAGCGCAAAAATGCGTGCGGAATTGATGACTTGCAGCACCGAAGAAGAATTCGTGGCGGTGGTATCGCGATATGAACAGCAGGCGTTGATGCCGGAATACCCCTTACCGCCAGCGGAATGACCGTTCTGCACTGCGGTTGCTGAGGGCTTTGCCGTAAAAGATGCCATCATCCCCGATGGCAATTTTCTCCATAACCACAACATACCACGTAAAACGTGTCAGCGTTTGCGGACGCAATGCTTCCGGCAAACGGAAACTGGTGGCATGGGTGAAAAATGTGTGCAGAGAACCATGTTCATCGGTTAAATAGACCACATAAAAAGTGTTGTCATCCAGCAATCCGCCACTGGTCCAACTGAGCAACACCGCGGCGTTTTCCCCTTCGATGAGTGCATCATCGGCGGGGAGGAGCAATTGCGGCGTGAGATATGGTGGCTGCGGGGTAAATGTCGGGGTGGGGGTGATGGTTGGTGTTGGTGTGGCTGTGGGCGGCCGCAGAGGGATGACCAGCACTTGCCCCACCGACAGCAAATCGAGTTCAAGCTCCGGATTCGCCAGTTCAATGGCAGACATGCTGGTATCAAAATTAAAGGCAATTCCGCTCAGTGTGTCGCCGCTTTGGACGGTGTATGTTACCACCGGCCCTTCGCGGACGGTGGCGTCCGGCTCTCTGGAAGCCAAAAAGTTGTTGGGAATGAGCAAATCTTGCCCCACCCGCAAAATAGTTTCAGGGGTGATGTCGTTGGCGGTGGTCAAATCGTCCACCGTGACACCATATTTTTTGGCGATGAATTCCAGCGTTTCGCCCGTGCGAATTTTGTGGTACAGCGGCGCAGGGGTTGGCGTGGGGGTTGGGGTGAGGGTAGCGGTGGGTGGCAGGGTGGCGGTAGCGGTGGGTGTTGGTGTATCGGTGGGGGGGATGAAAATATGTGTCGGCGCGGCTGTCGGTGCGACGGCAACCGAGCTTGACAGCGGTTGTAGCCGGAAAAAACCGTACACCAGCCCGCCGATGATGGCAAGCCCCAGCAATACTGCCCACCACGATGCACCGATACCGCCGGCGGATGCGGGAATCTCGTCAATCGGATTGCCGCACATCAGGCAGATGGTGGCATCTTCGGCGGCGGGTGTGCCGCAATTCAAACAGATGCGCTGTTGGTGCAGCGAGGGTACCTCTGCGCCGCACACCGGGCATCGGGTTTGCCCGCTATTCAGTTTTGAGCCACAATTTGTGCATTCGGTCATAGAGTTCAGAGTTTCAGGTTCAAAGTTTAAAGTTCAAGGTCGCAGCGTAGCAAGTCAGACCTGCCCACTTTCACGCATCACGCATCACGTTTCACGAACAAATAGCCAATTATCGCCAGCGCGAGCAAGCTCATCACCCCGCCGATGGTGCGGGCGGGCGTGGTTCCCATTCGCAGTGAAACAATGTGTTCCCCGGCGGGTACATCTACCGTTATCAGCCCGAAGGGCGGTTCGTGGCGGTGTGGCACAATTTGCCCGTCAATTTTTACCTGCCAGCCGGGAAAATCATACGTGTAAAATTGAACCGTCGCCGCGTCGCCGCGAAATTTGACCGTATCCGATGCCCCACCGTGCCGAATGGTCTCGACAGTGGCGTTGCCGGAGCGCACCGTCGCGACCGACAGCGGTTCGCCGGCGCGATATTGTGCTTCCATGGGGCTGGTCGTCGGTTGCTCATCCGTCACGGCGACCATGCCCACCCGGTCGGCAATCGAGCCGGCATCCCAGTTGATGACCGCCAGTGGTGTATCTGCCCAATCGGGGATGGATGTGTACTGCGGTTGCGCGTAGCCATAGCTAGCAAGTGCCAACACCACTGCCGATAGCATCAGCGGTGCGCCGTCGAGTTTCAGTGCGGCAACGCCACCGCCGATGACCACTGCCGCGCTCAACATGGTGATAATGAGCAATCGCCATGGAAATTGCACCAGTGCGGCGATGGGCAGCGCGTGCCACAAATTTTCGCCCAACGGCGACATCAGCCAGATGGAAAAGAGGGTTGCCACCACAAAGATGACCATCGTGCCGCGGTGGTGCATCTGCGGCGAAAATGCCGCCAATGCCACCGTGCCGGCCACCGCCAGCCCGAAGATGGCAATGCCGATTTGGTACGGCATAAAATCCACGGGTCCCGGCCCGGCGTATCCATATCCCCAAAATGGCGATAAAAATTGCGAAAAGTACACAAAATGTTCGGCGAAATTGTAACTGCCGCTCGTCCACTGTTCAATTTTAATATACTTTTGTTCCAGCAGCACCGGCACAATGTACACCCCCGCCAGCAAAACGCCCAGCACCCCCGCGCCCGCATTGAATGCCACTTGCCGCCCCCATGCTCGCAGATTGGTTTTCGCTGCACTGGCCATCAGGGTGAAAATATACAACAGTAAAAACGGGGTGAACGTGAAAAAAGTACTGTGATGCGTCAGTGCCAGCACGCCGTAACTTGCGCCCGCCAACGCCATTCGGCGCGGCGACGGGCGGGCAATCAACTCGGTGAACGCCCACAGCACCAACGGCAACAGCATCAGCGAGACATATTCGGCGTATGCGCTGCGCACAAAAATTTCCACCAGATGGAATGGGGCATACATGTATGCCAGCCCGGCAACCAGCCCCGCATTTTCGCCAAACAGGCGGCGGGTGAAGCCGTACATGCCCACACCCGCGCCGATGGTGCTCAAAATATAGATGGTCTTTACCGACCAAATCATATTTACGCCGAGCAGGTGTACAATTTCGGCGGCATAAATTGCCAATGGCGCATACAAATTAAAGAGCGGATAGCCGTATCCAAAGGCGAAATCGGGACTCCAACGGGGCCACAAATAGCCATCGCGCAGGGTTTGGTCAAATTCCACCAGATAAAAAATGCTGTGACGCGCGTCGTGTGCTTGAAAAAAATATGCGGGATGCAGCAACGGCGCCCACGCAAACACCGACAGAGCAAGCAGTAATATGAGATTGGCGGTTCGAGATTTGTTATGGGTCATTTTTTAAAACGTGATGCGTGAAACGTGAACAGATTAAGCTGATTTTCACTGATTTACTCACCTTACGCAGTCAAGGGTTTGGCAAAATAGAAATTATGGTATTGTTGGTGAAAATCCCGAATTTTGGGTTTTCCCCATCCCCC
>Ga0114931_10011655_pt1 | contig 10363 bp, 9 predicted proteins | sample 2SBtaG_FD_89579 | JGI IMG/M metagenome (GOLD analysis project Ga0114931, IMG submission 89579) | Deep subsurface microbial communities from Kolumbo volcano to uncover new lineages of life (NeLLi) - 2SBTROV14_V59a metaG | ecosystem: Environmental > Aquatic > Marine > Volcanic | place: Kolumbo... | reverse complement strand
CGTCGGGTAAGGCCGCTGAACCACCCTCATTTTCGCCTGGCGGCCATCGCTTTTTTATTGTACCGTTACCAACAGCCGACGCTCTTCGAAGAACTCCTCGATCTTTGCTCCCGGCGCCTGCCGATTCAGGCCCTTTTACCTTCCATCCTGGCCGTTCTTGGCCAACCTTATCCGGATAATTTTCAGAATGTTCTGGCCGGCGGCCGAAAAAAACCGGCCATTCCCCGTCATGTGATGGGTCGGCAGCGAATTCATCAGTTTCTGGTCAATGCCATGTTGCCGCTTTTTTATGTATGGGCGGAAAAAACCGCTAATCCCGGGTTCCGGAGCTACCTCGGCGACCTCTATTTTCAGTGTCCGGCCTGTGAAAGCAGCAACCATTTTCGAAAAGTGGACGAGAGCCCCATGCTCCCCGCGGTGAAAATGCGGGTTCGGCGTTTTGCCGCTTATCAGCAGGGTATTCTGGAATATCTGACTTCGGCGGATAGGCGCTAATTAAGTGTATATCAATCTGTCAGCTCCGTGCTTCAGACCGGCATTGGCTTCGCTTCATTTTAACTGCGGATTCCACGGATTAACCCTAATTTAGATTTGCTTAAATAGCTTATGTCATTTTCCCGAAGGGATGGCTGAGCCATGCCCGGAGTCTGAAAACGGCCGGCCGCAGTGGATAAATCTCCGGCGAACTGGTGGCTGGACTCTTGTTATTTGCAATTTGATTTTTGGAATTTTCAACTTTTGTCTTTTTTCATGATGGTTTCTTCGTTTGCTCTGTGGTTAAAATCTGTTAATCGCAACGATCGCCACGAATACCCCAAGATGGCGCCGAGTTCAGGCCAAAGCCGTGCAAAAAAAAAAGAGGCTGCTGAAAGCAGCCTCCTCGAAACGCGCTCCCAAGGGGATTCGAACCCCTGTTACCGGCGTGAAAGGCCAGTGTCCTAGGCCTCTAGACGATGGGAGCCCAAAATATTTTTTTGGGGTGAGTGATGGGATTTGAACCCACGACCCCCAGGGCCACAACCTGGTGCTCTAACCAACTGAGCTACACCCACCATTTGGCAAAATTTAAGAAAACATCACAGGCCAGTCAACCCTAAGTAGCGCTCCCTAGAGGATTCGAACCTCTAACCAACGGCTTAGAAGGCCGCTGCTCTATCCATTGAGCTAAGGGAGCCGACTCTGTAGTCGGGGCGACTGGATTTGAACCAGCGACCCCCTGCTCCCAAGGCAGGTGCGCTAACCAGGCTGCGCTACGCCCCGTAAATTTAAAAGATCCGTTTCAAAGCCACCAAACATCATCATCTAATGATGATCCAATAAATTTAGAAAAGCAAAAAAGAGAATGCAAACAGCAAAAATCTTATTGATATTTTGATTACTCTGCCGTTTGTTCCGGTTCAAGTTCTCTAAATTGATGTTGAACCCGGGCCGTTCTTAAATTATACTAACGCAATAACGTCAGAGAATCAAATGTCATGAGAAATATCGAGCAGAAATTTCAAATTGCGGATAAGAGGGGACTGTTAAATTTCCTGAGCGCCGACTCCAGAATTCGGTTCGTTTTCCGGCGGGTTCAGGAAGATGTTTATTTTAACCGGAAGAATGGGCGCCTTAAGATGCGCCTGGTTCCCGGCGAAACAGCGCAACTCATTTTTTACCGGCGTCCGGACCTGACCGCAGCCCGAATGAGTGAATATTCTCTCACTCCGGTGGATAATCCCCCTGAAAAAATTGCCGAATTGGCATAAAAATACGGGGAACGGGGGAGAGTATCCAAGCTTCGGGAGCTTTATTTATTTCGAAATGTGCGTATTCATCTCGATGAAGTGGCCGGCCTGGGCGGTTTTCTGGAGTTGGAATCGGTGGTAGGTCCGGACGCGGATGAGCCAACCGCCCGCCAGAATCTGAACTTGATGTTGGATTTGCTCAAACCTTTTCTGGGTTCTGCAATTCCGGTGAGCTATGTCGATTTGATTATGACCCGCAATGAAAAGGGATCTGAATATGACCGATAAGTCAGGAACGAAGCGCGTCGTTCTGGCCACCCGGAACCTTCACAAGGCAAGGGAAATCCGGCGCATTCTTGATTCCCTTCCGCTAACCGTTTTAGACCTTAAAGATTTTCCGCAAATTCCCAAAATCGCCGAACCGGCAGCTCTTTCCGGGAAAACGCCCTTATCAAGGCCCGCACGGTTTTTGACCATACCGGCTTGTGGGCGCTGGGGGATGATTCCGGGCTGGAAGTGGCAGCGCTGAATGGCGCTCCGGGCATTTTCTCCGCCAGGTTTGCCGGACCGCAGGGAGATTACCGGGCTAATAACACCCGCCTGCTGAATGAGCTGAAAGGGTTTCCTCCGGAAAAACGAAGCGCCCGTTTTTGTTGCACCGTGGCCATCGTCGGTCCACGGACGGAAAAAACTGTGGAAGGTGTTGTGCCCGGACAGATTTTGTCCGAGCCGCGCGGGCAAAGCGGGTTCGGCTACGACCCTCTCTTTGTCCCGGAGGGTTACCAAAAAACTTTCGCCGAATTGGGCGATGAATTGAAAAACCAAATCAGTCACCGGGCCATAGCGTTCCGCAAGGCCGCCGAAGTGCTTCAGCTCATTTTGCGGGACTGAAACACCCCGGAGCGGCGGGAGTGAATCCATCGGCATCGCGGCCCACAGAACAGCCCATGAAACACTAAAATGTGCCGGCCGGGAGAAAGAAATTCAGTTGCAATTCCGGAGAGATGCTTATACCTTCCGGCGCGAGAACTGAACCTCTTACTGTTTTGAATCGATGATGACGTCGCATGGCAAATAAAGCTCAGAAAACATTCTTCATGCTCCGGAAATTCTGGAAGGATATCCACCAGGATCGGGAGATTTACCAACTGTCCGACGATGTCCACGGCCCGGAACTGGGAGATTACTATTTTTTGATGACCGAGGAACAACTGCTGGCCGGGCACAGCCAGCAGTTTCATTTTGATGATGAGGGGATCCCGGTAATTCCCACTTACATCGATGTGGCCGAGCGGCGCCTCATTTATTATCCCATTTCCATCGGACAGTACGGTCTGGCCATCTGGCACACCTATTTGCGCAGCAACTCGGAGGAGGATCGGCGGCGGTTCCTGAAAATAGCGGATTGGTTCTACCGGAACGGGCGAAAAGAAAAGGATGGGAGTGTTAGCTGGTTGACAGAGGTAACCAAACCGGCTTACCGGATTGCCGGGCCCTGGCGGTCGGCATTTTCGCAGGCCAGAGCCATGAATATTCTGCTGCGCGCGCATCAAATTAGCGGCAAGAGGGAATACGAAGCCTGCGCCACCGCCGCTTTGCCGGCCTTTCGCCGGCCGGTTTCCGGGGGCGGCGTCACCGTTTTTCTGGAAGAAGGGCCGTTTTACGAGGAATATCCGGCGGCGGTACCGGTGCTGGTCCTGAACGGGATGATCTTTGCCCTGTGCGGAGTTTATGATTTCGTCCGTACTCATCCCGGCCACGCGCTTTCCCGGGAAATTTTTGATGAGGGAGTGGAAACGCTGCTCCGGCTGCTGCCGCGCTACGATCTGGGCTTCTGGTCCCGGTATTCACTCTGTGAAGCGGATTTTCATCCCGAGATTGATCCGGCGACTATCGGCTATCATTATCTGCATATCGTGCAGTTGAAGTTGATGTTTCAGTTGACCGGCCGGGAAAAATTCCAGGAGTATGCCCGTCGCTGGGAGTCGTATATTAATTTATCTAACATATTGAAAATGTACAAATTAAAATACAGCGCGTTACGAAAAATGAACCGGTTGTGAGTTGATCTTCAGGGCCGCTGTGGGAAGAGACAAAATGTTTAACCGCTTTTTGACAGGCGATTACTTTAACACCGATCATCTTGACAGGTCAATCTTTGTATAAAACATTCCGGGAACTATTGACGACTTCCCCCCTGGGCAGTCCTTCCTCAAAACACGTTCTTACCCTGGCCAGCGGAACGGTTGTGGCCCAGTTAATTCCGGTTCTTATTTCGCCTTTGCTCACCCATCTCTTTACCCCGGAAGATTTTGGGCTCTATATGCTTTACCTGTCCGTGGTTAATTTTCTGATTGTAGTGGGTACCGGCCGCTACGAGCTGGCGGTGGTATTACTCCGGGAAGAGGAAGACGCAGTAAACGTTGCCGGCCTAACTTTACTGATCACCCTATGCGTCAGCGTGGCTGTTTTTTTTGTGGCGGCTTCTTTTTCCGAACCCATTGCCCGCCTGATGGGAGCGCCGGCCATCGGTAAATGGCTTATTTTGGTGCCGTTGAGCCTTCTGCTCACCGGGATATTTCGGGTAATGAATTACTGGAACACCCGCCGGAAGAAATTTCGCCTGCTGGCCGGCGGCAGAATAGCGCAGTCCATTAGCGCCGGCGGCACGAATATTCTGACGGGCATCCTGGGTCTGGGTGCCGGTGGTTTGATTTTGGGCTCAATCACGGGCCTGGGTGCGGTGGACACAACGCTCAGTTTCCCGAATTTGAGGCGTTTTTCCCGCCTGAGAGGCCAGTTATCCATAAAAAAAATCAAAGCAATGGCCCGGCGGTATGCGGATTTCCCTAAAATTAATATGTTCCAGGCGCTCATCGACATGCTCCAGAGCAGCGGCGTGGTTTTTGTGATTTCCAGTTTTTTTGGCGGAACGATTCTGGGCTTTTATGCGCTGACGCTCCGGGTGCTCAAGGCGCCGCTCACCTTCATTGGCACCTCCATCGGCCAGGTGTTTTATCAGAAGGCTTCGGAAATTTATAACCGGGGCGGCAACCTGAAGTCATATGTCAAAAAAACAATGATTGCTCTCGCAGTTGTGGGTATCCTCCCGTTTCTGATTCTGTTTATTTTTTCTCCCTATATTTTTGTGCTGGTTTTCGGAAAGTCCTGGCAGGAATCCGGCCACTACGCGCAGATACTGGCGCCCTGGTTGTACATCAATTTTATCTATTCGCCGCTATCTCAGCTTCCGCTGTTAGTGGACAGACAGAAACAGAATTTTGTGGTGGGATTTTTCTATAACCTATTGATTTTAATTATCTTAATTACTTCCGCGGTGTTTTTTAACAGCATTATTTTGGGTTTCTTCTTGCTTTCCGGTGTCATGTCTGTCTATTTATTGGGCGCGTTGAAATGGTTGATAAAAATTTCAGGAAGCTCTCAAACCAGGAGGACTATAGAACATTGAAAATACCGGGAAACGCTCTTCCTTTTTTAAATGGCGAAAAATTTAGCAACGCTTTTCAGCTCCGTTTCTCCCGGAGAAAAGGAAAAACGCCGACTCGTATGGATTTCATTACGCAACGGGTGCAAAATTCCCGGGTGATCCATATGGGGTGCGTGGATCATTTGCCGCTGATTCCGCAAAAAATTGAGCGAAACCAATGGCTGCACAAAAAAATGGTGGAATCGGCAAGCCGCTGTTTGGGAGTGGACATAGACGCGGAAGGCGTGCGCTATGTGAAAGACGAGCTGGACTACCGGGACGTGATGGTCCATGATATTCTCAATGATGTGGTTCCGGAAAATATCCGGAGTGAGCGCTGGGATTTTATAGTTTTGGGAGAACTTTTGGAACACATCGATGATCCGGTTACTTTCTTGAAGGCGCTTAAATTCCGTTATGCCGCGTATATTGATAAAATCATTATATCCGTTCCGCATGCCTTACGAATCGATAATTTTAAATTTAATCATCTGGGTAAAGAGGTTATTAACTCGGATCACCGCTACTGGTTCACGGCCTATACATTAAGTAAAATCCTGGTTTTAAGCGGTTATCGGAATATTCAAATTGATTTTTGCGAGGGCTTTAAAACTCCGCTGGAAAGGCCCTTCAAACGTCTTTTTCTTTCGTTTTTCCCCCAGTTTTCCGACACATTGGTGGCCGTAGCCGAGTTTGGGGAATGAAGTTTGTTATGGATGTTCTTACCCGGGGCGGGATAAAATTTCAATTAAAGCTTCTTCGCGCCGATGGATAGGGAAATTATTCAGAATGTGAGCGCGGGCTTTCTTTCCCAATTCCGGCGGAGCATTCAACGCCTTAACCACAATATTTTTGGCCGATTCGAACTCTCTCTTTTTTAGCAGGAAGCCGCACCCGCCGATGGCGGTGGGAATTCCGCCCACATGGCTGCCTACAGGGATACACTGGCACAACATTGCTTCGCAGAGAACGTTGGGAAGCCCTTCGTGCAGGGAAAATTGCGCATAGACCTTCGCCCGGGAATATTCCCGGCGCAGCGCTTTGCTGTCCAGGGAGGCCAGAACGGTCAGATTGGGAAGTCGTGGTAATTCGGACATCAATGCCGGTGAAATGCCGACAATTTTGAAATTATATTCCGGCAGTTCCCCGGCAATTTTTATAAAAAAATCGATTCCCTTCAACCTTATGCGTTGCAAGGAATGGCAGATGGCCACGGTAAGAATTGTATTCTCTTTAACGGAATCCGGGAACCAGATTTTCGGATCGTAGCCGGTAGGGACGGTCACAATTTTCCCTGAAATCTGTTTTACCCGTTTCCTGGCCTGAACCGCTAACTCCGGGTCAACCGGAAGTAAAAAATTGGCAAACTTCAGGGAAATTGAGGCGCAGAAGCTTCGAAGTGGATTGGAAAAAGAACCATACTTGATTTCCGGGATATAGACGACATCGTAGCCGCCCAGCACCAGGAATGAGCGTTTGCTAAAAATGCGCGCGAATAAGACCGGCAGGAGAGAGTGGTAATCTGCAAACCAGATGTAAATGGAACGGATTCTGAACATCCATCTCGCCAGCTTGGACAAAAGTTTAATCTGTTCTACCAGGTTGCGGCTAAATTTTTTGCTGGGCTTGTAATGATGAACTTTCAGAGGAAAATGTTCTGACAGCAGGTCAATGTCCTGTTTCACAAAAGAGCTTTTGCCGGTATGGATAAACAGGATCATCAGGACGGGTTCGGATATTCTTTTTCCAGAAAGTTTAATTTAGAGTGCTGTCAATTCCATGCCCGGTTTAACACTCAGGAGGATTCGCTTTCTGCTTCGGGAACGATGACCCAGGCGACAAAATAAGCAATGATAAAGGGAATAATGCCGGAAAGAAAGCAAATCAGGATGGAGAGCAGGCGCAGCAGATTGCTATCCACTTCAAAATACGCCCCCAGCCCTCCGATGAGTCCGGAAATTTTCTTGTCCGTTTTGGATCGATACAACCTTTTCATGCCGTTCCCCTTCTGAGCATTAAACTTCGTCAATATTATGATTTCCTAAACGGACTGCAAGTGAAAATGTTGCCCTTCCGTGAAAAAAAGTGGCAAAATAGATAAGCCATTGCTCCACTGCCATTTTTTGCGCCTCTGTCAATTTTCCAATACCCCACAACGAACGCGGATTTTTAAATTTAGAATCGCTGATGTTTCCACCCGCTCAGGAACAGGAATTCGGGAGGCGGCCCGGCCATCCCATTGGGGGAATGACTTAAATTCGGCTTTTTGGAGCGGATTCCTCACCCGCAAAGCCCGATTTTCATCATCAAAGCAGGGGACTGAGAACCAACTTGCCCTTCGAAATGACAAATTTTTTCATGAAGGTTTTATCTTTTATGGTGCGATCCAGCTTTCCCACCGTAGCATGGACATTGGGATGAATGGCGCCTCTTACCTCAATTTCAGCGTGCTTGATTTCTTCGATCTCCTGATTCATCTGGGTGAGTTGCTGCTCAATTTCCTGAATTTTTTGCGGGATTTCATCCTTGCTCGCCTGATGTTGATCCAGGGCTGTCAATTCTTCTGCGGTCAGGTGATCATTCATCTTTTTGACAATGAGGTCGTAGATATTTTTCTTGGTCATATCCAGTTCTTCGTAGTAGTTTTGGATGAGCTCTTCCATCCGGGCGATTTTCTGCTGCAGCAGTTGCTGTTGACCGGCGATGAGTTCGGTTTTCACATTCTCGTCGCTGCCGGCGGTACGGATATTAATTTTCTTTAAGGCCTCATTGGTGCCGCCCACAATCCTTCCTTCGGCGCTGATTATTTGTTGCCCCGCCTGAGCCTCGCATCCGATCAGTTCCGTTTGAAACCAGATGTTGCGGCCCGCTGAAATTTTCTTAAAAAAAGCAAACCCAATGATGGCATCTCTTCCGGCTATTAAAGAGCCGTGCCCGCGGCCCACAAATCCCCGGTGCAACAGTACGTCCCGTCCCGCCTCCAAATAAGCGTCTTCCGCGGTGCCGAACACTTCCACATCTTCTTTGGCCTTGATGCGAGAACCCGGCTTCACATCGCCCATCACAATCAGAGAGCCGTCGGAGAAAAGTTGCTGAAGATCATGTTCCGCGTTTCCCCGGATGATCTGTCGGGGTTCGACTTCAACAATGTTTTCCGGAGTAATATAAGCCAACCCGTCGCAGTCCGCGATAATCAAACTGCTGTTTCCCGGATGCCAATGGGTGTTTTTGCCCGGTTTTGGAGCTGTTTTGGCGATCGGTCGCGGGGGAAGGGGCCTCCCTTTGACTGTTTTTCCCGGCTGCCCCGGCACTCCCGGTGTAATTTCAACCAGAGGAGTGCCCTCAAAAACCAGATTGGGGTGATTCCATTTGGTTAAATCGTCGTTATGGGAATCATCTAAATGCAAAGCTTGCCGAGCTGAAAAGTCGATGAGGTGTTTGATCCGGGCCGGTTTGCCTTCCCGGGCGGGTTCTCCCCGGGCAATTACCTCCCGATGATGGGGCCTTTGGGTTTGCAGCAGCGTTTTAATGTTTTCCACCTGGATGCCCGCCCGGACGCCGGCCTGGGTCATCAAAGCTTTCAGTTTCCGGGCCAGTTCCGGAAGGGGAAGTGAAAAGTCGGAAATTGCCGCCCTGGCCGTCATTTCATCCGGCGAAATCTCCAGGACAATAACATCATCTTGAAATTTTAGCGGGGCCGGCGACGCCTGAGAATTAGCGGGAACCATTGTCGGATTTAATCCTGTGTTTATGCTGGTATTGAGGAAGATTCAGGATAAAACAGGTTCCGCTCTTTACGCCCGGATCAATCCAAATATCTCCCTGATGGGCTAACATCGCCAATTTGCAAAAAATGAGGCCCAATCCTCTGGCCGGCTTAAACCCGGCTTTTTTCAGCTCCGATTGGGCGTATTTGGTAAAGATTTTTTCCTGAAATTGTTCCGGTATAACCCGGCCTTCGTGGAAAATTCGGATCTCAATCTGCCCCTTTTCATTCACACCGGTGCTCACTTTAATGCGTAATTGTTCCGGCGTATTCGTGAAAATATAGCTGAACAAGTTGTCAAAAACCCGTTCCATAATGTCCTTATCCACCAGGGCGTTGGGAACGGTTTCGTCGAATTTGAGTTCCAGAATTTTGTCGTGATGCTCGGGGATGTCGCGGAAATAATCGATTGTTGCTTTCAACACCCGGTGAATCTCCACGGGCCCCGTTTCCAGTTTGATTGTTTTTTGTTCCAGGCGACTGATGTCCAGTAAGTTAAGAATCATTCTCAGCAATCCCCGGCTGCTTCGCTCGATGCGTTTGGCGTATTTTTCATCCGTGACCGTGACGCCCGTTTCCCGCTGCATATGCATCATCTGCAGGTTTCCCTGAATAACAAACAACGGATTTTTCATGTCGTGAACGATCAGATTGGTGAGTTCCTTTTTTAACTGGTCCTCCCTGAGCAACGCCTGGCGTTGTCGCTCCAGGTCCCGGTTTCGTTGCAAAAGCGCATCGTGAAAATGTTTTAACCGCAGCAATGATTTTACCCGCGCCAGCAGTTCGACGCTGTCAAATGGCTTGGAAATGAAATCATCAGCGCCGGCTTCCAGCGCCTTAATTTTATCCTTCAGCTCTTTCAGGGCGGTAATCATGACCACCGGTATGTGAATGGTGCGTTTGTTTTTCTTCAGCTTCTCACAAACCTGAAAACCATCCATTTTAGGCAGCATGACATCCAGGAGAATAATGTCCGGCGGATTTTTTTCCACCTGTTCGATGGCCGCAAAGCCGTCGCTGGCGGTTTGAATTTCGTAACCCGCAGGTCTCAGGAAATAGACCAGAAGATCCACGCTCTCCTGATTGTCATCAACGACCAAAATCTGCGGCGGCTTATGGGGGGAGGATATCATCGGCAGGCCCGTTTATATTTTTTGTTCCATCAGTCTTCTCTCGGTGGTCATAATTCTGTTAATAATAGAAAAGTGTGGTTTTCGAACCAGATGGTTTACTGAAATATTTTGAATTCCAGCCGATCGTAACATATCCTGTAAGGCAGCCATTTTATCATCGGCTTTCCGGTGAAAACCTTGATCCGGATTTTGAAGTTCCAGCCGGATGCGCGAACCTTTCTTCAAAACATCAACGTAAACGGTTCCAAAT
>Ga0114931_10011654_pt1 | contig 10364 bp, 7 predicted proteins | sample 2SBtaG_FD_89579 | JGI IMG/M metagenome (GOLD analysis project Ga0114931, IMG submission 89579) | Deep subsurface microbial communities from Kolumbo volcano to uncover new lineages of life (NeLLi) - 2SBTROV14_V59a metaG | ecosystem: Environmental > Aquatic > Marine > Volcanic | place: Kolumbo... | reverse complement strand
TTGGGTGGAACTTTGTTCAACAAATCCTGCAAAAATGTTTGGAATGTATCCGCGAAAAGGTTCAATTACCCCTGGTTCGGATGCTGATATTGTTATTTGGGACCCTGAAAAAGAATATGTTCTTTCTGCTCACAATCATCATATGTGTGCCGATTATTCGATGTACGAAGGCAAAAAAATGAAAGGTAATGCTGAAACAGTTCTTTCACGAGGAGAGATAATTGTTAAGGACAATAAATTTTTAGGAAAACCCGGCAGAGGCAAATTCATAAAGCGTGATACTTACGGAACAGCTTGGCAGTAGTATCAGGATAAATTAAGGCTCTTGATACTTTAAATCAATAATATTAACCATCTAATTAAAATTATATTTTTATGCACTTACAATTTTTAGATTTTGCAGTTGTTGCCATTTTTTTTGTAGTGATATTTTCAGTTGCTTTTTACTATTCAAAAAAGGCGGGAAAGGATAGGAATAATTTTTTCTTATCCGGCAGAAATATGCCTTGGTATATTGCCGGAACTGCGATGGTTGCTACTACATTTGCTGCCGATACACCGCTTGCCGTTACCGAGCTTGTTGCAAAAAACGGAATAGCAGGCAATTGGCTTTGGTGGAATATGGCAATAGGCGGAATGCTGACTGTGTTTTTCTTTGCAAAATTGTGGCGGCGTTCGGGGATTATGACTGATGTTGAATTAGTTGAATTCAGATATTCAGGCAGAGCTGCTTCGCTGCTGCGCGGATTCCGTGCAATTTATCTCGGACTGTTTATGAATGCCATTGTTATGGGCTGGGTTCATAAAGCAATGGAAAAGATATTTAGAATTACGATTCCGGAGATTGATCCTTTTACATTGGTTGTAGTTTCTGCAATTATTGTAGCGATTTATGCATCGGCTTCGGGTTTACTCGGAACTGCCCGCACAGACAGCATTCAGTTTGTTTTTGCAATTACCGGCTGTATAATTCTTGCAATAATTATTCTACAGCTTCCTCAAATTGGCGGAACAATATCGTTGAAGGAAAAACTTTCGCCGCAAGTTTTAAGTTTTGTGCCCGAAATAGGAAAAGTAAGTGTAAGTAATATTTCAGGGGGTGTGCTTGCTTTATCAACCGGAGCATTTTTTGCTTTCATAGGTTTGCAGTGGTGGTCAAGCTGGTATCCGGGTTCAGACCCCGGCGGCGGCGGATATTGCACAGAGAATGATGTCGGCAAAGGATGAAAAACACAGTTTGTTCGCAACTCTTTGGTTCACTATTGCGCATTACACAATTCGCCCTTGGCCTTGGATAATAGTTGCACTTGCAGCTTTAGTACTTTTGCCGAGAGCAAAAAATGTTGATGTATTAAAAAGTGAAAATCCCGTACTTTTCCAAAAAGTTGTAACAGCATATCAGCAGAGAGATAATGGTTCTTTTGATATAGCGGTATATGATAAGCAGTTTAAAGATTTTTACGAAAAATATGAAAATACTGTTGACCCCGGCTCGATGTATCCGAAATTAATGACGCGTTATTTGCCAAGCGGTTTACTTGGTTTGCTGATTGCAGTTTTCCTTGCCGCTTATATGTCAACCATAGCATCCCAGCTTAATTGGGGAACCTCATATTTAATTAACGACTTTTATAAAAGATTTGTCAAAAAGGATGCTTCGGAAAAACATTATATCCTTGCTTCAAGAATCGGAATAATTTTAATGATTGTTTTTTCCCTTATTGTAACGAGATTATTTCTCACAACAATTTCAGGAGCTTGGGAGTTTATTATTAATGCAAGTGCGGGAATGGGTGCTGTTTTAATCCTTCGCTGGTTTTGGTGGCGGATAAATGCTTGGTCGGAAATATCCGCGATGATTGCACCTTTGATTATTTATCCTATCGCACGCTGGGGATTTGGAATGAAATCACAGATTACTTTGTATCCGATTGTTGTGGGCACGACAGTTGTTTGGCTGTTTGTTACTTTTTTAACAAAACCGACCGATAATAAAACGCTGCAAAAATTTTATAAAAAAGTTCATCCGGGAGGATTCGGATGGAAAAGAGTTTCTGCCGAATTACCGGAAGTGAAAAGTGATTCTAAGTTTGGTTTGTCTTTTATAAATTGGGTAAGCGGCGTTGTGCTTGTATATTCGTTTTTATTTGCTACCGGAAAATTAATTTTCGGTGAATTCTCCTTAGGTATAATTTATTTGATTGTTTCCGGAATTGCGATATTTATTATTTATAAAAATCTCCAAAAGCAAAATGATTTTATCTGATAATAATTTAAGAATGTTAAGAAGTGATGCTCTGCATTTATTCAAAGATGCAATTAAAACCGTTGATTCGTATAATTCTATTATTGAACATTTAAGTTTAAAAGATAATAATTTTACCGTATCGGATATATTCGGCAAGAGGAAATTTTACGATTTAAGTACGTACAAAAATATTTATGTAGTCGGTGCAGGGAAAGCTTCTGCTAAAATGTCAGAAGCTGTTGAAGCTATTTTGGGGGAAAGAATATCAACAGGATTGGTTGTTACGAAATATGGATTTTCCAATAATCAATTAAAACGAATAAAAATTGATGAAGCTGCACATCCTGTTCCTGACGAAAATGGAATTAGGGCAACAGAAAAAATTATTGAAATTTGTAAAAAAGCAAGTAAGAATGATTTGTTAATTTTTTTGCTTTCCGGCGGAGCGTCCTCATTACTAACCTATCCTGAAGCGAATATTAGTCTAAATGATTTACAGAATTTGAACCAACTACTACTCAATTCTGGTTTATCAATTCAGGAAATGAATACAATTCGTAAACAAGTTTCCAAAGTTAAAGGTGGCAAGTTGGCTGAAATAGCAAGACCTGCGGATATTTTAACTCTTGTAATTTCCGATGTGATTGGAGATAATATTGATATTATCGGGTCTGCTCCAACAAGACCAAACGACACAACTGCTGATGACGCTTTGAAAATCCTTTTAAAATACAATCTGATGAAAGAAATTCCTTCTTCAGCTAAAGATTTCATTTTGGCAAAGAGAAGTGGAAAAGATTATAATATTAACGAAAGAATTATTGATGCAGTAGAACCCGATATTTTTATTATTGCAAATAACCAAATGGCTTTGAACGGAATTAAAATCTCTGCTGAAAAATTAGGATACGATGCCGAGATAGTTCCCAATGTTTTATCGGGAGAGGCGAGAGTAACTGCGAAAGAAATTGTAGAAACTGTTTTGGTGAAGAAAATTAGCGGCGTCAAACATTGTTTTATTTTCGGCGGTGAAACTACCATTACAATCAAAGGAGGCGGAAAAGGCGGAAGGAACCAAGAACTTTGTCTCGCTGCTGCAATTCATTTGAAAGGAATGGATAATATTGTTTTATTAAGCTGCGGAACGGACGGGAATGACGGACCGACTGATGCTGCCGGTGCAATCTGCGATGGGAGAACAATTTTAAAAGCAGAAAAATTAAAATTAAACGCAGCCGATTACTTAAAAAAAAATAATTCGTATAATTTCTTTTCCAAGTTAAATGATTTGATTAAAATGCCGCCCACTCAAACTAATGTAATGGATGTAGTTATAGTTTTAACTATTTAAAACTTAAGCGAATATCTTTTAACTCAATTATTCGCGGAATAACAAGGGGCTCACTATTATCTTTCAAAGTGAAAACTTCCTTTGTAGAATTTATTGTAATTGTGAAATTTAGAATCGGTGTATTATCTTTATTCGATAAATAAATCGCAGATGATGTTCCTCGATGAACTAATTTAACAACAAAGTTTGAGTTTTCATCAACAAACTTTCCATGAGTATTTCCACTTTCAGGTTTAAGAGTAATCTCTTTGTCATGTATAATTTCTTTATTGTCATCTTCAGGTATTTCAATTTTTAGAAACTCTAATTCAGGAATGTTATATTCATTTATTTTCGTAATTATTTTATCAAGTACATTTTTAGCAATGGGTTTGTCTTGCTGAATTTTTAATTTAGTGTAAAAGTCTAATTCTTTAGCAAATTTTTCACTATTGCTTTTAATGTAGTTATATTTGTCCTCTCCCAAACCCTTGGGATTATAAACAAATTTGAATATGTCTTGTTCTTCTATTTTCATTATTTAAAAGTTTATTTTTTTAATTATAGTAGAAAAAAAATACTGATTTTGGAAAAATTGTTTTTATTTTTTTTAGTGAAATCAAGAATAACTAATAATTCCATTTTTCTAACAAGTTCTTCTTTGTTTTCTTAAGCAGATAATTTACAATTCCGTGGTATTTGGCATAAAAATCATCATTAGTCAATTCCGGTATTTGTTCTTTGATGTAAGAAAATAATCCGCTATGCATTCCGCCGTTTTGAAAATCTGTTATAATTGTCTCAAAACTTTTTGTGATTGCATCTCCCTCAAAATGGGAAAGTTTTTTTGTTTTTACATATTTGTTAATTATGGTTGATTTAATTTGCTCAAGGCAGTCTTCAAATATTTCTTTTACATAAAGATTACCCGAAATATGCTGAGGTGTTGATGTAGCCGTAGAATATTCCGAGAGCATAACATGTTTGATTTTTTTTGCCAATCTATTCAATGGAATTGCCGGGAAATATTGAGTGTTTTCCTCGAAATAGCTTAAGATTCCTTCAATCAATTCTTTTTGTTTGTTTAAAAATAATTTAATCGGAAGATTTTCAAAGTCCTTTGCTGAAATGATGTTCAAATTTACAAATTCATTTTGATTACTACGTACAATAAATATTGAACCAAGGTATGAAATTTTTTTATAATCACCTTTACGAATGATGACGGCAATTGTATTTAAAATTTTCCCGAAAAACGGATCTCTTTCTTTTAATTTTAGCGGAATAGTTTGTTCGACTCGCGAAGAAACTATTTTATTAATAAAGAATTGGGCATCAGCTTCCGTTTCCATCGGTTTACGCCATTGATTGTATGATTTTATTATTCCCAATTGCCCGTTTTCATTTTTAACGAAAAGTTGAACAATTGCTTCGGAAGCAATGTCTTCGAGAGTTTCTACATCGTTGGTTAAATTAAAAATTTTGTATGAGTTCTTTATTTTTAAGAAAGAGAAAGCCGTTGAGATTGCATAGTTAATTAAACTATTCAATTCTTTCGGTTGCAAGTTATTATTTTTTAATGATTCAAGTGTTTCCAACAGTTTCATTTTATCCCTCTTATGCAACTTAAAAAATATGCACTCAAAAAACAAAACACTTTGATTTTATATGAAAAAATTATATTTTGCTTATATTAATTACAACTAATTTAATAATAAGTAGTTACAAAAATTAACTAAAGTATAAAATACAAAAAGAGTTGTATTTTATTTAATTAAAGCAAGATACAAAGCCACAATCAGATTGAGGCAAAAATGAAATTAAGGAAAATACTCGGTGTAATAATTTTTGCAATAAGTCTTGTTTTGCTTCAAAAAATGATATTTGCAAAAAAATCGAATAAAATACAAAAACATTCAATGATAAATGTACAAATATTAAAATAGAATAGTCTTAACTCAGATTAGTAAGTGGTAATTTTTACTTGATACTTTTACCATATCTGATGTTATTTACAGTCTTCGTTGCCAATACGCACAGCATCCTTGGAGCAATTGCTCTATTACTTCTTATATAAAAGTTTTATATTACTCCGTGTAATAAAAAGGATTACGTGGGCAAGCTGAAAAAACATCAGGTGAGCAACCTGATAACCTTCGTTACAATAAGCTGAAAATTTTTTGGTATTATAATTGTATTAAACTTTTAATAAATTAAAATTTAGAAACTGAATTTTAATCGTGAAAATTCCTATTTATTTTAATTTTGGTAATAATTTTAATATATATTACTTTTTTCATAATTTGTATAAACATTTTTAGTTTTATGCCGAATATATATTCTATTTGATTATAACTGTTTTGTGCATTTTCTTTTGCACCAAAAAATAATTAAGAGGCAATTATTATGAAAAGATTTATTTACGCTTTAGTAATTTTAATAATTATTCTTATATCTTGTAAATTGCAGGATACTCCTGTTTCACCACCCGGACAAGGAACTTCCGTGTTGGATTCCTTACTTGTAACTTCTCCAAAAGCCGGCGATACGCTGAATGTAGCTTCTTCTTTTAATGTTACTTGGACAAGCAATGTTACTCAGGCTTTATCATTGGATTATTCGACGGATAATTCAAAAACATGGACTTCAATTGCAAAAAATATTGCCAATACCGGCGGTTATCTCTGGTCGCCGATTCCGGATGCACAAAGTAATCAATGCAGATTAAGAATCACTACTGCGGATAGCTCATTAGTTGCAGTTAGTTCAGGTTTCTTTTCTATTAGTAATAAAACATCAAATTCTATAAATGTAACACAGCCAAATGGAGGCGAAAGCTGGGTTGGTAACAGTAGCCAAATAATTAAATGGGTAAGTACAGGGGTTACAAAAATTAATATTGAATATACAATAAACAATGGTGTTTCTTGGACTGTGATAGATACAAATATTGCGAGTACCGGTTTTTATAATTGGGATCCTCTTCCTAATACACCCTCGACTAATGCTAGAATAAAAATTATAAATGCTGATGATAATTCTGTATTTGATGAAAGTGATAATGTTTTTACAATTGAGCCGGAATACGCGATTATTATTAGTTCACCAAACGGAGGTGAAAGCTGGCAAACAGGTTCCAGCCATTATATACGCTGGAAAACGAACCTGGGAGGCGGCACTAACGCATCATGGTCAGGGTTGCAAATCGAGCCGGAAGTTGGTGGCACTAAAAAGAATGTTAAAAAGTTGAAGATTCAAAATAATAATTCAATCAAGTCACAAAAATCATCCAAACACAATTTCAATTTAACTGGTATTAAGAATGTAAAAATAGAATACAGTATTAATAACGGTGCTGATTGGAAATCTATAGCTCCAAGTGTTGTTAATAATGGAGTGTATTTGTGGCAGTCAATACCAAACGAAAACTCATCATTATGTATAGTAAGAGTTAGTGATGCTAATGATGGAATCCCTTTTGACATATCGGATAATTCATTTACTATTTCGAGTTCATTACCTCAAGAAATTGTAGTTACCAAACCAAATGGAGGAGAGGTTTGGGAGGCAGGCACGACACAGGATATAACTTGGGAATCAACTAATGTTTCGGCGGTTAATATAGAATATACAGTAAATAACGGAGTAACTTGGACGAATCTTGTTAATAATATTCCATCAACCGGATTTTATTCTTGGAGTCAAATACCAAATACAGCGTCAACAAATTGTAAAATACGAATAAGAGATGCTTCCGATACAACAAAATATGATGAAAGCAATTCTACATTTACGATTGCACCGGAGCCGGAAATTACAGTTACCTCACCCAACGGCGGAGAAACATGGCAAGCCGGAACAAGCAACAATATTACTTGGACTTCAACGAATATTGCAAATGTAAAAATAGAATATACAATTAATGGAGGTGCTGATTGGTTTACTGTTATTGGAAGTACACCAAGTAACGGCACATTTAATTGGAACGGAGTTCCGGATATTTATTCGCAGCAATGCCGCATAAAAATTAGTGATGCCGATGATGGAACACCTGCTGACATATCCGATAATAATTTTACAATAACAAATCAAATAGTTCAGTCATTATCCATTGTATCGCCGAACGGCGGTGAAAGTTGGAGAGCCGGTTCTTTGCATAATATTTTATGGCAATCTTCGGCTATTCCTATTGTTAAGTTAGAATATACAACCGATAATGGAAACTCTTGGAATATTCTCGATACTAATTATGTAAATCTTGGCGCATTTGAATGGTCAATCCCGAACAGTATCAATTCTACACAAACAAAAGTTAAAATTAGTGATGCTTCAGACGGTGATCCTTCGGTTGTTAGTAATGGAGTATTTACTATTTCGCCACTTCCAAGTATTCGGGTTACAAGTCCCAAAGGCGGAGATGTTTATCATGCCGGTGATGAAATTACAATTTCCTGGGAATCTTCGGGAGTAGAAAATGTTGGTATAAAATATACATATACAAATGGTATCCCTGGCCCGCTTAATAATCCACCTGCATTTTTTACAGTAAATAATAAAATGCCGAATACCGGTTCTTTTAAAACAAGTTTTTCAATTCCTTCATCTGAGTATTATGTTGTAGTTTTTGATGCAGCAACTGAAAGTGGTATTCAAAATAGAAGTACCGGTAATTTTACCGTTCTGCCTCAGGTTACAAAATCTATTACAGTTTTAACACCGAACGGCGGTGAATCTTGGCTTGCAGGTGAAACACATGAAATTCAATGGACATCTGAAGGTGTTGAAAATGTAAATTTGGCATATTCATTAGATGGAGGTGCTTCTTGGACTGTAATAGATTCTACACTCGCAAGTTATGGGACATATCCTTGGCATCTTCCTTCCAATATTGCCGCATCTGATAATTGTTTGCTGAGAATATCTTCTTCTTCCGATCCTACCATTGTGGATGTTTCAAATAGCGTATTTTCAATTATGCAGTCTCAATTTGTTAGGGTTGTTGCACCGAACGGTGGTGAGCAATGGGATTATACTTCAGGGCAAACAATTCAATGGACTACCTCGCCAAGTGTTGACTCTGTAGATGTTTATTATTCTTTGGATAACGGTGCCAATTGGATTGTAGAAATAAAAGATTATCCCTCGTATGGTGCGTATGCTTGGAATCCACCTGATGTTGTTTCGTCATTACTTAGAGTTAAAGTGCAGGTTTCCGGTAATCCGTCTATTTTTGATGTTAGTGATGCTCCTGCAAGTTTGGTTTCCCCAGTACCTCCAGGACCTTTTATTACTTTAATTGCTCCATCACAAGACACAACTTGGACAATTGGAGAACAGGATAGCATAAAGTGGTTTACCCATAGAGATATTGTAAAAGTAGATATTTTACTTTCTACTGATAATGGTGCAACTTGGTCAACCATCGTATCTGGTGACACAGAAACCCCATGGGATCAGGAAAGTAATTATTTGTGGAATGTAACTGGACCTGCTACCGATGTTGCTAGAATTAAAATTGTTGGTTATGATGGAACAGGTGCCAAATTAGTTGAAGTATTAAGCGAACCTTTTAATATTGTTCCGTAACAAAATTTTAAAATGCTGTGAAAAAAGAAAAAGGCTACAATTCTTTCCCCCCGGAAGATATTGTAGCCTTTTTATTTTTTAATTGTTAAGACGCAAAAAAAAATTATTTGTTCCTTTTTTCGGAATAATAATAATTACCGTTTGAAAATTACCGTTTGAAATTAGAATTATTAAACAGTAATTTTAATATCTTATTTTTGGCGCGTTCGTCTAGTGGTCCAGGACGCCGCCCTCTCAAGGCGGAGATCACGGGTTCAAATCCCGTACGCGCTACCAACTTTTCGGTGATTTTTCTTACCGCCTTTTTAATTATTTCTGCTTGTGTTTTTTATTTTACTACACATTTTTATTAAATTGAAATGGAAAAATTATTCAATCGGGAATTATGAGATTTAAAAAACATATTTTTGTCTGTGAAAACAAGAGAGAAGATGGTCATCCCAGAGGTTGTTGCAGCGATAAACACGGTGCGGAAATTAGGCAGCTTTTTAAAACAAAGCTAAAAACAAAAAATTTAAACATAGAATTTAGCAAATGCAGCCGGTTGTTTGGATGCCTGCGAGTACGGTGCAACTGTTGTTGTTTATCCTGACCAAGTCTGGTACGGTGGTGTAACTAAAAATGATGTGGATGAAATTATTGAAAGTCATTTGATAAATAACATCCCCGTTCAAAGGTTAATTATTAAGGATAAAAGGTTTACAAAAGAATATGAATAATTCCGAAAGCAAACGTGCAGTTGAAATTATTAATCGATTAAAAAACGAATACGGAAAAATTGAACCGGCATTGGATTTTACATCTCCGTTTGAATTGCTTATAGCTACAATACTTTCCGCACAGTGCACAGATGCACGAGTAAATATTGTAACAAAAAATTTATTTAAAAAATATAAATCACCGAAAGATTATGTGAATGTTGAAACGGATGAATTAGAGAAAGATATTTTTTCAACCGGATTCTACAGAAATAAAGCAAAAAGCATTAAAAACTGCTGTTCACAATTAATTGAGAAACACAACGGGAAAGTACCGGAAAATTTTGAAATGCTCACAAAGCTATCGGGTGTCGGACGAAAAACCGCTTCCGTTGTTGCAGGAAATGCTTTCGGTATTCCTGCAATTGCTGTTGATACACACGTAAAACGTTTATCGAATTTGCTTGGTTTTATTAATTCAAAAAATCCTGATAAAATTGAA
>Ga0114931_10011653_pt1 | contig 10364 bp, 10 predicted proteins | sample 2SBtaG_FD_89579 | JGI IMG/M metagenome (GOLD analysis project Ga0114931, IMG submission 89579) | Deep subsurface microbial communities from Kolumbo volcano to uncover new lineages of life (NeLLi) - 2SBTROV14_V59a metaG | ecosystem: Environmental > Aquatic > Marine > Volcanic | place: Kolumbo... | reverse complement strand
TTTCCTCGATGGCAGCCTGGTCGTGCGCGTAGGAGACATTGAAGCTGGCGTTCACCAGGATACCGCGGGCCAGCATCGACTTCTTGCACGCCCCGAACACCCGCCGGTCAGCGTCTCGAGCGCAGGCGAGCAGGTCGTCCATCTCCACCGGATCGGTGCCGAATGGCTTCTCGACGAGGACCTCCGCCCCCGCCCGGATGCCGCTTGCGGCGATCGCCATGTGGCTGTCGTGCGGCGTGGCGACGACCATGCCATGCGGCCGCCACTCGAGCGCCGAGTCCAGGCTGGGAAAGACCTTGGCGCCGTGCGCCCGCCGGGCGGCATCGCGGCGGGCGGGATCGGGGTCGAACACGCCGACCTCTCCAAAAGATGCGGCATTTCCGACGTGGCGCAGGCCGATCGAGCCGCACCCGACGTTTAACAGTCTCATTCGAGCACTCCGGGCGCATGGAAGCGCGCGAGCTCCAGGTCCGCCGCATCGTCGATGTCGATCGACCGTTCGCGGGGCATTACGTGGACCCGCATCGGCGTTCCGTAAAAGCTACCCGTCCGGCGAAAGGCGTCGATGCGCGTCGCGTAGGTGCTTCCATTGTCGACCACTAGCCGGCCGATCTCCGACGCTCTCTTGTCGACGAGCGCGGGCAGGAATGGCACTACCGAGCCGTCCGCATCGAGACGCAGCGCTTGGTGAGGCGGTTGCAAGTACTCCGAAGCCGCGAGGGCGAAGTCCGCCCCTTCGTTGCGGACCAGGGAAACCACCCGGCGGATGTCCTCGGCGCGGCGCAACGGCGCGGTCGCATACAGGCAGCAAAGAATATCGTAGCGACGACCAGCCTCCTCCTCGCGCGCGATCAAATCGAGGCAAACATCCCGCACCATCGCCGCATCGCTCGCCAGTTCATCGGGGCGCGCAACAACCTCGGCGCCGAACCGTTTCGCGGTTTCGGCGATCTCCCGATCCTCGGTGGAGACGATGACGCGATCCAGTACGCCTACCGCGTACGCGGCCTCGATCGTCCAGGCAATGATCGGCTTGCCGTGGAACTCCACGATATTCTTGCGCGGCAGACGCTTAGAGCCGCCGCGCGCCGGAATCACCCCGATGACTGTCATCCTCGCTCGTCCCTTGAACCGCGAGCTGCTATTTCACGGCCGTGGTGAAATCGTTCCAATGGAGCTGCGTCCCGGCGTCGAGATCGCGGGCCAGCACGCGGCCAACCACCTGCTCGTAGGCATCCGCGGCGATTCCGGTGCCTGGACGCCGATAATCGAGGTCCGCCTCGGTCAACCGATAACTGGCTGGACGGGTCGTGCGCAGGTGAATGCTCCGGCGGATACTCTTGCGTTTCTCGATCTCAACCGGGCTCATGAGCCGGCGCTTGCGGCCCATCGCTCCTTCCACCTCTCGGATAACCCGAATGAAGCGTCTCATTTCATGGGGTTCGATCGACATGATATGCTCAATGCTTCGAGTCGCGCGGTCCTCGGTAATCGTTTTCTCGACCAGGTTCGCGCCCAGCGCGACCGCCGCAATGTCCATCTCCCAGCCCGGCGTGTGGTCGGAAAAGGCGATCGGGAAATCGAACATCTGCTTCAATGTCGTGATGACCCGAAGGTTGATCCCCTCGATCCGCGCCGGGTAGCCCGACGGGCAATGATGGATAATGATGCTCTCGTTTCCCTCGGCCAGAATGACGTCGACGGCGGTCTCCACCTCGCCGATGGTGGAGTTTCCGGTGTCGAGCTGCAGGCACATTCCGGTCCGCGCGGCGCGCCGGATCAGCGGAATATGATTGATGTCGCCCGATGCAATCTTGATCGAATCGCACCCAAGCTCCTCGAGCAGGTCGATCTCGTCCTCGAAGCCGACCGTCGCGAAGAAGGCAAGTCCAAGCGTGTCGCAGTGGCGCTTGAGGGCACGCCATTCGTCATGGCTCATCGCGCGCCGAGCGAGCAGGTCGTATAGCGGTTCCTGAATCGTTTCGGTCGCGCCGGTTTCTCGGTCGACCAGCACGTCGTAGACGAACATGACCGATCTGTCGTGGACCAGCCGATCAGGATCGAGAATCTGGAACTTGACCGCGTCCGCCCCCGCCTCGGCGGCGTGGGAGACGAGCCGTTTGGCCGAATTGAGCCCATCGTGAGTTGGGCCCGCTTCGAAGGTAATGAAACAAGGCTGCCCGTCGTCGACCAAACGATTTCCGAATTCAACCATGGCTCGGTCCACCGTCGTGCTTGTTGATCCGTTCACCCCGCGGTGATCGCCCACGAGAGCGCCGCGACCACGCGCTCGACATCGGCTTCGCCCATGGCGGCGAACAGTGGTAGCGACAGAACTCGTTCATAATAGGCGCTCGCCCCCGGTAGCTCGGGTGTATCCACCCGCTTGTCCCAGTAGGGCTGCAAGGGCACGGGTATGTAGTGAACCTGCGTGCCAATCCCCCGCTCGCGAAGCCGGGTCATGACCGTATTCCGGTCGACCTCTGCGCCAACGAAGTCGACGAGCACCGCCATCAAGTGCCAAGCCGGCCGCTGGTCGGGCAGCCGCCGAACCGGCCGGACCGTCGGCGCAAGGGCCTCGAGCGCCGTTTCGTACAGCGCTACGAGTTCGCGCCGCCGCGTGACGAACCGGTCGAGCTTGGCGAGCTGGCTCCTGCCCAGGGCGCAATGGATATCCGACGCCCGGTAGTTGAGCCCGAGCGCCTGCATCTCATGATACCAGAAATTGACCTGCCCGTTGGGCGCGGTAGCGCGGTCCTGGTCGCGAAAGGCTGCTGGATCGCGCGTGATGCCATGGTTGCGCAACCGCCGAAGCCGTTCCGCCATTTCTCCGTCGTTGAGCGTAATCGCGCCACCTTCGCCCATGGTAATGGTCTTCACCGGGTGGAACGAGAACACGGTCAGGTCGGACCATCGGCAAGCGCCAACCGGAACCGGGTTGCCATCATCGTCGTTCACCGCGCCGCCAATGGCATGGGCCGCGTCCTCGACCACTGCAATCCCGTGACGCTTGGCAACGTCGGCGAGGGAGGCCATCGGCGCGCATTGGCCGTTGAGATGGACCGCGAAGACCGCGCGCGGACGACCGCGCGCGCGCGCGCGGGAGAGCGCTTCCTCCAGCTCGTCGGGACCAAGAAGTCCTGTCGTCGGATCGACGTCGGCAAAGACGACACGCGCACCGGCGAGAGCCGGACCGTTGGCGGTGGCCATGAACGTGATCGCCGGAACGATCACGACATCGTCCGGTCCGAGCTCGAGCCCGAGCGCCGCCAGATGGAGCGCGGCGGTGCCGCTGGCGCAGGCCACGGCTTCTCTGCCGCCGGTGCGCGTGGCGAGCGCCGCCTCGAACGCGGGCACTGCCGGTCCGGTCGTGAGATACTCACTGCGTAGCACCGCCGCGACCGCGGCCACGTCATCGTCGTCGATCGAGTGCTTACCGTAGGGAAGAAACATCAGCCGCGCTCATCAGGCATGGCCGTGAGTTTTCAGAAGCTCGCGAATGTCTTCGATGCTTAGCCAATGATCGTTAAGCTCGCTGGAATAACCGAAGTCTTCCGGAACCCGCGGGCAGCCCTCGTCGGCGAACGACTCGCGCATGAACATCCTGGCGGCCGGCTCCATAACATAGCGGTCGCCGAGGTCGAGTGTCGTGCGCGCGTCTTCCTTGGAGATCATGGCCTCGTGGAGTTTCTCGCCGGGGCGGATGCCGACGATCTCGCGCTCGAGATCGGGCGCCATGGCGTCCGCGATATCGGTAATCCGCACGCTTGGAAGCTTGGGAACGAAGATTTCGCCGCCACGCATGCTGACAAGGCTCGATAGAACGAAATCCACGCCATCGAGAAGCGTGATGATGAATCGAGTCATGCGGCGGTCCGTGATCGGCAGGGCTTTCGCGCCGTTGTCGATGAGTTGGCGAAAGAACGGGACAACGCTACCCCGCGACCCGAAGACATTGCCATAGCGGACCACGGCATACCGCACCCGTGTTGATCCGGCGAGGTTGCCCGCCGCGACGAAAAGCTTGTCGGCGGCAAGCTTGCTTGCCCCATAGAGGTTGATCGGGCTACACGCCTTGTCGGTCGACAAGGCGATCACGCGCTTGACTCGATGTGTCATCGCGGCGCGAATGACGTTCTCGGCGCCGATGACGTTCGTGCGAATGCACTCGAACGGATTGTATTCAGCCACCGGCACCTGCTTGAGGGCCGCAGCGTGAATGACGTAATCGACATCGCGCAGAGCCATCTCCAGTCGCTTCTCGTCGCGCACGTCGCCGATGAAGAAACGCAGCACTTCCTGATTGCAGAACTCCGGTCGCTGCTGCATTTTGGTTTGTTTGTACTCGTCGCGAGAGAAGACGATGAGCCGCTTTGGCACGGCTATCTGGAGAACCCGACGAACGAACTCCTGGCCAAACGAGCCGGTTCCACCCGTGATCAGGACGCTCGCGTCGGCGAACATCCGGCGAAGCTCTTCAAGGTTCGCCCCGCTCGGCGTAAAGCGAGTCGTCGGCTCGCCACCGGTGGTGGCGGCATTATCGGCGCGAAAACGGGTGCTCATCGTGCCTCGGCCCGAATGGTCCGGTATCACCGGTATCATGAGTATGCGCGCAAGGGGAATCCGCGAAAGCATATCCGCAAAGGGACTTGCGAAGCGGCCACGGGGTGGCGCCGCTTGGCGGTGAGTCCCCGCAAGCCCTCGGTATGCTCGGCAGAGGTGCTTGGATGAGAAACGCGGCCTCGACGGCGCGGATCGCAGCGATCGCACCTGTCGCATCGGTGTTCGTTCCAATATCCTCTGCCGATCGATCGTGGATGAGCATCGCCTCTATCATATGAACATCGCCTTTATCATTTCGTCTCTTGGTACCGGCGGTGCGGAGCGCGTTGCACAAGTCCTGTGCAATCAGTGGGCCAATCGAGGGCATGGGGTCCATCTGGTGACGTTCGAAGCTCCCGGGACGCCTTCGATTTACCCTCTCGAATCCGCGATCACGCGACATCAGTTGGATCTCTTGCGCGAAAGCGCCGGCATCATAGATTCGCTGGCGCGCAACGTACACCGCATTCGAAGCATCCGGCGAACTCTAGGCGAGATCGAACCGGACGTTGCGGTTGCCTTTGCGACCGAGACCAACATCCTCGCCATTCTGGCGTCGGTCGGCAGGCCCTGGCCTGTCGTGATTTCCGAACGGATTCACCCCGGGCACCATCGGATCGGTCGCCCATACTCGATCCTTCGGACGTTTACCTATCCCTTCGCCGAGGATGTGGTCGTGCAGACGAAGGAGATCGCTTCGTGGATGAAGGAGCATGTGGGCATCCACGCGCGAATTGTGCCCAACCCCGTCGATCCTCGCCGTTTCGCTCGTCGCGGGACTGCGCGGAGCCACGATTGTGCCGACGTCAAGCGTCTTGTGGCCGTCGGCCGGCTCGACCCGCAAAAGGGGTTCGACGTCCTACTCGACGCCTTTGCGCGCATCGCCGACAAGCATTCGTCTTGGACGCTCACGATTTTCGGCGAAGGGCCGGAGCGAGCCGCCCTGCAAGATCAAGCCGCGCGCCTCGGGATCGCCGAACGGGTTTCATTTCCCGGCCGGGTCGACGACATCCCTGCGAAGCTTGCCGAGACTGACCTGTTTGTTCATTCCGCTCGATACGAGGGGTATCCGAACGTCGTGATCGAAGCGCTGGCGGCTGAGTGCTGCGTGGTCGCGACCGATTGCCCTGGCGGGACGCGGGAACTGTTGCGGGACGGGCGCTACGGCATCCTCGTCCCTCCCGATGATCGCGATCACTTGGCGCAAGCGCTAGGTCGGCTCATGGCCGATGAGGCGGAACGAGTCCGTCTGGCGGGGGAAGCGCCAAAGGCCGTTGCCGGCTTGAGCCACGAGCATATCGCCGACCAATGGCTTCAACTTTTCGAGGCGCATCGAGCCGCGTGCTAAGACCACGCCGGCACGAAGAGTGTCGATCAAAAGGTTAAAGCGACGTTCGACCAATCTTGCCAACTTCATGCGGACGTTGGCCTTGCCGAAGGAGGTGGAACACTGGTCTCTGACCACGCTGCGGGAGAAGTTGGTGAAGATCGGTGCGAAAGTTGTCAGACACGGGCGGTACGTCACGTTCCAATTGGCCGAGGTTGCCGTGCCGAGGGAACTGTTCGGGAAAATCCTGGGCCTGATTGATGATCTACGACGAAGACCCGTTCCGGCGTAGGCCGAAGGGATCGACGGCGAGGTGAAAATTGCGGGAGAGATATGCCTGGATGGCGGAAAATATGGGGAAATGGCCTTCCGGTCACGGCCAACTCACCAAAATCAGGCTATTGGAAGGTGACAGAGGGATGACCATTACATCGGCAGCGCAATTTGGGTATGATTACCATGGATTTGAAGACTACCTGGGAAATATCGGTTTATAGTCGGCCTCGCGGTAGATCGCCTTCAGATCATTGTGAACTGACGTGTTGTCGGCGTCGGCGGGCTCGCCGGAAACACCGCACAGGACGACCGTCAAGACCGAAAGGCCGATTGACATCCAACGGTGCGGGGGAAGCCATTTGCGCATCGACAGACGGAATGTCATGGGCGACCACACTCCGCGGTTGAAGTTAATAGCTCGAAGTGTCGTGACAACTGCAATGGCGCGTCGAAGCTGGCGCCCGGTCGCCAATTCGCCCACGATGTGTTCAGCGTCACACATTTGTATCCGGAAAGGGGAGCGTTATGCACGCAGTGGCCTGTAATTTCGACCGCTCCTTCGAGTTCGAGCTCAGTGAAGCCGCGCTTCTGGCGATCGACATGCAGCGCGACTTCCTGGACGAGGAAGGCTATGTGGCGGCCGTCCTGGGAGCCGATATCTCTATGATGCAGGAGATCATCCCGCGTTTTGGCGCGGTCCTGGCCGCGGCGCGCGACGCCGGCATGTTCATCGTCCATACACGCGAAGGCTATCTCGCCGACGGCTCCGACATGTTGGCGATGAAGAAGGCGCGCCGGCCCGAGAACGACAGGGGACCGCTTGGCCGGTTTCTGATCCGCGGCGAGAAGGGCCAGGCCCTGATCCCGGCACTGGCGCCTCTGCCCGGCGAACCCGATATCGACAAGCCCGGCTTCAGCGCCTTCTTCCGCACCGACCTGGAGGACATGCTGCAGTCGCGCGGTATCAAAAATTTGATCCTGATGGGCGTGACGACCCAGTGTTGCGTCCACTCGACCCTGCGCTCGGCCGTCGACCTGGGCTACCGCTGCCTGACTGTCGAGGACTGCTGCGCTGCCGAGGAGCGCTCGCTGCATGACGATGCTATTGCGCTGATCTATGGCGAGAACCATTTGTTCGGCTGGGTCACGCAATCGGTGAAGCTGGTCCCGGCCCTGCTGCCGTGATGCCGACGACCTGAGGCCGCCGGTGGAATATTGGGTGCGGTCTGTGCTACCGATGCGCGCGCTCTCAACACTTCAGTCTGACTTGCCATGGTCGACGCAACGGGCACCACAAAGTCAGGACGCAAGCCGCGCTCCGCCGCACCGGCGTCCGGCAAGGTCGAGCGGGAAATGTCGTTTCAGTCCGATGATGGGCTCTGTGGTATGGGCTCGTGCCGCGCCTGGTATTCCCGGAAGACTTCCTCGCTGATCTCCATGACCCCGCCTTTCATGAGGATGTCAGTTAATTGGAGCGTGGACCGTTCCGTGGTGCTAGACGGAGTGGATGATGACGAAGAGGACGAGACGGAAGATCGCGGCGGCGCTGAAGGCGATGCCGACGACGCGCGCCCTGGCCGGATAGAACGGCATGTTGCGGCCGGGGTCCCGACACCGGCGTCGAGCACGGTCCCGTGGACGCCCTGAAAGACCCGTCGTCGCAATGATCGATTGCGCCCGGACAACCTGCGCCTCATCCTAGCCGCCATCCTCGACGCCCGCGCCAACCGTCCGGCCGGTCAATCGGCTTCTTAATGGTCAACTATCCTCAGCCGGCGAATTCGGCCCCCGCGTCGGCAAGCCATGGGAACAGGTATTCGGCGGCCCCCCGGTCGCAGTAGATGTCATGAGCCCGCCCGCCGGCCGCGTGGTGGAGAACCACGGCCGAGGCGAAGAATCCCCCGGTCGGTTCTCGTTATCTTAACGCTCGGGCGACGATCATGGAGTGGCCCGGAGAGGGCGGTGTTGTGGTCGTCGGGCATGGGCAAGGCGTCTCTTTTTCTGATCGCGAAGTTCATCGTTTCGGTGGGGCTGTTGTGGGTCATCGCCGGGCGGGTCGACGGCCGCGCGGCGTGGGCGGCGGTCGGCGGGGTGCCGGCGTCCTCGGTCTTGCTGGCGTTGCTGGCGCTCGCCTTGCAAGGGGGGGTGCTTGGCTGGCGGTGGCATCGGGTGATGGCGCTGATCGGCGGGCGGCTGCCGTTTCCGGCGGCGCTGCGCCTGACCTTCGTCGGGCTGTTCTTCAACCAGGCGTTGCCGAGCTCGATCGGCGGCGACGGCTTGCGGATCTGGGGCGCCTGTCGCCTCGGCGTCGATCCGGGCCTCGCCGCCGCGAGCGTCGTGATCGAACGCGCGAGCGGCCTGTTGCGCTGTCGCTGCTGGCGGCGCTGTCGCTGCCGGCGGTCTGGGACGGCCTCGGCGGAAGCCCGTTGGGGGCGGCCCTGCTCGCGGCCCCGCCGGTCGCGGCGCTCGGGCTCGGCCTGCTCGCGGTCGCCGACCGATGGGCGGCGGGCTGGCCGCCGCGCGGCGTGGCGCGGACCGTCTCGGCGATCGCGGAAGGCCTGCGCGCGATCGCGCGCCGACCGCGCGCGCTGGTCGAGATCGTCGCGCTCGGCGCGCTCGCCTCGATGGCCGGAATCGCGGGGGCCTATGCCCTTGGCCGCGGGCTCGGGCTCGACCTCGGTCCGGCGGCCTATTTCGCGCTCGTCGGCGGCGCGATCCTGATCTCGGCGCTGCCGCTGTCGATCGCCGGCTGGGGGCTGCGCGAGGCGGCGGTGGTGGCGCTGTTCGCCGCCGTCGGCGTCGCCGCCGACACGGCGCTCCCGATCTCGGTCCTGTTCGGGGTCGCGATGATCTTGGTGGCGCTTCCCGGCGGCGCGCTGTGGCTCGCCGGGCGGGGGCGCGCTCCGTCAGGGACGGGGAATCGGCGCGCCTGGGCCGAGCGCCGGGCGCCATGACGCCGCCTGGCCGGCCGCGCGCGCGTCTTCCTCGCTCTCGTTCTCGCCCGCGCGCGCCGGGCGCTGGCGCAGCTTGAGATCGAGGATGCTCGCGAGAAAGCCCGCGAAGATCGACTGGACGCCGAGGGCGAGCACCGTCACCGAGGGGATCACGAGGCGCATCATCCAGGTGTAGTCGAGGTCGCTGAACGCCGCGTCGCCCCACAGCTTGACCGCCCAGGCGATTCCGCCGAGGCCGAACAGCATCATCGCGAGGCCCGCCGCGACGGCGCGCTCCAGCGATACCAGCCTCTGATAGAGCCGAAAGCCCCGGCTGTCGGGCAGCAGCCCCTCGTTGACGGCGAAGCGCTTGGCGAGCAGGAAGAAGATCACGGTCTGGCTGCCCACCAGGATCGCCGCCATCGCGACCAGCAGGGTATGGACATCGAACACCACCGAGCCGAGGCGAAGCGGGCCGGGCAGCACCGCCGCCATGATCGCCGCGCCGAAGCCCGCCAGCGCCAGGCCGGGGTAGAGGAACAGCCAGCGCGGCGCGTACATCAACAGGAAGCGCAAATGACGCCAGCCATCGCGCCAACTGCGCAAGTGCGGCGGTCGGCTGCGCCCGTCGGGGGAAAGCGTGGTCGGAACCTCGGCGATGCGCAAGCCCCCGAGCGTCGCCTTGACGACCATCTCGGAGGCGAACTCCATGCCCGTCGTGCGCAGATCGAGCGCCTCGATCGCGGCCTTGTCGAAGCCACGCAGGCCGCAGTGGAAATCGCGGATCGGGCTCTTGAAGAAGATCCGGCCGATGCGCGTGAGCACCGGGTTGCCCAGATAGCGGTGCAGCGCGGGCATCGCCCCGGGCGAGATCCCACCCTTGAAGCGATTGCCCATGACTAGGGCGTAGCCCGCGCGCAGCGTCTCGACGAAGGGATCAAGCGCCGCGAAATCGTAGCTGTCGTCGCAGTCGCCCATGATCACGTAACGCCCGCGCGCGGCCGCGATCCCACCCATCAGCGCGGCGCCGTAGCCGCGCTCGGCGACCGCGACGACGCGCGCGCCACGGGCGCGCGCGATCGCCTGGCTGCCGTCGCTGCTGCCGTTGTCGGCGACCAGAAGCTCGCCGGCGATGCCGCTTCGGCGCAGATACGCCGCCGCCTTGTCGAGGCAGCGGCCGAGGGTTTCCGCCTCGTTCAGGCAGGGCATGACAATCGAAAGCTCGA
>Ga0114931_10011652_pt1 | contig 10364 bp, 11 predicted proteins | sample 2SBtaG_FD_89579 | JGI IMG/M metagenome (GOLD analysis project Ga0114931, IMG submission 89579) | Deep subsurface microbial communities from Kolumbo volcano to uncover new lineages of life (NeLLi) - 2SBTROV14_V59a metaG | ecosystem: Environmental > Aquatic > Marine > Volcanic | place: Kolumbo... | reverse complement strand
GACGGGCAGCAGATCGCCCAGCAGGCGAAACGCCAGCAGCGGCGCGGCCGCGCCCAGCACCAGACCAAGCACCACCCCGACCAGCCCCATAGCCATCACCTGCCCAAGCGAAAGGACGAAGATCAGCCGGCCCGGCGCGCCCAGACATTTGAAGGTGGCGATGGCACGGGTGCGCCCGGCCAGCCAGGCCGCGGTGGCGCTGGCCACGCCAACTCCGCCAATTGCCAAGGTGGTCAGCGCCACCAGGGTAAGAAAACGGCTCAGCCGCTCGACAAAGCGGCGCACCCCCGGCGCGCCGTTGCGCCGGTCGCGCAGCCGCCAGCCGGCATCGGGAAAAGCTTCAGTCAGCGCCGCCTCAAAGGTGGCCAGATCGGTCCCCGGCGGCAATTTTATGCGGGTGTCATAGCGCACCAGACTGCCCGGGCGGATCAGGCCGGTCTCGCCCAGGCTGGCGCGCGCCACCATCAGCCGCAGGCCGATGGTAAAGCCATCGGCGGAGCGGTCGGGCTCGTGGCTGATCACCGCGCGGATAACATAGTTCACCGCCCCCACCGCCAGCCGGTCACCCGGCGACAGGCCAAGCCGGGCGAGCAGCGCCGGTTCGGCGGCGGCTCCCCAGCGGCCGTCTATCTTGGCGAAAACATCGCCGCGCGCCAGTCCGGGCGCCGGCGCGCCATGAAGCCGCAATGTCAGCGTGCCATAAAGCGGATAGGCGCCGTCGACCCCCTTGAGTTCGACCAGCGAATGGCGCTCGCCGGTAATCGTGCGAGCCATGGCGCGCAACTGGACGGCCTGCGACAGCTGACCGGCGCGGGCCAGCCAGGCGCGCTCATCCGGCGAGGGCGGACGCTGGCTCAGGCGCAACTCGACATCCCCGCCCAGCAGGGCGCGGCCTTTCTGTTCAAGCCCGCTCAAGATCGACTGGCGCGCCGTGCCCACCGCGGCAATCGCCGCCACCCCGAGGGTGACGCAGGCGATGAAAAGACGAAAGCCGGAAATTCCGCTGCGCAGCTCGCGGCGCGCCAGCCTGAACGCCAGGCGCATCATCCCTCCACATCCGATCCGGCCGGGGCGGTCACCAACCGGCCATCGCGCAAATGCACCACCCGGTCGCAGGCCGCGGCCAGGCTGGGGTCATGGGTGATCAGCAGCAGCGTGGCGCCGCGGGCGCGATGCAAATCGAAAATCAGCCGGATGATCGCCTCGCCGGTGCGCTGGTCGAGATTGCCGGTCGGCTCGTCGGCCAGCAGCAGCGCCGGGTTTGGGGCCACGGCGCGGGCGATGGCCACGCGCTGCTGCTCGCCGCCCGACAGTTGCGCCGGATAATGGCCCAGCCGGTCGCCCAGTCCCACCGCCTCGAGCTCGCGCCGCGCCACCGCAAAAGCATCGCGCCGGCCAGCCAGCTCCAGCGGCACGGCGACATTTTCCAGCGCCGTCATGGTCGCGATCAGGTGAAACGACTGGAACACAATGCCCAGCCGGCCGCGGCGAAAGCGGGCCAGCGCATCCTCGCCCAAAGCCTGCTCGTCGGGGCCGCAAAGCGTCACCCCGCCAACCCGCACCAGGCCGCCGCTCGGCCGCTCCAGCCCGGCGATCACGCCAAGCAGGGTCGATTTGCCCGAGCCCGACGGCCCCACCAGCCCCACCGCCTCACCATCCGTAAGGGTAAAATCAATTCCGCGCAGGATCTTGACCGGCCCGGCCGAGCTGTTCAGTGTAAGGTGAAGGTCGCGCAACTCTATCATGTTGGCCTGTCCGATCGGGAGCTGAAATACCTATGGCATATGGCTTGTCGCGCTTCCAGTTCAATCACCTGACCAAACACCTGATATGGCCGCTGGTGCTGCTTATCGTCACCAGCCCGCCGGCGCTGGCGGCGCAAAAACTGATCATCGCCTTTGGCGACAGTCTGACCGCCGGGCTCGGTCTGGCCCAAAACGAAGCCTTCCCCGCCCGCCTCGAGGCCGCGCTGGCCGCCCGCGGTATCGCCGCGCGGGTCGAGAACGCCGGGGTTTCGGGCGACACCACGGCCGGCGGCCGGGCGCGGCTGGGGTGGATTTTAGGTGAGCGCACCCCCGATCTGGTGATTCTCGAACTGGGCGCCAATGACGCCCTGCGCGGCCTGCCGCCCGAGGCGGCGCGCGATAATCTGGCGGCCATGCTGGCACTGCTCAAGCGCCGGCGCATTCCGGTACTGCTCGCCGGCATGCTCGCACCGCCCAATCTGGGAACCGGTTACGGCGCCGCCTTCAATTGCCTCTATCCGGCGCTGGCGCAAAAATACGCGGTGCCGCTCTATCCCTTTTTTCTCGACGGCGTGGCCGGCAAGCCGGCGCTCAACCAGGCCGACGGGCTGCATCCCACCGCCGCCGGGGTTACGGTTATTGTCAAACGGATTATGCCCTGGGTTCTGGGCGCCTTAAATGTTACGGAGTAGATCATGGTGCGGCTTTTTATCGGCCTGCGGCCGCCATCCGGGCCTCGCGCGCAGCTTGGCCGCCTGATGACCGGCCTGCCCGGCGTGCGCTGGCAGCGCGACGACCAGCTTCATCTCACCTTGCGCTTTATCGGCGAAGTGGAAAACAGCCTGGCCGACGACATCACCAGCGCGCTGGAGACCGTCGCCGCCCCGCCACTGGCGCTGCATCTCGACGGTGTCGGGCTTTTCGGCACCCTCAAGCGCCCACGTCTGCTCTGGGCCGGCATCGCTCCCAGCGACCGGCTGCGCGCGCTGCATGACAAGGTCAGCCACGCCCTGCACCCTCTCGGCCTGACTGCCGACGAGCGCAAATTCGCCCCCCATATCACCCTGGCCCGCTTCAAGAACAGCGCCCCAGCGCGGCTGGAGCGCTATGTGCAGGCCCACGCCGCATTGACCGGCCCGCCCTTTGCGATCGAGGAATTCATCCTGTTTTCAAGCTTCCTGTCCCACACCGGCGCGATCTACAAGCCGGAGGCCCGCTTTACCCTGCGCGAAAAGGGCGCGTGATGTCCTATGCCGCGACCCTGACCATTTTGGCGCTGGCGCTGGCGGTGACCGTTTTCGCCAACCTGCGCGCGCGCCGGCCGCCCGAGCTGGGCCGCATCCGCTGGCTGCCCTATAGCGGCCTGCAATTCGTCGGCATTTTGGTGATTGTCCTGATGCTGGCCCATCTGGTCACCCTGGGCACCGGCCGGCCCTTTGTCGGGCGCGGCGGTTTTTAAAAAATCAACTCATGCGGTGGCGGAACAGCCAGGCGGCGCCAGCCAGGGTGACCACGCCGATCAGGGCCATCGGCCAGAGCTGGGCGTAAATCAGCGGCGCCGGCAGGCCCTCAAGAAAGGTTCCACGCACCACCACCAGAAAATAGCGCATCGGGTTGATCAGCGTCAGATGCTGGATCGCCCGCGGCATATTGGCCACCGGGGTGGCGAAACCGGACAGGATCACCGCCGGCACGACGAACAAAAATGCGCCCAGGATCGCCTGCTGCTGAGTGCGGCAGATCGCCGAAATCATCAGGCCGACGCCGATCACCGCCAGAAGATAGACAAACAGGCCGACATAGAGCAGCGTCAGACCACCGCGCAGCGGCACCCCGAACCAGAACGCCGCTACCGCGATAATGACCGAGCCCTCCACCAGCCCGATCACCAGCGCCGGCACCGATTTGCCGATCAGGATTTCGACCGGCCGAAAGGGAGTGACCAGAAGTTGCTCGAAAGTGCCGACCTCGCGCTCGCGGGCAATCGTCAAAGAGGTCACCACCATGGTCACCACCAGGGTCAGCAGGGCAACGATGCCGGGCACGATAAACCACTGGCTTTCCAGATTGGGGTTGAACCACGAGCGCACCACCAGCCGGGCGGGCGGCAGGGGCTGGCCATGGGCCTTGAGCCAGGCGATATTGAAATCGGCAACAATGCGCCCGGCGTAACCCAGAATGATCAGGGCGGTATTGGACTCGCGGCCATCGACAATAAACTGGACCATACCCCCTTTCCCCCCCTTCAGGTCGCGCGAGAAATTCTGCCCGACATGGACCACCAGGCTGGCCTTTTTGGGGTCGATCACCTCGCGGATCTGGCCCTCGCGTGACAGATGAGCCACGATATCGAACGAGGGCGAGCCCGCGAAACGGGCGATCAGGTTGCGGGCGGGCTGCCCGGCGTCCTCGTTATAGATCGCAGTCGCCACATGGTTGACGTCGAAAGAGGCGGCATAGCCGAACACCAGAAGCTGGAGCAGCGGCGGGATGATGATCACGGCGCGGCTGCGCTTGTCTTTCCAGACAGCCAGAAATTCCTTGACGATCAGCGCCCTGATGCGACGTCCCATGGTCTCTTTCCTATTCGAGCGACTTGCGCGACTTGCGCCGGGTCAGCCCGAGAAAAATCGCCGCCATCAGAACCAGCGCGGCGCTGTCGGCCAGAATGATCGGCCAGATCGTGCCGGCGAGAAACAGGGTCTGGAGCGAGGAGACGAAATAGCGCGCCGGAATGATCCGGGTGATGCCCTGGACCACCGGCGGCATGCTGGCGATATCGAAAATAAAGCCGGACAGGATGAAGGCCGGCAGAAAGGCGATGATGATCGCCACCTGGCCGGCGACAAACTGGCTGCGCGCCAGGGTCGAGATCAGCAGGCCCATGCCCAGCGCGGTCAGCATGAACAGGGCCGAGACCAGCACCAGCACCCCCAGCGAGCCGCGCAAGGGAACATCGAACACCCACACCGCCATGGCGGTCGAGAGCACCATGCTGCCCATGCCCAGCGCAAAATAGGGGATCAGCTTGCCCAGCAAAATCTCGCCAATCCGCGCCGGGGTCACCATCAGCGCCTCCATGGTGCCGCGCTCCCATTCGCGCGCCACCACCATGGCGGTCAGCAGGGTGCCGATCAGGGTCATGATAATGGCGATCAGCCCGGGCACCAGAAAATTGCGGCTGCGCACCTCGGCGTTGAACCACACCCGCTGTTCCATGGTCACCGGCACGGTCAGCTCCCGCCCCTGGTCGCGGGCGTATTGTTCGAGCCATTTGCGCCAGGCGCCTTCCATATAGCCGGCGATGATCTGGGCCGTATTGGCGTCGGTGCCATTGACCACCACCTGGATCGGAGCGCCGACCGGCGACCAGATGCGGCGTGCGAAATCGGAGCGCAGCACCACTATGCCCATGACCTCGCCGGCGGTCAGCGCCGCCGCGGCGGCCGGACGGTCGGGCAGAAATACCGGTGCGAAATAGGGCGAGTTGACCAGCGAGACCGCAAAACTGTCGGCCGCGCTGGTCGGCGCCTCGATCACCACCGCCACTGCCACATGTTTGGCGTCCAGCGACACGCCATAGCCGAACAGCAACAACAAAACGGCCGGCAGCACGAAGGCGATCGAGATGCTGCTGGGATCACGCAAAATCTGCAAGCTCTCCTTGCGGATCAGGCCGCGCAGACGCAAGCGCCAACCGCCCGGCGGCCGCTCGCCTGGCGGCGGTGAGAGCGGGGCGTTGTCGCTGGCGGCGGTCATAGCGGATGCTCCCGGTCATAATGCTGGATAAGATCGACAAAGGCGTCGTCCAGGCTCGGCTCGGGCCGGGCCGGCGTGCGATGGGCCTGGCGCAGCTCCTCAGGCGTGCCCGCGGCAACCAGCCGGCCGCGATAGATAATGCCGATCCGGTCGCAATATTCGGCCTCTTCCATGAAATGGGTGGTCACCATCACCGTCACCCCGGCCGCCGCCATGGCGTTGATCCGGTTCCAGAACTCGCGGCGCACCAGAGGATCGACCCCCGAGGTCGGCTCGTCGAGAAACAATACCCCCGGTTCATGCATGATGGCGCAGGCCAGCGCGAGGCGCTGCTTGTAGCCCAGCGGCAGGTTTTCGCTGATCGCATCGACATAGGGGCCGAGCTGAAATTCCTCCAGCGAGGCCTCGATCTTGCGCTGGCGGACCGCCCCGTCCAGTCCGTAGGCGCTGGCGAAAAAGCGCATGTTCTGGACCACGCTCATATTGCCGTAAAGCGAGAATTTCTGGGCCATATAGCCGATACGGGCGCGCGCCGCCGCCGCCGCCCGGCGCAAATCGATATCCAGCACCAAGGCCTTGCCGTCGCTCGGCGGCAACAGGCCGCACAGCATTTTGAAGGTGGTCGATTTGCCGGCGCCATTGGGCCCCAGCAGGCCGAAAATCTCACCCCGCGTAACACTGAAGTCAATACCGTCCACTGCCGTGAAATCACCAAAACGGCGCACCAGCCCTGCAACCTTGATCACCGTCTTGCCCGATGCTCCGGCGACAGCCGGGGCAGCGGACCGCCTTGTCTCGGGGAACTGACCCCCGGGCTGGCCGGCGCGCACCAGATCGACAAAGGCATCCTCAAAAGCCGGCTCAACCGGACGCAATTGCGCCGTCCCTTCCGCCTGTTGGCGGCAATAGCGCTCCAGCGCCGCCGCCTCGCCAGTCGGGGTTAGTAGCACCCGCACATCGCGCCCCTTGACGATGGCATCGGCCACCGGCGCGAGCTGTTGCAGATCATGCAGCACCGCCCGCCGGTCGACGCCTTCAAGCCGGATGGCGAAGGTCCGGCCCTTGAGACGGGCGCCAAAAATTTCCGGCGGTCCCTGGGCCAGCAACTTGCCCTCATTGAGCAGCAAAACCTCGGCGCAGCGTTCGGCCTCGTCGAAATAGGCGGTGGCCCACAGCACGCTCATGCCCTCGCCGACCAGGGTCTGCACGATCTGCCACAGCTCGCGCCGCGACACCGGGTCGACCCCGACGCTGGGCTCGTCAAGCAACAACAGCCGCGGTGGATGAACCAGGGTGCAGCCCAGGCCAAGTTTTTGCTTCATCCCGCCCGACAGCCGCCCGGCCAGCCGGCGGCGAAACGGCCCCAGGCCGGTAAACGCCATCAGCCGGTCGATACGCTGCCGGCGCTCCGCCCCGACCAGGCCCTGAAGATCGGCGTAAAGTTCCAGATTTTCGATCACGCTGAGATCTTCGTAAAGCCCAAAGCGCTGGGGCATATAGCCCAGACGGCTCTGGATTTCCTGGGGCTCGGCAACACTGTCGAGGCCCAATACGGTGAGCGCCCCCTGGTCCGGCTTGAGCAACGCGGTGATAAGCCGCATCAAGGTCGTCTTGCCCGCTCCGTCCGGCCCGACAAGGCCAGTAATCCGGCCGCCATTGATGGTTGCGCTCAGCCCGTCCAGCGCCGTAACAACGCGCCGGCCAGGCGTAAACCGCTTGGTTACACAGTCAAGCGTAATAACCGGCGGTGTTCCTGGCACACTCACCTGCTTGCTCCCGGTGCGGGCGTCATTCAGGCGATGGGGCGGGAATCAGCCGGACCGTAACCGGCATGCCCTGACGAAGGCTGTTGTCGAGGTTTTTAACATAGACCCGCAGGCGATAAACCAGGCTGGTGCGCACTTCGCGGGTCTCGACCGTCTTGGGAGTAAATTCGGCCACCGGTGAAATGAAGCCAACCCAGCCCTCATGCGCCCGACCAGTCTCGGCACCAAGCTCGGAATCGGTGAACACCTGCGCCGCCATGCCGGGAACCACCCGGCCCAGATCGGGTTCCGAGACATAGGTGCGCACCCACACCGGATCGGACAGGGCCACCGTGTAGACCGGAGTTTGCGGCCCGACCACCGCGCCGGGCTCGACCACCCGGGTCTTGATGATCCCCGCCCCCTGGGCGTGAAGCTCGGTATAATCAAGTCGCTGGCGGGCCAGCAGCAAGGCCGCGCGGCGGGCCTTCAACTGGGCGCGAGCCTGGGCGATATCTTCGTTGCGCGGCCCTTCGATGGCCAGCGACAGAGCCTGTTCGGCCGCTTTCAGCTTGGCCTCCAGCATGGCCACCCGCGAGCGGTCATTGTCTAGCTTTTGCCGGGTGGCGAAATCGGAAAGGGTCAGTTTCTTGGTCCGTCGCAGGGTCGAGCGCGCATCCGCCAACTCGGCTTCCACCGATTTTACATCAGCCGCCGCCATCTTGATTTCCTGGGACCGGCTGCCCGCCAGCAGCCGGTCGAGAACCGACTGCTGGGCCGCCGTCGTCGCCTCGGCCGCCGCCACTTCGGCCTGATAGGTGCTGGCGTCGAGCCGGGCCAGAAGCTGGCCCGGCGTCACCCGGTCGCCCTCTTCGACCAGCATGCGCTCGATCCGCCCGCCAACATTAAACGCCAGATCGGCCTCGCGAATGTCGATATTGCCGTAAAGGGTGATCTGGCCCGAGCCCGCGTGCCGGCTCTCGCGATGTTGATAATAGGCGTAGCCCCCGGCAAGCGCGGCGATGATGAGACCCGCCAGAATGATCCGTGGCTTCTTTCCCGCTTGCATAGCCTGCTCCTTTTGGCACCTATCTCGTTCTTACAGGGGCAGCGTCCTTTATGCCTCTTGCCCTGTCAAGGATGATGCCCCCCTTGACGAAAACGCTAAAATTTATATATCGTATATCGTCGAATAACGATAAAGTAAGCTGCCATGTCCAAAAATCAAGCCGTCTCGAAAAAAAATATTCCGCCGCCGGGCCGCGCCGGTGCCGCGCCGCCTGAGAGCCCCCCCGATATGCCCGAAGCCACCGCGTTGGCCGCGCTGGCCAAGGCGCTCGGCCACCCGGCGCGGATCGGCATCATCACCCTCTTGCACCAGCGCCAGAGCTGCATCGGCTATGATATTGTCGAGGAGATCGGTCTCGCCCAGTCGACCATCTCCGAGCACCTGCGCATCCTGAAGGCCGCCGGGGTTATCACCGGCGAGATTGAACGCCCGCGGGTATGCTATTCGCTCAACCCCCAAGCGCTAACGCCCCTGCGTCACTTTCTCGACAAGGTGTCGCCGGTAGTGGACAAGGAGTAAAAGCGCCATGTCGCTGTTTGAACGTTTTCTTAGCCTGTGGGTCGCCCTGTGCATCATCGCCGGCATCGCTTTGGGCCATTTTTTCCCCGGCCTGTTTCATCTCATCGGCGGCGCCGAGATCGCCCAGGTCAATCTTCCCGTCGCCGTGCTGATCTGGCTGATGATCATCCCGATGCTGATCAAAATCGACTTTGGCGCCCTGGCCCGGGTGCGCGAACACTGGCGCGGTATCGGCGTCACCCTGTTCGTGAACTGGGCGGTCAAGCCGTTTTCGATGGCCGCCCTGGGCTGGTTTTTCATCGGCTTCGTGTTTCGCCCCTATCTGCCGGCCGACCAGATCGACAGCTATATCGCCGGCCTGATCATTCTCGCCGCCGCGCCCTGCACCGCCATGGTGTTCGTGTGGAGCAACCTGTCCGACGGCGAGCCCCATTTCACCCTCAGCCAGGTGGCGCTCAACGATTTGATCATGGTCGTTGCCTTTGCGCCGATTGTCGGTTTCCTGATTGGCCTGTCGGCGATTACCGTGCCGTGGGAAACCCTGTTGCTGTCGGTCGGGCTTTATATTGTGGTGCCGGTGGCGCTCGCCCAGATCATTCGCCGCCAGGCGCTGGCCGGCGGCGGGCAGGCCCGGTTGCACCGGCTGCTGGACCGGCTGCAACCGCTCTCGCTGATTGCGCTGTTGACCACGTTGGTGCTTTTGTTCGGCTTTCAGGGTGACCAGATCATCGCCCAGCCGACGATCATTGCCCTTATCGCCATTCCCATTCTGATCCAGGTCTATTTCAATTCCGGCCTCGCCTATCTGCTCAACCGGGCGGTCGGCGAGGCCCATTGCGTGGCCGCGCCCTCGGCGCTGATCGGGGCGAGCAATTTTTTCGAACTGGCCGTGGCCACCGCGATCAGCCTGTTCGGCTTTGACTCGGGCGCCGCGCTAGCCACCGTGGTCGGCGTGCTAATCGAGGTGCCGGTCATGCTGTCGGTGGTCAAAATCGTTACCGCAACCAAGGGCTGGTACGAACGCCGCCCGGCGCGGGCCCGGACCCGGGCGGGCAGCTGATCGCATGCGGCTGCACCTTCTGGCCATCGGCCGCCTGCGCGCCGGCCCGCAGCGCGAGTTGTTCGCCCAATATGCCCGCCGTCTGCCCTGGCCGTTGAGCGTGCGCGAGATGGAAGCCCGGCGCGCCAGCGGCCGGCGGCGCGACCACGAGGCCGCCCTGTTGCTCGAGGCTGTTCCCAAAGGCGCCGTGCTGGTCGCCCTCGATGAACGGGGAGCGACATGGAGCAGCGAGGCTTTCGCGCGCCAGATCGGCGCCTGGCGCGACGATGGCCTGGCCAATCTGGCCTTCGCCATCGGCGGTGCCGACGGTCATGGCCAGGCCCTGCTGGCGCGCGCCGATGTCACCTTGTCGCTGGGGGCGATGACCTGGCCACATCTGCTCGCCCGGGTTATGCTGGCTGAACAGCTTTACCGCGCCAGCGCAATTCTCGCCGGCCACCCCTATCATCGGGCCTAAACCAGCATTT
>Ga0114931_10011651_pt1 | contig 10364 bp, 6 predicted proteins | sample 2SBtaG_FD_89579 | JGI IMG/M metagenome (GOLD analysis project Ga0114931, IMG submission 89579) | Deep subsurface microbial communities from Kolumbo volcano to uncover new lineages of life (NeLLi) - 2SBTROV14_V59a metaG | ecosystem: Environmental > Aquatic > Marine > Volcanic | place: Kolumbo... | reverse complement strand
CCGATACCCAGCATTGAGCGTCCTTCTGGGCATCATTGTCACTTCGGTGGTCGCCGCCGCGCCGCGGAGCCAGTTTACTTACAAAACCGTGGGCGACCGTAAACTCGCGTTACACGTGAGTTATCCGTCCGATTGGACGCCAGCCGATCATCGCGCGGCGATTGTTTTCTTTTTTGGTGGCGGCTGGACGAACGGGAAAGTGGAACAGTTTCTTCCACAGGCGACCTACTTGGCGAAACGTGGGATGGTATCCGTGCGCGCGGACTATCGCGTCAAGAGCCGTGACAACGTGACCCCGGACAAGTGTGTCGAGGACGCAATCAGCGCTATCCGCTGGGTGCGCGGCAACGCGAAACGACTTGGCATCGATCCGAACCGAATTGTCGCGTCGGGTGGTTCCGCCGGCGGCCATCTGGCCGCATGCACCTACTTTACGGAAGGAATCAACGCGCCGACCGACGATTTGAACGTTTCGCATCAGCCCAACGCGATGCTCCTCTACAATCCCGCGCTCGACATCATCGGACTCGCGGAGTCTGATCGCAAGCAGCATGCCAAGGGACTGGATCGCGCGACGATGTTGAAACTGTCGCCGCTGCGCCTCATGCAAACGAAATTTCCACCCACGTTGATCCTCGACGGTACGGCGGACTTTCTGTACGACCAAAACAAGGCGTTCGTCGACAAAGGCAAGAAACTCGGTGCACCAGTCGAAGTGTATTGGGCCGAGGGAGCGAAGCATGGGTTCTTCAATCGCTCGCCATGGCTCGAGAAAACGACCGAACGAGTGGATCAGTTCCTGCAGAAGATCGGGTATCTGGAATCAGGCACTCCCGTGCCATTGCCCAAAAAATAATGCTGAAGACAAGGATTGAGCCGAGAGGCCGTGAACCGCCAAGAAAAAAAGAGAGGCCTCTGGATGGCCAAGAAGCAAAAGAAGCTGGTACGCCCCCACTCGAAACAGGCCGATGCGGCGACCGCCCTTGACTATCGACCGCCGCGGCCACGACAGTACCGGCCACACATCGGCGTGATTGGATGCGGCGGCATCGTGGAAACGCACCTCGAGGCCTATCGCAAGGCACGGTACCGAGTCGTTGCGTTTGCCGATCCCATCCTCGATCGGGCGCGGCAGCGACGCGATCAGTTCTATCGACGCGCGGACGTGTACGACTCGGCCGAAGAACTGTTGGCACGACCCGACATCGAGGTCGTGGATATCGCCACGCACCCCGAAGCACGTGTCACACTGATCGAACGGGCCATCCGTGCCGGTAAACACGTGCTGAGCCAGAAACCGTTCGTAACCGATCCCGCGGTCGGCAAACGGCTGGTCGCGATGGCCAAACGCAAGCGGGTGAAGCTGGCGGTCAATCAAAACGGCCGGTGGGCGCCCCACGTCAGCTATGCTCGGCAAACGATCGCGAACGGCCTGCTTGGCGAAGTGTCCAGTGTCGACCTGTCCGTGCACTGGGACCACAATTGGTGCGCCGGCACACCGTTCGATCGGGTTCGCCATCTGGCCCTCTTTGACTTTGGCATCCACTGGTTTGACATGGTCCACTGCTACATGGGGAACCAAAAGGCACGCACCGTGTTCGCCGCGACCTGCCGGACGAGAAATCAGCGGGCAAGACCCCCTCTTTTGGCGCAGGCCGTGATCCAGTTCGCACGCGGCCAAGCGACGCTCGTTTTCCGCGGGGATACGCAACAAGGCCCGCGGGACCGGACCGTCATCGTCGGTTCGCTGGGCACGCTGATTAGTAGTGGACCCGACCTGAATTCACAGACCGTGACACTTTACGCAGATGGTGCCACCGTAACCCCACGTCTGCGGACGCACTGGTTTCCAGACGGCTTTGATGGCACGATGTCGGAGCTACTTTGCGCGATCGAAGAGGACCGCGAGCCAAGCAATTCAGCGCGTGACAATCTCCACTCCCTGGCGTTGTGCTTCGCTGCCATGCGAAGTGCCGATACCGGTCAAGTCGAGTCCGTATAGATAGGGCTGGTTTTGCCCCACTAAAAGTGGGGCAGTGTCGACGATCACCCCATCGTCCAAAATTAGTTCGCCTCCGACCCGCGAAGTCCGTAGAATGCAAGCGGGACAAGGTAAGAGGAGGCATAAGAATGGATACGGAACGACGAGGTAGTAAGATCTTCCGGCCAACACCGCACGAGATTCGCATGGCTTGCGAGCGGATCCAGGAACGCTGGAGCCCACGCGAGCGTCAGAAAAGGTCGGGCCGGCAAAAAGACGAGCACTGGACGCCGCCGTTGGTGATCACCGATTGGTTTGGCACCGATTCGTCGTCCATCACCGATGACGCTTCGTTCGGCTGATTCAACCGGGCTACTCCTTCCGCGGCCAGACTTCGCGTTTGATCGCTCCGGCGTGCAGCCCTTGAAATGGGCCGGCGGTCGGGTTGGCTCGATCGCGTGATTTGCCAAAATAGTCCGTGTCGACACACAACGCGGAGTCATCCGCATTGACGAACGGCAGTCTGCCGACCGCCGTCTTGCCAAGCAGCTTGGTGGTGACGAGTTTTCTTGGGCCACCGTTCCAACGCGCGTCCCAGGTGAGTTTCAAGGACACGACATCGTCCGTTGCAAGCAACTGGAAATCCGGATCGATCTTTGGCTTGGCGACGGGATGCGTGTCGAATTTTGAAGGACTCGCGCCATCCAGATAGACATTGCCGTCGATAAAGCACGGATAATGCGCCTTGTCGTAGACTTTGAGTCCATGGCCGCGCACGAAGATGTTGTTATAGAACCGGTCGTCGCCGCCCAGCGTTTTGCTGAGTCCCGCGACTTGCGTCGAGTGCGCCGCGAGATAGGGTGTATCGCGGTGCGTTTCCGGACGAATGCTCACGTCTCCGCCAACGAGGTTGTGCACGAAAGCGCCGCCTTCGGACATGCTCCGGATGGCCGTCGGGGACAACAAGATATTGTTGTCCACAAGGAACGGGCCATGGTCCACTTCCGCAAACAGATCGTCGGTGGTGTTGTTGTAGCACAGGTTGCCGGAAATCCGTGTTCCCTGTGCCATCCAGTCCATCCACATGCCGCGTCCCGCGTTGTGAATGCGGTTTCGCGCAATCAAGGTATCGACCGCGCCATGGAATTTGATGCCGGCCATTTCCGCGCCGGAGAAGAGCCGTTTCGTCCAGATATCAAAAATATCGTTATCCGTTATCTGACTGAACACGCAGCCCATGCTGCCGACGACCCCCGCCTGTTCGCAGTTGGAGATCCGGTTCTTGCGAACAATGTGGTGACCAATTTTCTCCTTGTTCCAACCGTTGGCCAGGGCACGCTCGATTGTCTTGACGTAGCCGACCGCCGTGTTTTGTGAGGTATTATCCCACTTGTCGCCGTATTTGCCGAGTGCGACGCCGACACAGATGGAATAGCGAATCGTATTGTTCTCGATGATCCAGCCTTTGCTCCAGTGCGTCCCGATCAGACCCATCTGCTCGGCCGTTGGCGGCGCCCAGGGGGTGGCCGCGTGCTCCATCGTAAAGCCGCGCACGGTCAGGTAGTTCACTCCTGGCTTCGCCGGATAAAAGACCGTCTGGCGAACATTGATCTCGATGCCGTTCGTGTTGGGATCGACACCTTTGAACTGGGCCCAGATCGTCGTCTCGTTCGCATCCACCTGCCCGAACCAAAGGGCCTGGTCGCCGACCGGTTTGCGCACAGCGTCCAGACTGGCGGCCTCGGTCAACCAGTGCCCGTCCACGTAGACGGCCCCGGTGTGGTGTTGGCGACCGCGGGGATTGAACCAATCGCCATGAATCAAATCACGATACGGATTGAACTTGCCGAAAAAACTGTTGGGCAACACGACCTTCCAGGTGTCGCCTTGGACCTTTTGCCAGCCTTTGATGATCTCCGAGCCTTTGATCAGGACACGCGCGCCCGGCGCGGCCTGGTAGACGATTCGCGTGCTGTCCGACGAACCGCCGCGCGGCGGCGTCACGCGCTCGCGATAGACGCCGGCGTGAACCGTGATCGTGTCACCCGGCCGCGCCACCGCCGCGGCCTTGCCGATCGTGAGATAGGGACTCTGTGCGGCGCCCGAATTCTCATCCGCGCCCGACTTGGCCACGTGGATCTCCCGAGCCGACCCGAGTTGCGCGAGCACCAGCACGCTCAAACATGCGGTGAGTACCGTTGACTGTTGCCTGAAATACATGCCGTGGTTCCTCCCGTTGCCGCTGCAAAACGAACGGTCATTCGTAGTCGAGAGGTTTATTGTCTCAGAATCTCGCCCGAGACTCAACGCCCAAGATGGCTCCGAATTCGCCTGCGGCAATGGGCGTCTTCACCCACGTCACATTGAAGGCATAGTGAAGCCCGGACGAAATGATGTGGATGATACCGTCCGGCGTCTGGCATCCGGACAGATAGCCGCGCGGCTCGGCGTGCGTCGCGTCGAACGTAACGTCACCGGTCAGCGTCACACCGGTCAGCTTTCGCGGGGGGCCACCCGGCGTGACCGGTTTGCGGCAGGACCATGTTTTTCCATCGTCGAACGACAGGGCCGCGAACATGCCGAAGATCCGCCGCCGCTGGCCCGCGGCGTCGGTTACGTACATGGCCGGTGCCAGCGCCGGCACCAGACGATACTTGAAGAAATCGTGCGTGAAGGAGACCAACAACAAAGGGCCTTCGCGCAGTCGCATCAAGACCAGCCGCTGGTTTCCGCCGATCGGCGGGAACGGGCTAGCCGAGTAGGTCCAGGTTCGGCCCATATCCGGCGAGATACTCATCGGCATGTGCCCGTCGATGTTGTTGCCACGCCCGAACGCCATCAGACGACCATCACTCAGCTGCACGACGCCCGCGTGGATACCGGCGATCGAACCACCATGGCCCCCGGCCTTGAAATCAGGAACGCTCGTATCGGACGCGGGATCATGCCATGTCCGACCGCCGTCCTTGGAAATGTGGATCGCCGTTCCGCCGCTGCCGCCCGGCACCGCATCGCATGGTAGCACGATCCAGCCTTCCCGGGTCTGAAAAACGGACTCGACCGGCATATGCCGCAGCCCATGTTCGGGATTAATCAGACGCGCCGTCGACCAGGTGGCGCCGCTGTCGGTCGACGTCCTGAGGATGGTTGCCAAGCTTCCCCAGGTCCCGGCGGCGGACAGCCCGTTGAAATGATAAAGGGTTCCCTTACCGTCCGCCCAGAGCGCCGGCGCATGGTCGTTCCGATCCGGCACGTCCCAAAACGGCGACGCCGGTTCCCACTGTTCCGCGCCGCGCCGCAGCCGACTGGCGGCAATGCCAAGCTCGCGGCCCGGTTCGGTCCGGCACGTGTACCAGATTGCCAGCAAATCGCCGTTGGGGCACTCCACGATCGCCGGGTCGTGGTTATGTTTCGAGAACAACGGACCCTCGGATCCCGCCGGAATCTTCACATAGCGGCGTGGACCCTTAAAGTACGGTTGGGATGGATCCGGCCCGGTCCGCGGATCCACGGGAATCTCCTGAGTAACGTCCTGTTGGCACCGGCACGCGGGAACCGCCGGCAGGGGACGCGACGTGGGTGTCGGGCCCAGCGCCACTCGAAAACCGACCAGCCACGTCTTGTCGTCCGGCAGCATGCCGCTGCGATTGGCCGAGCGAAGAAAAGTCAGCAGCGTGGAATGACTGCCGCCACGAGTGACACGGAAACGGCCGGTCACGCGTCCCACAGGGTCGGTCCGCGGGCCGGCTGGATAAGGCCCATACCAGTCCGCACACCACTCTTCGACATTTCCATGCATGTCGTACAGGCCCCAGGGATTGGGCGGTGTCTTGGCCACCGCCAGCGCGACCACCGCGCTTGCCGAACTGCGGATGGGCGCCGGGTACCAGCTGTTACGCACGTTTTTCTGAAACGCCTTGGGAAGTTCCGCGCCGGTCCAATACGCGCCGGTCGTACCCGCGCGGCACGCGTATTCCCATTCGGCCTCGGTTGGCAACCGGTAGGTCGTGCCCTCTTGCTGACCAAGCCAACGGCAAAACGCCGTGGCTTCAGTCCAACTGACAAACACAACCGCTTCGTCGTCCGCTTTGGAAAAGCCGAGTTTGCCGCGTAGTTGTTTGTGTCCCGCGTCAAACTGCTCGTACTGCGCGTTGGTGACCTCGGTAGTCGCCAAATAAAATGACTTGGAGAGTGTGACCCGATGGGCCGGCCGTTCGTCAAAATCGCCGCCCGCCACGCTCCCCATTGTGAAACTTCCCGGCTCGATACGGACCATCGTCATGCCCAACGAATTGGTCAACGACCGTCGTTCCGGCGCGGCGGCGCCGCATGCGGATGGCACCGCCACCAGGGTCAACAAGGAAAACAGAGCCGCGACAAGGCCAACAACTTGTGCCGATCGTCCGCGCATGTTATGTCTCTTTCCATTGACCGGGGATGGGGGCCGGGTACCGACCGTGCGCGTCCGCCCGTACGGGGGCGGGACTATTCTCGGTAATCCCGGCGACATTGGAACAGAACTGAAAGTCCGAGTGCATCACTTCGTCCCAGGTCACGATTTGGCCCGTATGAACGGAATCCGGCTTCTCGGTCATGGTGTTAGTCCCTTCGAAAGTGCATGGGTCGGAAGGCGCCGCGCGCGACGGCGCGCTAAATGACTTCTAACTGATGATCTCGTGAATCACGCGCGCCGTTTCGACACCCGTCAGACGCTTGTCCAGGCCTTGGAACGGGAATGTCAATCGTTCGTGATCGATGCCCAGCAGATACAGCATGGTTGCATGCAAGTCGCGGACGGCCACCGGATCTTGCACGACATTGTAGCTGAAATCATCGGTCTCACCGTAGGAGACGCCCCCTTGGATCCCACCGCCCGCCAGCCACGCGGAGAAACAGCGTGGGTGATGATCACGGCCGTAGTCGTTGTGCTCGAGTTTGCCCTGGCAGTAGACCGTGCGTCCAAATTCGCCCGCGAAGACGACGATCGTGTCGTCCAACAGACCATGTTGTTTCAAGTCCTTCAAGAGTGCCGCCGAGGGCTGGTCCACATCAAAGCACTGTCCCCGCAGCTGTTTCGGCAAGATCGAGTGATGGTCCCAGCCGCGATGAAAGATCTGCACGAACCGCACGCCCCGCTGGACCATCCGCCGCGCGAGCAGGCAGTTGCGGGCGAACGATCCATTCTTATGCACCTCCGGTCCGTACGAGTCCATGACCGTCTTGGATTCTCCGGAGATGTCCGTCAACTCGGGCACGGACGCCTGCATGCGAAACGCCAGTTCTTGCTGGGCGATCGTCGTTTCTATCTCGGGATCGCCAATCGCCGCATGGTGTTTTCGGTTCACCTGACCCAGTGTGTCCAACATCCGACGGCGCACCTGCCGATCAATGCCGCTGGGATTAGACAGGAACAGAACGGGGTCCCCGGACGTCTGGAACGCGACGCCCTGGTGGATGGAGGGTAAGAAGCCACTTCCCCACAAGCGGCTGTACAGGGCCTGAACATTGCGCGTGCCGCCGGTCCAATAGGCCGACGTAAGGACGATAAAGTCGGGCAGATCGCGGTTCATGGATCCCAGGCCATAACTCAACCACGCGCCCATGCTCGCCTTACCCGGGATCTCGGACCCCGTACAAATGAACGTCTTGGCCGGGTCGTGGTTGATCGCGTTGGTGTGCAGCGATTTGATGATACACAGATCGTCCGCCACTTTGGAAAGGTGTGGCAGGAGCTCGCACATCCAGATGCCGTTCTCGCCCTGGTGGTGGAATTTGAACATGGAGGGCGCGACCAGCTGTGTCTTGCCCTTGGTCATCGCGGTCACGCGCTGCCCCATGCTGATACTCTTGGGCAGCGGCTTCTTGAACAGTTTTTCCAGGTTCGGCTTGTAGTCGAACAGGTCGATTTGACTCGGCGCGCCGGCCATGAATAGGAAAATGACATGCTTGGCTCGCGCGTCCTGCTTGCCGCGCCCGCGGGCCACGCTGTTTTGCGGCAGCAACGCCGCCAATGCCGCCGCCCCCAGCCCCATGCCCGACGTCTTCAAAAACTGTCGCCGAGCCTGTAACCGATTGTGCTCCGCCGCGCGTCTGTACATGTTTCTGGTCTCGGTGTTTCTAATTTTTTATTTCTTATTTCTTATTTTTTTCCGCTACTGTCGGGTCTTCGTGATATCGAGATTGTAGATTGTGCTGGTCAATACGGTCCACGCCGCCAGTTCGGCGGTCGAGTCGCCTGCGCGCAACGGCACACCCTGGCAAAGCTGGTCGGCCAGCGTCGAATGGTCGCGATAGATTGCCTGCAGGTCCTTGACCAACTTCAGAAATGCCTTGGTTTCGGCCGCGTCCGGTAGCTGTGACGTGATGGTCTCGTAAAGGACGGACAGACGCGCGGCCGAGTCACGCGAACGATCGGCGAGCGTTTCCCACGCTAGATGGCGCGCCGCCTTCATGTACTCCGGCTCATTCATCAACAGCAGTGACTGGAGCGGTGTATTCGTGCGTTCGCGACGCGCGGTACAGGCTTCCCTGGTCGGCGCATCGAGGATCGTCATTTGCGGAGGTGGCATGCCGCGCTTCCAAAACGTATAGAGACTGCGTCGATAGATCTTGGCGCCCGTATCCGGCGTGTAAATGCGCGGATACGAGCTGGGCATTGTGACGGCCTTCCACAGTCCTGGAGGCTGTGGTGGTTTGACACTCTTGCCATACATCGTGCGGTTCAGCAAGCCGCTGGTCGCCAGTACTTGATCACGAACCATCTCCGCATCCATGCGAAATCGGGAGCCACGCGCCAAAAGGCGGTTATCCGGATCACGTTCGAACCGTTCCGGAGTCGCCGTGGAACGCTGGCGATACGTCGCGGACATCACGATCTGTTTGACCAGCGCCTTGACATCCCATCCGGACTCGACGAAGGTAACCGCCAGATAGTCGAGCAGGTCCGGATGGCTGGGCCACTGGCCTTGGGCGCCGAAATCTTCCGCGGTCTTGACGATGCCGACACCGAACAGCTGCTGCCAGAATCGGTTTACCGCCACGCGCGCGGTCAGCGGGTTCTTGGCCGAGACAAACCACTGGGCGAGATCCATGCGCGTCGGCGTCCCCTTCTTGACCGCAAGAGGTGGCAAGAAAGCGGGCGTCGCGCGGTGCACACGCTCCCCCAGGTGGTCATACGCGCCCCGAATGTGAATGTAGGCCGGTCGCGGTTCGGCCCGCTCCTTCATCACCATCGCCATGGGAATCGCCAGCTCGAGCGTCCGTTGCTCGGCCGCGGCCTTCGCGAGAGTCCGTTTCGCTTGCTTCAGTTGCTCGGCGCGCGCGCTCTTCTCTGGTTGCTTATCCGGCTCCTTGTCAGCGGTGTTGTCCTTGGTCGGCGTGCTCTTGTGCGGCTCCTTGCCGTCTTTAGCAAGTGTTTTCTCCGCCGTCTCCTTCTTCTCCTTCCGTTTCTTTTTCCGCGCCTTTTCCGCCTTTGCCTTGCTTGCCAGCTGTTCCAGGTTCTTGACCCGCGTCCTGGCCGCGCTGACGCGCCGCTCCAGTTCCGCGAGCCGCGCTTTCTGTGTCTCGGTTGCTAGACTGATATAGGGTGGTTGCAGACCGCGTTCGAAGTCCAGACCTTGGCGACCGCCGGTTTCCGGCGCACCGTCCAGGTTGTTGAAAAAAGCGTACAGTTGATAGAATTCCTTCGTCGTGATCGGATCGTACTTATGATCGTGACAGACGGCGCACTGCAACGTCATGCCCATGAACGCGGTCCCCACCGCCGTGACCCGGTCGATCACGTTGCGTGCAAGGCTCTCTTCCGGCAGCGCCGTGCCACGATCGATGATCAGATGCAACCGATTGAAGCCGGACGCCACCAACTCGTCACGGGTTGGCTCGGGGTAAAGATCACCGGCTAGCTGATACGTGACGAACTTGTCGTACGGCAGGTTCTGATTGAAGGCTCGAATCACCCAGTCTCGATAGGGTGACATGTCGCGGAAATGGTCGTGGTGAAGACCGTTGGTGTCGGCGAAGCGGACCAGGTCAAGCCAATACTTTGTCATATGTTCGCCGTACTGGGGCCTGGCCAACAGGCGGTCCACCAGATGTTCGTAGGCATCCGCCGATGGATCGGCGAGAAAACGTTGAATCTCTTGTCGCGTTGGTGGAAGCCCCGTCAGGTCCAGGCTCAAACGCCGAATCAAGGTGCGCCGGCGCGCGACGGGACTTGGCGTCAACCCTTTGGCATTGAGTTTGCGCAACACGAAAAGATCAATCGGTTGCCGGACCCAACGCGTGTTGTCAACATTCGGTAAGGCGGGCTTGCGCGGTGGGACGAACGCCCAGAACTTCGTATAGACAGCCCCCTCTTCGATCCAACGTTTGATGATCTTCAGCT
>Ga0114931_10011650_pt1 | contig 10365 bp, 12 predicted proteins | sample 2SBtaG_FD_89579 | JGI IMG/M metagenome (GOLD analysis project Ga0114931, IMG submission 89579) | Deep subsurface microbial communities from Kolumbo volcano to uncover new lineages of life (NeLLi) - 2SBTROV14_V59a metaG | ecosystem: Environmental > Aquatic > Marine > Volcanic | place: Kolumbo... | reverse complement strand
ACTGAAACAACACGTGATCACAAAAAAGTTTTGAAACTATTTTTTAGATGGTACAAGCTTGGCTCTAGAAACTTTAGAAAAGCAGGTGATCCTCCTGAGACTCGTGACATAACAGTAAAAAGACCTGCTGACAAACTAGTACGAGAGAATCTTTTAGATGAAAAAGATCTTGCAAATCTGTTAAAGGCATGTGGTGAGAATGCACGAGACAGGGCGTTTTTGCATGTTCACTATGAGGCAAACACGCGACCTGGTGAAATTTTGAGTTTGCAAATTAAACATGTGACACATGATACCCGTGGTGCAAAAATTGCAGTTGATGGAAAGACTGGGACACGTTCCATTAGACTAATAGAGTCAGTTCCAAGCTTGAATGCTTGGTTGAGTGTTCATCCATTACAAGATAATCCTGATGCACCACTATGGATATCCTTTGACAAAAATAGACATGGTGAGTTTATGTCTCTTAAAGGAGCACAAGTGATGCTTGCAAAGCGATGCAGGATGGCACAAATCTCAAAACGAGTTAATCTGAAACTCTTTAGGCATTCAGGAGCTACCAACATTGCACACTTTCTTTCTGATGAACTAATGAAGAAGAGAATGGGATGGACTAAAACATCAACAATGCCTGCAAGATACACTCATCTGAATAATGAAGATGTTGAAAAGGCATTCTTTAGAGAATACGGAATATCTGGATTTGAAAACAACAAGATAACCAAAGTACCAAAAATATGCAACATTTGTGATACCTCAAATGTACCTGATGCAAAGTCATGCTCTAAATGTGGCAAGCCATTACATCTTCATGCAATCATTGAGCAAGAAAATAAACAACAAGAAGAACGTGAATTGATGGGTGATAAAATACAAGAACTAGAAAACAAACTAAACTTTATCCAAAAATTTCACACTTCGTTCATGAAAGAATTACCAGAATCCATGATGGAATATGCAGAAACTGAAGTACAAAAGGTTAGAAAAGAATACGAACAAATCATCAAAAAACTAACTGAAAAATCCTCTATGTGAATATGTTACGAATAAAAAATGAAAAGTAATATCTTCATAATTTTTGCAGTTTCTACTATAGTGATCACGACAATTATTTTTGGAGCAATCTTTATGTCAGAACGTAATGAACAACGTGAATTATCATTAGATCAAAGATCTCTTGCTACCGAATCAATCTCTGAGAGTAAAAAAGGAACAAAATATGATTCTAAAGTCTTAGAGTGTTTTAGTCATCTTTTCCACTGTGATGCTTCTAGTGAATACTTTGAGGGATGCATTAATGGCAAAAAAGATGGAGTAACCATTGAAGAAATTTGCACAAGTTCTACCATTGCTGTAGACGATGGTTGTACCACAGTAGAATTTGAGGATAATTATACCATGATCACTTGTGAATAGAACTTATTCTCGATTGCGAAGAGTAAATGTATGGACCTGTCAAGATTTGAACTGAATTGTACTGATTTTTAAGAAAATTTTTGCAGGTTTTCTATAATAAAAATTAAAAATTATTAACTCCGAATATCTTTATTTTATGTTGTCAGGCAAGTTCTCAAAAGAAACTAGAAGTAAAATAATGTCCTCCATCCGAGGAAAGAATACCGCACCTGAATTGAAAGTAAGAAAAAAGTTGTGGAATCTAGGAAAAAGATACAGGATTCACGATAGGACAATTTTTGGCACACCTGATATATCAAACAAATCAAAAAGAATTATCATATTCATTGATGGGTGTTTTTGGCATGGTTGTGACAAATGTTACACAGAACCCAAAACAAACACTGAATTCTGGAGAAACAAGATTTCAAGAAATAAGGAAAGAAGAGAAAAAGTACTGAAAGAACTAAAAAAAGATGATTGGAAGGTGCTTCAATTTTGGGAACATCAAATACATTCTGACCCTGATCATGTGACTGGAGAGATATTGTCAGTTTGGAATAATCCTAGACCAAGAGATTTTTAATTTTTTTGGCCACTATCTTTGCAAAAAGAGGCGGAACCGCATTTCCTATTTGTATGAATTGTTTTGTCCTAGGGCCTTCAAATATGAAATTATCCGCAAATGATTGAAGTCGTGCTGCTTCTCTTGGTGTGATTGATCTATTCTGTGATTTATCTGGATGAATAAACATCAACCCATCTTTTGATAAATGCGCCAAAATTGTTGATGATGGTTTTTGCCATGATTGTTTTTTATATTTATCAAGGAAAATATCTTTTCTGTATGGATTGTATTTTTCTGGAATGTCTGCAATACGTTTTCCGGGGTTGATCAATCTGAATATTTTCAAATCTCTTTCGTTATGCATTCTTGCAATGTGGTTATGAACCCTCTTGGATTTTGATTGCATTTTTGCAGCATATGTGGATATTTTTTGATAATTTGGATATTTCATGATGTCTTTACCTCCACCGGGTTTTACATGTGGCAAGTCTGCAATTGCATCACGAACTGTAACAAATGGTTTTTTTGAATCATCTCTATCAGAATAATGTCCATCAAGACTTGGATTTTCCAAATTCAATCTATTTCCTATGACTAATGCTCTTTTTCTATGCTGTGGAACTCCAAATTCAGCAACGTCTTTTTTATAAAAACTTACTTTGTATTTTCTTTTTAATTTCGATTCAACATTTTTGATTACTTGTCCTTCATCAATAGAAAATATTCTCTCAACATTTTCCATCACAAAAAATTTTGGTGATACCTCTAAAACAAGACGAAGAAATTCTTTGTAGAGCTGATTCACTGGATGGTTTAACGTACTTGGCATTCCTAAAGAACGCCATTTTGCAACAGCTACAGAGCTAAATGCTTGACATGGAGGCCCTCCTGCTAACACGTCTATTTTTTTGTGCCCTGAAAGTTTCTCTATGTCTTTTCTGTGTACTGTTTTGACATCTACAATTTTGCCTTTGTTTTTATTGTAACGATTGTATGTTGCAATTGCGCTTTCTTCAACATCGATCCCTAAAACAGGATTAAACCCTGCTTGTTTGAATCCTTCTGATAACCCTCCACAACCACAAAAAATATCGACTAAAACTGGCTTTTTCATACAAAAAACACCATATATGAAATATAAAAATTCTCATAGAATTGTTCTATTTTTCCTCTTTGAGAAGTGATAAAAATTTATTCTTTTCACTCTCGTCTAGGGATAGAACAAATACTATGCTATTTGGATTTTTTGCAGATTGGGTTTTCGGAAAGAATCTAAACACTGTTTTCTCATTCTCTATTTTTCTTTCATATGGCACCCCGCCTAATGTGTCTCTCATGGGATAATCTGAGATTTCTATCATTAATGGTTTTGCACATGAAGTTTTAATGTGACATGATGCATGTTACATTAATGTCAAAACGTAAACTGAAATTTCGTTTTAGTGGTAAAATGGCTAGGCTTTTGGGACGAGAATCTGTATCTAGTGATGTTGCTGCCTTGTTTGAATTAGTAAAAAATGGGTATGATGCAGATGCTACCAAGGTTGATATTTTTTTCAAAAATATTAACTCTGATAAAAAAAATGAGTCTGTAATAATTGTAAAAGATAATGGTCATGGAATGACTTCTGATGATGTTGAAAAAAAATGGATGGTTATTGGTACTGATATTAAGGAAAGAAATGAATTCACTAAAAAAGGAAGAAGAGTTGTGGGGAACAAGGGTGTTGGAAGATTTTCCACTGAGAAACTGGCTCATAGTGTAACGTTGATTTCAAAACCTTTGTCCAAACGTGAAAAAATTTCATTAGACATCAATTGGGATGATTATGAAATCAAAGATACAACATTCAATGATGTCCAGAATTTATGTGAAATAAAACTTACAAAATCAAACTCTGAAGATCATGGTATGGAATTGATTCTGACAAACATTCGTACTAAGTGGAATGAGAGAAAAATTGAGAGATTGCTTAAAGCGATTTCTACTCTTGTACTGCCTCCTGAAATTCAATCTATGCGTGGTGATTCTTTCAATGTTGAAATACATGCAGAAGAATTTGGTGATTTCAAAAGAACCAAAATTGATAGTATTCTTTTTGATGCTGCTCCATATGTGGTAAAAGCAACATTGCCAAACAACAAAACAAGTTGCACACCAAGAATTTACAAGAAAGGAAAAATTGTGAGACAAGATGTAGTAGAGATGTCTGAAAAGGAATTAGAAAATGGTGAATTTTGGACCCCTTTTGGAAAATGTAAAGTCACTCTTTATTTTTATCCTGAACGAAATAAATATGAAAAATGGGATGAACATTACAAAAAAGTTCTTAATGTGAGTAGAATTGCAGGCATTATCCGTGATTTTAATGGTGTAAAATTATATCGAGATGGCTTTTGGGTACGTCCTTATGGTGAAGAAGGCAATGATTGGTTGGGACTAGAAGCCTCTAGAGTCCAATCCTTTCTAAAAATCGGTAACTCTAGGATTATTGGATTTGTAGAAATCACAAAGGATGGCAATCCCGGAATTGTGGATACCACAACAAGGGAACGTCTGGATGAAAACGTCTATCTTGAATCCCTAAAAAAATTTGTCAAAGATGTGGTTGACGAGCTTTATCATTACCGCGATGAAGATTTTAGAAGAAAACGAGAACAGATGGCAAAACAAAAACATGAAAATGTTATTGAAACTGAAATTAAATTTTTAGAAGAAATTGTTGAAGAACAACATGAAATCCCAATAGAAGATAAAAAAGAAATAAAAAATTCACTTAAACAAATTCATAAAACCTTCAAAAACTTCCAAGAAGATTCTGATGAAGAATATACGTCTCTGGAAATTGCAGAAAGAGCTTATCGAAATCTCGCTTCTTTAGGAATATCCTCTGCTTCCACTTCTCATGAGATTGCCAACCTGATTAACGATTTTGAAGAGATTCCTGATTCCATACAAAACCAATTGGAGAAAAATAAATGGAATGATGATGAGATTGATGAAGATTTGGATGATGCACGAAATTTTATTTCTATGTTGAAACATTATGTTTGGTTTAACAGGAGTTTTGTACAAAATATTTCTGATGATATTTCAGAAGATGAAACTGTGCAAAAAATTAAAATCAAATCAACTATAAATGATATGTTTTCCACATTTACAGAAATACTTTCTGAGGATTATGATATTAAATCTAATATTGCTCCTGATTCACTTAGTGTTTGGATGAATAAGGCTGATTTTATGTCCATTGTACTGAATTTATTGACTAATTCTATTAAGGCATTATCTGATTATGATGAAAATAAAAAAAGAAAAATCAAAGCTTCATTTTACAGAGATTCCAGGAACTTTAAAATTAAATTTAGTGATAATGGTAAGGGGATCAAGGATCATAATATGAATAAAATCTTTAGACTTTTCTTTACTACTAACGAAAAAGGTACTGGCCTTGGTTTGCCAATTGTACAAGAAATTGTGGAACAATATGATGGAAAAATTGAATTATCTGCTACAAGCGAACTAGAAAATGGAGCAACATTTATGATTTCAATACCTTGGGAAAATGTAAGTAAATGACAAACAAACGGAAAATTTTAGTTATTGATGACGATCAAATATTTCTGCGTAGAACAAAGAAAAATATAAAAAAATTTGATGTTGAAACCACCACTACCGTTTCTGGTGCAATAAATGTCATTAATAAAGGCGGTATTTCTTTCATTGTTGTTGATATAAAACTTAGGGGTGGTGCTCGTGGTTACGCTATTTTTAGTAAATTATTTTTTAAAGGAACTGCTGTACCTGGAATTTTGATTACTGGGCATCAGCTCACAAAAACTGAAAAAACTTATCTTGCATCATTAGGCGCTTTAGAAATTTTACAGAAAGGTGGTGGAACTGGTTCTATGTCATCCAGAATAGAGCAATCTGCAATAAAAATATTAAAAAATAGAAATAGTAAATTTATTGCAATTACACGACGTATAGAAGGATACAAACTAGAAAATAAAAATATGATGTACCGTGAAAAGACAATGCCAATCCATAAGGTTATAGCGCATTTGAAGAGATCCCATCTGCCTATTGAAGAAGAAGATTTAGTAATTAGAGATATCTCCTTAATATGTAACGCTCATCTTAAACATGAAGATCATTCTGATTACATATTTCCGCAAATATGATATATCTGTGATGATTTCATCCATACTGTTTTTTTAAAATACTTCAAAATAATATCTGTCTTAATTTATTTTTCAAAACAGTTGAGTTTTTTTCTTTAATCTTGAACATTTTTATGATAACGCCAAAAATAAAGTATGACAATAAATTGATCTAATTTCCAATTTATAATTATTTTACAACAAATATTTGTAACCATGTTTATGTCTGTTGATATTTGATGTGTGGACCTGTTGAGATTTGGATAGTTATTTTTCTTCACTTTCTTTTAATTGCCTGACCGAGTATTGTATGGCGTGAGAATAATTAGCAAATCGGGATGTCTTGATTTGAGATTCAATCCATTCCATAAGATCTTGATCTATTGCAATGCTAAGTTTTTGCTTTCTCATTATTCATGGCTATTTAGTAAGACCTATTAAGAAGGGGTACGAATGATTACTACTCATGGCGACTAATTTGAGCAATAGTCAAACCCAATACTTGATTTCAGAGGAAGAATTTGGAATGTTTGCAGTAAACTGTACAGAATGTAATCAAAAGATTCTCATCACAAGAATAAGGGCTCATATGATTCTAAATCATTAGGATTAATCATTTTTGTGAATTAGTGATGTTTCCATTGATCGGAGGATAATTTTTTCACATGTTATGACTTAATTATGATTGGTTTATCAAAATGTCAATGCAAAGACAAAGTAAGAAACCTACACAACTAACTCCAAAATTTGGAACATTAGGTAGACTAGCACGTGAAAAGAAAAAACTTCAAACCAAAATGGACACCATCAATAAACAGCAAATACTTGCAATGGAGAAGATTTTTACTGAACTTGAAAAAAATCCTGAAAAATATCAAAGAAAAATTGTAAAAAAAGGAAAATCTACTCTGAGACCACTAGATAAGAAAACTGTCATATGGTATAGGTCTAGATTTAGGAAGAGAATCAGGGAAGCCAACGGGTGGTTTGACTGTGTTAGGTGTCCTGATAAAAGTTGGTGTGTATGCATATACGAGTCAAAAAGAGGCAGTTTGTGTTGTTATCTCTGTCTTTCGTTAACTCCAATACAGTGTTATTTTTAACACTATTTTTTTATAAAATAAAATCTAGTAGAAGTTTAAAAAATCCAAATCATTCATAACAGTAATCAGGTTTAAAGATTTGAACTAATGTTACTAATATAACTTGAAGATTCAAATTACTACATCAGTTCAAATCTTGGTAATTTTACTATCTCAAATGTATGATTTGTTTGATTCAAATTATTTTTTATTCACCGTCAAAGAAAAATCATTACATTCCTTTTCAAGATGACTCAATAAATGACTCGTCATGTTTTTTACTAGTATCTGATTGCTGCAAATCGGACAGTCAAAGTGTGTTTCATTATTCATGATTAATCATAAAAAAAGAAAAAAAATTAGAAGATCTTTGATACTTCTATCTTTTTTGCAGCATACATTGAAAGCCAATCTCCTGCTTGGTATCTGAAATCACCTTTTGAAAAGGAGACATGTACCTTCATGCCGTTTGTCTTGTAAAGGATTAGATCACAAACATCACTCGTTAGCCTCAGGACTCCATTATCTAGGGTATCCCACTCACCAATTGGACCCCATGACATTGTAACTACAGTCTTCATGTTGCATTTGATGAGCTGTTTTCCTGCAGGACAATTCTTGCCGTTGTGATCATTTGAGAGTGAGAGAAGAAATCCTTCATCACGTGCCTTTTCAAACTGATCTTTTCCTACAATTTCTTTGCAGTTCATAATATGAGAATCTTATGATATGAATATATGGTTTGATTCAATTTAAATTAAATCAAACCTTATAATGTTATAGTAAAGTTCTAAAATGCACAATACAAGTCAGAACGTGGAATATTCTAAAAATAATTCAAGTGATATAATGAATCATGTACACATATTTTCTAATGACGATGAAAACCTGAAATTATTAGGAGAATTGTTAAGTAATGAATCAAGCAGAAAAATTCTTTTAATGTTAGTTAATCAAGAGATGACTGCAAACGATATTGCAAATAAATTAAACATTAGACTGTCCTTGGTGATTCATCATCTTAAAAAAATGCAAGATGCTGATATTGTCAAGATTAGCAAAATTGGAAAAAATTCAAAAAATCGAGATTTGAAATATTATCTTGCAAAACAAGGAATATTAATTCTACCAAAAAAACCTTCATTAGTAGCTAAACAAAGTAAATCATTATCCAATTCACTAAACAGAATTCTACGATATTGCTCAATTGGTATAATTTCTGTCTTATCTGGATTTGTAACAAGATTACAAGAATCTTCAAATAAATTTTCAGATTCAAATTATCCTGTACCGATGATTGTCGAAGATACAACACTACCCATCATCATATCTTTAAGTGTTGTAATTATTGGCGTCATAATTGAATTAGTTTTTTTCAAAAAGAAAAAATAATTTTTCATTATATTTTTTTGAACATGATGTCTAAATGCTTTTTTCCAATCTTGAATTATGCTTAAATCATGAAATCAGGAATGTATGAATATAAGATTAACTTCAATTAAAATTGAATCAAAGACTATTAAGTTTCCAATTATGGAAATGACAATGACTACAACAACATTCAACAAACTGAAAATACCTATGATGTTTTCACTAGTTGCCATATCTGCAGTCATTCCATTACTTATGGAACAAGTAGATGCAACTAGTGGACATACATGCAATGACCCTCATTGTTACTCCATCGTTCATGCAAAATGGCAATCTTGGCCATTTTCTGGTTTACGTGAAGAACATGGGTTGAAAGGACAAAACATCATACCTACAACATTGCCTTCTACTTCTGGTACCAACCACTGGACTGCTAATCCATTTTGGGTGATATTTCCCGATGGCGATTGGGTTGAAGTTGGTTGGATAAAAGGGGATGGCATTTGTGGCGATCACTCTACTGCTGAACATTATCAGCTAAGAGTAGAAGGTGGTTCTCCTACCCATTATTGTTTATCTGCAAGTTCAGGAACCGATTCGTACGAACTTTCAGATACCAATACAGACAAGCAATGGAATTTGACTGTCAATAGTAACACCCGTACTTCTGATCAAGATTATGACAAAGGTAAACTTGATGCAGGTGGGGAATTTTCTGTAAATACTATCAGTCTTGATGGTAAAACACAGTCACTACAATACTATGACACACAATGGAGAAATTGGGATTATGCATCAACTACCGAAACTGGACAATATTCTATTGATTGGTGTACTGAACCAACATCATTTGAATATGGAGATAGCCCATTATGTTGAAAAAGACCCAGTCTATATCACTAGTGGCCTCTATTGCAGTGATTGCTGCAATTGCTGTCTTTGTCACTGTGGAAAATTCCATAGCATTGTTTGTTTTGGACTCCCAAGAGACAAATTCCATTCCAAGACCTCCATCATACACGATGGGAGATTATGGAACTTCAATAGGTGTTGAACAACTATCTGATAAAGTGTCATTAAAACAGCCTGCTGCAAACATGGCGTTATCAATATCAGAGATTAAAAACAATAATCGTGGAATGGTTACTGTTGTTTATTCTGATAGAGAAATATCATACAATAGTGATATGACTATGCCTGATTTTCTAAAGCAGGGTGGTATTATGGCATTGCATACTCAGATAGGTAACTTAGATGTTGAAAAAAGAATTGCAAATTATGAAAAAGAAAGACCAGGATACACCTTTATGATAAATGGTGATCCGGCAAGAGGATCTGAGAAAAACATTGATCTGGATATTCCAACACAATTGACAATTTACCAATCAAATGGTGAACAAGTTCAATTTCTTTCTTGGGGATCCCTTTCTGAACTCAAAGAATTTGCTGAAAAACTCCAATAATCCCCCACTTTTTTCTTTTTTTTACTGGAGTCTTCAATTATCTTATGCCAATTAGGCATCATATTTTCAGAGCGAAATTTACCTCCAAAACAGTGCAAAATCCGCTCCTAACTATATTCCACGCGTCATGTGAGGTAGAACCAATTTGAACCAAGAAACAAAATTCTCATAATTAAATCCATTAGGATTTGAACTTTCATAATCTTGTATAGGATTATGAAGGGTGAATGAGTTTATCAACAAATTATTCATTACATAATTGAAAATATTTCTCAAAAGATTCCTTCAATTCATTTTTTGATCTAATTCCCTGAGGTTGTTT
>Ga0114931_10011649_pt1 | contig 10365 bp, 11 predicted proteins | sample 2SBtaG_FD_89579 | JGI IMG/M metagenome (GOLD analysis project Ga0114931, IMG submission 89579) | Deep subsurface microbial communities from Kolumbo volcano to uncover new lineages of life (NeLLi) - 2SBTROV14_V59a metaG | ecosystem: Environmental > Aquatic > Marine > Volcanic | place: Kolumbo... | reverse complement strand
TTTGCTGCACGGCGATGAAAGCCGAGTCTGGGGTGACTCGGCCTATGCGGGCCAAACTGAAGTCCTTGAAGCCGTTGCTCCCGAAGCCAGGGACTTCACGCAGAAGAAGAGTTCCCGGTATCATAAGCTCAGTGAAACAGAGCGAGCGAAGAACCGAACTAAATCCAGGGTGCGAGCCAAAGTCGAGCATGTGTTTGGCGTCATGAAAAGGCAGTTTGGATATAACAAAGTCCGCTATCGCGGACTGGACAAAAATGCTCATGCGGTATTCACCAAGTGTGCCTTGGTAAATCTGATGATGGCAAAGAAACGATTATTGCTTGTTTGACAGGTGAGTTGCGCCTGGAATCTGTGAATGAACCACAAAATGGATCGTTCAGAGTGAAAACAAGGCGATTTTATTAGCTGAAACCGGAGCTCGTCTGAATCTCGCTAAAAACAGCGAATTGTTCAGACGTTCCTTAAGTAAGCTCTGAGTAATTCATCCGTGAATTATCAGAGCACGAAAAAGGTAAAATGCGATTTTATCTTTTTCTTCATATTCAATGGCTTAACAGCCATTGAATATGGCAGCACAGCCTTGTGCTGCGGAAACTCTGAATTAATCAGAGTTTCCTTAACCTCTGCGTCTACGCATCTCTAACAAGAACGGGGCTCAGGTCATGAATCATGAGTTACTCATTCCATTTTCTTCACAATTTTACTGATCGATGAATCAAGTATATCATCGATATCATTACTACAAACAACTCGCCGAGCTGGACTGGGATGACACTGTGAGTATCGCCGCCACCAAAGCCAAACTGGCCAGTGAAACCAGCACCAAACCCAAGCAGGAGTCATAAGCATGATCGACTTAAGCACCGAATACCTGGGCCTTGAACATAGCAACCCGATCGTGCCCTCAGCCTCGTCACTGTCGCGGGAGATGGCCACTGCCCTCACCCTGGAAGATGCCGGCGCCTCGGGCCTGGTGATGCATTCATTATTCGAAGAAAAAATTGCTAACGAAGACGCACACCTGGCGTGTTTTTTTCACCAGCAATCCATTGGTCATGCGGAAGCGATAGTTTTCATCCCGTACCCGATGACTATATGAGCTACCAGGAAGAGTACCTGGATAAGTTACATAAACTCATAACCCATCTGGGTATACCGGTCATCACCAGCCTCAACGGCACCACCCCCGGCGGCTGGATTGAATTCGGCACCGCCCTGCAACAGGCTGGCGCCGATGCCCTGGAACTGAACGTGTATTACCTGACTGCCAATCCGGACGAAGACAGCAGCCAGATAGAAAAACGTTATGTCGAGATTCTGCAATCCCTGCGTGAACATGTCAGCATTCCGATTACTGTTAAGCTGTCGCCCCATTTCAGCGCCCTGATTCCGTTTACGCAACAATTACAACGACACGGCGCCAACGGCATCATTATCTTCAATCGTTTTTATCAACCGGACATCAACCTGGAAACCCTGCAGGTGGAACCGAAAGTGGTGTTATCCAGTTCCCTGGAATCCCTGTTGCGCATTCGTTGGGCTACGATTTTGTCCAACCAGCTGGAATGTTCGCTGGCAGTTATTGGCGGCATGCACAACTACGAAGATGTACTCAAGGCATTACTGGCCGGTGCCGATGTCACCCATATGTGCAGCGCCCTGTTACAACATGGCCCCGAGCATATCAGCACTACCCTGCAGCAGTTACAGCAGTGGCTGGAGGAGCACGAATATGAATCCGTACAGCAGCTCAAAGGCAGTATTAGTCGACAGCATGCGATGGACCCCGCCGCTTATGAGCGTGCCAACTATATCAGCGCACTGGACAGTTACTCACCGGCTGGTGGCGTGTTGCATTATTGAAAATCCCATTAATACCCATGACAATGATTATGAAATATCTTCAATTATCGACTCTCACAGCCTGTTTAATCCAGGCGCCGCTTCTCTATGCCGCTTCCGGCTGGACCGACTACGCCAGGGTGGCCGAACTGACGCCACAGTCACGCCACTATTATGAATTCCAGTTGCAGCTAAATGAAAATCCCGACGGGTGTAAAAACAAAACCGGCTTCTATCAGGATTACGCATCACCCGGTTCGGACAAGATGTTCCACACCCTGTTAGCCGCCGTGAAATCTGACAAACGGGTACGGGTATATGTAACCGGCGTATGTAACCTGGGGGGTTACTCCGAATTATCATCCGTGAGTATTGTTCCCTAGATCATAGCCGCCTGGCTGTCACCACAATGCCTCTGTTACCCATATTCATTCCAGCCCAATGTGAAGGAACAGGAGGATATGACAAAAATATTTCAGGAAAGGATGACCGACGAATACGAAGGTGAATTCGTGGTATGTCTTATCGGCATGCGGGTGAATAAGCCGTGGAAAATCCATAAATGGCTGCCAGTTGCCACGGCCATGACGAAAATGTTACAGGAACTGTATGCCAATCCCGAGCCTGGCTTACTCCGTCATGAGTCCTGGTTTGGCAGAACCACATTGATGCTTCAGTAGTGGAAATCCTTTGGGCACCTTGAAAATTATACCAGGCAGAACAACTCGCAACTTCTGCCAGCCTGGCAGGCTTTTAATGCAAAAGTCGGCAGCAACGGTGACGTGGGTATCTGGCATGAAACCTATGTGCAAAATGCCGGCAATTAAGAATACATCTACAACAACATGCCCCGTTCTGGAAGCGCCAGGATCGGAAAGCATGTCCCGGCAAAGGGCGCTCTGAAATCCGCCAGCGGCAGAATGCACGGCAGGCAAACTGAATGATCGGCCGGCCAGCGAGTGATGCTCCTGATTAAAACACGAAAACGCAAGACTTTTTATCTTCCTGTCTAAAACGCCAGAAACTTGTTAAGATGATCCCTATCTATTGAATAACCTGTCATCTTCAACCCGTACTGATTTCACGTGTCGTAGTATTGCATCCCTATGATCGATTACTTACAAACCGATATAGCATCTAATACGCTACAAACATGGCTAATCGCTATTGCGATTAGCCTGGTGTGCCTGTCTGGCGCCGGTGCACTCAAATGTATCGCTGTGAAACGCCTGCAGACCCTGGCGCAAAACCACCATATGCCTATCTGGGAAGTTTTTCTAAACACCCTCAAACGTACCCGCTGGCTGTTTCTGCTGGTGCTTTCGGTATTCATTGGCTCACTGGTTATCGACCTGCCTGACACACCACGCAAAATTATTAACTCCGTCACCATCATCACATTTCTGCTACAGGCAGGACTATGGGCTTCCAGGGCCCTGCAAGTGGTCATCGAGCAATACCGACAGCAGCAAATCGACAAAAATCCCGCCAGTGTAACCACCCTGAACATGCTGAACTTTATCGGCAAGGTTGTCCTGTGGGCATTAATCCTGCTACTGGTGCTGGATAACCTGGGTATCAACATAACCGCCCTGGTAGCCGGTCTGGGGGTTGGCGGTATCGCGGTTGCCCTGGCGGTGCAGACCATACTCGGCGACCTGTTTGCCTCCCTGTCTATCGTGCTGGACAAACCTTTCGTGATCGGCGATTTTCTGGTGGTGGATGATCTGCTCGGTTCGGTGGAATACGTGGGTTTAAAAACCACGCGTCTGCGAAGCCTGTCGGGGGAACAACTGGTATTGTCCAATTCCGACCTGTTAAAAAGTCGCATTCGTAACTTTGGCCGCATGTATGAACGCCGGGTCGTATTCAACATCGGCGTAACCTACCAGACACCGAGAGACAAGTTAATTCAGATTCCCGGCATTATTCGCGAAGCTATCGAAAAGCAGGACAAAACCCGCTTCGACCGTTCCCACTTCAAGGAATACGGTAATTTCTCTTTAAACTTCGAATCGGTGTATTTCGTGCATGGTCCAGACTATAACCAGTACATGGACATTCATCAGGCAGTTAATTTATATATACACGAACAGTTCGAGGAGCTGGGCATTGAATTTGCCTATCCAACCCAGACAGTGATTTTGCAGCAGCAATAAAAAACCTGTAACAAACGCACTATTATTGGGCGAATAGAATAGTTATGCACCTGCCCCGAGCTGAACGAAAGACAGGCATTCAAATAAGCTATTTTTATCTAATCGGACTTTTAAGCGAGCAATTCTCATGACGAGCGAGCAATACGTATTTTCTTTTTCAGAAGGCAATGGCAAGGACAAGAAACTGCTGGGAGGTAAAGGTGCCAATCTTTGCGAAATGACCCAGATTGGCCTGAATGTGCCACCCGGCTTTGTCATCAGTACCGAAGCCTGCTTAAGTTACCTGGCGGCATCCGAAGATGAGCTGCAACCGGGATTAATGGATGAAGTAAGATCCCAGATGTCACTACTGGAATCGGCTACCGGCAAGGGCTTTGGCGACCCTGACAACCCGCTGCTGGTCTCGGTGCGTTCGGGCTCGGCAATGTCCATGCCGGGTATGATGGATACCATTCTCAACCTGGGACTGAACCAGGACACCCTGCACGGCCTGATTAAACAGACCGGTAACGAGCGCTTCTGTTTTGATGCCTACCGCCGTTTTATCCAGTTATTCGGCAAGGTCGCACTGGGAGTACCGGATGAAAAGTTCGACGACGTATTCGATGCCATCAAGGCCCGTGAAGGTGTCGCAGCCGATGTCGGTCTGACCGCCGCACACCTGCAGGAAATCAGCGGGCTGTTCCTGGATGTGGTACAGGAACATACCGGTAAACCTTTTCCTTCGAACGTTTACGACCAGCTAAATGTCGCCATCAAGGCCGTATTCCGTTCCTGGTCCGGTAAGCGCGCAGTGGATTATCGACGCGAATTCAATATTACCCCGGACATGGCCAATGGTACCGCGGTAAATATCGTCACCATGGTATTCGGCAACATGGGCAACGACAGCGCCACCGGCGTAGGTTTTACCCGCAACCCGGGTACCGGCGAGAATATCATGTATGGTTAGTACCTGGTCAACGCCCAGGGCGAAGACGTGGTGGCGGGTATTCGTACCCCGAAACCGGTGCAGGAAATGGCCAACGAAATGCCCGAGCTTTACCAGCAACTGGTGGAATTACGCAACAAGCTGGAACAGCACTACCAGGAAATCCAGGACTACGAATACACCATCGAGAAAGGCACCTTGTATTGCCTGCAAACCCGCAACGGTAAAATGAATGCCCAGGCCCTGGTACGCACCTCGGTGGAAATGGTGGCGGAAGGATTGATTGACCGGGAGCAGGCACTGCTACGGGTGAACCCGGAAGTACTGGATCAACTGCTGCACCCCAGCCTCGATCCTGGCTACAGCGCCCAGCCGGTTGCCCAGGGATTACCCGCATCACCCGGTGCGGCATCGGGCAAGGTCATGTTCGATGCCTATCGCGCCGAACTGTTTCGACGCGCTGGCGAAGCGGTAATCCTGGTGCGAGAAGAAACCAAACCGGAAGACATCCACGGATTTTTTGCTTCCCAGGGCATACTCACCAGTCGCGGCGGTAAAACCTCACACGCGGCGGTGGTGGCACGTGGCATGGGCAAGCCCTGTGTTGCCGGGGCTGAGGGTATCGAAGTGGATACCCGCCAGCGCCTGGCTCGCATCGGCAAGATACTGGTGCACGAAGGCGACACCATCACCATCGATGGCGGCAACGGCAATGTTTACCTGGGTGAGATACCCACGGTAACACCGGAATTTTCCGGAGAACTGAAAACCCTGTTGCAGTGGGCAGATGAAGTGGCGCGCCTGAAAGTCATGACCAATGTGGACACACCGGAAGCCGCTGCACGCGCCGTTGAATACGGCGCCATGGGTATTGGCCTGTGCCGCACCGAACGCATGTTCAATGCCCAGGATCGCCTGCCGATTGTGGTGGACATGATCCTCGCCTCCACCCGGGAAGCACGCCAGGAAGTGCTGGAACGATTACTCCCGATTCAACGCGCCGACTTCAAGGCGCTGTTCAAGGTGATGGCACCACGCACGGTGACCATTCGCCTGCTCGATCCACCGATACATGAATTCCTCCCCAGTGAACGGCAACTGGAAACTGAACTGGTGCGCCTGAAACAACTACGCAACACGGTGGAAGGCGTGGGAGACCTGATGGGCGCGCTGCAACTGTTACCCGGAAAAACAGCCAGGGACATCTCCCCCACTACGCCGTTTGATGAAAATGGCGTGGAGCTGATCGATGAAGTCATCGCCAAGAAAGAGCTGATGTTACTGAAAGTTCGGGAGTTATTTGAAATCAATCCCATGCTGGGCCATCGAGGTGTACGCCTGGGTATCACATATCCTGAAATCTACGCCATGCAGATTCGCGCAGTGCTGGAAGCTACCGCCGAGTGTGTCAAGGAAGGCCTCACAGTACACCCGGAAATCATGGTGCCCCAGGTGTGTACTGCCGAAGAACTGGTTCGCGTGCGCGAAGTGGTAGTGGAAACACAGCAGGCCGTGGAACAGGAACACGGTATCAAGTTAAATTTCCTGTTCGGCACCATGATCGAAGTGGTACGTGCCTGTATGCGAGCCGGTAAACTGGCGGAGGTTGCCGAGTTCTTTTCCTTCGGCACTAACGACCTCACCCAGTCCACCTTTTCGTTTTCCCGCGAAGATGCCGAGAACAAGTTCTTGCCATTTTACAACGAGAACCACATCTTGCAGGACAATCCATTCGAAGTGCTGGATGTGAAAGGCGTGGGCGAGTTAATGCACCTGGCAGTTGAATGGGGCCGCCAGTCCCGACCCGATCTCAAGGTAGGCATTTGTGGTGAACAGGGTGGCCATCCTGCATCGATTCGCTTTTGCCATGACGCCGGCCTGAGTTATGTTTCCTGTTCACCCCCGCGTGTTCCCATCGCACGGCTGGCAGCAGCACAGGCAGCACTGTTATCTGCTGCTACAAAGTAATTCACCGCTGCGAAAACACCGTGGTTCGCCAGCCAGATAAACTGGCTGGCAACCTGTCACAGATAAGGTGAAAACAGCCAGGCGATAGCATCCCGAATGCGGACGGGCAAGCGACGTCCATCCACACCTGCCAGAGTTTCTTCGCGGCAGGTTTGTTTAACCTGCTCGAAATGTTCATTCATCTGTTTTATAAATACCTGGTCGAACACTTCCACCACCAGCTCAAAATTCAGGCGCAAACTGCGCGGATCAAGATTGGCAGAACCGATATGGGCATAATGCTCATCAATAATCAGCAGCTTGCTGTGAGCAAATGGCGGTGGCTGATAATAAATGTGCACACCGTATTGCAACAACTCCCACAGCATGTTCCGGCTTGCCCAGTGCACCAGCGGCTGGTTGGATTTCTGCGGCAGGATAATGCTGACATCCACACCACGCAGTATGGCCGCCTGCAGGGCACTGATTAATTCTGCCGGTGGCAGGAAATACGGCGTCATGATCGCCACTCGATGCCGTGCCAGGGCCACGGTGCCAGTAATGATCATGGCCAGTTTACCAAGGTCTTCGTTAGGGCCGTCGGTAATCACCCGGCAGAAGGCATTACCATCGCTACTGCTGGCTTCGATGGCCGGCCGGTCGGCTTCGCCGGTAACAAAGCTCCAGTCTTCGTCAAATACTTTCTCTGTAGCTGGCTAATAATCGGGCCATTCAATCGAAAATGCATATCCACGGTTTGCAGCTGGCCATTGCGCGGATTACGCAACTGCCGATCGCCAATATTCATGCCACCGGTAAAACCCAGGCGCCCATCCACCACCAGCAATTTACGATGGTTGCGCAGGTTAATGTGCACCGCCGGTGGCACAATTCTCGGCGGGATAAATCGCGCTACCGAGATGCCCTTTTTTCTCAACAGGCTCCCGGCCCGTGGCAGGCTATACAGTTCATCGATACCATCGAGCAATACACGAACCTCGACTCCGCGTTCCCGCGCCGCCGCCAGAGCAGCGATAAATGCACGGCCACTCACATTGGTTTCAAAAATATACGATGCAAGGCACACCGAGTAGCGGGCTTCGTTGATCGCCGCAATCATGGCGGCATAGGCTTGTTCACCGGTATGGAAAGCCTGTAGCTGGTTATGCTCCACCAGGGGCCGGTGAGTGACTGATGTGGATGAGCGCGCCAGAGCGTCGAGTTCTTGATCGATTGCAATGGCAGTTCCGCTTGTCGTCCCTGACAGCGAGGAGATTGTCAGGGCGATCGTAACGAATCCTGAGGCGTTTTTTCGAACCTCCCTTGAGATAATAAGCACGGGTATGCAGGCGGTTGATACCAAACAGGTAGTAGAGTAATGGACCGGCTATGGGATATGCAATGCTGACGGCAATCCATCCCCGTGCTGCCCTGGGATCCCGTTTATACAACAGGGCATGACCTGCACTCACGACGGCAAGCAGTGCATGTATAGCCAGTACAATCCAGGCAGTATTTAATTTATCCAATTCCATGACATTCGCTGTTATACATCTTTATTTTTTTGTCGCTGCCTGGCTAGACCGGTGGCGCCGGTAGAAATAAACAAGCCACACCAGGCTGCCAATCACGATGATGCTTGCCATGAGCGCCAGCTCATAATGCCTGATATCGCCCAGCATGATTTCCACGGCACTGCCAAAGTAATAACCGGCCAGGCCGATACCACTGGCCCAGACGCCCGCACCGAAAAAATTCAACACGGCAAAACGAAAATAGGATACATCGCTCATGCCAATAGCCACAGGAGTGACTGTGCGTATCCCGTACAGAAAGCGAAACCCCAGGATCAGCAAATTCTGATGCCGTTCCAGTATTTCAAACACTCGCTCTGAACCTGCTACCCAGGACGGATGCCGGGCCAACAGGGTTTTCCCATGCCGCCGTCCCAGGAAAAAATACAACTGGTCACCGAACAGGGTGCCGGCAAAGCCACACACAATGACCCAATCCAGCGACAAATACCCCAGGTGGGCAGCAATGCCCGCGAGTATCATAATGGTTTCGCCTTCCAGGAAGGTACCGATAAACAGAATCGGATAACCATAGGTAGACAGTAATGTTTCCAGCATCAAGGACATTTACCCGTGTTGAGTCTTGCGTAAGATAGACAAACTAAAACCAGTCCTTGTGTTTAAAATAAGCAATCATGCCAACCGTCACCAGGAACATGATCAGCCATACCATGGGGTAACCAAAATACCAGTGCAGTTCCGGCATAGCCCAGGGACTGTCCGGGTTCTGGAAATTCATTCCATAGACGCCCACGATAAAGGTTAATGGAATAAATATGGTGGCAATAACAGTGAGCACTTTCATGACTTCATTCATGCCATTACTGACACTGGAAAGATACACATCCAGCATACTGGCGGATATATCACGATAGGATTCAAGCAGGTCCATGATCTGGATGGTATGATCATAACAGTCACGCAAATACAGGTAAGTCCCCTGCTGAATGATGCCAGGTTCGTCACGGATCAGCAGGTTGATCACCTCCCTTTGCGGCCAGAGCATACGACGCAACAGTAGCAGTTCGCGTTTAATCCGGTGCAGTATTCTCAAGGTCTGTTTGTCCGGCGATTCCAGCAGCTCTTCTTCCAGTAACTCGATGCGATTACCAAACGCCTCCAGCACCGGGAAACCACCGTCGACGATGGCATCGATGAGGGAATACATGAGATAGTCCGCCTGGCGCGAACGTATTTTTCCGGTGTGATTACTGATGCGCTTGCGAACCAGGCTAAACGGATCTGACATTCCTCGATGGAAACTGATCAGGTAACCTTCACCCACGAACAGGCTGATCTGCTCTGTGGTTACATGGTCGTTCTGCATGACAGGCAAACTCATGATAATGAACAGCTGTTCATCGATGATATCCAGCTTGGGACGCTGCCCGGTATTCAAAACATCCTCAAGGGACAGCGCATGTAAGCCGAACAATTCTCCCAGTTCCCTGAGAGCCCCGGCTTCTGGATCGCCTTCGATATGTATCCAGGAGACCGATGGCTTTTTTAAATACGGGATACACTCCGTCGCATGGGATAACTTCTTCTCTGTCAGATCGGTATCCGTGTAGTCTATCAGACGGATGCTAACGGGTATTTTTGTATGTTCCTCGGGATACTCCAGGGTTCCTGGCGAAGTCCCGGGCGGATGGTAGCGCTTGGTGAAATAACTCATTGAAAGCCCTCTGAAATCGAAGCTACGGTGAGAAAATGATCAGGCTAAGGACAAACATTTCTTATCTCGCTCAATAAGGCGTACAGCAATTATCGTCAGATCGTGAAGTCACTTAGGGAAGCTCTGATTCATTCATCCGTGAATCATTCGCCTGGAGCGAATGATCGCGTCAGCCCCGAAGGGGTGAGCCTCATGGATGAGACGAACAATGATCAGAGCACGAAAAAGGTAAAATGC
>Ga0114931_10011648_pt1 | contig 10365 bp, 9 predicted proteins | sample 2SBtaG_FD_89579 | JGI IMG/M metagenome (GOLD analysis project Ga0114931, IMG submission 89579) | Deep subsurface microbial communities from Kolumbo volcano to uncover new lineages of life (NeLLi) - 2SBTROV14_V59a metaG | ecosystem: Environmental > Aquatic > Marine > Volcanic | place: Kolumbo... | reverse complement strand
CTCCGAATATGGGATGGCCGAAATGTTAAGCCAGGCATATGATCTCGGGAAAGATGGTTTTGTGACACCACCATGGCTGAAGATAGCTATTCGCGATCCAGAAAATCCTATGAAAACTGCAGCGGATGGTGAAGAAGGACTGATAGGTGTGCTTGATTTGGCCAATGTGTATTCCTGTGCGTTCTTGTTGACGGGGGATCGCGGGGTCATGGACAATAATGGGAAGTTTCATGTACTTGGACGATGGAAGACGGAAAACCTGAGAGGATGTAATTTTTTGATCGACCAGGAGCGGTGATGATTGATAATGTTACAGATAGGGTGAAGGTGGTAGCCGCAGCTTTTCAGTCGTGGATTCGTGATTCTTCGAGTGGTCTGAGCGAGGCGAAAGCACGTACGGTGTCGGAAGGTTTCTTCCCTGATCATGATGCGAATTACAGTATTCAATGTTTCGGGCGACAGGTAACCGAAAGCAGCTTAATGTCGTGGATTGAGGAGCAGTTGAGCGGGCTGCCAGCTATCATCCCTCAAAAAATACTTTGTCTGCATGCCGGAAATTTGCCTATGGTTGGCCTTCAGGATGTAATAGCCTGTTTGGTTTTGGGACACAAGTACTATGGAAAAATATCCCGCAAGGATCCCTATCTGATTCCATCGTTTCTTTCATACTTTAAGAGACAAAATCCGGATGCTCCTGTTGTTTGGAGTACAAACTTAGATGATTACCGACAACTGGGGGCCGATGCCGTTCTTTTCTCTGGTTCAGAGGATGCCGTGCCGGAAGTGCGAAAGACTCTTGAACAAGACCGGATGGTTAAAAGTGATACGTCTTATCTGATCCGAACAGCTCATTTTTCCATTGCCTATCTGGATAAAGACGACCCGGCTTATCTGAAAGCACTGTCAGATGCAGTTGTCCGTTATGAGGGGAAAGGATGCCGATCGGTGGCTATCATTGTAAGTCCATTATCCCTGCGTTCTCAGCAATGTCATCTTACGGATTATTTCGAGGCGTTTTGGACCGCTAATCCAGAGATAGTCAATCAAAATCCCAAATTGAGATACCGGATGGCCTACAACAAGGCCATCGACCGTTCCCAGGCGATGCTTGATAAATTCCTGATCGAGGAAAGCGATCCCGACCTCGAAGAGAATGTGATTTACTGGCAACAGGGTGGACCAGAGCTGGTACGTGAACTCTCTGATCGATTCCGCGAACAGGTGCAAAATATTTACATAACAGGCAGTCATGTTTCCATTCCCGGATTTGAGGATACATCGGATCGAATTGATTTTCTCAATCGTGCCCAGTGTCCCAAAATATCATGGAAACCCGATGGAATAGATGTGCTAAAATGGCTGGCCAACCTGAGTACGGGTAATCCCCCGTGATTACCCTCGCCCTATTATTACTCCAAGCCCAGAGATTAAATCACACCATCTACGCCAGCAACTCCGGCTGTGCAACATATTTCTTAAAAAAACGATAAACAATCGATTTATACCGGTAGGGATTGAACAGAGTGGCATAGGCATTCCTGTCCGACTTGCGAAATGCAACAACCTGACCTTGTTTCGTCTGAGCAAGTGGCACCCCGCATTCCCTGTTGAAAAGCGTAAATGGCTGAAAATAACAAGCCGAATAGAAGAGGTCGTCTAAAGTGCTGAAAATAGGATCTTTTTTCCCTTCTTCGGTGAGATGAATCTGCAGGATCTCGGGAGTATCCAAACGCAGAAGCATATCCGGATCGGGTAGTAAAACCACAGAACCGGCCTCGAACGCCCAAATTGGAATGTCGTCGTTAGAAAGTTTTTTAAGCAGTACTTTATTTTCACTGAAAATCTCGGGATACTGAGATAATCCTCCGAAAAGGAGGGAATCTATTGCATTCAAGTTAGCAGAATTTGTATCCTCAATCCGCCGGGCGCTCAATTGATCTTCATCCAACTGGATCATTTCCAAAATTCGTTGGTACTCCCGGTCGGCACGAGGCTGTTCGTCAGTGTGAAGATACATTACTGCCATGTCCGGCCAACGTTTTTGGGACTTACTCATAAGGGATTATGCAAGTTTGATGATTCTGGTTCCCGGAATATAACAGTTCTAAAGCTTGGACAATAATACAGGTTTTATGGATTATAAGGCCCGTTTTAACATATCGGACAAAAAGTTTCAAAAAACTGTATCTTCCCGACTCATAGCTAACAATTAGTTAACGTGTGGAGACTTACATCAAGTCTGCTGTAAGTATTTAGTAATAAACATAAGATTAGTAATAACAGAGAAGAAGCGAAGTAAAACGTATGTCAGTGTATAAACCTTCTGAGATCGAGCCGAAGTGGCAGAAATATTGGCTTGAGAATAAGACCTTCAAAACAGATGATTCAGACCGTGAAAAGCCGAAATTTTATGTGCTGGATATGTTTCCGTATCCCAGCAGCTCGGGTCTGCATGTGGGCCATCCCGAGGGTTATACTGCAACCGACATCATTGCTCGTTATAAGCGAATGAAAGGGTTCAATGTACTCCATCCAATTGGATGGGACGCATTTGGTCTGCCGGCTGAACAATACGCCATCAAGACAGGCACACATCCAAGAGTTACTACGGAAGCAAATATCGAACGTTTCCGTATGCAGCTTCAATCTCTGGGTTTCAGCTACGATTGGGATCGCGAAGTAAACACAACCGATCCGAAATATTATAAGTGGACACAGTGGATCTTTCTGCAGCTGTTCAAGAAAGGACTCGCTTACGAAGATTTTGCACCCGTGAACTGGTGTCCTGATCTGGGGACCGTGCTTGCCAATGAAGAAGTGATCGATGGCAAGAGTGAAGTCGGTGGTTTCCCGGTTATCCGCAAGCCAATGCGACAGTGGGTGCTCAAGATCACCGAGTATGCAGAGCGCCTCCTCCAGGATCTCGATGATCTTGACTGGCCGGAATCGATAAAAGAGATGCAGCGCAACTGGATCGGCAAATCGATTGGCGCTGAGATTGATTTTACTGTTGCCGGAGCCAATGACAAAATTCGTGTTTTCACAACACGTCCCGATACGCTTTTTGGCGCTACCTATATGGTGCTTGCACCGGAACATCCACTGGTCGACTCGCTGACGACTGATGATCAGAAAGATGCTGTAGAAGCTTACAGGGAACAGGCGTCCCGCAAATCGGATCTCGACCGCGGTGAACTGAATAAGGAAAAGACAGGAGTCTTCACCGGAGGTTATGCAGTGAATCCTGCCACGGGCAAAGATATCCCCGTATGGATTGCCGATTATGTACTGATGAGCTATGGAACGGGCGCTATCATGGCCGTTCCGGGACATGATGAACGCGACTGGGAGTTCGCACGCAAGTTTGATCTGCCCATCATTGAAGTTGTTTCTGGCGGGGATGTGACAAAAGCTGCGTTTACGGACAGCGAGAATGGAACAGTTGTCAATTCGGCCAATGATGAGGTGTCGCTTAACGGATTAGCTGTACCCAAAGCCAAGGACAAAATAGCTGAATGGCTTGAACAAAAAGGGCATGGGAAAAAAAGTGTCAATTACAAGCTTCGAGACTGGCTCTTCTCCCGGCAGAGATACTGGGGAGAACCATTTCCTGTTATCCATGTTGATGGAAACCCGAAACCTTTGCCGGAGGATGAACTGCCCGTTACGTTGCCTGAAGTGGAAAGCTATCAACCGACCGGAACAGGCGAGTCTCCACTTGCTGCAATCGATGAATGGGTCAATACAACGGATCCGGAAACAGGTAAACCGGCAAAACGTGAGACGAATACCATGCCGCAGTGGGCCGGTTCTTGCTGGTATTTTCTCCGCTATATCGATCCCGATTATGAGCAGGGACCGGTTAGTAAAGAGCGGGAAAAATATTGGATGCCCGTTGATTTATATATTGGTGGAGCCGAGCACGCTGTGCTTCACTTGCTGTATGCACGCTTCTGGCATAAAGTACTGTACGATGCCGGTGTGGTTTCTACCAAAGAGCCGTTCCAGCGACTTGTTAACCAGGGAATGATTCTTGGTGAACTGGAATACACTGCCTATCAGGATGAAAAAGGCAACTATGTTTCGCTTGATGAAGGTGGCCCATAGGAAGGATGGAAGCCAGTCAAAATGGATGAGTCGTAGGTCGAAAAGGTCGGGGATACCTTTGTGATAAAAGGTACTGATACAGTAGTCGATGCCCGATCATTCAAGATGTCAAAATCGCGTGGAAATGTGATTAATCCGGATGATGTCGTCAAGCAGTATGGGGCAGATGCGCTCCGTCTGTATGAGATGTTCATGGGACCTCTGGAACAAGTAAAGCCGTGTAGTACTCAAGGTGTTGAAGGCGTTTTCCGCTACCTCAATCGCGTGTGGCGGCTCATCATTAATGAGGAGACGGGTAAGTTGAATGATGAAGTAGTTGATTCGGATCCGGATCGTGGCCAGTTGAAAGTGTTACACGAGACGATCCGAAAGGTCACCGAAGACATCGAGGGCATTAAGTTCAATACAGCCATTTCGGCATTGATGATTTTCAATAATGAGGCACAGAAATGGGAGAAGAAACCGCGTGAGGTTTTACAGGTTTATGTGAGATTGCTCTCTCCATTTGCTCCCCATTTATCAGAGGAACTCTGGAAACTGCTTGGAAATACCGGCACACTGGCTTATGAACCATGGCCGGAGTGGAAAGAGGAATACCTGAGGAGTGAGACACACGTCTACGCTATCCAGGTAAACGGCAAGGTTCGCGGACAGATTGAAGTGCCGAGCGACAAGGCCGTAGACAAGACATTTGTACTCGACCAGGCACGTAAACAAAAAACGGTCGCTAAATATCTTAATGAAGGAAATGTCGTAAAAGAGATATTCGTGCCTAAGAAGATTATCAACTTTGTCGTGAAGTAATCGTCTGGTTTAAAAATTATACTTAAGCACGGTCCCGTTCAGCCAATCCTGAACACGTTGATACCTTATCGTGAAGTAGTAGCTTTGCCGGTGGAGGATATAGTTGTTAAACGGGTAAAACTCGCTCGGTATCTTTGGCTCGGTAAAATAGAAATTGCGATCAGGATCGGATCGGTCGTAACCGTACGTCCATTGCATATTGTCGAGTGAGCTGTAGACATAGTAGGGGGGACCAAACAGGATGTAAATCATTCCGGGGTCGGTCTTCCAGCCAGCTTTGTAATTGCTGAATTGCATGTTTGCTTCTTCAACATGTTTGTAATACAGCTCAATGACTTGTTTGGCCGTTTTTTGGTTCTTAATGTGACTCAGCCAGAACGAATCCATGTAGTTTTTCATGGAATCCGGATCGCTGAAGCTCATCAGCTTTTTATATTCCTTCTTATCCATCAGGTAGTAGAGCGGTGCTGCCAGTTCACGAACTGTTTCAACATAGGGATAGTTGCGGCTTTTGACACCGAAGTCGCGGGCTTTAAAGTCTGTCTTGCCAACACTCTTTCCTGTTATTGTGACCTGGAATCGATAATTACCCCGGGGTGGTCTGGGAATGGGATACTGGACAAGAATATTTCCTGTTTCGGAGGTAAGCACACGTTTTTGTTCCTGGATGACCGTCTTGCTGCTGTAGTCGATCCCTTTGTAAATAATGGATGAAGGGCTCGGCATCGGTGCAGACATCATCCTTGAAGGCATGGTGTCTGATGCAAAACTAATCAGTTGCATACTGACATTAACACGATTCTTATCCGTCGGCTTGTTCAGTTGGAATTCAAAACGCAACGTATCGAGTTTCGCAGGAACATCATACGTTGTAACCGGCAGAAAGCCTTTCTTAATCTCACTTTGGTTATCACGTCCGAGCAGCAATACATTTGTTATCGTGGTTGATGTAGAACTGGGAGCCGGCAGTTCTGTCTCAGTTGTTCGTACCGTTTGCTTCTGAGAGCTATTATCCATCACGGTAACCTGCACTTTGTATTTGCCGGGTATCACTGAAAAACGTTTCTCAACAGTGTAAGTATCACCGCTGTTAACAATGCTGGCGTTCTTTTTGGCAAGCGTGTATGTAAACGTTTTCGTCAATGCCGAGCCACCGGTGCTGTCCTCGGTATCCGGTGTGATGCTGATATCAAGACTGAATCCGGCCCGGTAGTTTGCATCCAGTTTTTTCCACACGAGGCTTTTGTAAACTACATCGGTCGTCACGTCAATACCGGGGTTTCCATTTTCATCAAACAACCCGATGGCGGCTATTCGCACATTCGGGAAGCCTTCCTTAAAAAAATAGCTCGTCCCGCGTTCGATATTGGGATTGGTTTGCCGGGTGCACGACCACAAAACAGGCGCGATAATCAAGCATACGAGACTTAATATGAAAAATCTCCTGGATTTTATCGGCTTTGCTATATTAACCATACGATCGAACCTCGTTAGTGGATTGAGTACCGGCAACTTACCTCGATAACATTTTCTCTGAAGTGGACGTTTCCTCTCTACCTATTTAATAAGGTTAATGAAATTCTTCAACTTGCAAATTTATGCGATGACAGATTATTTGTTTTTTCGCCGTTTGTCCCTGATGTAAATCGATTTTCCCGGCGCATTTTCATTGCTTCGTTCATCGACATCAAACAATTGGACCGCCTCGATTAATTCTCCAAGTTTCTTATAGCCATAGTTTCTGGGATCAAACTCAGAGGATTTGTTAGCCATGTTCTGGCCAACATTACCGAGATAAGCCCAACCACTTTCGTCTGCCGAATCTTCAACCGCATCACGCAGCAGGTTAACAAGCCGGGTATCTTGTTTCAGTTGATTGGAGGACTTGCGTTTTGGTGACTCACTGACCTCGTCCTTACGCAGAATTTCAGTATAAATGAATTTGTCGCAGGCACCTACGAATGGCTTCGGTGTTTTCTTTTCGCCAAACCCATAGACCGTATAACCAGCTTCCCTAAGGCGTGCTGCCAATCGTGTAAAATCGCTGTCGCTTGATACGATGCAGAAACCATCCAGTTTCTCCGTGTATAATAGATCCATAGCGTCGATGATCATCGCGCTGTCGGTTGAATTTTTCCCGGTAGTATAGCTGAATTGCTGGATCGGCTGGATCGCGTGCTCAAGCAACACTTCCTTCCAGCCATTCAGGTGTGGATTGGTCCAGTCGCCATAGATGCGTTTTACGCTTGCGATTCCATACTTTGCAACCTCAGCCATAAGCCCTTCGACAATAGCAGGTGTAGTGTTATCAGCATCAATGAGGATTGACAGTTTTTTTTGCTCGTGATTTTGATCCATTAAAAATAAAGGGTGATATGAATTGTATAACTATTATTTCTTCGATTGCTTTTCCACTCTAATCTCGTAGAAATATTCGTCTTCTTCCACTACCACCTTGCCGTCCAGCACTTTTAGTATATCGCCCTTTTGTACAGGACTCTCGGCTGGAAGTTGATTGGATGGCATATCATGTACTGCCCCACCTTCACCTTCCCAGTTAGCGAGGTCTGTTTTTTTATCCCATTTTTCCATGGGCTGCGGATCAATTTTGATCTTAATGTGAATCGGCTGACTCATAAGTTTATTTCATGGTTGATGATTTAAAAGAAATAATTTTTTGTTTCCCTGCGCCTGTTCCGGCAACCAGTTCAACTTGTAACGCTCTACCTATCAAACCATGGATGACCGTGAGTCATTCACTTGTATCGACAACTTATTTTAGCATGACCTGGATAATATTATCCATGCCGCTTAACCTTTTCATACTGCTTTCATCGGGAGTCTTGTCAAGAAGCAGGTTGCATGAAGCTGCTTCACCGCCTTCGAAAATGGTATTCTCCATCTCCTCTACGTTGATGCCTACATTTTTCAGGATATCGAGTACCCCGGCAAGAACACCGACGCGGTTATAATGGCGCACCACAAGGTTAATATGGGAACGCTTTCCCCGGAGATTAACAGCAAATAATGGTTTGCCAGTGTTTAAATACTGGGTAACGTTGTCCACAACGCCCTGGGCAATTGCGTTTGATGCTTGTTCGGTTGAGGCACCAATATGTGGTGTACCCATTATTTTCGACGCAAAACCAGTGTCGGCAAACGTGTTGTCTCCACTTGCCGGTTCGTTCTCGTATACATCCAGTCCGGCTTTAATTCCCTTTTCATCAATCGCTTTTTCAAGAGCTGAGGAATCAACAACCTCACCGCGCGATGTATTCACGAAGGATGCCCCATCTTTCATTTTGTCGAAAAATTCAGCGTTGATAAAGTGTTTCGTCTCTGGTGTTGCGGCGAGATGTACACTCACAATATCAGACTTTTCCGCCAGTTCCAGTGGAGTTTTGCAGAAGCCTATGTTCAACTCTTCCGCCAATTCCGGCGTGAAGCTTCGCGACCATCCGATAACGTGAATATCAAGGCCCTGTGCTGCACGGGCAAGTGCCTTGCCAATTGAGCCCACACCGACAATTCCAAGCGTACGGCCTTTTAAACCGGCAGCCTTGCCATATTCTTTCTTTTTCCACTTCCCGTCTCTGAGATCAGCAGTAGCATTTGGGATCCGACGATAACAGGCGATGATCAGGCCAAGAGCGAGTTCTGCGACTGCGGCGGTATTCATGCCCGGGCAATTGGCCACATGAATGCCATGAGTGCTTGCCGATTTTAAGTCAATGGTATTAACACCTGCACCGGCCCGGATAATTAATGACAGGTCTTTGGCAGCGTCTATCGTCTGTGCTGTTACTTTGGTCGACCTGACAACGAGCACCTCGGCACCTCCCACGGCTCCGGGTAAATCGTCAGCTTTCAAATCCGGATTTACTTCAATCTCTGCCCCGAGTTTTTTTAGTTTATCAACAGCCACGGGCGACAGCTTGTCGGCAATTAATATCTTGATCATAGATAAGCCTCTTTTAAATAATTATTACTGTTATACCAGGTGTAGAAAAAGAAACACCCGTCACATTGGCAAAATGATGTAATTACTTCTCCTCATTTTACTTATGAGGATAGCATATCTGTTCTTGTTACACAAGATACCAGCTGTATTTTACCTAATTATTATTTGTCATTGGTATCGAAAAGTGGCTGCAATGGTGTTATGACCAGGCATCATTTCGTTCGGCAGCACGAATACCACACTTCCGTTATCCATTGCGTTGCAGGCAGCGGCGTTGAGGAGATCATAAGCGTGATCATCCTCATTGGTATGGATCCAAACTGAGTTTTCATCAGGATCGAATTTTCCCCATTGTTTGCTGTCGCGGGCGATAAATAGACGATCGACTTTTGCATAATGAGCCGCTTTCACGATCTGGTCAATATCATCAGAGGCCTGCTTCCTTCGATGCAGGTCACCAAATTGTGATACCGCATTCTGCAACGATTTCATTATGATTGGTTGCAGAATCTCGCGTGCTCTATTCCATAACTCATTCTGATCCAGGCTGTTGGGATTAACAGTAATGGGTGTTTCAACAAGATTATTGTAGTGGCTTACCTGTTTGAAATGTGACGTAGTTGTCTCTGAACCGGCCAAAATCAATGGGTGAGGTTCCCTTTGGATGACATCGAGTACTCCTGACTCAACACGTGCGAGGAAGTTGGTAAGTTTCTTTTTTTCCTCATCGGCGGCTGATTGTCCGTGAAAAACAGCCCCGCCTGATATCGATCGCGCCTGTTGATGTTTCTCGTGAACATCATATTTGAGATAATCATCAAAACTGACGGGAGTGTTCTCCAGAAGCATTGGATGCAGGCCGTCCTGGTCTCCCTCGAACAGTTGAATGTCGTTCTTGTTTAACGCGAGCAGGTAAAACGACTGATTCTCCTGGGCGAGAGGAATCAAGGGTGTTATTTGAAAATAGGGTGAAATATAGATTTGCTCAGTGAATCGCACGGGATAGCGATAGGTCTCGAAGAAATCAAAATTTCGGTACACAGCTAATCCCTCTTTTTGGTGTTGCCAAAAGTCGTCGTTGGCAATCATCTCTTTCATTGGTTCTACGAGTTTCCCTATTTGATGCTCATCAATACCTTTATTTTTAAGTGCCTGGGTAATTTTATTGACATAATTTTTAAATCTGAGACTGTTCTGTTTTACAAGGTCTCCTTTGATTTCCATGGGAAGGAATAAGGAGATATTCACGGTTTTTTGATTATGAATAAGGTCGAGTAATTTTTCCCGGGTTATCATAAACACTCCTTCGTTTCGTGAATCAATGAATTAGGCAATAAGTCCTCTAAATTATAACAACGGCTCTTCTCAAAGGATTCGCAATTTAGCCCGGTATTCACCACATATTGATAATTTTGACAGCCGGTTGAAATCCAACTTAGACATTTGTTCCGCTATATTGATTCTTTTGTTTTATTCCTCCTGTATCAAAAGCT
>Ga0114931_10011647_pt1 | contig 10365 bp, 8 predicted proteins | sample 2SBtaG_FD_89579 | JGI IMG/M metagenome (GOLD analysis project Ga0114931, IMG submission 89579) | Deep subsurface microbial communities from Kolumbo volcano to uncover new lineages of life (NeLLi) - 2SBTROV14_V59a metaG | ecosystem: Environmental > Aquatic > Marine > Volcanic | place: Kolumbo... | reverse complement strand
GACCTGTCGGTCCGACCGCCCTGCGGGCGGTGCGCGAGGTCCCTAACGCCACCTTGGTCGAAACACCGTGCCGTCAGGTGCCTCCACGCCCTCGCTACGAAAGTGTGTGAGATATGCGGGCTAGTGGGCGATCACACCTCGGGCCAGCGCTCACGGAGGACGCGGTGCAGGACCTTGCCGCTGCCGGTGCGCGGCATCTCGTCGGGACCGATGAAGCGCACCTGCTTGGGGCACTTGAAGGGGGCGAGCCGCATCCTGGCGTGGGCGATGATCTCGGCCTCGGTGGCGGTGGCGCCCTCCCTAAGGATGACGACGGCGGTGACCATCTCGGACCATTTGGGGTGGGGCACGCCGATCACGGCGACGTCGAACACCGCCGGGTGGCCGGCGATGACCTTCTCCACCTCGCTCGGGTAGACGTGCTCGCCGCCGGTGATGATCATGTTGTGCTTGCGGTCCACGAGGTAGAAGTAGCCGTCGGGGTCCCGCCGCGCCATGTCGCCGGCCGAGAAGTACCGGCCACGGAAGCTCTCGTCGGTCTTCGACGGCATCTTGTGGTAGCGGTCGAACATCATCGGGCCGGCCGAATAGAGCTCGCCGATGGCGCCGTCCGGGACCTCGTTGCCGTGCTCGTCGAGGATCTTTACCCGGTGGGAGCCCGATGATTCCTTGCCGATCGAGCCGGGGTGGCTCAGCTGGTCCTCGGGCATCAGCGTGGTCACGATCCCCGACTCGGTGGAGCCGTACGCCTCGTACAGCTGGACGCCCTGGAACACCTCTATGATCTTGAGCTTGTCCTCGACCCGGGCCGGTGCGCTCGAGCAGAGGAGCCGCTCGATCGAGCTCAGGTCGTAGCCGCGGCGTTCTTCCTCGGGCACCGAGAGAATCAGGTTGTAGTGGGTGGGAATGAGCGAGATGAAGGTGATTCGGTGGCGCTCGATGATGCCGAGGATCTCGCGCGCGTCGAAGCCCGAGGCGCGGTGGATGTAGTTGGACCCGTCGAAGTAGGTGGCGGTGAAGCTGAAGAACGTCGTGTTCACGTGGCACAACGGCATCGCTGTGAGGACGATCTCGTGCGAGGAGAAGCGAAAGTCGGCGGCGTTGATCAGGTAGAAGGCCACATAGCTCTCGTGGGAGCGGACCACGCCCTTTGGCTTGCCGGTGGTGCCGGAAGTGTAGAGCAGGATCCAGGGATCGGCCGGCGCCACATCGGCGTCGGGTTCCTCCGGGGAGGCCGCGGCGAGGAGCTCCTCGTACGCAGCGTAGCCGGGGGCGGCGTCCCCGACCATCACCCAGCTGTCGATCCGCGGCAGCCGACCGCGGACCTCCTCCGCCACGGGAGCGAATCGGTCGTGCACGAAGAACGCCTTGGCGTCGGCGTTGTCCGCGATGTAACGGACGTCGGGCGCGGTGAGCCGGAAGTTGATCGGGCTGATGATGGCCCCGATCTTGGCGGCCGCCACGTAGAGCTCGCAGATCTCGATGCAGTTCTCGAGCAGGCACGAGAACGTGTCGCCCTTACCGATTCCGAGGTCGAGAAGGGCGTTGGCGAGCCGGTTGATGCGGCGATTGGACTCGGGGAACGTGAATCGGCGGTGCTCGTCTGCGAAGGCGATGTGGGTCGGAAACTTGCGGGCGTTGACCGAGAAGATCTGCCCGAGGTTGAGCCAGTCAGCCACGATGTTCCTCCTGACTTTTCTCGACTTTAAACCTGGCATCGAGGGCGATTGGATCTCCGCCCGCCAGCGGGGCGAGGAGGGGGTTGACGTCGGCCTCGGTGATCCGCGGATTGTCGGCGAGAAGAAGCGCGAAGCGGCGGAGAGCATCGGCCAGGCGGTCGACGTCCACCGGCTTCCGGCCGCGCGCCCCGGCCAGCGCGGGGTAGCCCCTGATCGATCGGATCAGCTCGCGTGCCCGGCGCATCGACAGGGGCGCCAGTGCGAACTCCACGTCGTGAAGGGCCTCGACGAAGATGCCGCCGAGCCCGAACGCGATGACTGGGCCGAGTCCCTCCTCCTGCTTGCCGCCGAGGATCACCTCGGGTCCGTTGCCGGTCACGAAAGCGGCGACGAGGAAGCGACTGCCGGCGCGGGGAAACCTGTGCGCCAGCTCCTCGAAGGCGAGGCGCAGCTCGGCTTCGTCTCGGAGGCCGACGATCACGCCCCCGGCTTCCGACTTGTGGACGACGTCGTCCCGCTCGATTTTGAGCACGACCGGGTAGCCGATCTCGGCCGCGGCCTCTAGGGTCTGTTCCAGGGTCCCGGTTTCCACGGCGGGCGGCGTCTTCAGGCCGTAGGCGGCGAGAAGCTTGAAGGCCCGCTCCTGGGGGACGAAGGATCGGTCCCGGGCCAGCGCCTCGTCGACGATCGCCGCCGCGGCACCCCGGTTGTGGCCCGAGAGCACGGCCGGAGCCTCCTTGGCGACCGCGCGACCCTCTGCCACGCGCGTCATCGCCGCCAGGGCGCGCGCCCCGCTCTCCGGCAGATCGAACACCGGAATCCCCGCATCGCGGAGGATCCGCAGGGTGACCTGCCACGATGCCTTGCGCGTCATGACGACCCCGACGACCGGCTTGGCGGCCCCTCGCACCAGCGCCGCAACCTCCCGCGCCACCCCCTCGCAGTCGACGAAGAACGGGGTGATGAAGCTCAGGAGAATGCCGTCGATCCGTTCGTCATCGAGCAGCGCCCGCACCGCTTCCCGGAAGTGCTCGGGCCGACCGGTGGCCATCAGGTCGACCGGGTTGGTCACGCACGCCTCATCGAGGAGAACGGCGCGGAGCTTGCGCCGCGTCGCCTCGCCCAGCTCGGGTACGGAGCAGCCGGCCTCGACCAGCTCGTCGGTACCGATGATGGCGGGGCCGCCGGCGTTGGTCACGACGCCGATCCTCTTGCCGGCCGGCAGTGGCTGGGCGGCGAGGGCGTAGGCCGCCTCGCACAGGGATGCCTGGTCGCGAAAGGAGAGCATGCCCGCCTCGCGGAAGACCAGCCGGGTGGTCGTGTCCTCCTTCATCAGCCCTCCGGTGTGGGAGCTGACGGCCCGGGCGCCGGCCCGGGTTCGTCCGCTCTTGAACCCGAGAATTGGCTTTCTGCGGCCGACCTTGCGCGCCACGCGCAAGAGCTCAGCGGGATCGGCAAGGCTCTCGATGTGACAGATGATCACCTTCGTGCCCGGGTCGTCGCCCCAGTACTCGATGATTTCCGGGATCGAGATGTCGCAGGCGTTGCCGTTCGAGGCGTACATGCGCAGGCCGGCGCCGAGCTCGAAGAGCCGGTTGTTGATCACCTCCGCCACACCGCCCGACTGGGCGACCAGCGAAATCGGACCCGGAAGCGGGCGGGTGAAGGTGAAGTTGCAGTAGGCGGAGACCTCCGGGTCGGTGTTGATAATCCCCTGACAGTTGGGACCGAAGAGACGAACGCCGTGGGCGCGCGCAGTCTCCACGAGCTTCCGTTCCAGCGCGATCCCTTCGCCGCCCACCTCCCTGAAGCCCGAGGTGTTGATGATCGCCACCTTTACGCCCTTCCTGCCGCACTCCTCGATCAGGCCGGGTACGCTTGTGTTCTTCACGATGACATGAGCGAGGTCCACCTCGCCGGGCACGTCGAGGATCGAGGGATAGGCCGGGATGCTGCGAACGAACGCCGCCCTCGGGTTGACGGGGTAGATCGCGCCGTTGAACCCCGACTCGAGCAGGTTCTCGATGATGCGGTAGCCGATGGTCAGGCGACGGTTGCTCGCACCGATGACGGCCACGGAGGCGGGTCGGAAGAGTGGGTCGAGCATGTTGCTGGTACTCCAGTTCTCGATTCTGTGCCGATTATTGCGGCGCACCAACGCCGACGCAAGTCGGAGAAATATACGGGCCCACCTCCGCAATGTTGGGAGAGGATTTCAAGCATGGGTTCTCGGGATTGACGGCGGTTTCGTGATAGCAGAGAATGACCGGGACAATGACTCAACAGGGGGGTTCGTCATGGGTCTGGAGTGGCTGCCTGGGGACGACGAGCTGAAGGATCATGGAGTCGGCGGAGAGCAGTTCTGGGGAAGCCACGACGCGCCGCCGTGCACGGTGTACGAGAAGAAGCCGCTGCTCGACCCCGAGGGCAACGAGGTGGACGGGTTGTTCACGGCGTGGATCACGCTCAACAATCCGGCGCAGTACAACTCGTACACGACCAGGATGGTCAAGGTCGTGATCGCCGGATTTACGAACGCGAGCCTGGATCGCAGCGTGGTAGCGGTGGTTTTCACCGGCGCCGGGAGCCGCGCGTTTTGTACCGGTGGCAACACCAATGAGTACGCCGAGTACTACGCCAGGCGGCCCGCAGAGTACGGCGTCTACATGGATCTGTTCAACGCGATGGTCGATGCCATTCTCACCTGCAAGAAGCCGACGATCTGTAGGGTCAACGGCATGCGCGTCGCCGGCGGACAGGAGATTGGGATGGCCTGCGACCTGACGGTGGCCTCCGACTTGGCGGTCCTCGGCCAGGCCGGCCCCCGTCACGGCTCCGCGCCGGACGGCGGTTCCACCGACTTCCTGCCGTGGTTTCTGTCGGTCGAGGACGCCATGTGGAACTGCATCTCTTGCGAAATGTGGTCGGCCTACAAGATGAAGCTCAAGGGCCTCGTCACGGAGGTCGTGCCGGTCCTCAAGGCGGACGGGTCCTTCCTGCGCAACCCGCTGGTCGTCACCGACCGTTTTGTGGAAAACGGCGAGATTGTTTACGGGGAGTTCAAGAAGGGCGAGGAGGCGAGGGCCGCCAGGCAGATCATCAAGGAGACGCCGGTTGATTTGGAGCTTCTTGATCGAGCGGTGTCGGACATCGTATGGCGGTTCGCCAACTTGTTCCCGGGATGCCTCCAAAAGTCGATCGACGGTATCCGCGCGAAGAAAAAGTTCTTCTGGGATCAGGCGAAGCTCGCCAACCGGAACTGGCTGGCGGCAAACATGAGCGGCGAGGCGTTCCTCGGTTTTACGGCGTTCAATACGCGCAAGATGACCGGCGTCGACACCATCGACTTCATCACCTACCGCCGGCTCCTGGCCGAGGGCGCCGAGCTCGACGAGGCGCTTTATGAGAAGGTGTTGGCGCGACCCCGGGAGTGATCCCGCAATCACAGGAAGGGAGGCGGGCCCGTGAAGCTCCCCGAGTTTGACTTCGTAGAGCCTGACACCGTTGCCGAGGCGTGCGCGTTGCTGGCGGACGACCCGGAGGAGAGCGTTGCGTTCGCCGGGGGTACGGACGTTCTGGTTCTTCTCAGGGAGCGAGCGCTTCGCGCCCGGCGCCTCGTTTCGCTGGGCAAGATTGAGTCGCTGGGCCGCATCGAGCTCACCCAAGACAACGGCCTGGCGATCGGGGCGACTGTTACCGTAAACCGGGTTGCGCGACACGACGGCCTCAGGGCGCGCTACCCCGGCATTGTCGACGCCGCGCGGTCGCTGGCGGCGGACCAGGTGCGCAACCTCGCCACCGTCGCCGGGAACCTGTGCATGGCGGTTCCTTCTGCAGATATGGCGCCGATCCTTCTCGCCCACGACGCGAAGCTGCGCGCCGTTTCGCCGGACGGGGAGCGGCTGATCCCATTGCGCGAGTTTTTCGTCGGACCGCGGCAGACGGTGCTCGCGCCGGCCGAGCTGGTGACCGCGATTGAGGTGCCTCAGCCACGGCCGGGACAGGGCGGCGCCTTTGCCCGGCACGGGGGGCGGGCCTCGCTCTCGCTACCGGTCGCATCGGCGGCGGCGGTGGTGCGCATGGACGGCGAGATCTGCGTGGAGGCAACGGTGGCGCTGGGCGCGGTGGCGCCAACGCCGATCCTGGTGCGCGCGGTGCGGGAGATTGTGACGGGCCGGCGGCTGACGGCAGAGGTCCTCGCCGAGGCGGGCGCCGCAGCCCGCGCCGCGGCGCAGCCGATCGACGATGTGCGAGGCAGCGCCGCACACCGGCGCGAGCTGGTGGCGGTGCTGACCGGAAGGGTACTGACAACCGCGGCCGACAGGGCCGGCGCCGCATGAGCCGCAGAGAAAGGGAGCCGATGGAACAAGCGATGGAACGAATCATCCATCTCACGATCAACGGCGATAAGCGGGTCCTCGCCGTTCGGCCTAACGACACGCTCCTCGACGTGATGCGCCTCAAGCTCGGGCTGACCGGGACCAAGCGCGGCTGCGACCTGGGCGACTGCGGATCGTGCACGGTGATCGTGGACGGTGAACCGGTCAAGTCGTGCCTGGTGCTGGCGGTGGCGGTCGACGGGAGCCGCGTGGAAACGATTGAGGGTTTGGAGGCGGACGGCCGCCTGCACCCGCTGCAAAGCTCGTTCATTGCGCACGGCGCCATCCAGTGTGGCTTTTGTACGCCGGGAATGGTGATGGCGGCGAAGGCGCTCATTGACCGCAACCCGGCGCCGACGGAGGACGAGATCAGGGAGGCCCTCGGCGGCAACCTGTGCCGGTGCGGGGGGTACCAGCGGATCATCCGGGCCGTGCGAAACTGGCGGCAGGAGAACCACCGGGTCAAAGAGATCGAAGAGGGCGGCGAGAGCGGAAAATACCGGGTGATCGGGCACGGCGTTCCGCGCAGCGACGGCCCGGCCAAGGTCAGTGGGCGCGCCGTATTCACCGAGGACATCACACTGCCGCGGATGCTGTACGGCCGGCTCCTGACCAGCCCGCATGCCCATGCGCGGATTCTCAGCATCGACACGTCGAAGGCCGAGGCCCTGCCCGGCGTCAAGGCGGTGATCACCGGGCAGGACGTTTCGGACGTCCTTTACGGTGTCAGCCCCGCCCGCTACGACGAGCACGTGCTCGCGAAGGAGAGGGTACGCTTCATCGGCGACGAGATCGCCGCGGTCGCCGCCGTCGACGAGGCGACGGCGAGCCGGGCCGTCGGGCTGATCGAGGTGGAGTACGAGCTGCTGCCCGCTGTCCTCGATCCGTTCGAGGCAATGGCCGACGGGACGATCCAGTTGCACGACGAGACGCGCTTCGCGAACAACGTCAACACTCGCGTCGACCATGACTTCGGAGACGTCGACAGGGGTTTCGCCGAGGCGGATGTGGTGCTCGAGAAACGCTTCGTGGGCAACTTCACCTTCCAGTCTCCGATCGAGCCGCACTGCGCCATCGCCCGCTGGGACGACGGGGGAGGCTCGGTCACGGTGTGGTCGTCGACGCAGACGCCGCATTACTTGCAGAAGCAGCTGTCACGGGTGCTCGACTTGCCGATGGCGCGGATTCGCGTGATTCGGCCTTACGTGGGGGGCGGCTTCGGCGGCAAGGCCGAGACGACGGCTCTCGACCTCTGCTCGGTCTACCTGTCCAAGATCACCGGCAGGCCGGTCAAGATGACCTACAGCCGCGAGGAGATGTTCTACCACGGCCGCGGGCGCCACAAGCAATACATGGATCTCAAGATCGGCGTCACCCGGGCAGGCAAGATCACGGCCGTCGACTTCACCAGCGTGCTAGACGGCGGGGCGTACACGAGCTACGGCGTCATCACCGCCTACTATGCCGGTTTCATGATCCCCACCCTCTACCGCATCCCGAACTACCGCTATACGGGCCGTCGCGTATACACCAACAAGCCGCCGTGCGGCGCGATGCGCGGCCATGGGGTGCCGCAACCGCGGTTTGCCTTCGAGAGTCTGCTCGACATGCTGGCGGAAAAGATTGGCATGGACCCGATCGATATCCGCATGGTCAACGCAATGGACCCGAACACGCGGACGGTCAACGACCTCGATATCACCTCCTGCGAGTTCAAGGCGACGCTCGCCGATGTGCGAGTGCGCTCGCGGTGGGACGAAAAGCACGGCAAGCTGCCGTTCGGCAAGGGGATCGGCATCGGCTGCGGGGGCTTCGTCTCCGGCGCCGGCTACCCGATCTACCGCAGCAAGTTCCCCCACTCCAACGCGATCATAAGGGTCCTTGAGGACGGCCAAGGGGCAACCGTCTTCATCGGTGCGGCGGAGATCGGTCAGGGGTGCGAGACGATCCTCCTGCAGATCGCCGCCGAGACGCTCGGCCTCGACTACGCCGACCTATCGATGGGTGACTGCGACTCGGCCGTCTCGCCGATAGACCTCGGTTCCTACTCCAGCCGGGTCACCCTGATGGGCGGCAACGCGGTCAAGATGGCCGCCGACGATGTCAACCGCAAGCTGTATGAAGTTGCGGCGCGCGAGCTCGGCTGCGAACCGGCGGCGCTGGCCTCCGGCGACCGCCGGATATTCATCCGCGAGGCGCCGCAGCTGGACATGGAGTTTGCCGAAGCGGCGCAACGCTACTTCTCCGTCAACGGCCCGCTGGTCGGCACCGGCTACTACGAGCCGCCGCCCAACCTCGGCGGAAAGTTCAAGGGCGCCACGGTGGGCACCTCGCCCGCGTTTTCGTTCGGCTCGTCGGTATGCGAGGTGGAGGTTGACACCGAGACCGGGCAGGTCAAGATCGTGCGCTTCACGGACGCCCACGATTCGGGGACGGTGATCAATCCGACGACCTACCACGGGCAGGTCGAGGGCTCGATCGTGATGGGCGTCGGCGAGGTCCTCACCGAGGAGGTCGTGTATGACCAAGAGGGCAGGATCCTCAATGCGAACCTGCACGACTATCTGATCCCGAGCATCGGCGACTCACCCGAGATCGTCTCCATTGCCGTGCCCGGCTACGAGCCGCGAGGGCCGTTCGGGGCCAAGGAGGTGGGCGAGGGCTCGATGGTACCGGTCCTGGGCTCGATTGCCAACGCGATCTACGACGCCGTCGGCGTGCGCATCACCGAGCTGCCGATCACTCCGGAGAAGGTTCTCCAGGCGCTCGAAGAGAAGCGGTCGGGGCGGTAGGTGCCGATGGCGGCGACCGTCGCAGTCGGGGAGCCCATGACGTCGGAGCGCGGCCCGCGGTGGTTGGACTGGGGTGGCGAGGGCCCCGGGCTGCACCTCGCGCATGTCAACGGTTTTCCGCCCGCAACGTACCGGCGGCTGGCCGGCGTGCTGACGAGCCGCTACCACGTGCTCGCGATGGAGGCGCGGGCGCTGCGGGCGGGGGCGAAAAGGCTGGGTTTGACCTCCCGACACCCGCTGTGCGCGGTGCTCGCGCTCGAGTTTCTGGCCGGCGTGGCCGGCCCGCCTCAGGAAGGGGGAAGCCGTGGACCTGGAACTTGAAGGGAAGGCCGCCATCGTGACCGGCGGCAGCATGGGGATTGGTCGGGCGATCGCGCTGGCCCTCGCACAAGAGGGCGCCAACGTCGCCATTAACTACAGGCGTCACGATTCGGAAGCGAAGGCGGTTGTCGCGGAGATCGAGGCAATGGGCAGGAAGGGGCTGGCGGTCCAGGCCGACGTCGCGAGCTTCGCCGATGCGGAGGCGATGGTGGGCCGGGTCCGGGAGAGCTTCGGGCGGCTCGACGTCCTCGTCTGCAACGCGGGCATCACCTGGGACGGCGTGATCTGGAAGATGACCGAGAAGCAGTGGGACGCCGTGCTCGGCGTCAACCTGAAGGGCTGCTTCAACTACAGTCGCGCCGCGGCGCGCATCTTCAAGGATCAGAAGTACGGCAAGATCGTCAACATCTCCTCGATCAACGGGATCCGGGGCAAGTTCGCGCAGACCAACTACGCCGCTGCGAAGGGAGGCGAGATCGCGCTCTCCAAGTCGCTCGCCAAGGAGCTCGGAAAGTTCAACGTCAACGTCAACGTCGTGGCGCCCGGGTTGGTGATGACCGACATGATGGCCAAGCTCCCGGCGGAGTTTCGGAACGCCGCCCTGGCGGAAACCGTGCTCGGCCGGTTTGCGACGCCCGAGGACGTCGCCGAGCTGGTGCTCTTCCTGTGCTCGGACAGGTCACGTCACATTACCGGCGAGGTCATCAAGATCGACGGGGGGCAGTACATCTGAGGTCGAGGAGGAGAGAAATGTCGCGAGTTGGAGTGATCGGTATCGGACACGGGAGGTTCGGCCGGCGGAGCGACGCCACCGTGCAGGAGCTCGCCTTCGAGGTGTATCGGATGGCGGTTGCCGACGCGGGGATCTCCCCCGAGTCGATCGACGCCTAGGTGATTGCGGCGGTCCCCGAGTACCACAAGCAGCGCTCGGTGGCCGGGGTGGTCCAGGAGTACCTGAATCTCAACCCGCGGCCGACGTGGCTCACCGAGGTGGCCTGTGCGTCGGGCAGCGCGGCGATCCGCACGGCATGGATGGCCATCCGGTCGGGGCTCCACCGCGTGGTGGTCGTTATCGGCTGCCAGAAGATGACCGAGATGGAAACCGCCGAGATCCTCGCCCTCATGGGGCGTGTCGGCGAGGTGCAGTGGGAGTCGGTGTTTGGGACGACGTTTCCCGCGTACTACGCGATGTTC
>Ga0114931_10011646_pt1 | contig 10366 bp, 3 predicted proteins | sample 2SBtaG_FD_89579 | JGI IMG/M metagenome (GOLD analysis project Ga0114931, IMG submission 89579) | Deep subsurface microbial communities from Kolumbo volcano to uncover new lineages of life (NeLLi) - 2SBTROV14_V59a metaG | ecosystem: Environmental > Aquatic > Marine > Volcanic | place: Kolumbo... | reverse complement strand
CTCGAGGCGCGCAAGCGCTTCGACCCTCCGCCGCCCAGCATGTTTGCCCCCGGTACCCCGCTGGACCTGGATGAGCTGTGCATGTTGCTGCTCTGCCGGGACCCGACGCAGCGCCCCGACGATCGCCAGGTGTTGCGGCTCCTCGGCGTCGAGCAGGCGGCGGTGATGCCGGCGCGAGCGCGGTCGTCCGATCCGGATCTGCTGGTCGGACGAGAGCCGCACCTGGCGGCGCTGCGCAACGCGTTCGAGGAGGCGTGCCGCGGTCGCTCGCACGCGGTCCTGGTCCACGGTCAGACCGGAATGGGCAAGACCGCGCTGGTGCAGGCGTTCTTGCGGCAGATCTCCCTGGAGCGGCGGGCGATCGTCCTCGAGGGGCGCTGCTACGAGCACGAGTCGATGCCGTTCAAGGCGCTCGATCCGCTGGTCGACGCGCTCAGTCGCCACCTGTTGTCGCTGCCGCGCGCCGAGGTCGAGGCGGTGATGCCCGACGATACCGCCGCGCTGGCGCGGCTGTTTCCGGTTCTGCGCCGGGTCGAGGCGGTGGTCGGCCGGGCCGGGGAAACCGCCGATAACCTCGAGCTCCTCGAGCTGCGCCGTCGCGCGGTCGCGGCATTGCGCGAGCTGATCGCCCGACTGGCCGCGCGCCGGCCGCTGGTGCTGTACATCGACGACCTGCAGTGGGGCGACACCGACAGCGCCGCGCTGATCCAGGAGCTGTTGCGTCCGCCCCAGACGCCGGGCCTGCTGTTCGTCGCCAGCTACCGCAGCGAAGACGCGCGCACCAGCCCGTTCCTGCGCGCGCTGCTGCCGCTGCCCAGCGTGCCGATCGAGATCGCGCTCACCGCGCTGTCGACGGTCGAATCGCTGGTGGTTGCCGAGCAGCTCCTCGGTGGCGTCAGCCGGATCCTGCCGACCATCGGCCGCTCGATCGCCCGCGAGTCGGGCGGAAACCCGTTCTTCGTCCACGAGCTGGTGCGCTACGTCCAGGCTGAGTCTTTCAGCGACATGTCGCTGGGCACCATCACCCTGGAAGAGGTGATTCGGGTGCGCATCACCGAGCTGCCGGATGCGGCCCGGCGGCTGCTCGATCTGATCGCCGTGGCCGGACACCCGGTGTCGATGGCGGCGGCGCGTCGCGCCACCGAGATGACCAGCGAGCTCGAGAGCGCGGTCCACCTGCTTCGCGCGCGCAATCTGATCCGCACCCGCGGTGGCGGTGAGCGCGGCGCCGGCGCGATGGAGCCGTACCACGACCGCATCCGCGAGGTCGCGGTGGCGCTGCTCGACGCCGACGCCCTGCGCGGCGTCCACCGTGGGCTGGCGATGGCGCTGTCGGTCGAGTCCGATCCGGATCCCGAGGCGCTGGCGGCTCACTTCGAGGGCGCGGGCGACTACGAGCGGGCGTCGCAGCACCTGGTCGCCGCCGCCGAGCTCGCCACTCGGGCCCTGGCGTTCGAGCGCTCCGCCGAGCTGTACTGCCGGGCGCTGGTGATGCGCACCTATTCGGGCGCCGAGGAGAGCCGCCTGCTCGCCGGGCTGGCCCGCGCGCTGGGCGAGGCCGGCCGCGGCGCCGAGGCAGCCGAGCACTTTCTGCAAGCGGCGCAGGAGGCACCCGCGGGTGAGGCGCTGGCATTGCGCCGCGAGGCCGGCGAGCACCTACTGCGGGCCGGTTATTTCGATCGCGGGCTCGAGGTTCTGGACGGCGTGATGCGCGAGCTGGGGCTCAAGCGGCCGACCAGTCGAAGTTGGGCGACGATGTCGTTCCTCTGGGGGCGGCTGCGCCTGCGTCTGTCCGGCCTCCGCTATCGCGCGCGCGACGAGCGCGAGGTCGCTCCGGTCGTGCTCGAGCGTGTCGATTCCACCTGGGCGGCTGCGGCTGCGGTGTCGATGGTCGACACGGTGCTCGGCGCCGAGCTGCAGGTTCGGCACCTGCGTCTGGCGCTGCGCGCGGGCGAACGATTTCGAGTCGCGCGAGCGATGGCGCTGGAAGCGGGGCTGCGCTCGATCGCGGGTATCCGCGGGCGCAAGCGGTTCGATCGCGTGGTGGTCGAGGCCGAGCGACTGGCCGGAGAGATGCGCACGCCGATGGTCGACGCCTGGGTGCATGGCGTCAAAGGGCTCGGGGCCTACCAGTACGGCGAGTTTGGCAAATCCCGGCGTCTGTGCGCGCAGACGATCGACATGCTCTCGGACCACGCGAACAGCCTGTTCTACGAGCTGACGTCGATGCGGCTCATGCACGTCTGGTCGCTGTACTATCTGGGCGAGCTGAGAGAGGTCGCGGAGCGCGTGCCCGTGTTGTTGCGTGAAGCAGAGGAGCACGGCGATCGTTACAGCGCGACCAACTTCTCCACCGGACTGTGCGTCGCTGCTTGGTTGGTGCGCGGATCTCCGGAGGAGATCCGGACGCTGGATGAAGAGGCGCTGTCGCGCTGGACCGATCGCAACTACCACCTCCAGCACTACTGGTACTTCCTCGGACGCATGCTGATCGAGATGTACGAGGGAGATGCGCAGGCGGCATGGCGCGTGTTCGAGGAGCACTGGCCCAGCTATCGGCGTTCGTTCATGCCGCGCATGGAGCTGGCCCATCACGAGACCCTGTCGATCAAGGCGCGGGCGGAGCTGATGGCCGCAGGGCCAGTGATCGACGAGAAGCGTGGTCTGGCCGCGGCGCGCGCGACCGCGCGCTCGATGTGCCGGCGGAAGCTGCCGTCCGCCGTCGGCTGGGCGCGCATGATCGAGGCGGCGGTGGCGGTGCGCAGCGGCGACCAGGCCGCGGCGCTGGCCGCCCTGGACGACGCCGAGCGTTTGTTCGGCCAGCTCGAGATGAATCTGTACACGCAGGCGGTCAAGTGGCGCCGCGGTGAGCTGCTGGGCGGCGACGAAGGCGCCGCGCTGGTGGCCGCGGCGCGGGCGTTCTACGAGAACGAGTCGGTGGTGCGCCCGGACCAGCTGGTGAACATGCTGGCGCCGGGGTTCACGCGCTAGGCTCGTTGGGGAATCCAGGAGCAAACATCGCGACCAGACGCGCGGGGTTGGCGGCGCCTTCCTGCTCGAAGAAGACGTCCGCCTGCGCGATCGCCGTCTCGCCGGCGCGTCCGCCGATCAGCTCGCCCTCGCGACGGCGCGCGATGTTGGCGTAGAGCAGCAGGTCGGGCCCCTCGGACAGCTCGATGACCCGGCGTAGCTCGGTCAGCGCGGCGTCGGGTCGACGCTGCCGGGCGTCGACACCGGCGCGGAGCAGGTGGGCGAAGACCCGCGCCTGGTTGGTTCCCTCCCACGCCAGCTTGCGCGCGGCGCGGGTTGCCCGGGTCGGGCCATCGGTGCTGCCGCCGGCCAGCGCGATGCGCGCGCGCAACCAGACGTAGTGGATCCGCACGAGCTGCAGGCGCATGAGCAGCGACGCCTCGAACCCGCTGAACAGCGGCGCCAGGGCCTCTTCGGCGCGGGCGATGTCGTCGCGGTAGAGCGCCAGCTCGCCGCGCGACTCGATCTGCCACCAGTGCTGCAGGTGGAAGCTGCCTTCGGGCGCGATCCACTCGGCCTTGTCGATGTACATCTCGGCCACCTCCGGCCGGTCGGCGACCAACCAGACGATGCTGCTCGATAGCCGCATGGTGGTGTCGCTGTAGCGGTCGCCGCGCTCGGCGGCGTCCTCGGTGTAGTCGTCGTAGCAGCGGCGCAACTCGGCCAGCGCGCCGGTCTGGCGCAGCGCCCACATGCGACACAGCCGGCAGCTCGCCAGCTCCCACGCCATGCCGGTGGCCTCGTCGAGGATCTTCTGCTCGACCTCGGACAGCAGCTCGGCGGGCCAGGCTGAAGCGGTTCTCGAAGTAGCGGAGGAAGCCGCGGGCCAGCACCGTCCAGGTGAGCAGGTAGTGGTTGCCGCCGACCTGGGCGATGCGCCGCGCCTCGTCGAGCAGCGCTTGCGCGCGACGCACCTTGCCCGCCCCCTGCGAGGCCAGGTGGATCGCCTCGGTGGCCAGGAACAGGCCGACGCGGGTGCGCTCGCCGGTGCGCAGCGCCAGCAGCAGGCCGCGACTCTGGAAGTCGGCGCTGCGCACGGCGTCGACCATCGCCAGGCCGTGGGACGCGGTCTTGTACACGTCCAGGCGCACCAGCTCGCGGTCGGTGATCTCCTCGGGCAGGCGCTCGGTCCAGCCCATGCCGCGCAGGCGCAGCTTGATCCGGCTCCACACCAGCTGGCGCAGGGCCTCCCGCGGGGTCGGCGGCAGCTCGTCGCCGAGCTCGGCCATGAGCTGGCTCAGCACCTCCAGGCCGCGGGCGACGCGACCAGTGGTGAGTAGCTGCTCGGCGGCCCGGCGCTGGCACTCGATGCGCACGCGCGGCTCGGCGTCGGCGCCGGCGTCGAGGAAGACGTCGGCGGCCTCGGCGCCATGGCCGGCGTTGACCAGCGCGTCGCCCAGGGCCATGCGGATCTCGCGGGCGCGCGGCGACTTGGGATCGACCAGCTTGAGCGCGCGCTGGTAGAACTCGGCGGCGCGATCGAAGGCCAGGGCCTGGCCCGCGCGTTGGGCCGCCTCCATGGCGCACGCGGTCGCCTTGGTCAGATCCCCGGCGGCCTCGAAGTGGCGCAGCACGAGCTGCGGGTGCAGGCGGGTGGCGCCGGCGTCGTCGAGGGCGCGGGCCAGGCGCGCGTGACGCTTGCGCCGGGGCTCGTCGTCGAGCGGCAGCATCACCGCCTCGCGCACGCGATCGTGATACGGCTCGATGGTTTCGAACTCGCCGTCGCGGCGGCCGCGGACCAGGTTGGCGACGCGCAGCAGGGCGACGTGGCGGGCGAACTCGGCCCGCTCCATGCGCGCGGCGTGGCGGATGGCGCTCTGGTAGAGCGGTCTCTCGGCCACGCACACCAGCTCGAGGACGAACCGCGCCGGGGTGTCGAGCTCGTTGACCCGGTCGCGGATGACGTCGGCCAGGCGGGTGCGCGGGCGATCCGGACCGGGCACCGTGGCCGCGTGGCGGACGAGCTGATCGATGAACAGTGGGTTGCCGCGGGCGTCGACGGCGATCTCGGCGGCGCTCACCTCGCGGCCCAGCGCCGCGCGGCGGAGCAGTATGCGCGCCAGCTGGCGAGCCGAGTCCGGCGGCAGCGCCTCGATCGCCAGCCGGCGAACGTCCCCGGGGATCGGCGGCGGCGGCTCGCGCGCCTGGCGCGAGGTGACCAGGAGCAGTATCGGGGGCGCGTCCGGTGGCCGCAAAAGCTCGGCCAGCAGGTGCGCGCTGTCGGCGTCGGCCCACTGCAGGTCGTCGATGGTGATCACCAGCGGATGGCGATCGGCGATGCGACCGAGCATCTCGCGCAGGGCGGCGAAGACCCGGGCGCGCAGCTCGCGCGGATCCTTGACCGCCTGCCGCGGCCGCGGCGCCTGGGCGATGATCTCGACCCGGGCGAGCACCGGGAAGACGCGGGGCAGCAGCGCCGCGTTGCGTGGAAGCAGGGTGCCGACCTCGCGATCGGGCAGGCGGCGCATGTACTGCGACAGCTCGTCGATGACGCCGTCGAACGCCTTGTACAGCATGCTCTCGCGCTCGAAACAGCGGCCGCTGAGGCGCACCAGATCGGCGCGTTGTGCCTCGAGGCGGCGGGTCAGCTGGCGTACCAACGCGCTCTTGCCCACCCCCGACTCGCCGTAGAGGAAGACGGTGACCGGTTGCCCCTTGCCGGTGGCGTCGAACGCGTCGGCCAGGATCTCCAGCTCCTGGCCGCGGCCGACGAACGGCTGGGTGCCTGAGCCGTGGGAGGTCGAGATCCGCTGGGGCTCGATCGAATCGCCCGCGCCGAGGCGGCGAAGCACCTCCGGCCCGGTCGGCCGCGCGGCCGGGTCGAAGCGAAGCAGGTCGACGCACAGCTCGTCGAGATCGGGCGGCACCGACGGGTCGTGCGCGCGCGGCGGCGGCGGATCGTGCCGCTGCTTGTCCATGAGGATCTCGATCGACGTGCCGGTGTACGGCAGGCGCCCGGTGAGCGCCTCGTACAGGACGATGCCGACGCTGTGCCAGTCGGCGGCGGGGCCGGCACGCTTGGCCGCCGCCTGCTCGGGCGCCATATAGGCGGCGGTGCCGACCACTTGCGATTCGCTCGACGGGCCGACCGTGGTGGTCTCGGCGACCAGCCCGAAGTCGAGCAGCACCACTCGGCCGTCGCTGGTGACCAGGACGTTCGACGGCTTGATGTCGCGGTGGACCATGCCGGACTGGTGCAGGGCATTGACGCCGTGGGCCAGCCCGATCAGCGCGCGGCGCAGTCGGCCCTCGTCGAAGTTGTGCGCCACTGCCACGCCGAGCGGGGTGGCAGGTTGCCTGACCGGCGGCGAAGTGCCGGCACGGGCGATGTCGGTCGCCGCTTCCTGCAGGCGCTCGCGGGCGATCGGCGCCGCCGCTGCGGTCTGGCGCTCCTCGGGAGCAACCGCGCCCGCCAGGGTGACGTACTCGAGGAAGTCGACCCCGGTGATGAGCTCCATGGTGAAGAACCACTGGCCGCGGTCTTCGAACAGCTCACCCAGGGTCACCAGGTTGGGATGCTGCAGATCCTGCAGCGCGCGGAACTCGTTTTTCAGTCGGAACAGCGCCTGCGGCTCGAGGTGGCGCAACGTCTTGAGCGCGACCGCCTGCTTGCGCGAGCGATCGAACGCCTCGTAGACGATGCCCATCCCGCCGGCTCCCAGCCGCCTCCGGACCTCGAACCGTCGGGTTCCGCGAAAGTCGAACGCCTGTCGGCTTTCCACACAGTCCCCCGACAGGGACTGTAGCAAATCAGCGCAGGACCAGGATCGATTCCAGGAGCAGCAGGATCAGCAGCCCGGCGGCCAGGGCGTGCCACAGCTCGACCCGCCGGCGATGCTCGCCGCCGCCGGGGCCGCCTGTGCCGGTTCCCGAGGTCGGGACCAGGGACGGGGGCGCCGGTCGCAGATCCGAGCCGCGGGCGTCGAGATTGACCGCGAACTCGGCCTCCTCGCGCGGCCGGGTCTTGCCGGCGCGGTCGGTGGCGGCCACCCGGTAAAAGCCGGGCCGGTCGGTGCCGGCGAAGCGGACCCGCTTGCGCCCGGCCAGCTGCTCGCCCTCGATCACCCGGCGCTCGCCGTCGGGCCCGCGCACCTCGATGCGCTGGTCGTCGGGGGCCACGGGCAGCACCGCCGTGCGCCCGACCAGCACCGAGGCGCGGGCCAGCTGGGTCTGCTTGCGCGCCAGGTGGCGCACCGCCTGCTGGACCAGCGGCAGGAAGCCGGGGTGGATCGGCAGGTCGTTCCAGTCGCGGTCGATGGTCGAGGTGTAGAGCAGCAGTCGGCCGTTGCCGCGCCGGGCCTCGACCAGGGCGGCGGCGCCGTTGGTATAGCGGGCCAGCACGGCGCGGTCGTCGACCTTGGAGGTAGGGCCGAGCAGCATGATCTTCTCGAAGGTCGCCTCGCGCAGGCCGGGGGCGTCCTTGGAGAAGACGCTGAAGATCGGGTGGTCGGCCTCGAACTTGACCAGCCGCTGGGCGCGCCCGGTGCGCTCGGCGCCGTGGGCGCCGTAGGCGGTGTCGAGCGCGGTGTTGAGGAGCTGGGGCAGGATCGGCGCCATCGTCCGGTTGTAGGCGTCGGGGTCGACGTTGTCGCCGACCGTGATCATCAGCCCGCCGCCGGCGTCGACCCAGCCGCCCAGCTCGGCCACGGTCGAGGCCGACAGCGCCCGCGCGTTGGCCAGGATGACCACGTCGTAGTGGCCGAGGTTCTGTTTGGCTAGCTCGTCGACGGTGACGGTGGTGACCACGGTACCCGCGTCGCCGCGATCGCCGGGGCGCAGCGCCGCCTCGAGGTAGAAGATCTCGCTCTCGTGGCGGTCGGTGTTGGGCTGGCCGTTGACCAGCAGCACCTGGACGACGTCGCGCAGCTCGGCGCGCAGATAGTGCTGGTCGTCGGTGGGCAGCGGGTCGTGATCCAGCGACACCACGACGTCGGCGGAGCGGTGGCCTTCGGGCAGGGTGGCCAGAAAGCGCTTCTTGATCCGCTCGCCCGGCAGCAGCGAGACCATCCCCTTGGCCACCACTCGACCTTCGATCGACACGCTGATGCCGTGCTCGTCCACACCGCTCTTGCCGAAGTCGGCGACCTCGGCAGTGATGCGCACGCCGCGCGAGCCGGCGGTCGGATCGGGCTCGACGGAGACGTCGGTGACCGCCAGGTTGTCGAGCGACGCGTCCGGCGCCGGCGGCACCACCACCAGGCGCGGCCCGGTGCCGGCCGGCCACGGCGGGTCGTCGGCGCGCAGGCCGGTCGCGGCCAGCGGCGAGAACAGATAGATCACCTTGTGCTCGTGATTGCTGGTGGCCAGGAGCTGGGCGGCTTTGCGCAGCGCGCCGGTGGTGCCGGCGGGACGCGCGGTCGGGGTGATGTCGGCGATGGCGTCGCGGAGGCGCAGGTGGTCGCGCGACAGCTCCGACGGTGCCTCGGCCCGTTCGGAGGAGGTCAGCACGGCGACGTCGGCCTCGGGACCGAGCTGGGACAGTACGCCGTAGGCCTGCTCGCGCGAGCGATCGAGCAGGCTGCGGTCGCCGACCTGGTAGCGCGAGGCGAACGAGTTGTCGATCACCAGCACTGCCGCCTGCGGGCCGCGCTCGACCATAGGGCCGGACGTCGCGCACGAGGTGTACGGCTTGGCCAGCGCCAGCGGGATAGCCAGGCAGGCCAGCGCGCGGGTGAGGAGCAGGAGCAGCTCGCGCAGGCGGAATCGCCGGGCGACTTTGCGCTTGGAGCCGAACAGGAAGTCGAGCGCGGCGAACCGCACGACGCGCGCGCGCCGCCGCCCGATCAGGTGGATGGCGATGGGGATGGCGACGCCGACGGCGCCGACCAGCATGAGCGGCGCTAGGAAGTCCACGTGCGCGGTCCTGCAGCGCCAGCGGCGCGCGAGATGAGGAACTGAAGCAGGGTCTGCTCGAGCGGCTGGTCGGTGCGCACCAGGTGGTACTCGACGCCGGCGCCCATGCAGCCTCCGCGGGCGCGCTCGAGGAACGCGGACATCCGCTTCTTGTACTGGCGGCGGACGGAGCTGGGATTGACCAGCATCTTGCGCTCGTCCTCCAGCGCCTCGAACACGGTCATCCCCTCGAACGGGAAGTCGAGCTCGTGTGGATCCAGGGTGTGGAAGGCCGCCACGTCGTGGCCCTGGGCGCGCAGCCGGCGGAGGGTGACCAGGGCGCCGTCTTCCGGCTCGAGCAGGTCGGAAGCCAGGACGATCAGCGACCTGCGGCGGCGCGCCAGCTCGGCCACCCGCTCGAGCGCGACGCTGGCCGGCTCGTCACCGCCGGCGCCGCGGCCGGCGACGTCGTCGATCACCGCCAGCAGATCGTGCAGGTGGCGCGGGCGCGCCCGTGGCGGTACGAAGCCCTCGAAGGTGCGGTCGCCGTAGATCGACAGGCCTACCCGGTCGCGCTGCTTGATCAGTAGATAGGCCAGCGAGGCGATCACGTACGAGGCGTATTCGAGCTTGCTCAGTCCGTCGCCGCGGTAGGCCATCGAGCCCGAGGCGTCGAGCACCAGGTAGGCGGTGAGCTGCGACTCCTGCTCGAACTGCTTGACGTAGTAGCGGTCGAGCTTGCCGTACGCCTTCCAGTCGATGTGGCGGATCTCGTCACCGGGCGAATACTCCTTGTGCTCGGCGAACTCGACCGACGAGCCGTGGTGGCGCGAGCGGTGCAGGCCGGTCAGCGCCCCTTCGACGATGACCCGCGCCTTGACCGGCAACGACTCCAGCCGCGCGATGGTCGCGGGATCGACGAACGACAACGCCTACTCCGGCTTCACCGTCTCCAGCAGACGCTCGATGATCTGCGCCGGCGTGACCCCTTCGGCCTCGGCGCGATAGTTGAGGATCAGGCGATGCTGGAGGGTAGGGCGCGCCAGCGCCCGGATGTCTTCGGTGGAGACGGCGAAGCGGCCGTCGAGGATCGCCCGCGCCTTGCCCGCCAGCACCAGGTACTGCGATGCGCGCGGGCCGCCGCCCCAGGAGACGTGTTGTTTGACGAAGTCGGGCGCGTTGGGCGCGTCAGGGCGGGTGGCGCGGACCATGGCGACCGCGTGCTTGACCACGTGGTCGGCGACCGGCACGCGCAGGACTAGCTTCTGCAGCGCGATGATCCGCTCGGGCGACAGCACCCGCTGGAGCTCGGCGCTGTAGTCCGACGTCTGCTGGCGGACGATCTCTTCCTCTTCGGCCTCGGTCGGGTAACCGACGTCGACCTGGAACATGAAGCGGTCGAGCTGGGCCTCGGGCAGTGGGTAGGTGCCCTCCTGCTCGATCGGGTTCTGCGTGGCGAAGACCAGGAACGGCAGCGCCAGGCCGTAGGTGTGGCCACCGGCCG
>Ga0114931_10011645_pt1 | contig 10366 bp, 6 predicted proteins | sample 2SBtaG_FD_89579 | JGI IMG/M metagenome (GOLD analysis project Ga0114931, IMG submission 89579) | Deep subsurface microbial communities from Kolumbo volcano to uncover new lineages of life (NeLLi) - 2SBTROV14_V59a metaG | ecosystem: Environmental > Aquatic > Marine > Volcanic | place: Kolumbo... | reverse complement strand
GCGTACGCTGAGGGCAAAGGTCATATAGCTGCCGATGGCGCTGCTGTGATCCAGCACGTCGAACCCCTCCCGGCCCAACATGCGCTCCAGCGTCCAGGGCGTGAAGACGTAGAGGTGGCGGGGTGCGTCCAGTCCCGCCCAGTACGGCCCAAAAAGTCGGGCGTCCCAGGAAGCCAAATTAGGCACGCGCAGGACCAGTAGGCCGTCGGGCTTGAGCACCCGATGGATCTCGCGCAGCGTGGCCGTAGGGTCGTGCAGGTGCTCGAAGACGTCCCACATGGTGACGACGTCGAAAACCTCATCGCCAAAGCTGGCCTGCTCCAGAGTGCCGGGCAGCACCTCCAGGCCGTGGCGACTGCGCGCCAGCAGAGCCACCTCTTCGCTCAGTTCCACGCCATAGGTTTGCCAGCCGCCGTGGGCCTCCATCCCGAGCATGAACGCGCCGGCGGCGCAGCCGATGTCCAGCAGACGTCCACCCTGGGACTTGTAGCGGGTGACAAAACGCACTCGTTTCCGGGAGCCGTAGTCGATGGCCTTTTGCAACAGCCAGTTGCGTTTCTTGTCCACGGCCAAGTCCGCGTAGGACTCGTACTCCAGGGGATAGTGTTCGCCGATCTCGACCGGAGTGGGGCGCGGGTTTTGGTAGACCAGGCCGCAGTTCACGCATTGCACCAGGGTGGCGTGGACGTCGGGTTTCTCCAGCAGCAGGTCAGACAGTTCGGCGAAAGGTCGGGTTTCGGCGCTTCCACACAGGTTACAGGCGACGGTTTCCATAGTGATGTATATACCAAAATCTGTTTGTTCAGCGACCGCGAATGGGAACGCCAGTCATGGTTTAAGAGTGCCGATCTGCGCCGAACCAGCCGCTCCACCACGCCTTCCACGTGACCGGAACGAGCCGCCAGCGTCCGTGCACCAGATCCCTGGCCGTCAACAGGCCCAGGCGCAGGACAGTGAAGCCCCACAGGAGCAGCCGGTGCAGCCCAGCCGCATGCTGGCGATAGAAGCGGATCTGGTTGCGGGTGCGCCAGCTTCGCGCCCGCGGGTCGTACACGCCCGTGCTGCGAGAGACCTTGTGCCAGATGCGAGCCTGGGTGGCGCAGCCCAGCCGGAACCCAGCCCGGCTGGCCCGCAGACAGAAGTCCGCGTCCTCCGCGTACATGAAATAGGCCTCGTCCAGCAGGCCGATCCGCTCGAAGACGCTGCGGTGGATCAACAGGGCGCACATGTTGAGAAAATCCACCCCAACGAACGGCGGCAGATCGTCCGGGATCACCTCATCGCGCAACAGGCTGCGGGTGATCAACGTCCCACCCAGCCTGCGATCGCCCAGCGACCAGATGCGCGCCGGCTCGTCGTAGTACAGGATCAGCGGCGCCAGGATGCGGACGTCCGCATGGGCCTGGATGGCTTCCTCCAGCCTGTCAAAAAAATCGGGCGCAACCACCGTGTCATTATTGATCAGCAACAGCCATTCGGCCCGGTTATCGCCCTCTTCCGCCAGCGCGGCCTGGATGGCCCGGTTGTTGCCGCCCGCGAAGCCCAGGTTCTCCGGCTCGGCCAGCAGCCGAATCCGGTCGCCAAACGCGGCCTCCAGCCGGGCCACGGAATCGTCCTGCGAGCCGTTGTCCACCACCCAGATGCGACCGGACTGCGCGCCCGCGTCCAGGAGCGACTGCACGCAGGCGAGGGTCTCGTCGGCCAAATTCCAGTTGATGGTGATACTGTCGATGACAGACGTCACTTGCTGACGACTCCCCTCGCGATGACAGGACACAGAACGACTCAACAGTATACTTCAGCCGGTATCGTTAACCCAAGTTACAAGCGGCAAAAGTATCTTGCCCAGGTAACCGGGAGAGCCTATCCCTCCTCCAGCGCCCCTCTCCCAAACATCACCAACGCCTGATCGTCGTTGATGGGGTGACTCAGCCCACCGCGCACGTCCCGGAAGTAGCGCTCCAGGGGCAGCCGGCGGGTCATAGCCGCGCCGCCCACGACGCGCATGCATTCGTCCACGGCCTTGACCGCATTGTTGGTCACCGTCACCTTGGCCGCGGCGATGGACGGGCTGAGCGCCAGCCGCTGTTCCGGGTGACGGGTCCACAGGTCGGCGGCGCTGTAAAGCTGGACCTGGGCCTGGTGGATCAGCAGTTCGGCCTTACCCAGGCGGCGCTGGATATTGTCCAGGGTGGCGATGGGGCGGCCCAGCGCGGTGGGGACTCGCTCGTTGGCGTAGCGGACCGCAGCCTTTAGCGCGGCCTCCGCCACCCCCAGGTAGGAGGCGCTGATGAGGAGCATAAACCAGGCGTTGATCGGGCCGCCCCGGACCGGCTTGTGCGCGTCCGTGCGCGAAATCAGGTTGGCGTGGGGCGCGCGCACGTCGTGGATGACAATGTCGTGGCTGCCCGTGGAGCGCATGCCCAGTGCATCCCAAGTGGGGACGATTTCGATAGCGTCGCTGCGGGGAATGATGAAGCGGGCCACGTCCTCACTCCCGTCCTGGAGGGTGGCTGGGATGATGAAGTAGTCCAGTGCGGGAGACATGCTGGCGAAGTTCTTGCGCCCGGAAATGATCCACGCCTCCGGTTCGCCCCCTTCCTGGCCCGGCGGATAGACGGGACAGGCCGCGGTCTTGGGTTTGCCGCCCCGGCTGGGGCTGCCCAGTTCCGGTTCGGTGGCGCAGGCGTTGATCAGCGCACCCTTCTCCACCGCGTCCCGGCAGATGCGCTCGAAGAGGGCCGGCGGCCAGATGCGAGACTCGGCCGCGCTGCCCATGCTTTGCATGTGCATGGAGAGGCTGAGCGCGGTGCTGCCATCGCCCGTAGCCAGGGTCTCCATGACCATGGCCGTCTCCAGCAGGTCCGCATTCCAGCCGCCAAACTCGGCCGGGATCACCAGGGCGGGCAGGCCGGCGGCGCGAATGTCATCGAAGTTCTCGAAGGGGAACGAGCCTTCCCGGTCGTGGACTTCGGCCCGCTCGGCGAAGACGGCGGCCAACTCCTCTGCCAGGGCGATGAAGCGTTGCTGGCGTTCCGTGCGTGGATAATACATGGTCTTTCTCCGTAGATGGTTTCTCCGTAGATGGTGATGTGTTGGTTCATGTTGGGGGGATTGTATCATGGGAGATTGGAGATTGGGAGATTTGAGAAATTGAAGATTGAGGATTGAAGATTGGATGGCGGCGTTCTGTCCAGTAACGTCGCGTGTACGCTGTTCATGCTTTTTATGGTCGCTTTTTATGGTCGTGAAAATTTTCAACTCTGACGATTTGCGTTATCCTGTAGGGGAATCACCCTGCTCTTCAAAATCTCTGCGTCCCTCTGCACCTTTGCGGCTTTGCGTCAAAACAGATCTTGAACCGTGAAAGCGCAAGGGCGGAGTAAAAACCAGGAGCCAACCCATGAGTGAAGACAAAATCCGCGTGCTGGTGGCCAAGCCGGGGCTGGACGGCCATGACCGGGGGGCCAAGGTGGTGGCCCGATCTTTGCGCGACGCCGGCTTCGAGGTCATCTACACCGGCATCCGCCAGACGCCCCAGATGATCGCCGAGGCCGCGCTCCAGGAAGACGTGGACGTGGTCGGTCTGAGCATCCTCAGCGGCGCGCATATGACCCTCTGCCCCAAGGTGGTGGAGATGCTGCGCGCCCAGGGGCAGGACGATGTGATCGTGCTCGTGGGCGGCATCATCCCTGACGAAGACGTTCCCCGCCTGCGCGAGGCTGGGATCGACGCCATCTTCGGGCCGGGCGCGTCCACCAAAGAGATCGGCGACTTCATCCGCCAGGCTGTGGCCGCCAGGAATGAGGCCTGAGATGGGCCTGCTTTCACGCACGCGCGTCACCAGCCAGGCGCTGGCCGAACGAGTCCTGAGCGGTGACCGGCTGGCCCTGGCCCGCGCCATCACCCGCGTCGAGCGCGAGCGGCCGGACGCGCACGAACTCCTGAGCGCGCTCTATCCCCACACCGGCCGCGCCCACATCATCGGCGTCACGGGAGCGCCCGGCACCGGCAAGTCCAGCCTGGTCACCGCGCTGACCCAGGCCTACCGGGCTGCGGGCCTGACGGTGGGCGTGGTGGCCATCGATCCCACCAGCCCCTTCACGGGCGGCGCGCTCTTGGGCGACCGGGTGCGCATGCGCGCGCTCAGCGGCGATGAGGGCGTCTTCATCCGCAGCATGGCCACCCGGGGCAGTCTGGGCGGCCTGAGCAAGACCACAGGCGACGCGGTCACCATCCTGGACGCGGCCGGCTTCGACCGCATCATCGTGGAGACAGTGGGCGTGGGTCAGGCCGAGGTGGCCATCGCCAGCACCGCCCACACCACCCTGGTGGTGGAAGCACCCGGTCTGGGAGACGAGGTCCAGGCCATCAAAGCCGGCATCCTGGAAATCGCCGACATTCTGGTGGTCAACAAGGCCGACCGGCCCGGCGCCGACCGCACCATTCGCGCCCTGCAATTGATGCTGGAACTGGAAGCGGGAACACCGCGCCAACTCCACCATCACGGGCAGGTGGTCAGGCTCCAGGCGCAACTCCCGGCGGGAAAAGAGGGCGAATGGATGGTGGATGTGCTGAAGACGGTGGCGATCAACGGCCAGGGGGTGGCCGGGTTGCGGGAGCGAATCGAGGCCCACCGGACCTGGCTTCATGATTCTGGCGCAATCGTGGGCCGGGAGCGGATCCGTATCGCCCACACGCTGGAGAACATCATCCGCGCCGAACTCAACCGGCGCATCGTCGCCTCCATGCCTGCGGACGGGCTGGATGACATCGTGGATGCTGTCCGCCGTCGGGAGGTCGATCCTTATCGGGCGGCGGATAAATTGTTGACGAAGTTTTGAGGATAGAACGCGGAAACTCCGGATTGGACGGATTTGCGCGGATTTTTGAAAAGAATCCGTGCAAATCTGTTCAATCCGGAGTTTCCGCGTTCTATTGAAATCTCTTCCTACGAACCGTTAGTGGAGATGGGCAAATTAGCTGCGGCCCAGTCCCGGTAGCCTCCCATAAGATTGGCGACGTTGGTCACGCCCTTGGCCTGGAGGATGCTGACGCCGATGGCCGAGCGTCCGCCCGTCTGGCAGTTGACCACGATTGGCTTGTCGGTGGGGATATTCTGGTACATGTCCAACAGGTATCCCAGCATGTAGTGTTGCGCACCGGGGATGTGGCCCTCGACAAATTCGCTCACACCGCGCACATCGACGACAGTGACCGCATTTTGGAGCACCTTGTCCGCCACCTTCTCAGGCGTGGTGATCTCATAGCACTGCATCTCATTGCCCATGTGGGCCCATTCGCCCAGAATGTTCGTATCAAAGAAGCCGCCGACGTTGTCCAGGCCAATGGAAATCAACCCTTCCATGGCTGCATCGAGTCGCGCTTCGTCCACAATCAGATAGAAAGGATCCTCATAGTTCAGGAACCAGCCGGACCAGTTGGTGAAGGAGCTTTCCAGCGAGCTGGTGAAGGGGATATTGATCGCGCCGGGGATGTGGCCGATGGCGAACATTTCATTCTCGCGCGTATCGATGACCATGGCTCCATCGGCCAGCACTTGCTTGAGGTCCACCAGATCCAGCTTCTTGGGCAAGGGCAGGCCGCCCAGGATCGGTGCGCCGATCTTATTGAGCTTCTTCATCATGGCGAAGTAGACGGGCGCTTCGGGCTGGCCGTCCAGGAGCGCTTCGACGAATTCGTCTTCATCCTCGATCTGTAACGCCCAGTTGAAGAGTTTCTCATAGCCCACCGTGCTGGACGGGATCGCGCCCAGGGCCTTGCCGCAGGCGCTGCCAGCGCCGTGCGCGGGCCATACCTGCACATAGTCGGGCAGTTCGGCGAAGCGTTTCAGAGAGTTGAACATCTGGCGCGCGCCTGGCTCGGCCGTGCCCATGATGCCCGCGGCCTCTTCCAGCAGATCCGGCCTGCCCACGTCGCCCACGAAGACGAAATCGCCGGTAAAAATCCCCAGGGGGCGATTCTCGCCCTGCACATCTTTATTGGGCGTGTCGGTCACTAAGAAAGAGACGTGCTCGGGCGTGTGGCCGGGGGTGTGCATGACCTCGATGGCGATATTGCCAATCTTGAAGATGTCGCCGTCATAGACGAGTTGGTGGTTGTAGCCCTCAAGATTCTGATACTTCCAGTCCTTATCCCCTTCGTCCGAGAGATAAAGTTTGGCGCCCACATGCTTTGAAAGCTCCCGCCCGCCAGAGACAAAGTCTGCGTGGATGTGGGTCTCGGTGACGGCCACAATCTCCATCTCATTCTCTTCGGCCGCGACAATATATTGCTCGATATTGCGACCCGGATCGATGATGATGGCCTCACCCGTGGCCTGACATCCCACCATGTAGGATGCGTGGGCCAGTCTTGGGTCATAGAAATATTTCAGTAACATTGGCTCTCTTCCCCTCTTTGGTCTTTCCTAAAAACTCTTCACTGGTTTCGACGATGGATGCCGACTGTGGAAAACGCGCTGCACCGGGAAGCTTAGCGTGTCCCACAGTATAGCAAGGCAATGTAAGAAGCGTTTAAAGGGGAGATGTCAATCCTGTAAACGTCGTATCTTCCCAATATTTTGAGAGAGAGGCATGGCTTTGCGCTTGCCCGTCGAAGAGTTTGCGCTTGCCCGCCGAAGAGATCGCGCGGTCACTTCTACGCAATTATTGAAGCGATACGAAACAATTGACAAAAGTCCTTTGGCGTGATAGTAATTAGGCGTAGCATCGCAATCAAATATTTTGGCCTATCAACGCGACGAGAGAGATCCTGCACCCTCTCCCTGGGAATGGGGAAGCGGCGCAGGGCGCCGAAGGGGCAAACCGGCAGCGCGGCCACACGCTGCGGCCACACTCTCAGGCAAAAGGATCGTCAGGTTGCGGCCACCCTGGAAAGCGCTCTGGCGATGGGCGTCAACGTTGCGACGTCGCCAAAGCCACCGACGGGGCAATTCCTGCCCTCCCCGGCAAGAGCAATCTCTCAGGTTTTCGACAGGGTTCGCGGGCGCCGGTTACGGTTGCCCGCTTTTTTGTGGAAACCAGCGGCGGACGCGCTTTAAGTTTTTATCTCGCGCCCGTCAGTTCCAAAGGAGAGCGCCTGTCATGAACGTCACCGGTTCCACCAACAACCTGGACTTGCTCAAGCCTCGCGATCAGTTCGTACACCGTCACATCGGTCCGCGACAATCCGACCTGCCCGCTATGCTGGAGGTGGTGGGCGCGCCCAGCCTGGACGCACTCATCGACGAGACCATCCCCCCCAACATCCGCATGAAGCAGCCCCTCAACCTGCCGGGGCCCCGGGGTGAGTCGGACGTGCTGGCTGAAATGCGGGCCATGGCCGCCAAAAACAAACTTTTTCGCTCCTACATCGGCATGGGCTACTATGACACCCTCACGCCGCCGGTGATCCAGCGCAACATCCTGGAGAACCCCGGCTGGTACACCCAGTACACGCCCTACCAGGCCGAGATCGCCCAGGGGCGCATGGAGGCCCTGCTCAACTTCCAGACCATGATCATCGACCTGACCGGGCTGGAGATCGCCAACTCCTCCCTGCTGGACGAGGGTACGGCCGCGGCCGAGGCCATGACCCTGAGCAAGCGGGCCCAGAAGCGCTCCTCCACCGCCAACGTCTTCTTCATCTCCGAAAAGTGCCATCCCCAGACCATCGACGTGGTGCGCACCCGGGCCGAACCCCACGGTTTCAAGGTCATCGTCGGCGACCACGAGCGCTACGACTTCGCTGAGGAAACTTTCGGCGTGCTGATTCAGTATCCCGACACCGAGGGCGATGTGGTGGATTACGAAGCCTTCGCCGCCAAGGCCCACGCGGCCGGCGCGCTGGTCACCGTGGCCACCGACTTGCTGGCGTTGACCCTGTTGCGCCCGCCGGGAGAGTTCGGGGCCGACATCGCCGTGGGCAACAGCCAGCGCTTCGGCGTGCCCATGGGCTACGGCGGTCCCCACGCCGCCTTCATGGCCACCCTGGACAAGTACAAGCGGCTCATGCCCGGCCGTCTGATCGGCGTCAGCCACGATTCCGCCGGCGAACCGGCCCTGCGCCTGGCCCTGCAAACCCGAGAGCAGCACATCCGCCGCGACAAAGCCACCAGCAACATCTGCACCGCCCAGGTGCTCCTGGCCATCATGGCCTCCATGTACGCGGTCTATCACGGCCCGGACGGTCTGCGCGACATCGCCCGCCGGACGCGCCTGCTGACCCTAATCCTGCGCGAGTCGCTGGAAACCCTGGGCTACCGGGTCAACCAGGGACCGGTCTTCGACACCCTGAAGATCAGCGGCGGTCCCCACAGCCAGTTGCAGCTGATCGCCGACGCCCAGGACGCGGGCGTCAATCTGCGCATCTATGACGACGGCGCGGTGGGCGTCTCCCTGGACGAGGCCACCACCCTGGAGCAACTCCACGACCTGCTGGCCATCTTCGGCGTGGCCGACCCGGTGGGCGTGGAGGCTCTGGCCCGGGATGTGGACCTGGACTACCCGGCCCCCTTCCAGCGCACCAGCGAGTACCTGACCCATCCGGTCTTCAACAGCTATCATTCCGAGACCGAGATGTTGCGTTACATCACCAAGTTGCAATCTCGAGACCTCTCCCTGGCCTACTCCATGATTCCCTTGGGATCCTGCACCATGAAGCTCAACGCCACCACGGAGATGCTGCCCATCACCTGGCCGGCGTTCGCCAGCCTGCACCCCTTCGTCCCCCTGGACCAGGCTGAGGGCTACCAAGAACTCTTCCGCAAGCTGGAGGCCGCGCTGGGCGAAATTACCGGACTGCCGGCCGTCTCCCTCCAACCCAACTCCGGCGCGCAGGGCGAGTACAGCGGGCTGATGACCATCCGCAGCTATCACCTGGCCAACGGCGACGCCCACCGCAACATCTCGCTGGTCCCCAGTTCTGCGCACGGCACCAACCCGGCCAGTTCGGTCATGGCAGGCATGGAGGTCGTGGTGGTGGCCTGCGATGACCAGGGCAATATCGACGTGGACGATCTGCGCGCCAAAGCCGAGCAATACAGCGACAACCTGGCCGCGCTCATGGTCACCTACCCGTCCACCCATGGCGTCTTCGAAGAGGCCATCGTGGAGATCTGCGACATCATCCATCAGCACGGCGGTCAGGTCTACATGGACGGCGCCAACATGAACGCGCAGGTGGGATTGACCCGCCCCGGCGACATGGGCGCGGACGTCTGCCACCTGAACCTGCACAAGACCTTCGCCATTCCCCACGGCGGCGGCGGCCCGGGCGTGGGACCCATCGCTGCGGCCGAACATCTGGCTCCATTCCTGCCCACCCATTCGGTTGTGCCTAGCGTAGGCGGCGAACAGGGACCGGGTGCGATGTCGTCCGCGCCCTGGGGCAGCGCCAGCATCATGCCCATCTCCTACGCCTACATCGCCATGATGGGTGCGGAGGGGCTGACCCTGGCCACCAAATTCGCCATTCTCAACGCCAACTATATCGCCAAACGGCTGGCCCCTTATTATCCGGTGGTCTACAAGGGAGCTAATGGACGGGTGGCCCACGAATGCATCGTGGACGCGCGGGGATTCAAACACGCGGCCTCGGTGGATGACATCGCCAAGCGGCTGATGGACTACGGCTTCCACGCCCCCACCATGTCCTGGCCGGTGCACGACACCTTTATGATCGAGCCGACGGAGAGCGAACCCAAGGCCGAACTGGACCGCTTCTGCGACGCCATGATCGCCATCCGCGCCGAAGTTCAGGCGGTGGAGGATGGGGACATCGACGCCCACAACAACCCGCTGACCAACGCACCCCACACGGCCAAGGTCATCGCCGCCGACGAATGGGATCGGCCCTATGGCCGCGAGCAGGCCGCGTATCCCCTGACGTGGCTCAGGGACAACAAGTTCTGGCCCGCGGTCGGCCGCGTGGACAATGTCTGGGGCGATCGTCATCTGGTCTGCACTTGTCTGCCGGTGGATGCGTATGCGGAGCCGATGCTGTAGAAACGCGAAATTGAAGATTGAGGATTGAAGATTGGGAGGTGGGAGATTCGGGGGAGATTTGAGAGATTGAGGAGATTGGAGATTAGGAGAAGCGGCGCCTCTGCCAATCTCCAATCTTTAATCCTCAATCTTCAATTTCCAATCTCCCGATCTCCCGATCTCTTCTCCCCCTACTGACTTTCGAGGATGGACAGAATCATGGTGATTGGCAGGACGAAGGCGCCTTGGGGCGCTTGCACGCTGCCTTGATCGAAGTCCGAATAGTCCGCCTGGAGCTTCATGTTGATCTTGGGCGGCGGATCCACCAGAGGTTTGTCGCTGCCCTGAAGCTGGGTGACGGTCTCCAGCAAGCCGCTGGT
>Ga0114931_10011644_pt1 | contig 10368 bp, 8 predicted proteins | sample 2SBtaG_FD_89579 | JGI IMG/M metagenome (GOLD analysis project Ga0114931, IMG submission 89579) | Deep subsurface microbial communities from Kolumbo volcano to uncover new lineages of life (NeLLi) - 2SBTROV14_V59a metaG | ecosystem: Environmental > Aquatic > Marine > Volcanic | place: Kolumbo... | reverse complement strand
CTAATTCTTCTTATCGAACCGAAACGGAAAAACGCGCGTTTTTTTACTGGTTTCTCGGCGCCTCGGCGTCTCCGCGGTGATTTGATTCCTACTGGCATAGCGCTGTAGGGTTAATGTGTCTAGGGTCGCGCTCGGGGGGCTGGTGATCGCAAGATCGCAATGACTCACCGGTGGTCCGTCGCGCGCGTGTGCCGGAGAAGTCGTGAGGCGGCCGGTTCCGCCTGCGAGGCGCGTTCGCTTCCGCCTGCTCCTCCGAGTTTGTTACCCGCATGCTTATTCCCAAAGGTTGAGAGAGCCATGATGCGTATCGCCGTGTGGATCACGTTGGTTCTGATGATCGGTTCGGGTCGTTTCGCGGCCGGGCAGATTGTGTTGTCGGGTAACGAAAACAAGATCGATCTGTCCTCGGGCGGTCAGCGGGTGATTGCCGATGCCCCGCCGGACTCGATTTCGCTGCTCGACTTCGCCACGTTTCCGCCGCGCGTGACTCACTTGCGGGGAATCTCGAACAGCGTGATCGGCCCACCTTCGAACATTGCCATTACGCCGGATGGGCGGTTGGCGCTGATCGCCTGTTCGCTGAAGGTTGATCCACACGACAAGACCGCGTGGATTCCTGATGACCGGATTCACGTTCTTGACCTTTCCGTCCGGCCGCCCAAGGTGATTGACGAAATTCACGTCGGCTTGCAGCCCTCGGGCATGTCCATCACACCGGACGGCCGCCGGGCGCTGGTTGCCAATCGCGCGGCGGGAACCGTAACGCTACTGGCCATCGAGGGCCGGCACGTGCGGCCGCTGCAAACCGTCGAGGTTTGCCAACCGGAACAGAGCGTTTCGGACGTGGCCATTCATCCCGACGGCTTACGGGCGCTGGCGAGCGTCAATTCTGGTGGTTATCTCAAGCTGCTGCAACTCAGCGACGAGGGCGTCACGGTCGCGCCGCGAAAGATTTCGACCTACGGGCAGCCGTATCGCACGCTGATTACGCCCGATGGCCGGCTTGGCCTGACCGCCGGACCCGGGCAAGGCGGGGCCCCGGATGCCGACGCGCTGACGATTGTTGACTTAACGGCCGATCCGGTGCGGACGATCGATTATGTGGCGCTTGGCGCGGGGCCGGAGTCGATCGAACTGAGCCCCGACGGCCGGTTGTTGGCCGCCGTGTTGATGAACGGATCGAGCGCGGCGGCCGATGACCCGCTTTTCCAGGACCACGGCCTGCTGGTGCTGCTCGAGCGGACCGAACGTGGTTTTCGCCGCGTCGAACAACTTCCGACCGGGCGCATTCCCGAGGGTGTCGCCTTTACGGCCGACGGCCGCTATCTGTTGGTTCAATGTCACCCGGCCCGAGAAATCTGGGTTTTCGAGATCAAAAAACACCACGCGGTCGACACGGGCCACCGCATCAAGACCCCCGGCATGCCGTCTTCGATTCGAGCCGCGATGCCACGCCAGCCGTGATCGGGCGCACAAATCACCCGCCAAGCGGTCGCTTCCAAAGGTGGGTTTTCTTGGGGGGTGCCAGCCTTTATCGTCCGCGGCAAGGCGGGTTTCGCGAATTTGACTGTTGACGGAAAGGACGCTGGCCGGCCTTGGACATGGATGGGCGGACGCGGTGAAAGCGAAGAGGTGGCATGATTTTGCCGCGAAATGGGTTTTGCGGTGGCGTGCGGTTTAGTGATAAAATACGAACCGCAATCGAGTCTCGTGCGGCTTTTGTACGGACCGTTTCGCCCCGCCCCCATGAGGAGTTCCCGCCGTGTCCTCACCCTGCCAAAATCGTCACGCCGCCCGGCATGCCAGAGGCCGGATTCAGCATCCGCTTTTGCCGCAAGGCGATGATCTGATCCGCGTCGGTTCGCGCCGCTGGTTTCTACAGACGGGCGTTGCCGGGTTGGGCGGGCTTTCGCTGGCCGACCTGTTGCGCTGCGAAGCCCGGGCAGCGGGCCGCTTGCCCTCGGCCGGCGCCGACCGCAAGGCGGTGATTCTGTTCTGGCTTTCCGGCGGGCCAAGCCACATCGATATGTGGGATCCCAAGCCCGACGCCCCGGCCGAAATTCGCGGGCCCTACACGACGATTCCCACCGCCATTCCCGGCGTGCGGTTCTGTGAGCACCTGCCGCTACAGGCCAAGATGGCCGACAAGTTGACGATCATTCGCTCGGTCGATTGTTCGGCCAGCAACCACACGCCGATCACGATGCAGGCGGGCAACGCGCTGGCACGGCGAACCAACGACGGGCGCGACGGCGGCGGATATCCCTCGATGGGTTCGATCACCGCCAAATTCCGCGGCCCGAACGATCCCAGCATGCCGGCCTTTGTGGGGCTGGCCGACAACTGGACCTCCGACGTGTGGGGCGCCGGCCACATGGGCAGCGATTACGAACCGGTCAAAGGCAAGGAGCTACCCGGTCGGCTTTCCATGCCCCCCGGCGTCAAGGCCGATCGGCTTGGCGATCGCGACCACCTCAGACAGCAGTTCGACCGCCTGCGACGCCGGCTAGGTAAGAACACCACGGTGGACCGCTTCGATCGTTATGAACAAATGGCCTATGACATGGTGCTCAGCGGCAAGGTCGAGCGGGCGTTTGATTTATCGCGCGAGCCCGATGCGGTGCGCGACCGCTACGGGCGGGAAAGCATCGGCGAAAAGGCGTTGTTGGCCCGGCGGCTGGTCGAAGCCGGCGTCACGTTTGTGTTGGTCAGCGGTGCGTGGGGCTATTTCGATCACCACGGAGACAACGTCCGCTGGGGCGGTATCCAAAAGGGTCTGACGCCGCTGTTGCCGCGCGTCGATCGCGTGATTCACGCCCTGATTCCCGACCTGGAACAGCGCGGCCTGTTGGACTCCACGATGGTGATGATGATGGGGGAGTTCGGCCGTAGCCCCGTGATGTCGAAGGACCGCGGTCGCGGGCACTGGACCAACTGCATGTCCATGCTGCTGGCCGGCGGCGGCATGCCCAGCGGACAGGTGATCGGCGCGACGGACTACAAGGGCTACGCCATTGCCGAGCGTGCGGTGCGGCCGGCCGATCTGGCGGCCACCACGATGCGCCACCTTGGCATCGACCTCAACGCCCACTGGACCAATCCTCAGGGACGACCCACGCCGATCATCACCCAGGGCGGCCAGCCGATCCCCGAACTGATGTAAAGGGGTGATCCCCGACAAGGGGCCGCGTAAGCGGGAAGGATCTTCGCTCGCCGCGGTGCCGGCTTCTGCAGCGGCGGTTCGCGCTTTTCAGTGGGACCGTTTGCGCAAAGGTTGTTGCCGCAATCGGCGGCTGTGCTATTTCTCCGGCTCGTTCGTCTCGGCTGGCTGAAGCACCTCGGACAGCGCCGCCCGCATCGGGCCTTCCACGCCGGGGGCGACCCAGCACCAGCTATCCAGATCGTGGCCGCCTTCGTCGAAGTTTTTATCCAGCGGGATGTAGCCCGGCGCGGCGTCTGCGTAGGCCACGGTCATGACAAACTTGTCGGGCCGCATCTGTTGGGCCAGCAACTGGTATTCAACAAAGGTTTCCCCGGGCAGCAAGACGACTTGGGCCACGCCGAAGTCGATCGATGGCACGTCGATTTTTTCGCCCCGCGCGAGTCGCATCCGCCAGCTTAGGCCCATCGCGGCGTGAATCTGGTCGAACGCGCGATCCGACTTCCTGTGGAGCCGGCGGCGTAGATCATCAAGGCGGTAACCCTCGCCCTGTCGCGGTGGCAGATCCAGCCTCGCGAGCCGGAAGTCGATCGTCTTGAGCGGATAGCGCTTGGTGTGGTCCCAGGCCTCGACCATCGCGCGATGCACCCGCTCGGCCAACACGGCCCGATTGGCCGGCGAGCCGTCGTTGTATTTGCCCGCCGTGATGTTCGCCCCGCAGCCGGTCAGATAGATCTGCCTGACGCCGGGCGTTTCTTTTTGCCGAAGCGAGCGGGCCAGGCCCACGAAGTCGGCCGAAACGCCGCCATGGCCGTAATAGCTCATCGGATGCGTGGCATAGCAGCTCACGGCGACCAGCGGCGTGTCGCCGCTATAGAAGCTGATCGTCTTGAGCCACGGGTCGATGTAGCCTTCCGGTTCAGCAAAGCCCCGTGCGGTGGATGAGCTGTTGCGAATAAACGCCACCTTTCCATCGGGGCCCAGGATGCGCCGCGTCGAGGCGACCCGCTCGACCTTGGCCTGCCCGACGCCGACCTGCGTGAACGGGCGCGCGTGGCTTAACGCCGCATGCACGGCTTGGGCCGCTCGGCGAACGGTCTGCTCGTGGAAGTCAAGATCGCAGACGCCGCCGGCGACGTGGGCTTCTTCGCACAGCCGCTCGGCGGTCAGATCGGCCAACGGCGCGTCGTGCTGGTGCAAGCATGAAAACAGCACTCGCTTCAGCGACGTCCCGGCCGCTTCGGCCAGCGCCTCGCGCCAGCGGTCGTAGGCATCGTTGCGGATCTCGCACCAATCGATCCCCGCCCAGACGATCGGCTGTCCGGCTCCTAGAAAGATGATGCCGTGAAGCCATAGCGGATCGTCGACCGACTTGGCCGGCTCAACCGCTCCGGCCAACAGCGGATGTCCGATCGGCGGAGTGACCTCGACCGAGAACGTGGCCAACGCCAACGAGCCCTCAGCGGCCAACATGCGAGCTGGAACGAGGAAACTTACGCTGACGCCGATCCATAACAGGCCGGCGAGTCGCCGCATGACAACGGGTCGCTTCATGGCAATTCTCCACGAGCCGGAAGGAGGTGTGATCGCACGATCGTCGAGCGGACGGGTGGGCTGATGGGCCGCCTGTACCATGTTGGCCAACGGTTACAGCGACAAGTCAGGCTTGATGGAGGATCACGGACACGCGCGAAGCGAGGCGCCACTTGCTTGGGGCATGGAATCACCGCGGCAAGCGGTCAAACGTCGCGATAACGTTCTTTCACCTTCTCCTCGCGACCGCTCGGCCGGCAGAGCACGATGATCCCCAGCGCGATCAGCATCACGGTAAAGGCATACTGATTCACGTACCGCTTGCCGCCTTCTGCTTCTGGACCGGCCGCCAAGGCGAGCGTCGGCCAGAACAAAGTGACGTACAACAACTGCGCCACGCGCCCACCGCGCCGTGCCAGCCGCCAAAACAAGGTTTGAACCGGAGTCATCAAGGGAAAGCCCTTATGTTGAGTTACGCGGTTGCGTTTACTTCACCGTACCGCCGCACGCCGCAGTAAAAAAATCATCGACCGGCCGGGCCAATCGCCGAAACAGCAGCGTGGGCATCGCCACGGTACGCCACCGCGGCGAAATCGTCCGAGCATGCGCGACGTAGTCGGCGAAGCGAATGGCCACGAATGCGTAGCGATGTTGCCCGCGGACGAAAAGCCGCTCTTCGGGCAGCGGGGCCCGATCACCACAGATATTGTAAGCAAAGACAAACAGCCCGCGAAAGCCGCGACCGAACAGTTGTTCCCAGCGAGCCAGGCTTCGCAGGTCATCTTCGGTCGACCAGTTTTTCCAGTATTGCCGCCGACGTCCCGAGGGAAAGCGGCGGCCCTTGACGTCGACCAGCCAGGTGCGATCGGCCGTCGGCGTAACGATGAAGTCGAGGTTCTTCAGCGATCCCTGCGCGGACAGGCCACGCTTTCGCTCGTCGACGGCGACGTAAGGGATCCGCCCGGCACGCAGGTATTGCCGAAACGCCGCCTCGTAGTGATTTCCGAGTCTGGCCATCGAACCGCCGCGAGCAAGCCGCCGCGTAAATTTGCTCCGCTTGCAGTATACCGCCGACGTGTTGTCCGACCTAACTGAATGAACTTCGCGGGTTTAGACGGCGTCGCCCTATCGGCCCCGTCTGATATCCCCCCGACCGCCAAGTTTGCGGAGCCTCCGCGACGCTTGCCAGCGGCGCTGTTCGTCGGCGCCACGCCGGAGCGGGCGCGAGATTGCAGGGCCGCCGCCTGGCAAAGCAGGCCTTGGGAGGATCATTCCAGGGGCGGACTACCGATCTTCAGCGGGCCTGGTTTTCGGGCGGCTCGTCGAGTAGCCCACGCAACTGGGCGATCAGTGCCTCGCCACCATCGGCCAGCGAGACGTCTTGTTGTCGGCCGGTGGCCAAGTGTTTCACCTGACAGACACCGGCGTCCAATTCGCGACTGCCGGCAATCAGCGCGATTTGAAACCCGCGGCGATCGGCATATTTGAGTTGCTGCCCCAGACGTTTCGCCTCGCAGTACAGCTCGCAGCCGATGCCCGCATGGCGGACCATGGCCGATAGCTTCAGGTAATCTTCGAGCCGCTCGGCGTCGAAGAACGCCACGAGCACGGGCGCGGGGGTGCGTACCCTTTCGATCAGGCCCAACTCTTCCATGGCGGCCAGCAGGCGATCCAGCCCCAGCGAGCCGCCGATGCCGGGAAGTTTTTGCCGCGTATACAACCCGGCCAGGTTGTCGTAACGGCCGCCCGAGCAAACGCTGCCGATCGCCGGCAGCGCGTCGAGATAAGTTTCAAACACCGTGCCCGTGTAGTAGTCCAGCCCGCGCGCGATCGAAAGATCGATTTTGAGCCGCTTGTCCGAGACCCCGGCGGCCCGCGTGGCCGAGGCCAACTCACCGAGCTTGGCCGCTCCGGCCTGCGCGGTTTCATTGCCGGCGACCAGCGGCCGAAGTTGACGGAGCACTTCGTCGGCGGAGCCAGAGATGTCAGCCAGTTGCAGCAGTTGACTGGTTTGCGCCGGCGTGGCACCGGCGGTTTGCTGCATTTCTTCGGCAACGCGATCCGGGCCGATCTTGGCCAGCTTGTCCAAGGCCCGCAGCACGAGCGAAGCCGACTCGCCCAGACCGAGTTTGTCGAGCATGCCGCTGAGCACCGCGCGGTGGTTGACGTGAATCGCGAAGGACTCGAAGCCGACGGCCAGCATGAGATCGTGAACGACCAGCGCGGTTTCGATATCCGCCGCGATCGATTCGGTGCCGATCGTGTCGAAGTCGCACTGCACAAATTCGCGATAGCGGCCGCGCTGCGGCTTTTCCCCACGCCAGACGGAGCCGATGTGATAGCGTTTGAACGGCGTGCCCAGTTCGGCGGCGTATTGGGCCGCGAATCGCGCCAGCGGCACGGTCAAGTCGAAACGCAGCCCCACCCGACGACCGCCGGAATCCTCGAACTGATAAAGCTGCTTGTCGGTTTCCGCGCCCCCCTTGCCGGCAAGAATCTCGAGATACTCCAATGCCGGCGTATCGATCGGGCTGAAGCCATAGGAGCGATAGACGCCGCGGGCCGTTTCCATCATCCGCTCGCGCGGGATCATGATCTCGGGCAGAAAGTCCTGAAATCCCTTAAGCGTTCGCGGGCGAATCAGCGTTTTTGGGTTCATGCTTGGGGGGGCCGGATTTCTCGGCGGAGGGATGAAAGCCGCCTACGCTTGAGGGACGAGCAACCCGGGGCAAAGGTTTATTCCGAACGAGACATCTTCCACTTTCCAGAACGTCGCTTGTGAAAAAACGCTATCTGCTCGCCCTCGCGCGTCACGCGTCGAAGGCCGGCGCTCCGCGGTGCGAAACGCCGACTAATCGAGAATCGACAGAAGATTGGGCTTGCGGCCACGAATGCTCTTTCCACCCCGCGGCGGCAGAACGGCCTCGGCATATTCCTCGACTTGCTCCGGCGTTTCAAAGTAATGGTCGTAGACCCAATCGTCTTCGTATTCGCAGTTGTCCGTCGTGTATTCGCGACAGATACGCGGTCTGGTTTCATAGATGCCGCAGCGGTGGTCGTCCTGCAAGTGCTTGCAGTCGCTATGCACCATCAGGTACCAACTGTCCTCTTCGATAAAAACCGTGGCACGCGCGTGCAGCAGGTACCAGCGTATGTAGTCGAAGTCACGCCACGTGGTCGGTTCGTCAATCGGCAGGGCAAAATACCGGCAGCACTTGGCCGTACAGAAATCACACAGCCCCTTGCCCGCGGGAACGTCCTCGCGGCGGATCTTGCTGGCGGGCGTCGCTGCGGTAGCCATGGGGGCATCTCGGGATAGACGGAGTGAAGGCGAAGGCCGGACCCGGGCCGCGAACCGGTCGCGGCGATCTGGTGATCGCAGGCGATGGAAACGTCGTCACAAAGTTAACAAAGCCGCCGCCGATTGACCAGCGACCCGACTGCCAGCGGGCCCGCTCGCGGTGGCGAATCTCGGGAACGGAGGGATTGGGCAGCGAGCGGAATGTGCCGCCGTTGGCCGAACAAAACAAAGGCGGCCTTGGCGGCCGTTTATCCATCGGCCGCAATGATCATGGCCGCCGCTTGACCTAGCGCAGTCTGGTTGATGAGCATCGCCGTTGGCCGGTCGCTTGCCAAAGGTCGGCCGCGAACCACCTCGATGCGGCAGTCGGCGTCGGGCTGCTCGTAGTTGAGCGTCGGGGGGATTTCACCTCGGTTGAGTGCCAGTAGGCTGCCGATCATTTCCACCGCGCCGCTGGCGGCGAACAAGTTGCCGAAGTAGCTTTTCAGCGCGGTGACCGGAACGCCGGGCAACACCTCGGCCAACACCCGGGCTTCGGCGCGATCGTCCTCGACGGTGCTCAGCCCGTGGGCGTTGAGATGCCCCAGGTCGCGAGGTTCGAGCTTCGTGGCTTCGAGCGTGGCACGAATGGATAGCGCCAGAGCGACGCCATCGTCCGGATGTCCGTTGGTGGGCGGTTTGCACGAGGCGCCCCAACCGAGAATCCGGGCCCAGATCTTGGCTCCCCGCGCTTCGGCATGACGGCGACTTTCGAGGACCAGCACGGCCGCCCCTTCGCCACGAACCTGTCCATCGCGCTGGGCGTCGAACGGGCGCGAGGCGGCCGACGGCACGTCACCGCGATGCGACAGCTTGTCGACCAGACAACTGCGGGCCCAATCGAGCGGGTGCATCCGCGAGCTCGCCCCGCCGCAAAGCATCACGTCGGCCGCGCCGCGCTGAATGACGCTGGCCGCTTCACGAATGGCCAGCAGGCTGGAAACCTCGGCATGGTAGACCGAGTTGTTCGGCCCCCGCGCATCGTGCGCGATTGATATGTGGCTTGCCAGCATGTTGGGCAAGTTCTTCAGGAACGTCAGCGGATAACCTTCGTAGATGCCGATCCGAACGTATTTGTCGTAGTCGAAGCGGCCGTCCTCGATGGCCGGGGCGAAACCGAGAACGATCTCCTCGCACGCCGTGCGCAGGCGGTCGGCCCCCATGACCACGCCCAGCCGCTGGGGATCGACGTCCTCGGGCGAGAGGCCGGCCTCTGCGGTGGCCATGGCCGACGCGGAGACGGCGAACTGCATGTCGCGCGACATGACTTTTAGGCTCTTGCGCGGGCGGACGTAGGCCTTCGGGTCGAAGTCGATCACCTCGCCGGCGACACGGACCGGCAGAGCGCTTGCGTCGAACGACTGAATTTCCCGGATACCGCTTCGCCCCGCACCAATCGCGTCGGCGAAGGCGCCGGTCCCAACTCCCAAGGGACACACCACGCCCAGGCCGGTAATGACAATGTCTGGCTCGCTGGGGGGCGCCATCGAATCGCGCTGGCCGCTGAACACGGTTTAATTAAGGAAGAACGTGCAGTGTAACGCCTTGCCCCGCAAGGGATCAACGACCGTGGCCTGGCCGGCCTACGAGAGGCCGCTGGGGGAACCCATCTCGGAGACGGTGTCTGGGCCACGGCGCAAGGTCAACTTTCGCCGTGACATCCTTCTTGCCACAAGGTGGTCTTTTTTTCTCGTGGCTAGACCACCTGGTTGGCCGGTTTTTGGACCGCCCAACATCGTGGAAGCACCACGTCCTGCGCCAGACCAAGCCGGCGAAGCACGCGGATCGTAAGGTAGGTGACGTCGAATTCCCACCATTTATGCCCATGCGCGGCGGCCCGCTGATCGGCATGATGGTTGTTATGCCAGCCTTCGCCGTTGCTTACCAGCCCGACGAAGACGTTGTTGCGGCTGTTCTCGCCCGTGTCGTAATTTTGATATCCCCAGACATGCGCCAGCGAGTTGACGCTCCAGGTGATGTGCCATACGACCACGGTTCGCACCACGACGGCCCAGATGAGCAGGCTCAGACCGAACTGAATCCCCCCCAGCAACGCCCCGCTCATCCACCAGCCGGCCGCGAAACCCACCGTGAAAAAAACCATCGCGTGCGCAAAATAGATCTGGGCCCATCGGAGCCGCCGCTCGAGATTCAAATAGAACCGATCCTTCAAAATGTCACGCGCGTAACGCTCGTAGGCCATCAACGACGAGAGAAGCCGGTTCTCGACTAGCAGCCAGCCCATGTGTCCCCAGAAAAACGTGACCAGCGGGCTGTGTGGATCGGGCTGTTGGTCTGAAAACTGATGATGCAACCGATGGATGGCCACCCAGCG
>Ga0114931_10011643_pt1 | contig 10368 bp, 5 predicted proteins | sample 2SBtaG_FD_89579 | JGI IMG/M metagenome (GOLD analysis project Ga0114931, IMG submission 89579) | Deep subsurface microbial communities from Kolumbo volcano to uncover new lineages of life (NeLLi) - 2SBTROV14_V59a metaG | ecosystem: Environmental > Aquatic > Marine > Volcanic | place: Kolumbo... | reverse complement strand
CGATTTTATAGAGGCCTCGCAGCAATTGCCGGCCCGGCAACGGCTGCAGAACATCGTCGATCGCGTTACCGGTTACAATGCGCAGCAACATGACGATGTCACGATGCTGTTGATTGAATCAGGATACAGGTAAGGCCTCCTTTTCCGAGCCTACGGCTGCCGGTGTCCGAACTTGCATAATAAAACGGCACCCTGCATCCCTATTCACAAGGCCATGGAACCAGATCACACGGCTTGGCATTCTAGCATGCACTGCCTGCTGCCGCGCTGTCAATCAAGATATCGACACCCGTCAGACCGTATACCGAGTTGACCGGCAGCGATTCGCCCGACCGCCACCGCTGTACCGCCTCATTCTTATTTGATCCGGTAACAAGAACCAGAACGTCCCTTGCGTTGCTGAGCGACGCACGACTCAAACTGACACGGTCCGACGGAGGTTTGGGGGCTTCATGAACCGCATGAACGAGTTCCCGTTCGTTATAGGTAAGGCCGGGAAACAGGCTGGCCGTGTGGCCGTCTTCCCCCATTCCCAACAGCACCATATCAAATGGACGCGCATCTTTGATCTCGGCCCGGTAGGCCTGTGCGGCAGCCTCGGCCCCCCTTTCCGCCTGGATCGGGTGAACGTTTTTCTTGAGCACATCCACATGCTCGAGCCAAGCACTCAACGCCATCGTACTGTTACGCTCCGGGTGATCGCCCGGCAGGCAGCGCTCATCGCCGAAATAGATATGCCATCTCGACCAGTCGGTATCGGCATCGACCAACAACCGGTAGGCCTGTTCCGGCGTATGGCCGCCGGCCAGCACGATTTTGAACCTGCCGCGCCGAGCGATTGCCGAACGGGAGGCAGCCAATATCCGCTTGGCCGCTTCACGCGCGACATCGGCTGCGTCCTCACAACGCTTCCAGCGAATCAGTTTGGGGAGATCAGACATGAATGGGTTCCTTGGCAGAAAGAAATCGAGCCGTTGCTCTTAACTTTTAATGGTACAATTATAACACGACGCGAGGATCTGCCTCCCGGCTGCAATGCGCCCATCAATTCAATGCACGAAGCGCGGCAAGCAGCGATTGACAGTGGGTAGGATTCAGCGATGATCCGATGCCACATCACCTCTCAACTGCTCGCATGCGCCGTTATCATCCGGGTTCTCCACGCCGACCAGTGACAACAGATATCTTAGTGCATGCTTGGAAACTTCGAATGGATGAAAAATCAACTCTCCATAGCTTTTGACGGCTTCTTCGAACGGAACCGAGGTCGTCTCCGGGTCCCCCAACGATCCACTGATTTTCAACGGCAGCCCGGCCGGCAGCAGCATTTTTTTCGGCTGCGTGGAGACAATCATATCGACCGTTTCGGCAGCGAGGTTTATGGTGGCCTTGCCGGAAGCCGCCAGGGTCGGTGTATCCAGATAGAATATATCGCTGACAGCGACGCCCTTCTTGACCTCGAACCGCGCAACCGCACAGTTCACTTTTTCCTTCCGGTCGGTCGTATAGGTGAACAACCAGCGCAGGAGATTGAGGCTGATCAGATCGAGCTCCGCACTGGCGATCTCGCCGTTTTCCATGACAATCCCGAATTGACCATTCATGCGGGAAACCAACTCGTGCGGCGACCGGCCAAAACTGGTCAGATCGGCCGATAGGTAGAGTTCGCCATCGCTTGAAGAGTCGCCTTTGCGGGCCAGGACGGGTCGAAGATCGGTCTGGTTTTGGCTGATACGAAACGCCACGTGGGGTATCTTCGAGGTGCGGATGTTGGTGAAAACAAGCAGCGGCTTATTGCTGCCCCTCCGCTTCGGCAGCTTGGGGAGCCGGCCCTGATTGACCGTTATTGCGAACGTCGCCGCTCCCAGTCGTTCGCTGTATCCCTGCACCGCATCGGCCTCGATGGCGAGGCCGAGGTCGATCATCCGCAGGACGTCGAACGGCAGCGGTGTGCGACTGAACAGTCGTCCCTTGAGCTCGGACGAGCCTCTGCGCTTTTGAGTGGCGTCGGCCTTGCCAAAGAAATCGGTCCGATACAGCACCGGAATACGGACAGAACCGGAAAACGCGCGGCGTTTTCCCTTGAGCCCAGTGGATAAATCGCTCGACATCCTTGTCTTTCCAAGCATGATGTCACCCTGAAACCGCCCCTGCTCGAAACCCGGCGTCAGCCGGCCTGAAATCGCAACCGGACCGAGCGCCGGCAGATCGATGTCCAACACCGGATTAACGACGCTCAACGCTTTCATCGAGAGGTCGGTTTGAAAAACTCTATCCGGAAATCGCTGAACCTGGCGAGCATCAAACTGGAACCAATCGGGTTTCCCACCGGTGATAGCCAGGCTTTCAGCATCGAAACCGTGGCTCCCATCGACCATGATCAGGTCGACCTTCAACGGCCCCAGATCAGGCATGGGCCGTTGCAGAAAATAAGCCAGCACGCTCGCTGTCGAGGTTTCGAACACCGCCTTGAATGCACTCACTCCATGGGTGCTGCGATCTTCGATCGTCCCGGTTGCCTGCAGCAGGGGTTTGACGCGCGTACCGATCAATAGGTGCAAATTGTCGAGCATCAGTCCATCACTCCTGTCGCGGAGTTGCGCGGTGACTTCGATAGGCCCCTGATCGGGCAGCGATCGATCGACAAAAGGCGACAGTGCCCGCAGTGTCGGAGCCCGTGCCGTCAGCTGGAAATCAAGCTGCCGAGCCATACGCTTGGGCACGAAACTCATTCGGCCGATCGTCCCTTGCGCGCTCACGCTCAATCCCTCCTTCGACCCTGCGGTGACATTGACCCTGTTCAGCGCAAGCGCGTCCGTGCTGCCGGTCAGTTCGAAGGCTGCTTTCACAGGCCCGAAATCAGGGATCTTCGGCCCGCCCAATGCGACAGAAAAAGCGGATACCCGATCACCATCCAGGCGTCCGGACAGCACAATTCCCGAGATTGGCTGACCTCCACCAAGTGGAATCCGCTTCACCGCGCCTTCAATGGTCAGCCGGACCGACCGCTGTTGCTTGGTTTTTACGACAATATCGCTCAAAGACAGCACGCGTCCGACGCCGTGAATCATCGCTTTGGCATCAATGGCACCCAATTCCGGCAGATCGTCGCCAAGCAGCGGCGCCAGAGCGCCTGTTGTCGTTGCCGACAAACGAACGTTGCCATTGGACTCTTTGACCGGATCGGGTGCCGCCACATCGCCAAGTTGCATGCTGCCGTCGACATCGATCGTCAGCCTTTTGGGATCGCCTGCATGCACCGCGACGTGATCCAGTCTCGACCGCAGCCTCGATCCCTGCCAATGGGCATTCATCGTGACCGGTCCGATATCAGGGATAGAATAATCGAACAGACGCTGCAGCGCTCGGCTGTTCTCCGCCTCGAGGGTCAGATCGAAATCGAGCCCGGAGTTCGGAATCTTCGGGTCCACCGGCATCTTGCCGATCCGTCCGCGCAAACCGAACCGCAATGAACGGTCGCCGATGCGCACATCCATCTCTTTCAACGCCAGATCTTTCCCGCTGGGTGCCAGCAACCGCCCGGTGAACCGAACAGTCCCCATCTCCGGAAAAAACTTCGGAACGAACGGCCTTGCAGCATTGGTGGTCGACGAAGCAAACCGAAGATTCAGATTCATCTCCCTGAAAGGCTGGGGTGCATTGAAATCGCCGGAGATGCCTGTTTGCCCATCGATCTGCAGCGACAGCCCTTTCAGACCGGACAACGCTGCGCGAAACTCCCGAATCATCCATAAGCGATCCGATCGGCTAAGGTTTCCTTCCAATTCCAGGCTGTCGACTGGAGGCAGGTCTTCGGGTAAGGCCCAAGCCAGAATCGCCCGATCATCGACCGAGCCTGAAAAATGGATCGCTGTCCCTTCTCCGCTCAACAAATCTTGTGCCGAACCGGCCGCATGCAGCGCCACTGCACCCTCACGTGACAGGTCAATCCTAAGTTCGCTCAGGCTTGGGGCTTGGAAACTGCCGCTGAGCCGCGCAGTGCCGGTGAAGCGGCCCAATTCCGGTACGCGGTACCGGAACAGACGCAGCACACGAGCCAGATTGGGGATCTCGGCGCTTAGACGCACATCCATACCACGCCCTTGCCTCAGCTCCTCCACGGTGCCATCGATCTTCAATCGGCCATTCTCGAAGCGCAACGTCATATCCAGCGGATAAGGACGCGACGGCTGCAGAAGCTCGTCGAGATTTCCAGCCCTTCCTTCGAGTTGATAGTGATAGCCATCGATTTGACCGGCACCTTCGATGAACAACAAACCACCGGTAAAATGAGGCGCAATGCTCAAATCCTGCATCGACATCTTAATGGCATCATCCGCGTCCGCGTCCGGCTTATGATAGCGGAGAGTAATATTGTGGAGGGATGCGTATTCGATAACCGGAACCAAAAACAAGATGTCGGGCGAGGCGTCCTGATCGCCGACGGTCATCGGGAGGTCGATGACAGCATTGCTGACCGCCAGCCGCTCGATCCAGAGCATTTCGTCCAACAGCGGTAAAAGTTTGAACTGAAAATCGAGCCGGTCAACGCGTGCTTCACCACCCCCTGTTGCAGGGATAAAGCGAATTTCAGACGCCGATATCGATGGCGCCAGCGACAGTTCAACCGAGAAAACCCCTTTAATGATCAAGGTTCCACCGGTGATTCGGTGAACGGCGTGCGTCAGGGCATAGCGATAGTCTTCATTGTCGTAGGTTGCTAGAATGAACGACAGCAATGCCGCAAGGCCGATGAAAAACAGCAGCAACAAACCTGCGATGAGTTTTATCCAGCGCATTCAGAGCCCGATACAAGGAAACAGTAGCAGCTTGACAGCGATGATTGGGTGATTGGATAACGACATCATACCGGAAGGGTTCGGCGCTGTCAGAGCAGAATTCACTCTCCGCCACCCAGGCCCATGACGGATTCGACGCAAAACGACAACTCCTGAAATCACGTTGGTTGTTGGCTGCTTGCAAACCTGTGCACAAATGTTTTGTGCCTTGCCACTCTTCCAAGGCTTATCAAGGTTGCTCCGACTTTCTATGGCAATTTATGCGATCGGCGATATCCAAGGGTGTTTCGCCTCATTACGGAAACTTTTGCAGCTGATTGAGTTCGATGCTTCTCAGGATCGGCTCTGGTTTACCGGCGATCTGGTCAACCGTGGTCCTCAATCGCTGGAAACGCTGCGTTATGTCAAAGGCCTCGGCGATGCGGCCGTGACCGTGCTCGGCAATCACGACCTTCATCTGCTTGCTGTCGCTTTCAATCATATGATGCCGCGCAAAAAGGATACTTTGGACGCCATTCTCACAGCTCCGGACAGGGATGAGCTGCTCGACTGGCTGCGCCATCGACCGCTGCTTCATTACGCCGAGCACTACTGCCTGGTTCATGCCGGACTTCCGCCGCAGTGGGATCTCGATCAAGCCAGACACTGCGCATCCGAAGTAGAGACGCTATTGCGCGGAACTAAAGCCGGTCGCTTCTTTGCGCATATGTACGGCGACACCCCCAACAAATGGTCGAATAAGCTCAAAGAATGGGAGCGGATACGCTTTATCACAAATGGCTTGACCCGTATGCGCTATTGCCGCATCGACGGCACGCTCGACCTGCGCTACAAAGGGGCGCCCGGCACTCAGCCAAAGCAGCTCATTCCCTGGTTCGATGTACCGAACAGACAAAGCGCCTCCTTGAACATTGTTTTCGGACATTGGTCAACACTGGGTTTTCGTGCGAAAAACGGTGTGTTTGCGCTGGATACCGGCTGCCTTTGGGGCGGCCAGCTGACAGCTTTGCGACTGGACAACAAGAAGCTGCACCGAACATCTCTCGGCTGCCCATGCGCCAAGACGCCTGATTGACACTAGGAGGCTGTTCGAGAACAGACTGATCTGCTGCGGCCGTACCTGATTGGCCAGATTTCCCGATCATTTTTGTTAAATAGGCCCACTATTCGCCGCAAATGATCGAAAAATATGACTCAATCAGTCTCGCCCTCGCTACGATCGCTATTTTCGGACAGCCTCCTAGCAAAGACAAGCTCTGCGCCCCGCCGAAAAAAGCACACAACCGGCCTTGCAGAATGCGTCTTGCACACCATTTCGGACTTCCGGTTGACTGTTCCAAAGCAGCAGCTACGCTTGATATAGGGTTTTCGGAAATCGGTCCGAAAAGGTTACAAGAACTTTTATGAGACGCTACGTTTTCAGTTTCACTCTTTTGGCTCTTTTTTCCTGCGATGCAGCTTCGGATTTCGTATACCGTTGGAAAGACGAGAGCGGGCATGTCCATTATTCCGATCAGGTACCTGCGGAGCAATCCAAATACCGCCGCGAACGACTCAACCGGCACGGCCGCACAGTCGAAGTGCTGGAACGAGCCAAGACGCCGGCAGAGATCGGGCAGGAAGAACAATCGAAAAAGCTGCGCGCGGAACAACGCCGCCTGCTGGCGGAGCAGCGCGCGGATGACAGTGCCTTGCTGCGCACGTTCCGCAGCGAAGAAGATATGACGGCGGCATTACAAAGCAAGCTGAACACGATCGATGTTTTGATCAAGATTGCCGAAGCCAACCATTCAAGGCTGAAAGCACAATTGGAGATCCAGGAGAAACGAGCGGCGGTACTGGATCGAAATGGTAAAAGAATTCCGAAAAAACTGATCGACAGCATCCGCGCGACGCAGAGACAAATCGCTGATAACCACAAAAAGATCGACGTCCACAACCAGGAAAAACAGCGCCTGCGCGACAAGTTCGAGCGGGATATCAGGCGCTTCAGAGCCTTGACCGTTGCAAACGCAGCCGCTAACGGAGCGGAGCCGAAGCGCCGAACAACTAACGCCAAGAACGATCAGGCAAAAAAGGAAAGCATCGGCCTGATCCATTGCACCAATGCTGCGCACTGCGACAAAGCCTGGGAACTGGCCAGAAGCTATGTCGAGCGATACGCGACGACAATGCTGCAAATTGACACCGATCATATATTGATGACCGCCGATCCCCGCAGCGAAACGGATATCAGTCTGACCGTTTCCAAAATTCCCGGAGAGGCATCGGGTGGCCGGTTGTTTCTCAATGTGCGCTGCAAGGAGTCCGCCTTGGGGCGGGAACTGTGTATAAGCGCGAGAGTGCGTAACATACGCGCCGGGTTCGGGCCATTTATCGAGGCCGGCCTCGACTCACCGTCTTAGCAACAATGTGCCGATACCCTGATCTGTGAGCAACTCAAGGAGGACCGCATGTTCGGTGCGCCCGTCGATAATATGGACACTGGATACACCGCTTTTGAGCGCGTCCACAGCACAGCGAGTCTTTGGCAGCATACCTCCCCGGACAGTCCCATTGGCGATCAGATCTTCCACCTCAGCCAGCGAGAGGCCTGTCAGCAGTTCTCCCCGATGATTCAATATCCCTGAAGTATTCGTCAGCAGAATGAGCTTCTCGGCCCGCAGCACTTCCGTAACTTTTCCCGCGACCAGATCCGCATTGATGTTGTAGGATCTTCCGTCCGACCCGACGCCGATTGGTGCAATGACCGGAATAAAACCGCCACGGCCCAGCATGTCGACGACCGCCGGATCGATGCTGCTCACCACCCCAACATGACCCGGATCGATAATCTCCGGAGCATCCGTTTCGGCGGAACGTTGTTCGATGATGATCGGTTTGGCCCGAATCATATCCCCATCCTTGCCGGTAAGACCGACCGCCCGGCCGCCATGCCGATTGATCAGATTGACGATCTCCTTATTGACCAGTCCACCGAGAACCATTTCCACGACATCCATGGTTTCGCTGTCGGTGACGCGCATGCCATCGATGAACCGGCTGGTCTTGCCGAACTTGCGCAGGACGGAGCCGATCTGAGGACCACCTCCGTGAACGATCACCGGATTGATCCCCACCAATTTCATCAGAACGATATCGCGCGCGAAACTGCTTTTCAGCGATTCGTCGACCATCGCATTGCCTCCATATTTGATCACGATGGTCTTACCTGAAAAACGTTGAATGTAAGGCAGTGCTTCGATCAATACATGCGCGATAGTCAACGCGGAAGTTTGTTTTATCGGTATTTGTTTATCCATATCAGAAGGAACATTCAATCTTGGGCTTGATCGATTTCAGGAGTGTTTTGAATTGCTGCTGAATTTTAGCCAAAGCTTCTACATTGTCCGCCTCGAACCTTAACACAAGGTCAGACGTTGTCTTGGAGGCCCGCACCAAGCCCCATCCATCGGAAAACTCCACCCGCACGCCATCGATGTCGGTCACTTTTTCATCCGCAAAATCCGCCCGCTCCGTCAACACTCTCATAACAGCATCGGGTTCGCCTTCTTCAAGTCGAATCCGAAGTTCGGGGGTATTGAAACTGTCAGGAACAGCGGCAAATACGGCATGACTGGATCGGGAGTCGAGGGAAAGAATTTCGATCAACCTGGCGCTGGCATAAACCGCATCCTCAAAGCCGAACCACCGTTCCTTGAAAAAGATATGGCCCGTCATCTCGCCGCCGAGCATGGCGTTGGTCTCTTTCATCCTTGCCTTTATGGAGGGATGACCCGTTTCGGACATCACCGGCCGCCCACCGTGTTTGACGATTTCGGTTGCCAGGTGCCGCGAACATTCGACGTCATAAACAATGTCGGAACCGGGATGCCGGGACAAAACATCGGTGGCAAAAAGTATGAGCAGCCGATCCGGCCAAATGATTTTCCCCTTGTTGTCCACGACGCCGATTCGGTCGCCATCGCCATCGAAGGCAATTCCAACATCAGCACCTTCGGCCTTGACGGCATCGACCAAGGAGTCGAGGTTTTCCGGTTGGCCTGGATCCGGCTGATGGTTCGGAAAGCGCCCATCGACGTTGCAGTATCGTTCAACCACATCGCAACCCAATGCCTTCAGAACGTCCGGCGCCAAAATGCCGGCAACACCGTTGCCGGCGTCAACGACGACCTTCAGCAGACGGCTGACTTGAATATCATCTCCGATGGCCTCGATATAATCGGACATCAGATCCATTTTTTCAAGTGTTCCGATTCCCTCCCGTAACCTGCCATCCTTAATCCGCCGGTGTATTTTCTGTAATTCCTCGCCACAAAGGGCGCTGCCATCCATTACGATTTTGAGGCCATTGTATTCTGGCGGATTGTGGCTTCCTGTGATGATAACGCCCGTATTGCTGTCAAGCCGGTGAGTGGCGAAATAGAGAACCGGTGTAGGCACCATGCCAAGGTCGATTACATCACAACCGCTCTTTTGCAGCCCCCGCGCCAACGCTTCGCTGAACTCGCCGCTGGATAGCCGCCCATCCCGGGCGATAATGACACGCTGCTGCCCACGCTCATACGCTTCGCTGCCGATTGCCTGACCAATGATGTCGATCGTTTCGCTAGCGAGGAATTCACCCACGCGTCCTCTGATGTCGTAAGCACGAAAAATTTCGGCCGTAACGTCAGGAAGGCGCTCTTCGGTTTTCAGCTCGATTCCCGCCGTTGCCAAATGAAAATCAGCCGGCTCCGAAACCGCACGGTCATCTTCTTTGGTTTTCTCGACGATGCCATCGAGCGCCTTTTGTGTCGCTTGTTGCGTCAATTGAAACAGCTTTTCGATCGTATCGTCGAACTCTTTGATTTTCATGGCGTAAACACCTCGTTTTCGCCCTTTGAAGAGATCCTGTACTGCCTGAACGATTGTTTCCTGGTCGCTGCGGAAAATCCGTACGCTGCGGCGATAACCGAAGAAAGAGACAAGGAGCAGCAACCCGGCGGAAACGCTCATGACGCCGACAACCATCAAGCGGTCCCGGCTGTGCGCAGGCGCCGGCCAGTATCTGACGGTCCAGCCGGTCCCGGGAACCGGCACATCACCGCCGGCCGGCTCCTCCATCAATGTCTTATCACCCCAGGAGCCGATACTCAGTGGTCCCTGCCTGAGTTGAACCGCCGCCCCCGGCAGACCCAACGATGCGAGAGTCTCTTCAAGAGGGATCAAAGAAAAGCTGCCGAGGATGACTCCGACCACCTGCTCGTCGCCCATGATGCGACGCGCAATCGCCAGATGCTCATGCTCTGAGCCATAGGAATGAACGGCCGGCAATGGATCGGACACCGCAGCCCGATGGACCATTTCTAGATCAGCATAGCCCATATGGGGTGATTGGGCCTGCTCCGGAGCATCGATGTCCGGTTTCAGCACGCGTAGGCGCAAAATGCCGGGCAAATGCTGTCGCAGTCGCTCAGCCTCCAATTGCGCCGCATCGCCGCTCTCAAGCAATTCCGCCAGTTCCGGCCTCTGCGCAATGATTTCGAGGGTCTTGGTGAGCTGATCCAGCCGGGCATGGATGTTTTGG
>Ga0114931_10011642_pt1 | contig 10369 bp, 8 predicted proteins | sample 2SBtaG_FD_89579 | JGI IMG/M metagenome (GOLD analysis project Ga0114931, IMG submission 89579) | Deep subsurface microbial communities from Kolumbo volcano to uncover new lineages of life (NeLLi) - 2SBTROV14_V59a metaG | ecosystem: Environmental > Aquatic > Marine > Volcanic | place: Kolumbo... | reverse complement strand
CGATCCCGATGGCGACGCCCTCAGCTACGGCCTCATCAGTGGCCCGGCACATGGCACGCTGCAGTTCAACCCCGATGGCAGTTTCGAATATCTCCCAGACAGCAACTACAACGGCCCGGACAGCTTCACCTATCAGCTCACCGATGGCGATGGCGCCACGGCCTCGGCGACAGCGTCCATTGATGTGCAGGCTGTCAACGATGCGCCGAGCGTTGATCTTCCTCATCCCGACAGCACATTGGAAAGGACTGACCTGCCGCTGCCAGGCATCACGGTTGCCGACATCGACCAGTTGACCGGCCCTGTCACAGTGCAGCTTCACGCCGGCCATGGCAGCCTGTCGCTATCGCCAGGCAATGGTGTCAGCATCGTCAGCAGCCCTGACGGCCATAACCTGACGCTTGCAGGCTCACCGGGTGACATCAACGCGGTGTTGAATTCGCTGAATTATTCGCCCGACTTCGGCTTTGTTGGCGGCGAGACATTGCAGGTCAGCATCAACGACAACGGCAATAGCGGCAGCGGCGGGCCACTGCAGGCCAGCGGCCAGATGGCGATAGAGGTCAAGGAGCTTGCGCGCTTGAATGAGGCACAGCAGCAAGCACAAGAGCACGGCGACCCGGACGGAAAATCGAAGTCTGATCGCGGCGTGATCGTTGAAAAGCTCTACAACGAACATGGCGGCATTGAAGTCACCTATCCCAACAATACCTTCATCCACTTTGTCGTCACCGACAAGGTCGTCAAGCTGGATACCCAGTTCGGGGGCGGTGCGAACCATGAACTCGTCCACTACGGCGTTGAAAAAGCTGCCGATCAGAGCAGCGACAACGGCGGTCTGTTCGATCCGCTTGGCAGCAGCCTGCGCGATGGCCTGAAAATTACCGTCGGCAATTGTGCCAGCGGCGTGAACTGTGACCAGCAGGCGGCTCTCACCACCGACCAGCCTCTTGCGCCGCAGATGACGCAGCTGCCCGACAGCGCCGGCGCCGGTGACGCTGGCGCCGGTGACAATGACACGGCCGGCACGGAGACGGCGCAAGCGCTGCACGACAACGTCGTTGCATTCGCGCCAAAGCCAAAAGCCGCACAGACCCTTGCCGCTGCCTTGGACGATGCCAATACGGCATTCGACCGCAAGGCCTTGCAGTGGGCGCTTGATCTGGCGGCGGGAGAAGGCTGAGGAGCAGGTGAGACTCAAGGGCAGTGCGGCGATGGATCCAGCAGATCCCGCTGCCTGCCAAGTCCTGCTGCCTGCCAGATCCTGCTGCCTGAGTGTCTGGCGTTTATTGTCCTCGCAACAAGAGGCGACTCGCATAAACGCCGGCTGCTACGCTCCTTAAGAGAAGGAATTGAAGTGCTGAAAATGCCCGCCCGAATAGTTCAAGCTATGAATAGTTCAAGCGATTGCCCTGACGCGCCACAGCCTGCATAATATTGACGCATGCAATCTCATGCAAGTAGCGGCACAGATGGGCAAGGAACAGTACAGATGAGCAAGGAACAGCACAGATGAGCGCTGACCTGGACGCGGTTGTTGTCGGCGCCGGTGTCGTCGGACTGGCCATTGCCCGGTCATTGACCGCCCGCGGCCGGGAAGTTGTTGTTCTTGAACAGCATCGGCAAATCGGCGCGGAAACCAGTTCGCGCAATTCAGAGGTCATCCACGCCGGGCTCTATTATCAGCCTGGCTCGCTGCGGGCAAAGCTCTGTGTTGCGGGCAAGGAGCTGCTTTACGAATTTTGCGCGCAAAACGGCGTCTCCCATAACCGCTGCGGCAAACTGCTGGTGGCGACCGCGCAAGATGAACTGCCAAAACTGCGCGCCATAGCGAAGCAAGCGGCGGCCAATGGTGTTTCGGATTTGCAACCGCTGGGCCGCGTTGAAGCCCTGGCCTTGGAACCTGAACTCAACTGCCTTGCCGCCTGCCTGTCGCCATCAACCGGGGTTGTCGACAGCCATGGCCTGATGGCGGCGCTGGAGGGGCACATAACATCAGGCGGCGGACAGCTCGTGCTTGGCACGATAGTTACCGGGATCAGCCTCAACGCCGCCGGCCATTTCAAGATCACGGCCGACAGCCAGGGCAGTTTGAGCACAATAACCTGCACGACGCTCATCCTGTCCGCCGGCCTTGGCGCCAGCAGGATCGGCGCCATGATCGACTATGGCGAAAGCAGCTATCAGCCGCCCGCGACCTATCCCGCCAAGGGGCATTATTTCACGCTGTCAGGCAAGGCGCCCTTTTCGCGGCTCATCTATCCGATGCCGTCGGGCGCCTGGCTTGGCGTGCATCAGAGCCTCGATCACGCCGGGCAGACAAAATTCGGGCCGGACATCTACTGGCTGGCTGACCCCGATGCACCGCTCGATTATGGCTTTGAAGACGAGCCGGCGCGGCGTCAGACATTTGCCCGCGAGATCCGCCGCTATTATCCCGGCCTTGATGCCGACAATCTGCATCCCGGCTACACAGGCATCAGGCCGAAGATCTATTCGCAAGGTGAGCCGGTGCCGGATTTTGCCATTCACGGGCGCGAAGCCCATGGCATCAATGGCATCGATGGCATCGGCGGGCTTATCGCGCTTTACGGCATCGAAAGCCCCGGTCTCACCTCATGTCTGGCCATCGGCGAATATGTCGCCGAGCAGCTTTAGCCCGATCTACTCCCTACTCACTACCGCTTATGCCCGGTATTGAACAGCTCCTCGATGAATGCCGAATAGCGCGACATCGAGAAACAGAAGATCCAATAGACCATGGCGGTGAAAAGATAGCCGGTGCCGGCGGTTGTCGGCGTCGCCCAGGTGGAATCGGAAAAGCTGCTCTGCACCATGCCAAGCAGATCCAGAATGCCGATAATCGACACCAGCGTGGTATCCTTGAACAGTGCGATGAAGGTATTGACGATGCCTGGAATGACATGCTTGAGCGCCTGCGGCAGCACAATGAAGGTCATCATTTTGGGATAGCTGAGGCCGAGCGCCTGGGCGCCCTCGAACTGGCCACGCGGGATCGCCGCCAGCCCGCCACGCACCACTTCGGCCATATAGGCCGAGGAAAACAGCGCCACACCGATAAGCGCGCGCAGCAGTTTGTCGAAAGTCACGCCTTCCGGCAGGAACAAGGGCAGCATCACGCTCGACATGAACAACACGGTAATGAGCGGCACGCCACGCCAGATCTCAATAAAGCCGACCGACAGCGTCTTGATGATCGGCAGATCCGAGCGCCGGCCCAGTGCCAGCAGGATACCAAGCGGCAGGGAGGCGGTAATGCCGGTTATGGCAACCACCAGGGTCACCAGCAGGCCACCCCATTTGTCGGTCGGCACCTCGGACAAACCAAAATAGCCGCCGGCGAGCAAGAAGAACGTCGCCACCGGGAATATGCCGAGCAGGAAAATGGCATTCCATTTTTTGCCCGGCACAGATGGTATCACCATTGGAATGAGCCCGATAAGACCCATCGCAAACACCAGATCGACGCGCCAGCGCTCGTCAAGCGGAAAGCGGCCATAGATGAACTGCGAAAAATAGGCTCTCGTATAGGCCCAGCAGGCACCGACATCCGGTCCGAGACAGGCGGCGCGGTCAGAGCCGCTCCAGACGCCATCAATAATTGCGAACTGGATAAACTTGGACACCACCAGATAGATGAAACTGACGCCGAGGATGGTCAGAATCGTATTGGTCACATTGGGGAACAGATTCTTGCGCACCCAGCCAAGCATGCCAGCTTCCGAAGCCGGCGGTGGCAGGCTCTCGCTGAATTTGGTGCGCACAAAAGCCACGCTTGTTGCCGGCGATGCCTGGTCTACCGCAGGTGATGCCCCGCCCGCCGCAGGTGATGCCCCGCCCGCCGCAGGCGATGAATGTGAAGACTTCTGTGTCATGGGCCTTCTCCTATCTTTCCACCAGCGACATGCGCGCGTTGTACCAGTTCATGAACAGCGATGTGGCGATCGAGATGGTCAGATAGACCGCCATGGTGATGAGGATGATCTCGACCGCCTGGCCGGTCTGATTGAGCACCGTGCCGGCAAACACCGAAACAAGGTCGGGATAGGCGATGGCCGAGGCGAGCGACGAATTCTTGATGAGATTGAGATATTGCGATGTCAGCGGCGGGATGATGACGCGCATCGCCTGCGGAATGACCACCAGCCGCATGGTGCGCCCGCGCGGCAGGCCGAGCGACAAGGCGGCCTCGGTCTGGCCGAAACTGACGGCGTTGATGCCTGAGCGCACATTTTCGGCGATATAGGAGGCAGTGTAAGTCGACAGGGCGAGGAACATGGCAACAAACTCAGGGATCAGCACCATGCCGCCCTTGAAGTTGAACCCGCGCAACGCCGGCAGATCCAGTGTGATCGGCATTCCGGTCACGAAAAACGCCAACAGCGGCAGTCCGAAAATCATCGCCAGGGCAGGCAGCAGAATGGGGGTGATCTGACCCGTTCGCAGTTGCCGCCGCGACGCCCAGGAGCGAAAGGCGATGGTGCCGATGATACCGGCGATAAAGGCCAGCAGGATCCAGATGGAGCCATCACCGAACACTGGTGCCGGCAGGTATAATCCACGGTTGTTGAGGAAAACGTCAGGCCCCAGCACGACGCTGTTGCGCGGCCCCGGCACGGCGCGCAGCACGGCGAAATACCAGATGAAGATATGCAGCAACAGCGGGATATTGCGCATGATCTCGACATAGGCACCGGCCATCGTTGAAATCAGCCAGTTTTTCGACAATCTCCCGACGCCGATCAGGAAGCCCAGAATCGTCGCGGCGATAATCGCCAGCACGGACACCAGCAGCGTATTGAGCAGCCCGACCAGAAAGGCGCGGCCGTAAGAGGAGGTTTCCGAATAGGGGATCAGTGTCTGCACGACACTGAAGCCGGTCGGTTCCTTGAGGAAGCCCAGCCCCGAGGCGATATGCTGGCGCTCCAGGTTGGCGAGAGTATTGTGAACGAGATACCAGCCGGCGGCAACGACCGCGGCAAGCAGGGCAACCTGCATAAGGATACCGCGAAACTTGGGGTCATAGAGCCAGTTTACCTTTGCCTTTGCCGGTGCGGCAGACATGCCGGGGGGTTGCGTCTCGACTGCCATTTTACTCTGGTCCTTCCCAATCTCCAAGACCTTTGCCATCGCCGCAAGATGCGTTGCGAGCTTTTCCGCCAACGCAGCTCTTGACCCCGGCAACTTCCTGTTCTTCAGACGCCCAAATAGTTTAAGACGCCGTAATTTCTCTACCTGGGGCCTTGCGTGACCCGAGGTCTTTCGGGAGCGGGCGGCCTTTCGGGCACCACCTTGCCAGGAGAAGTAACGAAGATCGCCCCGGCGCAGCAATGCCGGGGCGATCTCGGATCGTTTATTAGCGGATCGGCGGCGAATATTGCAGACCGCCGTTGGTCCACAGGGCATTCTTGCCGCGAGCCAGCTTCAGCGGTGTGTTGACACCAACATTGCGCTCATAGCTTTCAGCATAATTGCCGACCTGCTTGATAATGTTATAGGCCCAATCGCCAGACACGCCCAGCTTCTTGCCCATATCGCCTTCCGTACCGAGCAGACGCTTGACTGCCGGGTTTGACGACGCCTTCATTTTGTCGACATTACCGGAGGTAACACCAAGCTCCTCGGCGGTCAGCATGGCATAATGCGCCCAGGACACGACATCAAGCCATCTGGAATCGCCCTGGCGGACAACAGGCCCCAACGGCTCTTTCGAAATGATCTCCGGCAACACCACATGATCGTCGGGATTGGCCAGTTTCAGACGCTGCGCGGCAAGGCCCGAACGGTCGGTGGTGTAGACGTCGCAACGGCCTGCATCATAGGCCTTGACCACTTCATCAGCCTTCTCGAAGGCGACGATCTTGTAGTCCATTTTGTGCGAGCGGAAGAAGTCGGCGACGTTGAGTTCGGTGGTCGTGCCGGTATTGGTGCAGACGGCGGCGCCGGCCAGCCCCATGGCGCTTTTGACGCCGAGTTTCTTGCGCACCATGAAGCCCTGACCATCGTAATAGACGACGGCGCGGAAATCGAGACCAAGAGCGGTATCACGCGTCAGCGTCCAGGTTGTATTGCGCGACAGCACAACGATTTCGCCCGATTGCAGCGCCGTAAAACGCTCCTTGGCCGACAACGGCTTATAGGTCACCTTGCTGGCATCACCAAGCACGGCGGCGGCAACGGCGCGGCACAGATCGACGTCGATGCCGCTCCACTTGCCGCTCTTGTCAGGATTGGAAAAGCCGGGCAGGCCCTGGCTCACGCCGCATTGCAACATGCCGCGCTTTTTGACATCATCAAGTGTCGATGCCGAAGCGGCACTGACGGCACCTGCGACCAGCAAGCCACTTGTAATGGCAATCTTTACTGCCGTTTTCATTCTTGAAACTACCTCCTTGTTGCTCAGGACCTCTATGGCCTGAAGATCGACGCTCAACGACTCTGGGATTAAATCCGCCCTGGCCAAATCCGTCTCGGACGCAGATGGACAAAATTAGACAAACCCGGACCACATGAACGCCGGCTGGTTTTGGTCTGACAGCAAGTTGCCGCCAAACCGCATTGTCCCGGGATGACTCCCAGAGCAAATTTCGTTGACGAGTGATATTCCGGCTGATCGTCCATCGCCAAATCCGCTATTCACCACGGGGGGGCTAATGATTGAGGATCTGCGACAGGAACAACTGGGTGTGTTCCGATTGCGGGTTGTTAAAGAACTCGTTAGGCGCATTCTGCTCAACGATCTCACCGGCATCCATGAAAATGACGCGGTTGGCAACTGATTTCGCAAAGCCCATTTCATGGGTGACGCAGAGCATGGTCATACCACTTTCCGCGAGCTCGATCATGGTATCGAGCACCTCCTTGATCATTTCAGGATCAAGCGCGGAGGTCGGCTCATCAAACAGCATGGTGCGCGGGTTCATGCAAAGCGCTCTGGCGATGGCCACGCGCTGTTGCTGGCCGCCGGACAACTGGCCGGGGTATTTCAGCGCCTGATCGGGGATCTTGACCCGCTCCAGATATTCCATGGCCGTCTTTTCCGCTTCGGCACGCGGGATCTTGCGCACCCAAACGGGCGCCAGACAGAGGTTGTCCAATATGGTTAAATGCGGGAACAGGTTGAACGACTGGAAGATCATGCCGACTTCCGAGCGGATCTTGTCGATCTGCCGCAGATCATTGGTCAGCTCGACGCCCTCGACGATAATCTGACCCTTCTGGTGTTCCTCAAGGCGATTGATACAGCGGATGAGCGTGGATTTCCCCGAGCCCGACGGACCGCAGATAACGATGCGCTCGCCAGCGGCGACATTGAGATTTATATCCTTCAGAACATGAAAATCGCCATACCACTTATGCACGCCGATCATTTGTACTGCGGATTTCCCGGCAGCGGGGGCGCTGTTGCCAGAACCGGAGTTCTGTACGGCATCGCTCGAATGGGCCATCTTATCTCCCTGACCTGAATAGATATTTGGCGACAACAGGCGCCGCCGATACGGAGTATCCTCCCCGCTTCGCCCGCACTATTGCAAAGCCCGAAGCGCGGCGCAATGCATGATCTGACTAAAACCAAATTTAATTAATCCGGCCATCTCAACCTCTTTCCGCAGGCGCGTTCATTTAACAAGTCAGGCATTGGCGGCTCGCCGGTCGCGCCGGTTCCATCCAGGACAAAGAAATTGCCTGCGCCGCCGCCATTCCTTATGGGACGATCTGGCCTTATGGGACGATCTGGCCTTATGGGATGGTCTGGCCATACTGGACAGTCAGGGGCTGCCTATTGACTGCGGCGCGCCAGAAATACCAGGGCATCAGCAGCGCTACCTGTGCGGGCGCGCTCCTTGAATCCATTCTGGTTGTAGAAGCCGACATTGCGCGCATTGGCGCTGGTGACGACATGTACCCCGCAGACATTTGGCGGCGCCGCCACCTGACCCTCAACAGCTGCCGCCCGGGCTGCCCGCGATGCCTCGGCAACGTGACTGCAAAAGGCTTCGATCAGTCTTGTGCCGATGCCCCGGCCGCGGTGATCTGCAAGCAGATTAATGTGCAGATGCGCAGGAAAGGCGGCACAATAACGGAGAAATTCCTCGCCATAGCCGAAGTCCGAAAATCGCGGGGCGAGCGCCGGGTTGTCCATGGCGCCAACCACATAGCCGACGATGCGGCAGCGCCCACTGCAAGGTGGCCCTCCGTGATCATCCTGTATCACCGCCGCAAATCCATGTCCCGCATCAGCGCCCAGATAACGGCCAAGCCAGCGCTCGCGAAACCTGGCGCGCTCAACGGCATCGGCAAAAGTCTGCCGTGAACTTGCCTGGAAAAAAATCCTGTCCAGTTCCAGATGGGCCGCAGCTGCGCTCAACAGCGGCGCCAGCGGCAGGATCGAAATCATCGGGTCGGGCATCGGTCTTCTCTTTTTAAGGCGCGCCACCACTACTGTCATCCAGCAGATCACAGTATCATTTGCACATCATTTGTTTATGGCGGCAAATTGCATTATGCAGCAAACGCGACCTGCCAGGCTGACCGGCGCCCGGACGGCAACAATGACGGCAGCCGCGACCATGGCTGCGGCGGCAAGACAAGCAACATCGACATAAAATCCCTCAAAGCCGGCCATTTTGCAAAGCCGGCAATGACCAGACGGAGGCCTATTTGACCAGATTCATAGCGGTTTCGAACCGGCGTGGCGGCGTCGGCAAGACCACAACAACCATGATGCTCGGCTACGGCCTGTCGGTGTTGGGATTCCAAAAGGTGCTGGTCGTTGATCTCGACGCCCAGGCCAGCACCTCGATCACCATGATGGGCCATGAACGCTGGTCGCTGGCGCGGCGCGACGGCCACACCATCGGCGATGTGCTGGTCGAGATGTATGGCAAAGACAAGGTCGACATCCGCTCCGCCATTGCCCGCCAGGTAGGCGATGTGCATATCATGCCGGGCCGCCGCCGCCCCGATCTCGACCTGCTGCCCTGTACCTTTGAACTCGACAATCGCGAACGCGAAATTCTGCTGATGGGTGCGGGAGCCGGCCCCACCGTCGGGCAGGTCTTTGCCGGGCTGCGCCAGCGCGTCGCCGAAATCCTGCGTTCGCTGGATGGGCACTATGACGTCGTGCTGATGGATTGCCCGCCGGGTCTTTCAAACGTCGCCTGGGGGGCGCTGAAAGCTGCCGATTTCGTGCTCGTCCCCTATATCCCCGATGCCACCGCACAAGATAACATCGGCTGGTTTCACAAAGAATTGCTGTCGCAGGACGCCGGCAAACAGGTCCGCGTGCTGCCCAACCGTGTGCGCGCCAACAGCCCCTTCCAGGCCGGCATCATGGATGCGGTTCACCAGCGCTACGAAAGCCTCGGGCTCACCATGCCGGTGCGCTCGGCCATTGCCGGGGCACTGGATTTCAGAACCAATCCGGAATCCATGCGCAGCAAATTCGGCGATGGCGCGATGGTCGTCGATGGCTTGTTCAATGCAGTGCTGCGCTGGTTTGAACAGGTCCCGAACCAGCCTGCCCGGGACTTTTCCACTGGCGGCGCCACTGGCGGCGAAGCGTCTCCCGATGATCCGCAGCTCGATGATCCGGCGGTCGCCGAGTTGGACCTTTTGGGCGATGACATGACGATCTCGCTTGAAGACCTTGAAACCGACAGCGGGCACATGCCGGACGATGATGATGATGATGATGCCTGGCGCGCGGAGGATTAGGCCGATGGCAAAGACCAGCCGCAGCAATGGCAAAACAGGGACCGCATCTCCATCCAGGCAGGCCAGGCTGGCGAGAAAGTCAAATCCCGCAAAAAGCGCCCGCACTGTGCCAAAATCGGCGCCGGCGCATGAGATTCTTGCCGCGCTGTTTGCTGTTGTCACAGAAGAAGCCCAGCGCAACGAAGCCTTTGCAAGACGCCTGCTGTCGGTCTATCCCGAAGCCATGGTGGCGCGCATCGAAAAGCCGCAAAAACGCAACTCAGGCTTCGATCCAGGCGCCTATCACGCCATCAATATTCTGCACAGTCACGGCGAATCCATGCTGCGTGGCCGCTTGTCGTCGATCCGCACCAAGGCGCAGTTGAGGCAGATCGCCAGACGCTCGGGGCTGCGCCTTACCGGACCGGCGGCAAGACCCTCGGCCAGCATGGCGCAGATTGTCGATGGCATCGTCGAAGCCGCCAAGACCTATGAAGCCCAGCGCGCCGCTGCGATCGAATAGACTGCTGGGCAGGGCAATCGGGTGAAGCATATTCCGACAAACTTTTCTCTAAAAATGGCCTCTGTGGAGCGTTTAGCGACTAGTGTGGTGTCTCTCAAATACCTATAAACTAGGCTGCAAGTTCCGTTT
>Ga0114931_10011641_pt1 | contig 10369 bp, 8 predicted proteins | sample 2SBtaG_FD_89579 | JGI IMG/M metagenome (GOLD analysis project Ga0114931, IMG submission 89579) | Deep subsurface microbial communities from Kolumbo volcano to uncover new lineages of life (NeLLi) - 2SBTROV14_V59a metaG | ecosystem: Environmental > Aquatic > Marine > Volcanic | place: Kolumbo... | reverse complement strand
GCAAACGCGACATCCTGTACGTCGCCGGCTTCGGCTCGGATTCGGTCCTCGGCCTGCGCAACGCCTCGCGGCCCAACATCAGCCAGCGCTTCGTCGCGTTCGTGCGCGGCGCCAAAAACGCCGGCTGTGGCCCCTCCGGTCTGGATGTGCGCGACGACGGCAGCGTCCTGGTCTACTGCGAGCTCGGCCGCCAGGTCGCGACCCTGACCCTGCGTTCGCTCACCCCCACCGTCGGCTATGGCCCGGAGCTCGCGCACACGCGGTTCACCGCGGCACAGCTGCGCGGCCGGAAGATCTTTCGCCAGTGTGGCAACCGCCGTCTGTCCGGAAACGGCGCCATGGCCTGCGCCAGCTGCCATCCCGAAGGTCGCAACGACGGCCTGTCGTGGCGCATCCAGGGACGCAGCCTACAGACGCCGATGCTGACCGGGCGCCTCGTCGGTACCCACCCGTTCAAGTGGGACGGCGGCGACAAAGATCTGCAGACCAGCCTGCGCCAAACCGTGCGCCGCCTCGGCGGCTTTGGCATCACGCCCCAGCAGGCCAAAGATCTGTCGGCGTACCTGCGCACCTTGCCCCGCCCGCGCGCGCCGCACATCACCAACAAGGCTGCGGTCCGCCGCGGCAAACGTCTGTTCTTCAGCAACAAAGCCCGCTGCTCCCACTGCCATAGCGGCCCCAGCTACACCAACGGCAAAAGCTACGACCTGGCCAACAACATGAAGAAGGTCGACACGCCGTCGCTCATCGGTCTGGCCCACTCGGCGCCGTACTACCACGACGGCAGCGCCGCCACCCTGCGCGCAGTGTTGCTCGAAAACGGCACGATTCACGGCATGGGCCGGCTGCACAACCTGAGCAAACGCGACATCAACGACCTGATCGCGTTCCTCAAAACCCTATAGGTCGCGCAGCGGGCGCAGCCCTTTTGCCGCGCGCAGCTCGTTGACTTTTCGCAGCACCGCGTCGTCGTCGTGAATGAACCGGGTCAGCCGGTTGCTGGACACGCCGAGGGCGCGAGCCGTGTCACCCAGGCTGCACGCGGTCGCGACGAACACGTCGAGCATCGCGGCCACGGCCAGAAGGTACGCGGGCTCGCTGCGCTGGCGCCGGGTCAGTCGCGCCGACACCAGCTCGGAAAGCTGCGTTGGGGCTTCGTAGCCGTCGAGTACCACGGGCTCGCGCAGCTCGAGGGCCAGCTGGTGACGCAACCGGCGCAGCGCACGCGCCCGGTTCTCGTGCTGCGATCGGCTCTCGGTGGCGATCGCACTCACACCGCTCGGGATGTGGCGCAGGCGCACAGCGCTCTCGGTCTTGTTGCGCTTTTGGCCCCCCGGCCCCGAAGCGCGAAACCGGTCAATTTCACACCCAGCGAGCAGCTCGCTGTCGGAGCTGGAAAGGTAGCCGGCGCGGTCGCTCAATTGCGTCGCACTGCGGGCTCCTCGGCGGAGCCCGGCACGGTGATCAGATCGACCTCGAGCGCGCCGTCCGCCAGGCGGAACTCCACCCGCTCGGCCCCGGCGCTCTGCAGCGACTGCTGGATAGCCGCGTGGGAGTTATCGAACGGGATGCCCGCCTGACTGCACACGCTGGACACCACATCGTTGCCCGCGAACGGCATGATCAGCGACGCGGTCGCCACCACGTCGTTGGCCACGCGCACGGCGAACGACACGTCGGCCTTGTTGGCAGCGGTGGCGGCGTCCTCGACGTAGTCGGGCAGCTCGTAGCCGAACAGTTGCTCGAAGCCGGTGCGCGCGACGGTCACCTGCGCCGACGGCGTATCGCCGGGCAGCGCCAGCTCGATATCCGAGGTGGGAACGCGGATCGCCTGTTTGAACCGGCGGAAGGTCGCGATCTTCGACAGGTTGCACCAACCGATCAGCTTGGCGGTCGCCGGGCCCTGGCCCAGGTGCGGCTCGAGCCCGGAAAACGGCTGGTGCTCGCTAAATTGCCAGCCGGTGACCAGGGCGCCGTGTTCCACGCCGATCCAGCTGCCCACCAGACTCGGCTCCATGGCGCCGCCGAGCTGGTTGAGGATGGCGATGTCATCGGCGGTGGCGGCGCAGCGGTCGAAGTACTTCGACAGCTTGGGGATGAACCCGCGCGGCGCGCCGTACGCGTCCCAATAGACCCGGCTCAGGTCCGAAGCGATGGTCACGTTGAACGTCGCCGTGGTGCCTGCGGGCATCTCCGGCGGCATCGGCACGTGATCCAGCCAACGCGAAAAATCGTTGTCCATCGATTCTTCGACGATCGGCAGCTGTGACAACGACATTTGCATGCCCAGGCGCACGGTCAGCGCGCGCTGCATGATATCCATCGGGTTCGCCATCAGCCATCACCTCCGGCGGCACGATACCATCAACCCGGTTGGCCACAACATGAACAGATGGATACTCTTCGGCCTGGTAGTGGCCGCTACTGCCTGCGAGAGAGACAAATCCGCTAACGAGCATCCGCAAAAGGCGGCGAAGTCGCCCTTGCCCGCGGCTGCAGACGCGGCATGGTCGCGACGAACCCCGCTGTTGATGCCGCGGCGCGCCATGGCGTCGATGCCGAGCCCGGCCCTGTCCCGGTCAGTCTTCTTTTTCGCTGCGTATCCGCGGCAAGAGCTCGACGAAGTTGCACGGTTTGTGGCGGTAGTCGAGCTGCTGCAGCAGGATCTTTTGCAGCGCGGTTTTGACCGCGCCGGTGGAGCCGGGCAGCACGAACACGTACGTGTCGTCGCACACCGCCGCGTCGGCGCGGCTCTGGATGGTCGACGTTCCTATTTCTTCGTACGACAACATGCGAAACAACTCGCCGAAACCGGGGATGGGTTTGGTCACCAGCGGCGCCAGCGCCTCGGGGGTGACATCGCGCGGGGTCACGCCGGTGCCGCCGGTGGCGATGACCACTTCGACCCGCGGATCGGCGATGAACGCCTTGAGCTCGGCGCGAAGCTGGTCCCGGTTGTCGGGCACGACGATGCGCGTGACCACCTCGTGGCCCGCAGCTTCCAACAGCTCCACCGCGGTCTTACCCGATTTGTCGGTTTCGAGGGTGCGCGTGTCGGACACGACGATGACCGCCACGCGAATCGGAATGAACTGACGCTCGTCACTCATGTCGCTACCAGGTTGACCAGCCGCCCGGGCACGAAGATCTCCCGGCGCATGGTCTTGCCCTCGAGGAACTTGGCCACCTTTTCGTCTGCCTTGGCAGCGGCGATGGCGTCCTGTTTGCTCACGTCCGCCGGCACCTCGATGGTGCCGCGCAACTTGCCGCACACCTGCACCGCCAGGGTGATGGTGTCGGCGACCAGCTTGGCCTCGTCCCACGCCGGCCATGCCGCATAGGTGAGCGTGTCTTTGTGACCCAGGGTCTGATGCCAGATTTCCTCGCACACGTGCGGCGCAAACGGCGCGAGCACGCGCACGAACGCGTCCAACTGCGCCGTGGTGACGTAGCCGGCCTTGGTGGCCTCGTTGCAGAACACCATCATCTCGGAGATGGCCGTGTTGAAGCGCAGCGACTCCACGCCCTCGGAGACCTTTTTGATCGCCGCATGCAGCGCGCGCTCCACCGGTTCGGCGGGCTGTTTGCTGTCGTCGATTTCCAGCCGCCACACCCGGTCCAGAAACCGCCGGGTGCCGGCCACGCCGCTGGTCTCCCACTCGACACCGTCCTCGAGCGGCCCCATGAACAGCTCGTACAGGCGCATGGCATCCGCGCCGTACTCGACGGCCATGTCGTCGGGGTTGACGACGTTGTAGCGGGACTTGGACATCTTCTCGAGTCGGGTGTGCACCTGCTCGTCGCTACCCTTGATGAACCAGGTGCCGCCGCGCTCCTCGACATCCTGCGGGTAGTAGTACTTGCCGGCGTCGCTGCGGTAGGACTGGGCGTGGACCATGCCCTGGTTGAACAGCCGCTGGAACGGCTCGGGCGTGCTCACGTGCCCCGCGTCGTACAGCACCTGGTGCCAGAACCGCGAGTACAAAAGGTGCAGCACCGCATGCTCGGCCCCGCCGACGTATAGATCGACGGGCATCCAGTACTTCTCTTCCTCCGGATCCCATGCGGCCGTGTCCAGGGTGGGCGAGATGAAGCGCAGGTAGTACCAGCACGACCCGGCCCACTGCGGCATGGTGTTGGTTTCGCGCCGCGCCGGCTTGCCGGTCTGTGGGTTGGTGGTGTCGACCCACGCTTCGGCCCGGGCCAGCGGCGGCCGGCCGTCCTCGGTGGGCTTGTACTCATCCAGCTCCGGCAAAGTGACCGGCAGATCCGACTCCGGCACCAGCACCGGCTCTTCGTTTTCGTCGAACACGATGGGGAACGGCTCGCCCCAGTAGCGCTGGCGCGAGAACAACCAGTCGCGCAGCCGGTAGCGAATCGCGCCCTTGCCGCGGTTGTTGTCCTCCAGCCACTCGATGATCTTGGTCTTGGCGTCGGCGATGTCCAGGCCGTTCAAAAACTCCGAGCGCACGTGCGGGCCGTCGCCGATGTAGGCGGCTTCGTCCATGTTGCCGCCCTCGACCACCTCGATGATGTCCAGGTCGAACTGTTTGGCAAACGCGTAGTCGCGCTCGTCGTGGGCCGGACACGCGAACACACAGCCGGTGCCGTAGCTGGCCAGCACGTAGTCGGCGATCCAGATCGGCACCGTGCGGCCGTCCACCGCGTTGATCGCATAGGCGCCGGTGAATACGCCCGTCTTTTTGGCGTCCACCGCCTCGGCGATACGGTCGCGCTCCGAGCGCTGGGCCACGTGCTGGCGGTAGTTGTCGACTTCGGCGCGCTGGGCGTCGGTGGTGATGCGGTCGACCAGCTCCAGCTCCGGCGCCAGCACCACGTAGGTGCAGCCGAACAGCGTGTCCGGGCGTGTGGTGTAGACCGTGAACGTCTCGTCCGAATCGGCGATCTCGAAATCGACCTCGGCGCCGTGAGAGCGGCCGATCCAGTCGCGCTGCATCTTTTTGACCGCTTCGGGCCAGTCCAATGCGTCCAGGCCCTCGAGCAGCCTGTCGGCGTATTCGGTGATGCGCAGCATCCACTGCTTCATCATCCGGCGCTCGACCGGATCACCGGTCTCGACGTACTTGCCGTCGGACACTTCTTCGTTGGCCAGCACGGTCCCCAGGGCCGGGCACCAGTTGACCGGCACCTCGGCCTGATAGGCCAGGCCCTGCTTGTACAGCTGCTCGAAGATCCACTGGGTCCACTTGTAGTAGCGCGGCTCGGACGTGGCCAGCTCGCGCGACCAGTCGTAGCTCAGCCCCAGCACCGACAGCTGTTTTTTGAACGTGGCGATGTTGCGTTTGGTGATCTGGCGCGGGTGCTTGCCTTCGCGCACCGCCTGGCGCTCTGCCGGCAGGCCGAACGAATCCCAGCCCATGACGCGCAGCACGTTGAAGCCCATCATGCGCTTGGCGCGCGCCACCACGTCGGTCGCCACATAGCCCTTGGGATGGCCGACGTGCAGGCCCGAGCCGCTGGGGTACGGGAACATGTCGAGCACGTAATACTTGGGCTTGGTGCGGTCGGTGGGTGTGGCGAACGTGTCGTTGTCGCGCCAGTACGCCTGCCACTTGGTGTCGATCGCGCGGTGGTCGTAGCCTGCCATTGTCTCAGCTCAGTGCGGTGCGAATGCGTTGGGTTACTTCGTCTGGACTGCCTACCCCGTCGACCCGCTTCAAAATTCCCTTGGCCTCGTAGAACGGCACGATGGGCGCGGTCTCGGCGTGGTACTTGTCCAGGCGCTTTTTGCACGCCTCCTCGGTGTCGTCCTTGCGCTGAACGACCCGGTCGACCACGTCGGCCGGCGGCGGATTGAACTTCAGATGGTAGATGGTTCCGGTCTCGGGATCCGAGCGGCGGCCGGTGATGCGCTCGACGATCAGCTCGTCGGGCACCTCGATCAGCAGCACCACGTCCAGGTCCACGCCGGCGGCGGTCAGCGCCTTGTCCAGGGCATCGGCCTGGGGCGTCGTTCGCGGAAAACCGTCGAGCATGAAACCGTTCTCGCAATCGGGCTTGGCAATACGCTCGACCACCATGCCGATGACCACGTCGTCGGGCACGAGCGCACCGTTCTTCATGAACTCGTCGGCCCGCTTGCCCAGCTCGGTGCCTTCTTTGACCGCGGCGCGCAACATGTCGCCGGTTGAGATGTGGGGAATCTTGTAGGTATCGACGAGCTTTGCGGCCTGGGTGCCTTTGCCGGCACCGGGGGGCCCGACCAGAATCATGCGCATGCGGAGGCTCCTTGATGACGAAGAGCCGGCAGTTTGGCACGTCGCCATCGGCCTTGCAAACCGGCCAATGCGCGGGATTTACGCGGTTTCGTCGTCCTCGAACCAGACCGAGATGCGGTCGAGCGGCTTGCGCAAAAGCTGCGGAACCTCGGCGCCTTCGGCCGGATAGCCGACTGGGAACAGCATGAACGGACGCTCGTTGCTCGGCCGACCCAGGATCTGCGAGAGGAACTTCATCGGGCTGGGAGTGTGCGTGAGGGTGGCGAGGCCCATGTGGTGCAGCGCCGCGATGAACATGCCACAGGCGATGCCGACGCTTTCCTTGACGTAGTAGTGCTTGCGCTGATTGCCGGCGTCGTCGTGGCCGTGGACTTGCTCGAACACGACCACCAGCCACGGCACGGTCTGCAAGAACGGCTTGTGCCAATCGGTCCCCAACGGCGCCAGCGCCTCGATCCAGTCCCGCGTCATGCGGCCGCCCTCGTAGCTCCGCCGCTCCTGTTTTTCGGCGGCGACGCGGATATCGCGCTTGATCGCCGGATCACTCACGACCACGAACGTCCACGGCTGGCGGTGGGCACCGCTGGGCGCCGTGGACGCGGTGCGAATCGCGTATTCGATGAGCTCGCGCGGTACCGGTCGGTCGGAAAAGTCGCGCACGCTGCGCCGCCGGTTCATCTCCTCGAAATAGTCGCGGGCACGCCGCTCCATTTCGTCGGCCGGCAGCGACTGCCAGTCCAGGGGCACGAAGGGAAATCCGTTGCGCATGGTCGTCATCAGTCCGGCTCCGCCTCCACAGAGGCTGTCGCCTACCCTAACACGGGCGAAATCAGGTTCTCGCTTGATCCGCACCGGCCCGCGCGCAAAGATTCGGACCTATGCCCCGCATGCAAGCCAATGGCATCGAGTTGGAGTACGAGGTCTTCGGTGACGGAGATCCGCTGGTGCTGATCATGGGAATCGGCGCCCAGATGATCAACTGGCCCGAAGGACTGATCGACGAGCTCGTGAGCCGGGGCTTTCAGGTCATCCGTTTCGACAACCGCGACGTGGGGCTGTCGTCCAAAATCGACGGCGCGCGAGTACCGCGGATCAACAAGCTGCTCGCCCGCGGCTTGCTCGGCCTGCCCGTGAGAGCCCCGTACACCCTTTCGGACATGGCCGACGACACGGCGGGCTTGCTCGACGGGCTCGGCATCGACCGCGCCCACATCGTCGGCGCCAGCATGGGCGGCATGATCGCCCAGACCATGGCGATCGTGCACCCGTCACGGGTGCGCACGCTCACGTCCATCATGTCGAACACCGGCGACCGCTGGCCGTTTGTCGCCCATCCCCGCGCCATCAAGTCGCTGCTGGGTAAGGCCCCGCGCAACAAAGAAGAAGCCGTCGAGCACTTCATGAACTTCAAGCGCGTGTGCGGCAGCACCGGCTTCCCGTTCGATGAGCAAGAGGTGCGCGACCTGGCGGCGCGCGCCTACGAACGCTGCTTTTATCCCCTCGGCTTCGTCCGCCAGATGGCGGCCATCGCGGCCACCGGCGACCGCACGGGCGCGCTGCGGTTCGTGCGTACCCCCACCCTGGTATTGCACGGCTCGGCGGACCCGCTGATCCGCCCCGCGGGCGGCCGTGCCACTGCCCGGGCGATCCCGAACGCGAAGCTACAGATCATCGAGGGCATGGGCCACGACCTGCCCCGCGGAGCCTGGCCGATCATCAGCGACGCCATCGCCGCTCACGCCGAACAGGCGCGCAAACGCGAAGCGGACGTGTCGCCGCTGCGCACGTTTACCGCCAACGCCTAGGGTTTGGCGGCGGAACCGGCCGGCCTGGCACCGGTTTTCGCCGCCGGCTTCTTGGTCGCTGCGGGCTTTTTGTCGCCAGCCGGCTTCTTGTTGTTTGCCGGCTTCTTGTCGCCAGCCGGCTTCTTGGCGTCGCCCGTCTTGGCGTCGCCCTTCTTGGCGCCGGGCTTCTTGGCGCCGGGCTTCGTGGCGCCGGGCTTCTTGGCGTCGGGCTTCTTGGCGTCGCCCGTCTTGGCGTCGTCCGTCTTGGCGTCGCCCGTCTTGGCGTCGTCCGTCTTGGCGTCGCCCGTCTTGGCGTCGTCCGGCTTGGCGTCGCCGTCCTCGTCCTCGTCCTCGAGCGGCTTTTGCACTCTGACGTCGAACGTCTCCTTCGACACGACCTTGTTGTTGTCGAACTTGACCTTCGCGGTGACGCCAGCCTCGTGGTTCGTGTAGACCCACTGGCCGACGCGCGCGCCGTTGGCGAACCGGCCCTGCTCTTTGAGCGTGCCATTGTGGAACCACTCTTTGTAGTCACCGTCGAGCTTGCCCGCCTTGTAGAAACCGTGCCGGCGAGGTTTACCGTTGGGGTAGAACATACTCCACTCGCCTTCGGGCTTGCCGTCGACGTACTTGACCTGCTCGGAAACCTTGCCGTCCCGGTAGAACAGCACGTAGTCCCCGTCTAGATCGCCGCGTTTGTAGCTGGTGCGCTCTTTGGTCTTGCCGTCGGGGTAGAAGGTCTCGTGGCGACCGTGCTGCTGGCCCTCTTTGAAGTGGCTGACGTAGTCCTTGGCCCCGGTCTCGATGAAACCATCCCACTCACCCTCTTTGCGGCCGGCGTTGTAGCTGCCTTTCTGCCGCAACTGGCCGTTGTCGTACCACCACTTCCATTCGCCCACGCGCTCGCCGTCTTTGTAGACGCCCTTTTGCGCCGGCTGGCCGTCGGGCCAATTGACCGCCCACGGGCCGTCCGCGGGCAGGTCGGCACCGGCGACCTGCTTGGCCTTCTGCTTCTTCTTCTTGGCCTTGACCTCGTTCTTGAGCTTCTTTTCCGCGGCCTTGACCTCGGGAATGGGGTCGACGTCAGGAACTTTTTGCTTGCCCTTGCAGGCAGCCGTCGCGCCGGCAGCAAACACCGCGGCGGACAACAACACGATCCATCTGGCGGGCGACAGCGGCCCGGGCAAAAACGACATGGTCCCGAATATATGCTTCAATGGGGACCGCGACGCAAGGGGTCAGAACGGCCCGGCGAGGCCCACGTGAAGGGCCACCTCGTCTGAGAAGTCACTGAAGTCGTACAACTCGGCGCTGGTCTTGATGCGCAGCCCCATGTCCAGCCGATACGCCAGGCCGGCGGTATAGCGCAGCAGGGCACTCTCGGAGCGGAGCGGGCTGCTGGCCACCACGTTGCCCCGCCGGCGCAACCCGTCCAACCGACCGATGATCGACCACTTGGCCACGGGCAGCTCCAGCTCCGTATAGAAGCCATCTTTCAGGAAATAGTCGGCAAACGTGCCGTCGGCGCCCGGCCCGTACTTGAACCGCTGTTCGGGGCTCTGGCCCAGCGACATCTGGGTGCGCCGGATCAAGTACTCCGAACGCAAAAATGCCCCCCTGTACTGAAACACCAGGTCCGCACCGGCGATGATGAAATTCAGCTTCAGATTGGGATCGTAATGGCCGGCCATGACCGAGCCACCCGCGGTGATGCTGAAGTCATCGGACAGGTCGAACGCCGCGGCGAGGCGCGCGCCCACCGACGGCCGCGAGTTGTTGTCCACGTAGTACCGCTCGCGCGACCGGGACTGGATGTAGTTGAAGTCCACGGCGTCGGCGTTGCCCTTGGGGCCGCCGATGGCATACGCCGCATAGTCGATGCGCGCAGACGTGCCGAAGAACTGCGTGCCGCTGACCTCGAGGCCGTTGTCCACCCACGGTGCCGGCAGGATGCTCATGTTCCACTCGCGCAGGCGCAACATGCGACCCATGTCGTACGGCAACGGCTTGTCGCTGGTGCGGTGGTTGGCCGGATTGTGCCGCGCCTGAAAGTTGCCGAACTGGGGTGTGAACCGGCCGACGCGAAAGTTGAGCTGGTCGGCCACGCGGACGTCGAAGAACGCCATGCCGATTTCCAGGCCGTGGCAGGCCACGCACATCTTGATGTTGGACGACACGTGCTCGTTGAAGTCCATGGCGAGCTTGAGCGACAGCTCCACGGTGGCGCCGTCGAGGCTGAGCTCGCGACCGACCCGCTCGGTTGGCACCGCCAGATAATCGAGCTGCACCGAACCGGCGAGGTTGCGCTGAAATCCGTCGGCGCGCGCATCGCGGCCATGGATCGCG
>Ga0114931_10011640_pt1 | contig 10370 bp, 6 predicted proteins | sample 2SBtaG_FD_89579 | JGI IMG/M metagenome (GOLD analysis project Ga0114931, IMG submission 89579) | Deep subsurface microbial communities from Kolumbo volcano to uncover new lineages of life (NeLLi) - 2SBTROV14_V59a metaG | ecosystem: Environmental > Aquatic > Marine > Volcanic | place: Kolumbo... | reverse complement strand
TGCAAGATCGCTCCCGGCGATCTTGTCGTTGCGTAGTCCCACTATGCGCCTCGAAATCGTGAATATTTTGCCTCCTTCTCCCACCTTGCTCGCTACGATCGCCTAAATCCGACACACTCCTAGTCATGGCTGGGCTGCTGGCGGTCGCAACCGCCCGGCTCTGGGCTGCGAATCTTGTCCATGGTGATGGCCATAGGCGGCGAGTTGCACCTTGATCTGAACGATGGCGCCTCCCCACCCGTTCGCCCCAGAATAGATCAGGGCTTCCTCAAAGGTATGGGGGCAGCTTGCGCAAATCCAACCCTGTGTCTTGCCTGATCTGGGTCGGGACACCCCGACGGTGCCCCTTGCGCGGGCTTCGTCCCGCCGCTGCGGCCGCCGGCCCCGAGGCCGGTCCTTCGGCCGTCTCGTCAGGGGTACCGCCGGACTGCGGTTCCGGGACCCGGGTGCGAGCGACTTCAACCATCGGCTTCTGTTATCCTACGCGGCCGCGCCCGGGGTATGCCGGCAGGCGGAAGACCCATGCGACGGCTATCGGCACCCGCGGTACCACGATCGCCCCGACCATCCCCGGTTGTGCCGGGAGGAGTAGTTATGAACCCCATGCTCAATATCGCGATCTCTGCGGCGCGCGAGGCAGGCAGGATCATCATGCGTTACAGCGCCCGTGTGGACTCCCTGTCCATACGCAGCAAGCAGCGCAACGACTTCGTCAGCGAGGTCGATCAGCAGGCCGAACAGGAGATTATACGGATCATTCACCGCGCCTATCCCGACCACGCGATCCTGGCCGAGGAGAGCGGGCGACACGGCAGCTCGGATGCCGAGTGGATCATCGATCCCCTGGACGGGACCACCAACTACCTGCATGGCTTCCCCCAGTATGCGGTGTCGATCGCCATGCGTCGAGGCGGGCGCCTCCAGCTGGGGGTGGTGTACGACCCCTTCAAGGAGGAGCTGTTCTGTGCGAGTCGGGGGGAGGGTGCGACCTTGAACAACCACCGCATCCGTGTCGCCTCCCTGACCCAGCTCACCGGGGCCCTGCTCGGCACCGGCATTCCGTACCGGCCGGATCAGGACCTGGATGGCTATCTGGTGACCCTGAGGGCATTGATCCGGGATACCGCAGGGGTCCGGCGCGCCGGCTCCGCCGCCCTCGATCTGGCCTATGTGGCTGCCGGTCGCCTCGACGGATTTTGGGAGTTCGGCCTCCGCCCCTGGGATATGGCGGCCGGCGTGCTGCTCATCCAGGAGGCCGGGGGATTGGTGGGGGATCCCCGTGGAGGAGAAGATCATATGCGCAGTGGGGACATCGTCGCGGCCAATCCACGGCTGTTTCGGGCCATGCTGCAACGTCTGGCCCCCTGCCTGCGGTCCCTTCAGGCAACTCGGGAGGGTGAGGCATAACCTTGGTGGTCCGAGTACTCCGCCGGGGCGCAGACCTGGGCCCCGGCGGGACAGGCCGGAGGCCGCGGGGACCACGGTGCAGGCCTCCGGCTCATAAGGGAGGCCCTGAGCTCTCTATGGGCTGCTGGCGGCCGCAATCGCCTCGCTCCGCGTTGCAAGGCCTGGCTGTGGGCGGCGATTCGCGCCTCAATCTGAACGACTGCGCCTCACCATCGGTACGACCTGGGGCAGATCAGGGCTTCCCTGGCGTGTGGCAGCCGCTCAGGGCCGCTCGGCGTCTGCGCCTTCCTTCTTGACCGGCATCAGGTCGGCCTTGCTGATTCCAAGGGCCAGGGCGGCGGTGCTGGCCACATAGATCGAGGAGTAGGTCCCTACGGTCACCCCGACGATGAGGGCCAGGGCGAAGCCATGGATCACCTCTCCACCGAGAAAGAACAGGGCGAGCAGCACCAGCAGGGTGGTCAGGGAGGTGATCAGGGTCCTGGACAGGGTCTCATTGATGGAGGTGTTGATGATAGAGACGGTGTCGGCCTTGCGCAGCTTGCGGAAGTTCTCCCGGATCCGGTCGAAGACCACGATGGTGTCGTTGAGCGAATAACCGATGACGGCCAGGATGGCCGCCAGGACCGTGAGATCAAACTCGGTCTGGGTGATCGAAAAAAAGCCGAGGGTGATGATCACATCGTGCACCAGGGCCATGACGGCACCGAAAGAGAATCGGTATTCGAAACGCAGGGCCACGTAGATCAGGATGCCGATCAGGGCATAGACCATGGCCAGCCCCCCATCCTCGCGCAGCTCCTCCCCCACCTGGGGCCCGACGAACTCCACCCGCCTCACCTCCAGATTCGGGTCGGTCTTGGCGCGCAGGACCTGGACCACCCGTTCGCTGAGATCGGCGCTGCTCTGCTTCGGGTCGGGTGCGAGCCGGATCAGGACCTCATGTGAGGTGCCGAAGTGCTGGACCGTCGCGCGTTGGTATCCGGCCTGAGCCAGCGTGTCGCGGACCTGTTCCAGTTTGACCGGTTCGGGGTAACCCAGCTCGATCAGGGTGCCCCCCGTGAAATCGATCCCCAAGGCCAGGCCGCGAAAGGCCAGCGAGGCCAGAGACACGACAATGAGCAGGGAGGACAGGATCAGCGCATAGTGGCGCTTGCCCATGAAATCAATGGCGGACGTGGACTTAAACAAGCGCATGGCGAGGACTCACTTCAAGGTGGATAGGCCCTGATCAGATGGACAGCACGGGGGCGCGCCTGCTGCCATAGATCAGGTTGACGATCGCACGGGTGCCCATGATGGCCGTGAACATCGAGGCCATAATGCCGATGGACAGGGTGACCGCAAAGCCCTTGATGGGCCCGGTCCCGAACCCAAACAGTACCAGTGCGGCGATCAGGGTGGTGATATTGGCGTCGGCGATGGTGGACAGGGCCTTGGCGTAACCGGAGTTGATGCTCGCCTGGGGGGAGTTGCCGTTGCGCAACTCCTCGCGGATCCGCTCGAAGATGAGGACATTGGCGTCCACCGCCATGCCCACCGTCAGCACGATCCCCGCGATGCCGGGCAGGGTCAGGGTCGCGCCCGGTATCATGGACATGATGGCCACGATGAGGATCAGGTTGGCCGCCAGGGCGGCGTCCGCGATCAGTCCGAAGACCCGGTAGTAGATCGCCATGAAGAGCATCACCACCACGAATCCGATGACCACCGACTGGAATCCCTGGGCGATGTTCTGCTGTCCCAGGCTGGGGCCGACCGTGCGCTCCTCAACGATCTCCATGGGGGCGGCCAGGGCGCCCGCCCGCAACAGCAGGGCGAGCTTACGGGCCTCGCGGGTGCTGTCCAGCCCGGTGATCTGGAAACGCTTGCTGAGTTGTTCGCGGATGCGCGCGACATTGATGACCTCTTCGGTCTTGCGGGTGACCCGTACCCGTTTGCCGTTCCTCTCGACCGTCTCTGTCTTGTTCTCGATGAACACCACGGCCATCAGACGACCGACGTTCTCGCCTGATATCTTACTGAATTTGCGGGCGCCCTTGCTGTACAGGGTGATGAATACGGCGGGTCCGCCGGAGTCGCGATCGATACCCGAGGCGGCATCCACGATATAGTCGCCAGTGAGCATCACCTGCCGTTTGAGGAGCACCGGGTTTCCGTTGCGCTCGTAGTAGAGGCGGTCTCCGACCGGGACATGTCCCGTCTCCTTCGCGGCATAGGGGTCGGCCTGCTCGTCCACCAGGCGGAACTCCAGGGTCGCGGTGGCCCCGAGGATCTCCTTGGCGCGGGCGGTGTCCTGGACGCCGGGCAGCTGGACCACCACCCGGCCCTCCCCCTGCTGCTGGATCACCGGCTCCGCGACGCCCAGCTCGTTGACCCGCTTGCGCAGGGTGGTGATGTTCTGCTGGAGGGCGAAGCGCTTGATCTCGCGGACCGTGGCGTCCTTGATGCGTGCCGTCAGGGCCCAGACGTCCCCCGACTGCGTCTCCTCGAAGTCCAGCTCCTGGCCATAGCGCTTGGCCAGGAGTTTGCGGGCCGCTTCCAGCGAGGCCGCGTCGCGGAACTTCACGGTCACCGTGTCGTGTGAGTGGCTCACCCCCAGATAGCGGATCTTGGCCTCCCGCAGCTCTGTGCGGAAATCGTTCTCGTAGCGATTGATGGCCTGATCGACCGCTGCCTCCATGTCCACCTCCATCAGGAAGTAGACGCCGCCCCGCAGGTCCAGGCCCAGATGCATGGGTGTGGCATGCACGGCGCGTAGCCAGCCCGGGGTGGCGGGTGCCAGGTTCAGGGCCACGATGTAGCCGGTGCCCAGGGTCTCCTTGATCAGATCGGCCGCCTCCAGCTGGTCGTCCGGTGTGAAAAAGCGCACCAAGATGCTTTCGGGCCCCTCCTCAATCTGCTTTACCCGTAACTCGTGGTCCTTGAGCAGTTGCGCTATCTTCTGTGCCGTACCGGGCTCGATCTCTCCGCGGCTGGCCGAGACCTGTACCGCCGGGTCCTCCGGGTAGAGATTGGGCAGGGCATATAGGGTGCTGACCAACAAGACCACGACGACCAGCAGATACTTCCACAGTGGATAACGGTTCATCTCGACTTCGGCCTGTTCTGTTTGTACATGAGGGGCAAGGATCGGACCGATCCAGGGCAGATCACATGGCTCTGCCAGCGATCCGGACACACCGATCCCGACTGGCCACGGGCTGGCGAGTCAGTATAGCCGGGGATACTGGGCCTTAGAGAAGCCCTGATTCAATGCGCCCCTATCCCCGGGATCCGCAGACCCGGCACCGCGTGTCACAGGTGAGGCAGGGGCAGCTCGACCCGCCGGGAAGGCGGGTCCGCCAGGAGTCAATCGCCTTTCAGCGTGCCCTTGGGCATCACGGAGGCCACTGCACTTTTCTGAACCTTGAGTGCCACGCCTTCGGCCACCTCGATCTTCACGAAATTGTCACCGACCTCGGTGATCTTGCCCAGCAGGCCACCGTTGGTCACCACCTCGTCCCCCTTGGAAAGGGCCTCGATGAGCTTTTTGTGCTCCTTGGCACGCTTGGACTGCGGACGGATGATCATAAAGTACATGATCAGGAAGAAGATCCCGATCATGATAAAGAATTCGATTCCGCCCCCCGCGGGTTGCTGGCCGGCGTTCTGGGCCAGGGCATCGGAAATCAGCCAGTTCATCGATTGTCTCTCCTTCCAGTCTTGGCAGCGCTGGGATACGCCGGCCCGATTTGGCTCTGATCAAAAAAGGGCCGGAAGTGTATCACAATGCGTCTGTGCTGTGGGTCTGCTGCGCGTAGAAACGGGCGACGAAACCGTCCAGGTCCCTGTGCTGGATGGCCGATCGCAGTCTCTGCATCAGTTCCTGGTAATAGTAGAGGTTGTGTGTGGTGTTCAGACGCGCCCCCAGAATCTCACCACAGGCGTCCAGGTGACGCAGGTAGGCGCGGGAATAATTGCGGCAGGTATAGCAGCCACAGTCCGCGTCCAGCGGCCGCGTATCCTTGCGATAACGGGCGTTGCGGATCCGGATCAGCCCCCGGTGGGTGTACAGGAATCCGGTGCGCGCGTTGCGGGTGGGGATGACGCAGTCGAACATGTCCACCCCCCGCCGGACCGCCTCCACGATGTCGGCGGGTTTGCCGACGCCCATCAGGTAGCGGGGGGCCTGCGCCGGCATGCCAGGGGCCAGGTGGTCGAGGATGCTCAAGCGCTCCTGCTCAGTCTCCCCGACCGACAGCCCGCCTATGGCGTAGCCATCGAAACCGATCTCCGTCAGACCCCGCAAGGAGCGTTCCCGCAGCTCGGGATACATCCCGCCCTGGATGATCCCAAACAGCGCAGCGGGATTGTCCGCATGGGCGGTCTTGCTGCGCTCGGCCCAGCGCAGGGACATCTCCATAGATGCCCGTGCCTGGTCGTCTTGCGCAGGGTAGGGGGTACACTCGTCGAAGACCATCACCACATCAGAGCCCAGGGCGTGCTGTACCGCCATCGAGCGCTCGGGATCCAGGAAGATCTCCGAGCCGTCCAGCGGGGAGCGGAATCGCACCCCCGCCTCGGAGATCTGGCGCAGTTTGGCCAGGCTGAAGACCTGAAAACCGCCAGAGTCCGTGAGGATGGGCCCCGCCCAGCGCATGAAATCGTGCAGGTCTCCGTGGGCCTGGATGACCTCGATCCCCGGCCTGAGCATGAGGTGAAAGGTGTTGCCCAGAATGATCGAGGCCCCCAGGCCGCCGAGCTCCTCCGGAGTCATCGCCTTGACGGTCCCGTAGGTCCCCACGGGCATGAATGCAGGCGTGTTCACCTCGCCCCGGTCGAAGCTGAGCCGCCCGCGACGGGCCCGGCCATCCGTATCCAGCAGCTCAAAGTGCATGGGCGCTCTCCTGTGGGCCAGGGGCGGGCTCGCGAGTGAGCAGCATGGCGTCTCCATAGCTATAGAATCGATAGCCCGCTGCGACCGCGTGTCGATAGGCGGCCATCACCCTGGCGTGTCCGCCAAAGGCGCTGACCAGCATGAGCAGGGTCGACTTGGGGAGGTGGAAGTTGGTGAGCAGGACATCGACGACCTGGAACGGGAAGCCGGGGTGGATGAAGATCCGGGTGTCGCCCGAGAAGGGCCTCAGGGTCCCGCAGCGCGCGGCGGTCTCCAGGGCGCGGACCACCGTGGTCCCGACCGCCACCACGCGACCTCCGCGGGTCCGGCATGTGTCGATGGCCTCGCAGACCTGGCTGCTGACGGCCGTCTGTTCGGGGTGCATCCGGTGAGCGGCGAGGTCTTCTACCCGCACTGGCTGAAAGGTGCCGGCCCCGACGTGCAGGGTGATTTTGCTCACCTCGACCCCTGCGGACCTCAGCTCACCCAACAGGGGAGGATCGAAATGGAGTCCGGCGGTGGGTGCCGCTACCGCGCCAGGGATCTGGGCATAGACGGTCTGATAGCGCTCCCGGTCGGGTTCGCTATCGGGTCGGCGTATGTAGGGTGGCAGGGGTGTGTGTCCGTATTTTTCGAGCAGGGCACCCAGTGGGATCATGCCGCGGTTCCTGAGCACGAAGAACTCATCGCGGCGACCCTCGATCTCGAGCACGGCATCGTCCGAGATATGGATCCGCGAGCCTGGGCGCGGGGATTTGCTCATGCGAAGCTGTGCCAGGAGGCGGTGCGCGTCCAGGACGCGTTCCACCAGCAACTCGATCCGGCCGCCGGTCTCCTTGCGTCCAAACAGACGGGCGGGGATCACCCGGGTATCGTTCAGGATCAGCAGGTCACCGCGACGGAGATGGCGGGGAAGCTCTGAGAAGCGGCGATCCTGGATGACCCCGGGGGAGCCGCCGAGGCACATCAGGCGGCTGCCGGTGCGTTCGGGCAGGGGGTGCTGGGCGATCAACTCAGGCGGTAGTTCGTAGTCGAAGTCGCTCAACTGCATCATAGAGGTCTCATTTGCCCGGATCTGCGAAGGTCGTAGGGCCCGTGGAGGTATCGTCCCTGCACCGGCCTGTTCGGCCTCCCGCTCCGGTGTCTGTGGAGGCATGACGGCATTGGACATGCGTCTCACAGGCTGGGGATCTCTCCGTCACCGCGGGTCTCGCACCCGGATTGGCGCACCGAGGAAGGCCGAAGGTCCTGGTGCGACAGGCAGAGGGGGAGGGCGGCGGCTACGGCATGCATGCGCAGCAGCCGGGGCCTGGCGCCGGGCATCGCGAGGGCCGGAGTCCGGAGCGCCACAGGTATAAGATACACACGCAGCGCATCTGCGGTCCAGGCGGGCCGTACGGGACTCAGCGGGAAGGCGGGGTGTGCGCCGTATGAAATACCCATAAGAAACAATAGGATAGCGTCGATAGCGGGGGTGCTGAGGCGGCGCGATGCCCCGCCTTCGGCCCGGCGGCTGCGGCAGATTCAAAAATTGAGACGTGGTGCTATAACTGAAAGACCCACCTTTCCTACCATTAGGGAAGCTCTGATTTATTCCGGGTCGAGGGATGGGGAGGCGCAATCGTCCAGATCGAGGCGCGAATCGCCGCCCATAGCCCACACTATGGGTAAGGGTGGAAATGCAGAGCGGGGTCATTGTGACCGCCAGCAGCCGATCCACCAATCGATCAGAGCTTCCTTAGCAGGGCGGACTGAATTGGGTCCGAGTCCGAGGCAGTGTTACTCGCCGGCGCTGGCTGGTGCCGGCGCCGTATGCGCATAACTTACATGACGATCTTGTTATGAATCACATCGCACCCCGGTTCGGATGGGTAACCCTGGCCCTTTTGTCGGTCTTCACCTTGGGAGTGGTACCCGCCAGCGCGATCGGCGCGACGAACATCGTTCCAGACCCCTCCATGGAGAGCGGCACCCTGTTCTGGAAACCCAGTGACGGCGGATCCACCGTAGTCAATACGCTCGCGCGAACCGGGACCCACTCCGTACGGCTGACCCACGATGGCAATGGGGTACGGGCCGAGTCGCCCACGCACAACATCACACAGGCCAGCATTCCAGGGGTTGTAGCCGGCCAGGAGTACATCTATTCGGTGTGGGTGCAGGGCGACAATGTCCAGGGTGTGGGGAGCGGGGGCAAGCCCTTGTCGGTCCTGCGCTGGCGCAATGGTGCCAATGCAAAACTGGCCAAAGAGATGTTCATGTGGGCACCCTATGGCACCTATGGCTGGCAGGAAATGAAGATCCACCTCCAGGCCCCTGCCACCGCGGAGAAGGTCGACGTGGGTTTCCGGAGCTGGTGGGACGTGACCACGGGCTTCAGCTATTGGGACGACAGCTCGCTGACTGTCCGTGAGTTTCCCAACCGGGGGGGGCTGCTTGCGACCTACCAGGCCGAGGACGGTACGGTGGTGAACGGCACGGTCGAAACGGTCCAGCCGGACTATACAGGGACCGGCTATGTGAAGCCGAACACCGGGGGCTCGATCCAGTGGACCAATGTGGATGGTGGCACCGACGGCGGGGTTCGCATCATCTCGGCGCGCTATTCCCATGAGGGGAACGTCAAGGACTGGGAGCTGTTTGTCAATGGCGTGAGCCAGGTCCGGCTCAAGCCGATGGCCACCGGCCGGGTCTCCAGCTGGGCCTCCCACGACTGGGAGGTCACCCTCCAGCCCGGGCCGAACACCATCAGCCTCAACGTCATCAAGTATACGGCCGGGCCATTGATCGACAGGATCGACGTCTACGCCAAGGCGAATCCGACCACCGTCGCAACGCCGACCATCACGCCCAATGGGGGAACGGTCAGCAGCACCGACGCCATCACCCTGGCGACCACGACCAGCGGGGCGACCATCCACTACACCACCGACGGGACCGATCCGACCACGGCCTCGACCATCTACACCGGGGCCTTCACTCTGGCGTCGAGCGCCACGGTCAAGGCCTTCGCGATCGACCCCAGCGGTACCCTGAGCGACAGTGGGATCGCCAGTGCGGTGTTTACGGTCAGCTCGGGCACGGGGACCGGGCAGCAGCCCTTTGGCGGTTCTCCGATCTCTCTGCCCGCCCTGGTGGAGGTGGAGAACTACGATCTCGGCGGTGAGGGTGTCGCGTACCATGACACCACGGCGGGTAACAGTGGTGCGCAGTATCGCACCGACGATGTGGACATCTGGGTTGCGGCCAGCGGTGAGGGCACCTATACCGGTGCCAATGCGGACGGCGAGTGGTTGGAGTTCACGGTGGATGTGCCCTCCGCCGGGAACTATACCGCCGAGTTTCGCTACACCACCCCGAAAGACGGGGCTGCGGTTCATCTGGAGTTCGATGGCATCGACGTCAGTGGTCCGGTGTCGCTGCCCAATACCGGAGGGTGGGAGAGCTGGCAGGTGGTCACTGTACCGGTGGCCCTCAACGCCGGCGTGCAGGTCATGCGCCTGGCAATCGATACCGGCCGCGTAAACCTCAATTGGGTCAACATCCTCAGCGATACCCCGACGGTGGCGACACCGACGATCACCCCCAACGGGGGGACCATCCAGGCGAGCGATCCCATCACCCTGGCGACCACGACCTCGGGTGCGACCCTCTACTACACCACGGATGGCACGGCACCGACGACGGGCTCGACCCAGTACACGGTGCCGTTCACCCTGAGCGCGGATGCGACCGTCAAGGCCTTCGCGGTGGCCGCGGGGCTCGCTGACAGCGCCGTTGCCAGCGCGAGCTTTACGGTCAGCTCGGGTACCCCGACGGTGGCCACGCCGACGATCACGCCCAATGGGGGGGCCATCCAGGCGAGCGATCTCATCACCCTGGCGACCACGACCTCGGGTGCGACCCTCTACTACACCACAGACGGCTCGACACCGACGGTATCCTCCATTCTGTACGACGCGCCGTTCACCCTGAGCGCGGATGCGACCGTCAAGGCCTTCGCGGTGGCCACGGGGATGAACGACAGTGCGATCGCCAGCGCGGCCTTTACGGTGGGTGCCAGCGGTCAGCAGCCGTTCAACGG